>LXNI01000648.1_pt1 | contig 38299 bp, 23 predicted proteins | sample 809091 | NCBI WGS metagenome assembly LXNI01 (sample SAMN04870527, study PRJNA318959) | sponge metagenome | biome: 01000161; feature: marine sponge reef; material: water | host: Sarcotragus foetidus | place: Greece: Milos, Mediterranean Sea | collected 2013-05-29 | depth 5-7 m
AATCCTGCTGCGGTCACGGTGAACCGCAGGCTCGCATCGCTCGCGCAGATCACCCGAGCGCACCACAACGGCCATCAAACAATCCGAAAACCGCGCCATCGATCAGACTGCGCGCGCTCACCTCTCCCAGCGGGCGAAGCCCGCTGGCGGGTGCCGTGACGGCAACCCCGACCCAGAGGACGCAGAGGAGGGCCAACTGTCCTGTGGGCGGGAGGCGGCGGACGAGGAAATGGGCGAAGGCATAGCCCACCAGCAGCGCCGCCTGGAAGAACACCATCGCCGTGTTCCACACCGCAGGCGCGCCGCCGAGCGCAGGCAGGACGCCCCGCACCGCGAGCGGCTGGATCCAGAACACCAGCCAGGCGGCGGCGAAGACGGCAAGGCCATAGAGCCAGACCGGCGGTGCGATGCGCGCCAGCGGATCGGGAACACGAAGCGCCTGCACGGCACCGTCGACCGGCACAGGTTGCAGAGAACTGCTGCGCGCGGCCACGACGCCGTCGCGTGGAGGTTCATCGCTTCGCCTGAGGAACGTCGTGGTCCGGAACATGCTTCTTTCTCGTGTGTGCGGGAGCGGAGAGGCACGGAGACCCGTTCGGCTCCCGTGCAGCACGCTCAGCAGGGTTCCAGGAAATACTCGTCGAGCGCGCTGACGATCGCTTCGGCCAGCGCCCTTCTGTGGTCGTCGCTCTTGAGACGCTCCGCATCCCGCTCGTTGGAGAGGTATCCGAGTTCGATCAGGACCGACGGGACATCCGGCGCCTTGAGCACGCGGAACTCCGCGAAGCGGTGCGAGCGGCTGATGAGGGGAGCGACGCCGCGGAACTCCGCCACCAGCTGTCCCGCAAGCGCCGCCGAGCAGTTCATGGTGCCCTGCTGGACCATCGAGGTCAGCACCGCGGAGACGTCCGGATCCATGCTCTCCGGGGTGTCCGCAGCGCTATCGTCGTCGGCCTTGTTCTCGAGCCGTGCGAGCTCGGCGGTCTCGGCGTCGGATGCCTCTTCGGAAAGTGTGTAGACCGAGGCGCCGCGTATCCGGGGGTTGCCTATGCGGTCCACGTGGATCGAGAGGAGCACATCCGCACCGGCATTGCGGGCGATGGCGACGCGCTGCCAGAGGCCGACCCTGCGGTCGCTATCCCGCGTCATCGACACCCGGTAGCGGCCGGACGCCTCGAGAACCGTGCGGAGTTCCCGCGCAAAGCCCAGGACGACGGTCTTCTCCATCACCCCGCTCGGTGAGACCGCCCCGGGATCGCGCCCGCCGTGGCCGGGATCGAGGGCAATCAGGCGGCGGAGCGACCGCGGTCGCGGCTTCCGCTGCGGCAGCGGTGGAGGGTCGGACGGCTGCATGCGCACTGTGGCGAGAAACGCGGTGGAGGGCACCGGGGCCAGATCCAGGATCAACCGGTAGGGGATCCTGGAGACCGCATCCGCTTCCAGCCACTGCGCCCGTCCCAGGATCAGCGGCCGGTCCAGGTCGATCACGATGCGCGAGGTATCGGGCCGGAACCGGCCGAAGCGTATCTGCGCGACGCCGTCGTGGCCGAAGCCCAGCGTCCGCTCCGGCAGAGCCCAGTCCGCCGGCGAGAGATCGATCACCAGGCGCTCCGGCCGCGTCAGGGCAAAGATCTCGAACTCCACTGCCCCGGTCAGCTCCACCACAAGCCGCGCCCCCTCTCCGTACGGGCCCAGCCGGACATCTGTCACCGTTGGCGCGGCCGACGCGGCCGCAGCGGCGAGCACGGAGAGCCATGCAGCCCCGGCCGCTGCGGCGGTCCTGCGCAGCCACATGGCGCAGATCGTTGCCATCGCTACGCGGCAGAACCGTCAGGCCGGCGGCCCGGCCGGCCCGGTGGGAATACGCGTAGGCAACCACTTCGTGCTCTTGGGGGAGAACATCCGTTGCGCGGCGTCGCCTGACGATATGTCAATCGTCCTACACGCAGAACACGGCATAGATGGCGTCATCCCTGTCCCGGTGCATCACGTTGACCTCCTCGATCTCCCAGTAGCGCGTCAGCGCGATCAGCCCGTCGCCGGCTTCGGGGCGAGGACGGCCCATCAGCAGGAACACCGCAGAGCCGTCCCGCTGCGGGAACTGCTCGGCGGCATGGTGGTCGGCCTGCACCAGCTGCCGCTCCACGCGGTCCGCGCCGTCCACCACGGCGCCGGGCGGGCGGGGGTTGTGCTTGCGCTGCCTCAGGTGCCAGCCCGTGAAGCCGAACTCCCTCAGGTGACGGGCGGCGGTGAGTGCAGCCGGATTGTGTTCCAAACCGTGTCTCGTCATGAATTGCAGGTTCCTCGGTGCATGGGTCATGGATGGAAGAACGTTATTGGCGGGCCGGCGTCGCTGCGCCTGCGCACGAGGCCTCGGCGTGCGCCATGAATGACTGCGCCAGATGGGAGGTCGCCGGGTTGTGAGGAAGAGGCGGGCGCAGCATTCCCCGGAACGGTCGGTTGCAGCCGGGCAAGCAAGCCTCTCCTTCCTGGCGATCCGTGTGGGCCCACCGCCACCCGGGAGACGCGGCGAAGTATGGCGGCGAGCGGAGCCGAACATCGAAATGCAGGCCGCACCCCGCAGCGCTACGGTCGCTGGCACGGCTGCAAGAGCGGGACAACGACTTGCGAACGCCGGGCGCCGTGAGCGGCCACCGGGTCGGCATGACGGGCGTCTGCCGGACGTCAGTGCAGCCGGGCCCCCGGAGTTGTCCGGGGGTCGAGCTTCGGGAGGTGCAAGACGAGCACGCTCTCGTCGAGCGCCCGTGAGCCGATCGGGTGAACAGGGCCGGAACGGCCGCACCGAGCATCATCGGCGCGACCTCCGCCACCCTGCCGACCGGGCCTCGGCCTCGCTGCAGAACCAGCGCTCGCCTTTCGCCGGATCGATCCGGGTGCGCTCGTAGTACTGGCCGCCAGGGACATGGTAGATGCGTGTACCGTTGCTGCCGATATTGCCCTTGATGCGGCAGGCGCCGTGGTCCCGTCCGTCCGCCCGGCCGCGGGTGCGCTCCTCCTCCGGAGCGGGACTCGGGTGCGTCGACGGCAGGCGAACGCCCCTGCGCCAGTCCCAGGGCGGGACGAACTTCCCGCGCCAGAGACCCCGGCGCGCCGCTCTCGCCGTTGCCTCCTCCTTCACGTAGTCGGCCGAGTACCGGCGGTACGCGAGCGCCCACCCCTGGGAGACCAGCCAGGCGCCGAGGTCGCGGCCCTCGACCCGGCAGAGCGCCACGATACGCCCGTAGCGGTCCCGGTCGCGCTCTTCGCAGACGACAAGGTGGCCGTCGACCCGGCCGGCCAGTGCGCGGCTTGCCTGCCGCCCGCACCGCCAGCTCGTGCCGCCGGCACGGCAGAGCTGTTCGCTCTCCGGCGCGTCGATGCCGTGCAGCCGGATACGCTCGCCGCTCATCTCGACGGTGTCGCCGTCGATTACCGACGCCCGGCTCGGCACGTCCGGGTGCACCGATCCCCATGGAACGACAATTGAGAGAACGACGCATGCCGCAATCGTGCGAACCATGCCCCGGAACACCGGGATACTGCGCCTGCGGCGTACCCTGCGCCCCCTGCGCCTGCGGTCAGCCACCGTCAGCCCCTTGCGGTACGGCCGCGCTCTCCAGCACCTGCTCGAGCACCTTCTCCACGGCATTGCGCCAGGCGCGCCCGGGCTGCTTCGACTTCCCCCCGGTGGCCGCGGCGTGAAGGGCCGTATCGAAGGGCACCACCACGTCGGGCTTGCGGTCGCCGAGGGCGTAGCGGATGTGGGCCGGCGACAGCCCGCTTCTGGCCACTCGCGGCGAGGACTGCACCAGGGTGGCGGGGTGACTCGTGCCCAGCAGCGCAAGGGAGCGCACCGCCGCGCTCAGGCTGGCGAGCGTCGGCTCGTAGAGCAGAACGCGGGCGTCGGCGCGTTGCAGGACTTCGAGCTGCAGGACGGGGTCCGGGAACCCCATCACCAGCACCAGGTGCGTCCGGTTGGCGAGGTGTCCGAGAAGCGTAAGCACCGCGTCTGCCGTCGGCGATGGCGGAAGTGCGGGCTCAGGGGCGTAGGCGATCAGCGACACCCCGGGTTCGGCCGCAGCACAGACCCCCTCGATCCGGTCCGCTGCGGCACCCGCATCGCCATCGTCGGCCGCTTGGTGAGCGAGCGCGGCAAGAAGCGAGGACAGACCCTCGGCCGGCTCGACGCCCAGCAGTCCCGGAAGCCTTGCCGCCACAGGGTCGAGACCGACCACGGAGGCCGTGCGTCCGTCGGCGCCGATGGCGCGGGAGAGCGCGGCGGTGAGGGTGGAGATGCCGCTGCCGGCGCTGCCCGCGAATGCGATCACCCGGCCGGCGTAGGGACGCTCGGCGGCTTCGTCCGTCACCGCTGCGCACGCCTCGCGGACGAGGGAGGCCGATATGGGCTTGACCAGGTAGTCCGCGATGCCGTGCTGGAACAGCTCCCGCGTGTACTGCGCCGTGTCGGTCGAGCCGATGGCGATCACCGCGGTCTCGAAGGCGCACACCGAGGCCAGCTCCCTGGCGGCCCGGCCCGGCTCGGAGACGCCGTCGAGGTCGACGAACAGCACCCTGGACGGCGGCTCGCCTGCAAGCGTCCGCAGCGCCGCCGCCAGGCGCCCGCGCTGGATCCTCGCCTTGTGGCCTTCGAGACCTGCGCGCAGGGCCCGAAGGGTGCCGGCGTCGGCGGCGAAGGCCCGCGCGTAGGGGCTGTCGGGCGAGAGCGCCATTTCGTGCCTATGGTCCGCAGAGGGCCCGGGAGCCGGCCGCCCGCATCAGGAGCCGCTTCCGATCGACGAAGCCGTCTCCGACGGGGCCGGCAGCGGGCGGACCCGGTCTCCCACCCAGCGCCGGTAGCCATTCAGGGGCGCACCGTGCGCGGCGTGCGCGAGCCCGGAAGACGCACAAAGCTGCGCATGCGCGTCGTCCCCCGGCATTCTTTCCGGCACGGCACTCTCCCGTGCGACGCCGTCCGCGGGCGGGGCGCCGCCGGACGCCCCGCTGCATCCACGCAGGGCGGCCTGCATGGTCCGGTGATAGTCCACCACATGCTCGGTCTCCGCATGGAGCGAAACGCTCAGGCCGCTCAGCGGCGCAAAGTAGTCGTCCCTCTGCGCCAGACGCTCCTGGCAGCCGGCCACAAGCACGACGATGAGCATCGCCATCGCGATCTGGAGACGTGGCACCGGACGGAGCGGGGATTTCGCCGGACGCCCCTGCGCGGAGAGTGTCGCCCCTCGGCCCCTTCCATGCGGCAGTCTGACGGCTTCAAACGTGCGGACGCCTGTCCGCAGAATTGGCGTGGCATTCATGACCCCGATACTCCGTTTTCCGGCCGGCATGGCTGGCGGATGCTCCCGCGGCCGACCTCGCATGACATGCTCCGGGTCGAACCCATGGCGCTAGCCCGCGTCCTCCGCAGCCTTCCTCATGATGTCCAGGTTCCTGACGTCCAGAAGAACGCGCGCGAATACGTCCGCCGTCGTCTTGTCTCTTGCGTCGTGCGGCCCCTCGCCCGGCAGCCGAACGCCGAGATGCTGGTACACATACGTCGGTGTCTTCCCTCCCTCGAACGGGGCGGGGCGGATCTCCTGCTCAATGACGAGCTGCTCCTTGATCTTGCGCACCTCGGCAAGGCTGGTCTGTACGCTCCGGTACACGTCCCCCGGCTTGATCTCCTTGACCGGGATCTGCCCGATCCTGGCGGGATCGATGCCCAGCCTCCGTTGCGCGGCGGAGATCTTCTCCAGGACCTCCAGGGACTTCGCGTACACGTGCACGAGCGCGCGGTCTTCCTGCAGCTCCGCTTCGACGGGATAGACGGCAATGCCCATCTCCTCGCGCAGGATCTCGATCTCGGAGATCAGATCGGAGGTGACCTGATACACGTGGCTGGGGGTCGCGTCCTCGTACTTCACCTCCTGCGAGAGCGCCTCTCCCGGCAGGGCGAGGACTCCCGAGAGCCCCAGGCAGCAGGCGGCAACCGCCAGATTCGTTCCCAACTTCATCTTCGCTTTCTTGTTTTCAGCTAGAGTTGGCATTCGGGTTCACGTTGTTTGCGCGGTCCCTAACCATCAGAACGTAAACCGCGGTTCCGGCGCGTTCTTCGTGGCGCCGTTACGTTGTTCTCCGGCCGACATGACGATCGGAAACTCATGAGATCGACACACCGGAAAAGCGGACAAAGGGCCGCAACATCTCGAGTGCGTCCGGCGAGAATTCGGCCGGTGACGGATGTGCGGTCATGTGGCGTCCCTTATCGATCCAGCAGTGAGCGGGCCGGCACGTTTGTCCGGAGTTCGGTCCGCACGACTGCGCGGACGTCGCAAGTCCGGCGCAGAGAACTTCATTCTGAGCGGCGGGCGGGATCGCCACGTGGCGACACGCCGGTCGGATGCCGGGGGCAGGCTGGATCGACACGGCAACGCACTCAGTAGTAGTAGCTGTTGACGGCCTGCCCGGACCCGGCCGCGAGGGCTTCGTCCGGGGCCGGGCCGGCCTGCACCAGGCGTGCGGTGACGGTGACGATCAGCTCCAGCTCGTCCGCCCGGGTCGAGGTGTGCCCGAACACCCCTCCTACAAGCGGCAGGTCCTTGAGCAAGGGCACGCCCGACTGCACTTCGTTGGAGGAGCTGCTGAAGAGCCCGGCGATCACGATCGACTCGCCGTCGCCCATGGCCACGGTGGTCTCCGCGCGCCGCACGTTGATCACGGGGACATCGATCCCCTGGGTCACCTGTACCGAGTTGTCCCTGGAGGGCTCCGAGACCTCGGGACGCACCGTCAGCTCGATCCGTCCCTCGTCGACGATGGTGGGAACGAAGTCCAGAACGACGCCGTACTTCTTGTATTCGAAGACGATCACCCCGTCCTTGAATCCGGACGGCAGCGGAAACTCCCCGCCCGAGAAGAAGGACGCGGTCTCTCCCGAGTTCGCCGTGACGTTCGGCCGCGCCAGCACGTTGGCCAGCCCCGCCTTGGCCAGGGCGTCCACCATGCCGGTGATGCCGATCTCCTCCCAGGTTCGGGAGAGAATGAACGACGGCGACATCAGGCCGTCCACGACCGACGGCGGGATCGTTCCCGGGCCTCCGACACCGACAACCGCCGCCGGGAGCGGCAGCTGCTGCCCGATCCGGAAGCCGCCCCCGAGGTCTCCCTCGGCGGACCGTCCGAACAGCTCCCAGTTGAACCCGAAATCCTCGGCGATGGAGCGCTGCACCTCGGCGATCTGCACCTCGAGGTTCACCTGGAGGGGGCCGCCGATTCGCAACTCGTTCTCCACCTTCGTGTCCGGAGGAAGCGAGACCGCGGCGAGCCGCTGCGCGCGCTCCGCCGCCGCCGCCGAGCTCACTTCGCCCGCCAGCGATACGCCGTGCTCCAGATCGCGCACGCGCACGCCGTCGAAGTCCGGATCTGCCGCAAGGGTGGCACGAAGAGGCCCGGTGTCCAGCACCGTGCGCAGGTTGTTCTCGACCAGGGCGCCCTCGGGCAACGTGGCGGCCGCAAGGCGGGCGGCACGCTCCGACCCCACCTGTGAGGCCACTTCGCCCGTGAGCGCAATGCCGCGGTCGACCCGCTTCACCAGGATCGCTTCGAAGCCCACCTCGGCGGCCATCAGTGCCCGCAGCGGCGCCAGGTCCAGCCCCACCCTCAGGTTGTCCTCCACCAGCATGCCTTCCGGAAGCGACGCCGCGGCGAGTCTCAGCGCCCGGTCGGCCGCCTCGGGTGAGGCGACGTCGCCCGCAAGGGCAACGCCGCGCACGAGTTTCTGCACCTGCACGCGCTCCAGCCCGGGCTCCCCGGCCAGAAGAACGCGCAGCGGCTCCACATCCGGCGCGACGCGCAGGTTGTTCTCGACCGGGACGCCCTCGGGAAGCGAGGCCGCCGAGAGCCGGGAGGCCCTTTCCGAGGCGTCCGCCGAGCCCACCTCGCCGGTGAGCGCAATGCCCCGGCCCACACGCTTCACCCGGACGTTGCGCAACTCGGGCTCACCGGCCATGAGCACACGCAAGGGCGCGAGATCAAGTCGCACGTTCAGGCTGCTCTCCACCAGCATGCCCTCGGGAAGCGACGCGGTCGCAAGGCGGAGCGCCAGGGCGGCCGCCGCATGAGAATCGACATCCCCGGTCAGCGCCACGCCTCGCGCGAGCCTCTGCACCTCGACCCGGCCCAGCTCCGGCGCGCCGGCAAGAAGCGCACGCAGAGGCCCGATATCCAGCACCACGCGCAGGCCGTTCTCGACCGGCACACCCTCCGGGAGCAGCGCGGCAGCGAGGCGGGCGGCCTGTTCGGACGCCTCTTCCGAGCCCACCTCGCCAATCAGCGCGACGCCCCGGCCGGTGCGCTCCACACGGACGCCGGCAAGATCGGGATCGCCGGCCACGACCGAGCCCAGCGGCCCGAGGTCCAGGCCCACGTTCAGGTTGTTCTCGACCGGGACGCCTTCCGGAAGAGAGGACGCGGCAAGACGCAGCGCACGGTCCTCCGCCACGGGCGAGTCGACATCGCCCGAGAGGGCAACGCCGCGCGTGAGCCGTTGTACCCGCACGCGCCCGAGGCCGGGCTCCAGGGCCAGAGCCGCGCGCAGGGGCTCGATATCCAGCACCACCCGCACGCTGCTCTCGACCGGTACGCTCTCGGGAAGCGCCGCCTCGGCGATCCGCTGAGCCCGCTCAGACGCCTCCGCCGAAGCGGCCTCGCCGGTCAGCACCACGCCGCCGGCCAGCCTCTGCACCCGCACGCCGGCCAGCTCGGGCTCTCCGGCCAGAACCGCGCGCAAGGGCTCGATATCGAACACCACCCTCAGGTTGCTCTCGACCGGCAGGCTCTCCGGAAGCGACGCCGCGGCGAGACGATGCGCCCGAGCGGCGGCCTCCGCCGAAGCGACCTCGCCCGTCAGCGCCACCCCGCGGCCGACCCGCTTCACCACGATACCCTCGAGACCGGACTCGCCCGCCATGAGCGCCTGCAGCGGCGCGAGGTCCAGCACGACGCTCAGATGGTTCTCTACCAGCAGGCCCGCCGGAAGGGATGCAGCGGCAAGCTCGACCGCCCGAGCGGCGGCCTCCGGCGAGTCGACGGTCCCGGAAAGAGCGACCCCGCGGGCGAGCCTCTGCACCCCCACCCGGTCCAGTCCGGGCTTCACGGCCAGAAGCGCGCGCAGGGGCTCGACGTCGAAGAGGACCCGCAGGTTGCTCTCCACCGGAACGGTCTCCGGCAGAGATGCCACCGCGAGCCGATGCGCCCGATCGGCCGCTTCCGCCGAAGGAACCTCGCCGGTCAGGGCGACGCCGCGGCCGACCCGCCGTACCGCGACACCCTCCAGTCCCGGCTCGCCTGCCATGAGCGCCCGCAGCGGCCCGAGATCCAGGCCTGCGCTCAGGTTGTTCTCGACAAGCAGGCCTTCAGGCAGGGACGCGGCAGCCAGACGGTGTGCGCGATTCGCCGCAGCGTGCGAATCGACGTCCCCGGAGAGCGCGACGCCGCGGGCCAGACGCTGCACCTGCACCCCCTCAAGTCCGGGCTCCGCTGCCAGGACGGCCCGCAGAGGCTCGAGGTCGAACAGGACCCGCAGATTGTTCTGCACCGGAACGGTTTCCGGCAAGGACGCCACGGCGAGACGGTGTGCCCGATCGGCGGCCTCGGCCGAAGCGACCTCGCCGGTCAGGGCGACGCCGCGACCCACCCGCTGTACCAGGACGCCCGCAAGGCCGGGCTTGTCCGCCAGCAGCGCGCGGGTAGGCGCAAGGTCGAGCCCCACGTCGAGGTTGTCTTCGACCAGCAGGCCTTCGGGCAGCGAGGCGATGGCAAGGCGGAGGGCACGATCCGCAGCCTCCTGTGAGTCGACGTCCCCCCGCAGGGCGACGCCGCGCGCGAGCCGTTGCACGGTCACGCGATCCAGTCCGGCCTCGCCGGCAAGAAGCGCACGCAAGGGATCAATGTCGAACACCACCCTGAGGTTGTTCTCGACCGGCAGGCTCTCCGGAAGTGACGTAACGGCAAACCGATACGCACGGTCGGACGCCCGCAGCGATGCGACCGCGCCGCTGAGCGCGACACCGCGGCCGACACGTTGCACTTCGACACCCGCGAGACCGGGCTCGCCGGCCAGAACCGCACGTAGCGACCCGAGATCCGGTCCGACGCGGAGCTCGTTCTCGATCGGGACGCCTTCCGGAAGCGACGCGGCGGCGAGTCGAAGCGCGCGGTTTTCCGCTTCAGGCGAGTCCACATCGCCGGAGATCACCATACTGCGGGCGAGCCGCTGCACGTGTACGCGTCTCAGTCCGGGCTCTTCGGCCAGAACGGCGCGCAGGGGAGCGGCATCGAACACAAGCCGCAGGTGGTTCTCCACCGGCGCGCCTTCAGGGAGCGAGACCGCGGCAAGCCGGTGAGCCCGATCGGCCGCCTCCATCGATGCGACCTCCCCGGCCAGCACTACACCGCGGCCGTCCCGCTGCACCTCGACACCTTCCAGACCCGGCTCGCCGGCCATGAGGGCACGCAGCGGTGAGAGATCAAGCTGCAAGTTCAGATTGTTCTCCACCAGCACGCCTTCCGGGAGGGAGGCGGTTGCCACACGGAACGCCCGGTCCGCCATCTCGGGAGAGTCCACCTCGCCGGTGAGTGCCACTCCGCGGGCAAGCCGCCGCGCTTGTACGCGGTGCAGACCGGGTTCGCCGGCAAGGGCCGCGCGAAGAGGCTCAAGATCCAGGCCGACGTTCAGATTGTTCTCCACCAGAACGCCCGCCGGGAGAGACGCGTTGGCCAGGCGGAGCGCGCGATCGGCTGTCTCCCTGGAGGAGACGTCTCCGGCGAGGGCGACGCCGCGGGCAAGCCGTTGAAGCTCAACGCCTTCCAGCCCGGGCTCCACGGCCAGAGCCGCGCGCATAGGCTCGATATCGAACAGGACCCGCAGGCCGTTCTCCACCGGCGTGCCTTCCGAAAGCGAGGCCACCGCGAGACGATACGCCCGATCGGCCGCTTCCGCCGAAGGAACCTCGCCGGTCAGGGCGACGCCGCGTCCGGCCCGCCGCACTACGACGCCTCCCAGTCCGGGCTCGCCCGCCAAGAGAGCTCGCAGAGGCGTGAGATCCAGCCTGATGTCGAGATTATTCTCAAGCGGGAGGCCTTCCGGCAGAGTGGCGGCAGCAAGCCGCTGCGCCCGGTCGGCGGCGTCCGCCGAAGGGACCTCGCCGGAAAGCGCCACGCCGCGGCCCACCCGTTGCACCCGGACACCGTGCAAATCCGGCTTGCCTGCGATGACTTCACGCAACAGTTCGAGGTCCGCCACGACCCGTAGATTGTTCTCGACCGGCATGCCTTCCGGGAACGACGCCACGGCAAGGCGATACGCCCGATCCGATGCGTCGGCCGAAGCGACCTCGCCGGTCAGCGCGACCCCGCGACCGACCCTGCGCACCTCCACGCGGTGCAGGCCGGGCTCGCCCGCCAGCAGCGCCCGAAGCGGAAAGAGAGACAGTTCCACGTCCAGGTTGTTCTCGACCAGCAGGCCATCCGGGAGAGACGCGGTTGCCAGCCGGAGCGCGCGGCCCGCCGCCTCCGCGGAGGCAACCTCCCCGGAGAGGGCCACCCCGCGAGCCAGGCGCTGCACCTGCACCTGTTCGAGCCCGGGCTCCGCGGCCAGAACCGCAAGCAGGGGCGCGAGGTCGAACACGACCCGCAGGTTGTTCTCAACCGTCACGCTCTCCGGGAGCGACATCGCGGCGAGACGGCGTGCGCGCTCCGCGGCCTCCACCCAGGCGACGCCGCCGGTCAGCGCGACACCTCGACCGATACGTTGCACTTCCACCCCTGCGAGACCGGGCTCTCCCGCCAGGAGCGCACGAAGCGACTCGAGATCGGGTCCGACGTTCAGGTCGTTCTCCACCGGGACGCCTTCCGGTAGAGACGCCGCGGCGAGCCGCAGCGCGCGGCTCTCCGCTTCCGGCGAGTCCACGTCGCCGACGAGAACGACACTGCGGGCAAGCCGTTGCACGTGCACGCGATCCAGGCGGGAGTCCTCGGCCAGAGCCGCGTGCAGAGGAGCGATGTCGAACGCCACACGCAGGCGGTTCTCCACCGGCGCGTCTTTAGGAAGCGAGGCCGCGGCAAGCCGGCGAGCCCGATCGGCTGCTTCCATCGAAGCGACTTCGCCGGTCAGCGCCACGCCGCCGCCGTCCCGCTGCACCTCGACGCTTCCCAGGCCCGGCTCGCCGGCGATGAACCTGCGCAGCGGCGACAGGTCCAGTTCCACGTTCAGGTTGCTCTCCACCGGAATGCCTTCCGGCAAGGAAGCGGCGGCCATACGGAACGCTCGATCCGCCAACTCGGGCGAGTCCACCTCGCCGGTGAGCGCCACCCCGCGGGCAAGCCGCCGTGCCCCCACGCGGTGCAGCCCGGGCTCTGCGGCCAGGGCCGCGCGCAGGGGCTCGAGGTCGAGCTCCACGCTCAGGCCGCTCTCGACCAGCAGGCCGTCCGGGAGGGACGCGGTTGCCAGCCCGAGCGCGCGCTCCGCCGCCTCCGGCGAATCGACGCTCCCGGCCAGAAACACACCGCGGGCCAGGCGCTGCACCTGCACCCGTTCGAGCCCGGGCTCCGCGGCCAGAACCGCAAGCAGGTGCTCGATGTCGAACACGACCCGCAGGTTGTTCTCAACCGCCAGGCCCGCGGGAAGGGAGGCCGCGCCGAGCCGGTGCGCACGATCGGCAGCCTCGGCCGACGCCACCTCGCCGGTCAACACGACACCGCGTCCGACCCTTCGCACCTCGACCCCCTCCAGGCCGGGCTCTCCTGCCAGCAACGTCCGAAGCGGCAAAAGGTCCAACCCCGCGACAAGGTTGTTCTCGACCGGCACGCTTTCGGGGAGAGAGGCGGCGGCCAGACCAAGCGCCCGGTCGGCCGCCTCCTGCGAATGGACGTCGCCCGCAAGCGCCACGCCGCGGGCGAGGCTCTCGACACGCACGCCTTCAAGTCCCGGCTCACCGGCCAGAAGCTCGCGCAGGGGTTCCAGATCGAGCACGACCGTCACGTCCCGCTCGAACGCGGACCCATCCTCGCCGAGCACCGAGACGGTGGTGCGGCCCAGGCTCCGGCCCATGACGAACAGAACGCGGGGCGAGAGCAGCTGCACGTCGGCGATCCCGGGAGAGGCCACCGCGACCGCCGCCGCAGCCGCCTCGAGGCTCAGCCGCTGGCCCGTTCCCAGCAGGACGGTCCACTCGCCGCCCGGCACCGGTGCTCCCGTTCCGGCCTCGGCCGTCAGCGTAAGCGGGTCCTCGCCACCGTCCGCGGCCACCACCCTCGTGTGGCGAGCATCCGTCCCTCCCGCCGGCCGCATCCACTCCGGCTGCCACAGAGAGTCGTCCAGCAGCGGCGAGGCGGAGGCAAGCAGGATCGGCCTGAAGGAATCCGGTGCAGCGGAGAACGGGTCGTCATTCGGGTGGTCGTCCAGAATGGCGACGTTCACCGTCCGGGCCGGCACAAGCCCCGAACGCCCGAGCCGGGCTTCGTTTCCGGTCCGCGTGGCATCGACGTGCTGCCCCGTTTCCGGTGCCGCTACCATCGCCACGCCATGAGTTGCCGATGCTGCGCCGGGCTTCGGCCCGAGGGCGACCGGCGAAGACGGCAACCGCGAGGACGCAAGTCCCGGCAGCGAGTCGTCGCGGGACACGGCGGTCAGGAGGAGCCCCTTCGCGGACAGCGCCGGATCGGGCCCCAGGTAATGCGCCCACACATGGCCCGTGGCCGCAGGCGCGCCGGAGCCGGCGGCCGGAGCCGCTTCGAACTCCGGGGTTCGTTCGACGGGTGCCGGCACCGCGACGGCCTCGGGTTCCGTCAACCCGGACGAATCCGGGGCATATGAGGACCCTGCAACCGGCAGCAGGCGGAGGCCGTGGCCGCCGGTCCCGGGAAGGGCGATGCCGCCGCGCCCCATGCCGGCGTCTGCGGCCGCCGCCGGGCGGGAGCCGGCAGCCGCTTCCTCCACGGCATCCGGCGTCCGCCTGGATGTCGCTGTCCTGGAACCGATCCGCAATGTCAAAATGTCATGCGAAGCCGGCGGGACGGAGAATGTCCGGGATGCCGAGCGATCCGCTTCGGAACCGGCGGTCCTCAGGCTCGGGCGCCGTTCGAGCGCGGGCGCGGGCACCTGGTCGGGACGCCGGCTCCCGGGTGAGGACTCCCGCGCCGCAGGTGCGGGATCGGCCGCCTCCCGCCTTGCCCGCTCGGGGGAGAGGCGGTCCGCCTGCACGGGGGCGGAGCTGCCGGTCCTGCCCGGCCCCGCCAACGGGATTGACTGGTTCCCGGCCAGCAGCACGAGACCCGGGGAGATTGCGTCCCGGCCGTACAGCGCGGGACGTGCACTGCCGCCGGACCGCTCGGCCATCCCTGCCGGCAGGGGCTCGACCTGGGCCAGGCGCAGCACAAGCCGGGGGTCGAGGCGGTGCGGGACCGGCGGCGAACGGCGGGCCTCCTCGATCAGGCTCTGCAGCGCCTGCCGGTCCTTCTCTTCCCACCAGGATGCTGCGTAGGCCCCGAAGGTACGCTCGGCCTCCTCGACGCGCTCGGACGCGACCAGCATGCGGACGAAGTTCGCGGCAATGCGGGGATGCGCGGAGGGCTGGCGGAGCGCGCTCACGTAGTGCGCCTCGGCCGTCCGGTAGTCCTCTTCGAAGACAGCGGCGACGGCGAGGCCGTTCTCGATCCAGGCGATGGACGAGGGGTCCCGGGCCAGGTCGCGTGCAACCGTAAGGTGCCGCCGCGCCGCAAGGTTGTCGCCCTGCGCCAGGGATGCGCGGGCGGCGCCCAGAAGCGCCTCGGCCTTCATGCCGGGCGCGTCGTCCGCAAGCGACGCGGCACGCAGGAAGTGCTGCCTCGCCTCGCCCGGATTGTTTCCCTGCAGGGCAACGTAGCCCAGACCCAGCGCCGGCTCCGGCGCGTCCTCGAAGCGCTCGGCGAGCGCCACGTACAACCTCTGCGCCACCGCAGGCTGGCCGGCCGCCAGGGCGGCCGATGCGACCGACAGGTTGCTCTGTAGCGCCTGCTCGCCCCCCGGCGAGCGGCTCTCCCCGGGCAGCCCCCAGCAGGCCGCAAGGGACAACAGAATTGCGGCCATCGCCGCGACGCGCCAAATAGCCGCAAAGCGTGAGCCCGGCCCGCCCGCACGGGGTCGCCCGGGTCCGGCCGGGAGCGGATATCTTTCAGTGTGTGCCATAGTCATGACCGGGCTCCGGGACGGGCGGCCTGCGGTCTCAGTCACAATCCACCTGCCGTACGGGTTGATCGGGGAAGCGCGATGCCCAGGCATCGCTCAGGGCGTCGTAGGAGCCGCTGGCGCGCGCTTCGATGGTCGCGTACGCCGCGGCCGCCGTGGTGTTGGCTTCCAGAACAGGCGCGTATCCGAGCGCCTCCAGCTGTGCTGTCCGCCGCTTGGCGTTCGCCTCGCTGGCGTAGACGCCGAGCGAGACCGCGTTCTTCAGCGCGCCGCTCCGCACGACGGCGACGTCGCGCACGCCCTTCTCCTGGAGTTCGCGCATCTTACCCCTGGCGCTGCCGCGGCTCTCGAGGGGCGGCAGGTAGACCCGGTAGTCCCTGACCGTCTTGCGGCTCCCGCGATCCACGTGCGCGCTCCCGGCGCCGTGTGCCCGGAGCCAAAGCCGAGCCTCCTCGACCGCGGCCATGTCCGTGAACTCCGCTGTCGCGACACAGACATCTGAGAGGGCGGTCTCGGAGTGTCCCGGTTCCCGAGGCGCTGCGTCCGGCTCTGCGGCTGAAGGCTGTCCTTCCGTGCCCGCGCTTCCTGAACCGCTAGCCGCGTCTCTTGCGTGCACGAGTTCCGCACCGGCATTGCGACCCTCATCGCCGTCTCCGGCCGTGCCGCCGCCGAGCTCGCGGCTGCGCGCAATGGCACGGCGCGCAAGCTGCACGTAGATGTCGCCAAGGTTGCGGTAGCCGACGACCGAAGGGTTGCGCTCCAGGATCGCGGCCAGGATCGCCCGCGCCTCCTCAAGACGGCCTTCCTCCACGTAGGCCACGGCCAGGTTGTTGTGCGCCTCGAACATGTCCGGATACTCGCGCACCAGACCGGAGAAGACTGCGATGGCCTCGTCCCTGCGCCCTTCCTGCATCTGCAGGATCCCGTCCAGCAGCCGCAGCTGCGGAGCGCCGGGCTCGCTCTCCAGCAGCGGGCCGAGAAGACGCCGGGCGTCCGCATGGCGCCCCTCGGAGGCGAACGAGAGCGCGCGGTCGAAGCCGTCTTCGGCCGTCGCGGCGGCGGGCAGCAGAACCGCCGCCAACGCCGCGATTGCCACCAATGTCCTACCGATCCCGGTCATGCTCTCCTCCACTCTCCACCGGCGCGGCCGGGGGCGTGACCCTCACGCCGTGGTGCGAGCCTCGTCCCGTCCCGGCATCGTGGGACGGCCGTTGCTTCCCACCCCGGAGTCCCCGCTGACCGCGATCCAGCTCGCGATGTGCTTGTTGGCGACCTGGCGGATGCGTTCGTGCAGCGCCTCGGAGACGGCGGCGATGCGCTCGATGTCCCCCGGAACCCGGGGATCCGGCGCTTCTGCGCTGCCGGGCCATCCTGCGGCCGTGCGCGTCGCCGTCCCGGCCCCCCTGAACGTGTCCGCGGTCAAGGATGCCTCCTCCAGCGCCGTCGGCGCGTCGGCGCCGCGGCCACGCTGGATGCGGTCGAGCGCCTGCTCCATCCTCCGCGCCGCCTCCAGGGTCTCGCGCTCTTCCTCCGTGAACGCGCTGCCCTCGGCCTCCCCCTTGTCCAGGACCCAGCCGCCTTCCTTGCCCGCGTTGCGGATCGCGGCATGGCCGCGAAACGCGTCCGTGGCGAAGGCGAGGCCGAGGCGCACCTGCTCGACCAGTCCCAGCGCAGTGAGCCGCCCGGCCGCGCCCCCCTCGACCTCGATCGCACGGTATCCGGCCTCCGGCTCCTCCTCCGGATGCAGCCGGATGCCCGCTGTCCGCGGTCCCTCCCGAGTCTGCGCGCCCGCATCGGCCAGCAGCGCGGTCGCCAGCTCTTCCAGCCAGCGCGGAACGCCCTGCCTCGCCAGGGCCTTCTCGAGTTCCGTTCGCACCGCCTCGACATCGTCGGCGCTGCGCAGCCGCGACAACGCATGGGCGAAGCCGATACCGTAGGCCTCGCGCATGCGGCGCCGGACGCCGTCCGGAAGCCCGTCCGCAGCCTCCCTGAGGCCGCTCAGCTCCCGCTCGGGCGCAAGCTCGTCCGGGGGGGATCCCAGCTGCAGCAGCCTTCCCGTCCCTTCGTTCGCCGCCCGGATGCGCGCCTCAAGCGCGGAGATGTCGGCCCCGTCCGCGACCTCGGCCCGGGCCGGCTCAGGCGGGGGCGCCGCAGGCGCGGAGATCCTGGGGCGTTCTTCTTCAATGCCGTCAGCGCTCGCCGCGTCCACCGCCTGCTCCGCGAGAGCCCGCAGCCAGCGAATCTCGCCAAGGTCGTATGAACGCAGGCGGTACCCCGTCATCGGCGCGTAGTAGCTCCGCGCCGGCGCCTGCGCGCTACGCATGCCGCGCATGCCACGGATGCCACGCATTCCGCGTCCGCCGTCCAGGCGGACGGCCGACAGCGCCGCGCGTGTCTTGAGATCCTGGCTGTTCCAGGCCCGCTCGAGAACGCCGGCGAGCTCGGCCGTCGTCCAGCCTTGCGCATCGGCTCCCGTCGGGGATCGCAGCTGCTCGCGCATCCTGACGGCGCAGAGTCCGAGAAGGCTCGATGCGCCTCCGGCCGCCTCGTGCCGTTCGCCCGCCTCGATCCAGCGCTCTGCGGCCTCGTGCACCGCCGCCGCCAGCTCCAGCGCCAGCATCGCGTAGCCCGCGACCGCTTCCGGCCGCACGCCGGCATGGGCCTCGCCGCTGACGCGGTCGCGGATGCGGTAGCTCTCTCCCTCCGCCTCGATCGCGGCCTGGCTGGCCCAGGCGGCAGGCTCCCGTTGCCGCTCTACCCCGTCGGCGAGATCGGCCGGAACGATGCCGACGTCGACCACCAGGCGATTGACGAGGTCTTCGACGGCCTCCGGCAGGCGTCCGTGAGCGCGCGCAGCCTCTGCGAGCCTCGCCCCGGTCCCGGAATCCTCCAGCACCGGCCAGTCGAGCGGGGTTCCGGCGTCCAGACGCTGCCTCACCGCCTGGGGGAGCGCCGCAACGGCGCGCGTGAATAGTTTTTCGGTGTTCAACGTCGCTACTCCTCGTTGCCGGCATCGGTGCCGGGGGTTGAAGCCCTCCAGGGGTCGGTGCCCGCCCCGTCGCCGGGATGGCGACGGCGCGGCAACGGCCGCATCGGTCTACTCGAGACGTGCGTCGGCTACCGCCTCGTCGTAAGAAAGAGGCCTTGCGTCGTTCCCGAAGCTCACGTCGCTGACCTCGCTGCCGCGCACGACCCGGACGGTCTTCTGCTGCTGGCTCACCTGCGGCAGAGCCAGCAGGCTCTGCATGTCCACGACCTCTGCGGGTTCGGCCGGCGCGCCGGCGGCCGCAAGCGGACGGACCGCAAGCGAGAGCTCGCCTTCGAGCTCGCCCAAGGCCAGAAGGCCCGTCTGCGAGGGCAGAACCTCCAGCGTCGCGGTCACGATCTCCTTGCGCTCGACCTCGCCGCCGCCGTCCGCGAAACTCGCACCGCTCCCGATCCGCCGGTCCACGGCGACCACGCGCACGTCCTCCACAATGGTGCGCGCCATCACGTTCTGCTGGCCGCGCTCGCGCGAATGCGCGGTGAGCACCACGTCCACCCGATCCCCAGGATCGACCAGGCCCGAATGGCGCGTGCCTGCGCCGAGCTTGACGGTGATGGCCCGCATGCCGGGCTGCAGAACCGCAGCAAGGAACCCTCTCTGGCGAGGTCCCACCAGGGACGACCACGTCACCGGCACACCCGCAGGAATCGCCTCGCGAACCACGTAGCCGTAGGGCATCTCGTCCTGTTCCAGATCCTCGGTCTCGATATGCCGGCGCCTGACAAGGTCCTCCTCGATGCCGGCCTCGGTCAGGTGCTCGTCCGCCAGCAGCGTGCCCACGGGAAGAGCGCGTGAGGCGGCGAGAACCATGATTACATCCGGCTTCTCCTCGACGACCGGTGCCGGTGCAACCTGCTGCGCAGGCACCGCCGCCTGGGTCTGCACGGGCTCGGCATCCGGCAGGATGAAGCGCATCACGAACACGGCTCCGATCATGGGAACGATGCCCAGCAGCGCGATGATGATGACGGTGCGGTAGCGTCTCATGTCAGCGTTCCTTCCCGGTCATATCCCGTCCGACAGCGCCCGCAGCGCGAGCACGATCACGGCGGGGGGCGCGATCGCGACGGCGAAGGGCAGTTCCCGGCGCATCCGCCGCATCCTCTCGAAGGGCAGAAGGGCCACGACGACGAGCCCCAGCGCGAACGCCGCCATGCCGAACATGAAGAGCGTCAGGTGGAAGAGCGCGGGCCCGATCCAGACCCCGGCCACCGCGAGCAGCTTGGCATCGCCCGCCCCGAAGCGCCCCGTCAGATAAAGCCCGAACCCCGCGGCAAGCACCCCCGCGCCGATCGCGAGGTGCTGCCAGAGGTCCGCCACCGGCCTCACCGCGCCCGCCGTCGCGTAGAGCGCGAAGAGGCCGAGCAGCAGCACCGGAACCGCGTTCGGAACCTCGCGGCAGCGCAGGTCCGTCGCGACGCTCGCCGCGAACAGCGCGCACGCGGCAGCCTCCGCGATATGAACGGCGATATCGGCCATGCATCTCTTCCCTCGATCCGGGTGCGGTGCGGCCTCAGCGCGTCTGCCGCTTCGCGCCGAACGCACCGACGATGCCGTGGTGTTGGAAAATACCGCCAGCTTCCTCGTGATTGGGGCCGTAGAACCGGCCTTCGATCGTATCGTTCGGATCAGCGAAGGCGCCGTCGTCCTTCATCGCCAGTGACGACCATCTGAACAGGGCGTTCTCGCTGTCGCTTGTGAGCGGCAGGTCCGGACGCAGAAGCGGGGCGAGGGTCTCCAGGTCCGTGATGTCGTCGATGACGACATCGACCGTCCTCTGGCCGAAATTGGCCTCCATCTCGACATCGCCTTGCACGGCATGGTCCAGCACCATGTCCGTTCCCGTCATGGTGCCGCGCCACCTCGCAGATCCCCCGGTAGGGGCCGAGTCGCTGCGGGACCCGAACGAGAGACCGAACACACGCTCCGAATCGTCGCCAACGGGCGTGCTTCGGACGAGATGCAGCGGCCCAGCCAGGGTCAGGAAGGCGCTGTGCTCCAGCCAGGCGCCGTAGCCCAAGGCATCGGGGATATGTGCCGCTGCCTTGCCGCGGACGCTGGGCTCTTCCTGCCGCAGTTGCACCAGGGTTATGCCGTTATCCACCAGGATGGCCCGATACTCGGCCCAGGAGAACTCGAAGTCCGACAACCAACGTATGGTGCCGCCCTCCAAACAGACGGTCCGCCGGCAGACGACTTCGTCCAGCTCGTTGAATTCCGCGGCTTCGAGACCGGGTCCTCGAGGGTGGAACTCCGTAAGCAGCATCGCGTTCGCGTCTTCTTGCCGCGCCTCCAGCTGCTCGCCGAGCCCGTAAAGGAACGAAGGAGACCCTCCCTCGACCGCATTCTGAAGAGCGTTCGACGCCGCCAGCTGCCATGGAACCGATGTACTTGCCGCAATGTACGGGCCGGCGAACGCACCCTCGCTGCCATCCGCCTCGGCAAACTCGACTCCGACTGTGCCCGCAACAAGGCGCGGCACGCCTGCCCCGTCGGGGGCCGACGAAAATCTGCCGCCCCAGTGGCCATTGGAGGAAGAGATACTCGTGATCGGGTTCTCTACCGTCGCGTCATCCTCCTGAAAAGTTCCCCCCATATCGAAGGAGGCTGCCCCGAGACGAATCCGGTAGGCCGTCGGAACGTTGGAGAAGGAACTCCTCGGGCTCGAGTCATCACCGACCTCGACGCCGCTGATGGTGATGCCGTCTTCGCAGCCGATACATCCCTCTACGGTCTGGCTCCCGAAGTCCGCCGCGAGTGTCGCCGTCCCAAAATACTCACCGACCTCATGCCTGCTCGGCGTCCGTTCCTCGGAGCCATATCGATACGCGTAGAGACCTTCTGCCCGGCCGGTGTAGTGTGCGCCGCCCTCAAGATCACGGGGCAGCGCATTCGCAGCCGCGAACTCAGGGCCTTGGACGAACGCCCCGGCCTCGACTTGTTCGAACCGTGCAGAATCTTCATCGCCTTCCGAGAAGCGCAGCCACGAGCCCGCTGCAAGCCAGTCGTCCGGCTCGTCCGTTTCCCAGCGATCGTGGGTCGCAAGGACGGAGGCGAATGTTGCCTCTTCTGCGGCGGCACTGAAGAGCGTCGACCTTTGTCCGGTGTGGCCCGTGACGGGAGAGGCAGCGCCGACGGTCGCGAACGTATGCTCCTTTTCGCTGAGCTCGGCGGTCCGCTCGCCATCCAGGGGAATGCTCAACGTCAGGCCGTCTGTGCCGAAGACTGCAGTTGCGGTTCCTCCGGATTCGGATTGGGTCGGGCCTCCGTGAGCGTCGGACCGCTCTTCCTCTAGCATCTCTTCATCTGAAGATACGATCTCGGGAAACTCCGGAGCCTGATCCGCCAGCCGGGTCAGGGCATCCAACACCTGCTCTGCATTATCGCGCCTCAAGCTGCCGGGAGTCGCTCCGCGCGGACTCGCGCTTGCGGCGACGTTGGGTGCGACCGCAACTACCAGGCTGGAAGCAGATAGCGTGGTCGGCGATCCTCCGCCTCCGGATCGCGAGCCGGTGAGCTCCAGCGCCGGAGAGCCGGACTGGGAACCGCCTCCGCCGCAAGCCGGAAGCAACGGTACGGCGGCAATCGCAATCAAGATTGCAGAAGCCTTCGCGACGTTCGTGCGGTGCATTTTCATGCTCCTCGATTCCTATCTGTTGACGCGTCGGGCGCCGAACGCGCCGATCATCTGTGCGCTGCCGTGCTGGAAGACCCCGCCGACCTCCTGGTGCCCGGGTCCATAGAACCATCCCTCCAGGGACCTGGTGTCATCCGATACGCCGAACGCGCCCGCGTCGGTCAGGGGGAGGTTGCTGAAGCGGATTTGCGACGCTTCGCTGAGGCCGGTCTCAGGCAATGTCCCGGGTCGCGTCAGCAGAGTCCTCGTCTCCAGGTCGAATATGCGCGTGAACGCGACGTCGACGGTCGAATCCGGGAAGTTCACACTGACCCTGGCATCGCCCTGAACGGGATGATTGAGGACCATGTCGATTCCGGTCATCACGCCGACCCATGCCGCCGTGCCGTTCAGCGGCCTGCTCCCCGTGGCGTCGCCGAAGGAAAGGGCGCCCACTCTCGGGACGTAGCTCCCGTCGTCGTCCGGGCCGGCGCGGAACGCAGCCAGGCTTGCCACGCTGAAGTCGTCGCTCCGCTCAGCGACATGGAAGGGACCGGCCAGCGTGAGGAAGGCACTGTGCTTCAACCAGACCCCGTATCCCGCAGTTCCGGGTGTGTCGTCCGGGGGTGCCCAGGTCGGAGTCCGACGACCGCTTTCGAAGTGGAATACGGGCAGGTCGTGCCGCGTCATGATCGGCTGATAGTTGGCGGCCCCGAACTCGAACCCGGACAGATCGACCCTGCCGTCGGGCGTCACGCAGACGATGGTTCGGCAGTCGATGAGCTCGAGGGAGGCGTCGCCTCGCTCGCCGGGATCCTGCAATACGGTCATCAGAAGCGTGTTGGCGCGGTTTCGCACGCCACCCAGAAGGCCCGCGATGCGGCCGGAGGAAGCGGCTGGCGGTGGGTCCGCGTTCACGAGTGCCTGAAGCGTTCCGATGTCATGGACAGGCGACGACAACGAGTCAGACCCGCCTCCGCATGCGGCCGTCACGCCCGCCGCAAGAACGGCGAGCGGGAACAGGTATCGCGCCCGGCGCACCATCCTTCGGACCGAGGGCAGGTGCGAACCCCTCGAAGCCCCGCCGCGTTCATGCCAACTTCCGAACAGTCCCGATACCGCGTTCATGATCCGTCCGTGTTCTCCATCCGAAGTGCTGCCGCTGCGGTGCCACCGCGAAGGCGGACAGCCGCTCCTGCCGTTCCCCAACATGCGCCTAGGGATTGGGCACGCCGGCCGGGAGCGTGATCTGGGCCACCGTTCCCTGGCCCGGCAGCGAGTTGATCTTGATCACGCCCTCGTACTTCTTTACCAGGTGCCCGGCCAAAGTGAGGCCGATCCCCATGGCGTCGTCGCGCGAGGTGTAGAAGGGCCGGAAGATGTTCATGCGCCGCTCGGCCGCGATCCCGTCGCCGTTGTCGATCACGGTGATGACGATCTCCTCGTCCTTGCGCGCCGTGTCGATCCTGACCACGCCCTCGCGCCCCTCCAGGTCCTCGACGGCCCGCACCGAGTTCTCCACGATCTGCTTGAGCAGCAGGCGGAGCTCCGCGCGGGAGGCCAGGATCTCGGGGACGTCGCCCAGGCGCTTCGCAATCACCTGCGCGGCCTTAGCCCCGCACGCCTCGATCGCCTCCTCCACGCAGGCGTTGACGTCGGTCATGCTGCGCCTCACCTCGCTGTTGGGCAGCCCAGCCACGCTCTCGAGGCGCTTGGCCAGGCCAGCGATGCCGGCGGCCTCCTGGCGCACGCTCGCCGAGATGTCGGCGAGCGCCGCCATCTCCTCGTCGAGGTCGATCCCGTCGGGCAGCTCGGCAAGGGAGTCGCTGTTGTCCAGCGCGTTCTGCAGGTGCTGCCGGGTCTGGCGCAGGTAGTCCATGCGGGCGCCGATCTGGTCCGCCGCAGCGGCAAGCGTGCCGGCGGCCGACTTGACCACGAACCCCCGCACCGTCGCCTCCTCCAGGTCGGGCTCCAGGGGCGCCGGCGCGGGCGCGGGCTGAGGAGCCGGCCTTGCGGCGGGAGCCGGCGCCACGGCCTCGGCAGAGCCGTTGCCTGCCGCGTGCACCGGCGCGGTGCCTGCCGCGGGAGGAGCGTAGGCGGGCGCCCCCGCCGCCGGAGCGGCTTCCGTCCCGCCCCGCCGCCTCTGGTGAAGCGCGAGCCCGATCCAGAACAGCGCCAGAAGCGCGATCACCACCAGCATCCCCCGGTCGTAGAAGGCCAGCTGTGTCTTCGACCGGCCGAGCTCGAACTGCAGGTTGTTGACCAGCTCGTCGGTCAGCCCGGAGATCTTGTTCGAGGTCGCGTCCGCGAAGAGCTCTTCCGTGGGCGCCTGCTTCGCGAGCAGCACCTCGGCATGGGAGACCAGGTTGGTCAGCGTGTTCGAGAGCGCCGGCGGGTAGGTGACGCTCTCGGCGTTGAGCGCCTCGATCTCGCCCATCAGTCTTTCCTGCGCCGCCTCGTTCGGCGAGGCCAGGTAGAGATCCATCTCCTGAACCAGGCCGGAGACGCGCCTGGCCAGCCCTCCCTCCCCGGCCTCCTCGGCCAGCCGCACCACGTTGGATGCCGCGAGCGGAAGGTATCGCTCGGAGTTGCGCACGACCGCATAGCCGGTCTTGAAGCGCTCGACCCGCTCCTCCTTGGCGTCGACGGCGCTGATGTAGGCGTTGACGGCGTTTGCGAGCCGGTCCGGGAGATCGGGAATGCGGCTCGCGGTCGCAGACAGCTCCGCCTTGTGCCGCTCCATGCGGGGAATGAAGGCGGCAAGGGAGTCGAAGTCAGCCAGAGGGTCGGACTTCACCCGGCTGATCTCGATGCTCCAGTCCGAAGACAGCCGCTGGATCTGCTGCACCGCCGCGATCGAGCTGCGGTAGTCCTCCTCGCCGCTGTCGTTGGCCATCATGTAGAGAACGCCCGCCACCGCCAGCAGGATGACGGAGACCACTGCGCCTAGTATGAGTGCGCCAGGTTTCATGTCAGAACTCCTCCGATTCGCCCGCCAGGGTCTTGATGAAGGCCACGATGGCGTCCTTGTCCTCGTCGGGCGCTTCGCGCCCCAGCTGAAACTCGAACATCGCGTCCACCGCGTCCCGCAGCGTCTCCGCGCTCCCGTCGTGCAGGTAGGGAGCCGTGTGGGCCGCCATCCGCAGGCTGGGAACCTTGAACGAGTGGCGGTCTTCTTCGTTGCCGGTGACGTTGTAGAGCCCGAGGTCAGCGTCCGTGATGTCGCCCCGCCTCTTGAAGTAGTCGTTCAGCACGCCGAAGACCTGGAACATGTTGCCGCCCACGTTCGCGCCCTGGTGGCACGACGAGCAGCCGTAGTCCTTGAAGAGCGCGTAGCCGTGCTTCTCGTACGCCGTGAGCGCGGCCTCGTCGCCCTTGAGCCACTGGTCGAAGCGGCTGTTGGGCGTGATCAGCGACTTCACGTACTCGGCGATCGCGTTCTTGACGTTCTTGCGGTTGATGCCGTCCTCGTAGATCGCATTGAACTGCGCCGGATACTCGCCGTCCTGGTAGAGCCTGGAGATGACGTCGGGCCAGAGGTTGCCCATCTCCAGCGGGTTCTGGATGGGCCCGTCGATCTGGGCCTCGAGGTCCCTGGCGCGGCCGTCCCAGAACTGCTTGAAGTTGAAAGCCGCGTTGAACACGGTGGGCGAATTGATCGGCCCCTCCCGGCCCTCGATCCCGATCGAGACCCGGAGCCCGTCGTCGCCCCCGCTCGCTAGCTCGTGGCAGCTCGCGCAGGAGACCGTCTCGTCCTTCGACAGCATCGGGTCGTGAAAGAGCATCCTGCCCAGGTCCACCTTGAAGGGGTTCACGTCGATGGTCTCGGGGATCGGCTTGATCGGCTCCTCGGCGTGCACGCCGGCAGCCAGGAGCAGGGCCGCCAGCCCGGCGGCCGCAAAGATCAGAAGGGACTCTATGCGCATCTCATTCACCACCGGGTACACCCCCAAGACCGCCGATAGCCTGCATCGCGGTCAACGCCGCAGGACCCGCCACCAGGAGCATGATCCCCGGCATCACCAGGAGCAGCATCGGCAGCGTCATCAGTACCGGCAGCTTCGCCGCCCACGCGGCGATGCTGGCCGACCGCTGCGTCCGCTCGCCCTCCGCGATGTTCTTCATCGACTGGGTGAGCGGCGTGCCGTAGCGGTCGCCCTGGATCAGGCTCATCGCGAGATCGCGCAGGCCCTCCACGTCCGTGCGCCCCTGATAGGCCTGGAGCACGGAGCGGCGGTTCGAGCCGACGCGCAGCTCGGCCTCGATGACGCGGAACTCGGCCGCGAGGTCCGGCTCGATCGGCGCGAGTTCGTCCGCGACGGTTGCCAGCGCGCGCTCGAAGGTGAGGCCCGACTCGAGGCACATCGTCATCAGGTCGAGGGCGTCGGGAAGCGCGCCGCTCATCCGCCGCCGGCGCCGGTTCACCAGCGAACGCACCCCGTACTCGGGCACGATGCCGCCGATCACGAACCCCGCCACGCCGGCAGCGACCACGAGGGCGCCCTCGGGAAGGAAGGCGAACACGGGTCCGATCGCCTGCGCCGCCAGCGCGGCAAGACCGGCGCCCACGACGCTGCAGGCGAGCTTGCAGGAGAGGAAGAGCGAGAGCGCGTCTGGACGCGCGAACCCTGCAAGGCGCAGGGTGCGCGTGAGCTTCTCCCGCTCCCGGGTGCCCACCGGCACCAGCATGGACAGCGCCTGGAACAGCGCCGGGCCGAAGGAGCGAAGCTGCACCGCAGCCACGGCCTGGGCGCCGGAGCCGGGCACCGCACGCATCGCCTCCCGCCGCGTCATCGCGAGGCGCCGGTCGAGCAGCCGCGTCCGTTGCGTCTCCCCGAAGATGAGGGGAGCCAGCAGGACCAGCATCACGCCGCTGGTTGCAATCCCCGCCAGCACGATCATCGAAGAGGTCATGGTCTCCTCCCTTGCCTACCTTGGACCCCGGGCTGCGATCTGACGCGCCACGACGAGGCCGACGACGATCAGGCCCACGCCAAGCTGCAGCAGGGTCTTGCCGTCCTCGGAGTTGAACAGCAGGTCCACCGACTGGGGCGAGGTCATGCTCTGCACGCCCAGCACCAGGGGCGGCATCAGCATCAGCACCAGCAGCGTGAGCCGCGTCTGCGCCGTCGACGCCTTCGCCTTCAGTGCCGTGGTGCGCCGCGCGCGCAGCGTGGCCGCGAGGTTCGAGAACGCCCCGGAGATGCTGCCCCCCGCCCGGCGCTGAAGCCGGATCACCGCAGCGAAGAGCGTGAACTCCGCAAGCCGCACCCGCCCGGCGACCATGCCGAGCGCCGTGTCCGCGTCGAGCCCCGCCAGAAGTGCGTCCGAGACCTCCTCCAGCACCCCCTTCACCGGCTGCTGCGCATCCTCGGCCACCTTGCCCAGCGCCTCCAGCGGCGGCAGGCCCGCGCCGGAAAGACGCACGATCTGGTCCACGATCTCCGGGAACTGCTGGATGAACTGGGTCTCCGCGCGCGCCTGGATCCGCCGCAGCGCGAACCAGGCGCCGGCATAGCCGGCGAGCAGGGCCGCAGGCATCGACCACCACCCGGACATCCCCAGCACCCACATCCCGGCCCAGACGCCGGCAGCCACCACAACGCCGACTCCCACGAGACGCGGGAACGCCTTCGGCGCGTCGATCAGCGGATAGCGCCGCTCGATCCGCCGCCAGAGCCAAGAAAGCCGGGAGTGGGGACGCGTCTGGCGGAAGATGCTCTCTTCCGGCGCGATCTGCTCCACCGCGCCGTGGCCCGTGAGCGGCGCGCCGACCGCCTGAAGCCGCGTGCGCAGCGCCTTGTTCTGACGCCGCAGCCACAGGAACGCCCCGGACAGGCCGAGAAGCATGATCGGGCCGCCTACGACAAGCATCCGGTTCTCCGACAAGAGGTTCCACGGCGGCGATGCGACGGCCGACTGAACCGCTTGCTCGGCCACATTTGGCTCCACCTTGCCGGCCGGCGCCGCTTCGTGGCGGATCGGCTCATCTTCAACCACTTCGCGGCCACCCCGGTCCGCCGTCCGTGTATCCAAGGGCTCAAGGGTCGGTAGTGCCCCCGGGAGGCTTTCCGCAGGCACGTCCTGCCTGAGCATATCGGCAGCGAGCCCGACGGCCATTTCCGTCGAACCGGCCGAGGCGATCCCCCCGGCGAGAGGAGCACCGGGAGTCCGCTCCAGCAGGGTCGCGTCCCCGACAGCGGGTGCGGCGGCCGGGAGTGTGCCTGGCCGGTTCACATCGAGAGCAAGCGGCAGTGCGTGTTCATCCAGGGCGCCGTCCGAGACAGAGGAGAAGGCAGACGCCTTCGTCGTCTCAGGCCCCGTCTCGCCGGCGGTTGCTGCCCCGGCGCCGACCGGTTTCCCCGGAACAGTGTCAAGGTCGGGCCGAGCCGAATCGAACTCGGGCATGGGCTCGAGTGCGGGCCCTGCCGCCAGGTCGCTCTCCACCGTCATCGGTTCCGGGAGCGAGGCGGCCGCAAGCTCACTCGGGCTCTCCGTCTCGCTCGCCGTATCTGCCGCGCCGACAGGAGCTATGCCGCCGGCCAGCCGCTGCAGTAGGACGCTCCCGCGACCGGCGTCCGCGGCCGTGAGCGCATGCTGCCGCTCGATATCCGGCGCAACGGGGTGTTCGCTCTGCTGCGGCGCGGCTTCCGCCGGGGGAGAGAAGACGGATTGAGCCGCCGACCCGGGTTCTCCCTTGCCGGCCGGCGACGCTCCGCCGCCGGCACGCTTCTCCGCATCGCCGTCGCGATCGGACCGGGCCGAAGCGAGTGTGTGCAGGGGTTCGACTTCCGGTCCTGCCTCCAGACCATTCTGCTCCAGCACGCTCTCCCGACGGGAGGCGGCCTGGAGGTCGTCTCCGAACACGGCGTCGCTGACTGCTCTACCGCGCACGATCCGGACGATCTGCTGCTGCCAGCTCTCTGGCGGCAGCGCCTGCAGGCCTTGCATGTCGACCATGCCGAGCGCCTCATCCGGCGCGCCGGCGGCCGCCGGCGGGCGTACGGCAAGCGAGAGCTCACCCTCGAGCTTAGCCAGGGCAACGAGGCCTGTCTGAGAGGGCAGGACCTCCAGCGTCGCCGTTACGATCGCCTTGCGCTCCACCTCGTCGCCCGGCGAGGCCGCGTCCGCAGCGCCTCCGATCCGCCGGTCCACAGCCACCACGCGCACGTTCTCCAGGAACCTACGCACCAGCACCCTCTGCTCACCGCGCTCGCGCGAGCGCGCGGTCAGGACCACGTCCACCCGATCCCCCGGATTGAAAGGACGGGTGTGACCCGTGGCAGCCCCGACCGTGACGGCTCGCATGCCGGGCTTCAGCACCGTGGCCAGAAACCCCTTCTGCCGGGGCCCCACCAGGGAATGCCGTGTCAGCGGCGCGCCCGCTTCGATCGCCTCGCGAACTGTGTGGCCGTAAGGCATCTCGTCCGGATCGAGGCCCTCGACCTCGATATGCCCGCGCACGACCAGGTGCTCTTCGATCCCGACCTCGGTGAGGTGCTCGTCTGCCAGCAACGTGCCCACCGGCAGGAACTGCGCAGCCGCAAGCACCAGGACCAGTTCCGCCTTCTCTTCGACGACCGGTGCGGCCTGCTGCGCCGGCACCCCCGCCTGGCTCTGCCCGATCGGAAGGACAAGACGCATCACGAGTACGGCCGCGATCACGGGTACGCTGCCGAGCAATGCGATGACGATGACGGTGCGGCAGCGCCTCACGTCTGCGCCCCCCCGATCCGGGGGTCCGCCTTGAGCGCCGCCAGAAGCGGCTCCCGCAGGCTCACCGCGTCCACCGCCTCCATCCACGACGGCTGACGCCCCGAGGTCTCGAATATGTGCTGGGTCTCAACCGTCGGTCGACGCCGCCAAAGCTCCTCCGTGGTCACGATGTCGTTCTCGATACCCACCACGTTGGTCAGGCTGGTCACGCAGCGGTGGCCCGTGCGAAGCCGCGCGAGCTGCACCACGATATCCACGCTGGATGCGATTTGGCGCCGGATCGCCGTGAGCGGCATCTCCGTGCCCGCCATCATCAGCATGTTCTCCAGACGCGTCAGCGCATCGCGCGGGCTGTTCGCGTGCAGCGTGCACATGGACCCCGGATGGCCGGTGTTCATCGCCTGCAGCATCTCGGTCGCCTCGCCGCCCCGCACCTCGCCGACGATGATGCGGTCGGGACGCATCCTGAGCGTGTTCACCAGCAGGTCCCGCATGCTCACCTCGCCGGTGCCCTCCGCACTCATGGTCCGGGTCTCGAGACGCACCACGTGCGGCTGCTGCAGCTGCAGCTCCGCCGCGTCCTCGATGGTCACCAGCCGCTCGCCGTGGTCGATATGCTGCGAGAGCGCGTTCATGAACGTCGTCTTGCCCGATCCCGTCCCGCCGCTGATCAGGATGTTGAGACGCGCCTTCGTGCAGATGCGGAACGCCTCGGCCATCGCCGCCGACATCACCTGGCGCTCGGCCATCTGCTCCAGCCCGATCCCCTTCATCGTGAAGCGCCGGATCGAGACCGTGGCCCCGTCGATCGCCAAGGGCGGGATGATGATGTTGACCCGCGAACCGTCGGGCAGACGCGCGTCCACCATCGGGTTGGACTCGTCCACCCGCCGCCCGACCCAACCCGCGATCCGCTGGGCGATATGGAGTAGATGCTCGGCGTCCCGGAAGCGGATATCCACCGGCTGCAGCTGGCCGTTCCGCTCCACGTAGACCGAGTCCATGCCGTTGATCAGGATGTCGGAGACGCGACGGTCCAGCAGCAGCGGCTCGATCGGACCCAGGCCCTTGATGTCGTGGACCAGCTGGGTCACCACCTGTTGGCGGTCCAGCGGGCTCAGGTCCGGCAGCCCCGCCTCGCCGGTCTCCAGGAACGCCAGCAGCTGCGAGGCCAGGCGCTCGTTGTCGAGCTCCGCGATCTTCGTCATGTCGAGCGACTTGACGATCGTCGGATGGATCCTGGTCACGATATCGGAGATCCCGCCGTTGCTCCGGCCGCGCGGCCGCGCCGGGGCCGCCTGCTCCGGCGCGGCGGTCGGAGCAGGCGCAGAGAGCGCCGCCTTGGACGCAGGCGAAGGGGCGGCAGACCGGGGGCGGCGGCCGAAGGCGCGGGCTGCCATGGTCACGCCGCCCTGGCGGTGACGAGCGCCGCCGCAGCATCGGCGCTCGCCGACGCCTCCAGCAGACGGTCCGTCAGCGCCGCCACAGGCTTGCGCAGAGAGCGCGGCAGCGTTCCCTGGGGCCAGCCCCGGTCCGACGTCTCGGGAACGGAGGGATCGAACGGGACCGTCAGGTCCGGATCCAACCCGATCCCTGCGTCGTGCAGGACCTGCCCCGAACCGTTGCGCTTGAAGGCGCGGGTGTGGTTCCGGACGAACACCAGGGGCCGGTCGGCCTCCATCAAGTCCATCATGCGGGCGAGATGGGGCGTCTTCCCTGTCGTCGGCTCCGCGACGAACACCCGCGTGTCGACCTCGACGGAAGGGAGGAAGCGCATCTCCGCCTCGTCGAGGCCGTCCACCAGCACCAGCTGCGAGCGCAGCCTCAGCGCAGCCAGCAGACGGTCTACGCCTGCCGCCGTTGCCGCCGCCGGATGCTCGGGGCTCCAGCGATGGGCGTACACCTCGATCCGGTCCGAGCGCCGCCCGCACACGCCCTCCAGCGACTCGGGCTCTACCGGAATCTTGTCCGCCGTCTCCAGGAGCTGGTCCAGACCCGCCACGGGCTCGACCCCCAAGGCCAGCGCCGCAGCAGCCACTGACCGGCTCAGGTCCAGTACCGAGACGTAACAGCCGCGCGACGCCGCCTGCAGCGCCACCGCGGCCGCCAGCGTCGTCGCCCCGCTGCCCCCGTAGCCGACGAAGCAGGCGACGCGACCGCCCGGGCGGCCCCCAACCGCATCCTCGAGGGCGCGCGACGCCACGCCGCGCACCGCCTCCGCCGTGAGCGGCTTCGCCAGGTAGTCGCTGACGCCTGACAGCAGAAGCTCACGGCCCGGACGCGCAGAGACGTCGGAGCCCACCGCAACCACCACCGTGCCGACCTCGCACACCGCGGCAAGCTCGTGGATGGCGCCCGCCGGATAGGGAACGCCGTCGATATCCACGATCACCAGCGGCGCCGTGCGACCCTCGGCGATCGCCGCGATCGCAGCCCGGAGCCCGCCCTGCCATACCTGCGGCTCTCCGGTGCCGGCGGAGGCCGAACCGAATCCGAACAGCCCGTCGCGCAACGCCACCTCGGTCTCCGCATCGGTCGCGAAGGCCAGGGCTGCGGCAGGGCCGGGAGACGCTGCCCCGAGGACCATATCCGCGTACTCGGCGTCGGACTCGGTGCCGGACTCGCCGGGCAGAGCAGTGCCGGCGTCCGGCAGGGAGACGTCGAAGGCGGGCTCCGGAGCGGATGGAGAATGGGCGCCAGGATCGGCGCTCCGGCCGAGGGCTTCCAGCTTGGAGCCCGGCGCGCCGGCCTCGTCGGACGACACCGGCGACACCCCGTCGAGGTTCAGCAGAAGCGTGTCGTCGAACTCGATCCCGGGCGTGGTGGCGGAAGCGTCGGCGCCGATGACGTCCGCGGGAAGGAGATCGCCGTGTTCTTCAACCGTTTCGATCTCGACCGGGACGGCGGGTGCCTGCGCCTCGCCCGCCACCGGAAGGACGACGGCGCTCCCGTCCCCGGCAGACGTATCGTCCGGTGAGGACACATCCTCGACCTGCGGCGCGGCTGCTACACCACGCGACTGCGCAACTTCGGACACGGGCGAAGCCGCTTCGGACGACCCGGCGGGCTCGCCAGTTGACGCTGCCTCCGCGTCGGCAGCCTGCCGCGGCAGCGACTCGTCTCGGCCCGCGCCGGTCGCGAAGGACGCTTGGCCGCTCAGATCGGGCAAGTGAATGACGAAGACGGCACCGTCCTCCGTCCCGGACTCCGATTCGTCCAGGCATTCGGTCGGGACGGCAGCCGCTGTCTCATCGGGATCCGTCAGGTCGAAGGGACGTTCGGGCTCGGATGCTGCCGGTGCGGCTTCAACTCTGCCGGTCCCTTCGGTCGTCGCGGCAATCGTCGCTTCGTCCGGTCCCGTGTCGTCGCCAGGCGACTCGGGCGCAGTTACGGCCGACTCGGGAAGCGGGGACGCTTCCGCAAGCGAGTCGCCGGGACCGTCGGGGCGATCTGGAATGGCCTGAACAGAACGCTGTTCGGAGCCCTCGGGCCCGGGCGGCGCGATTACATCCGCGTCTTCCGAACGCGGGGCATCCGCTACGGGTCGATCGTTCTGATCCGGGGCGCCCGTTGAACCGCGTGCCGGTGAAGCGACGCTTTCGGGCAGGTCCGGACCAGGCGGGTCGGTGGCCTCGCCAGCGGAGGCAGCCACCACGTCGGCGATATGACGCAAGAGCGACTCGTCTCGGTCCGCGTCGGTTCCGGAGGGAAGCGAGCCGCTCAGATCTGAAAGGTGGATGACGGTTCCGACGCCTTCCTTCGCCTTGGCGTCCCCTTCACCGGAGTCTTCGCTGGCGGCGACAGTCACCGGCTCATACGGCGGCGTCCGGTCGAAGTGCGACTCAGGCTCCGATACGGTCGGCTGGGTAGACGACGACGCTTCCGCAGGCAAGCTTCTGCGCTCGTCGGGCCGTTCGTGCACGACCGGGGCAGGTTCCTCTTGCGTGCCCTCCGCTTCTGACAGGGCGATCCGGCCCGGGTCCTCCAAAGACGTAACGTCCGGTGCGGCTCGGCCACCTTGTTTCGGCATGCCCGCAGCATCGCAAGACGTCGCGGTGCCGATCTCTTGGGAGTCCGGTTCGGCCGGTATGGCAGGCTCGCCGGCGGAGGCAGCCACCACGCCGGCGATCTGACGGAGAATCGACTCGTCATGGCCCGCGTCGGTACTGAAAGTCCGAGAACCGCCCAGGTCCGGCAGGTCATGGGCAGGCCCAACGTCATTGCCGGTCGCCACGCCATCCGCACCGGCGGCGACCCCGGCCGGAGCCGGTGACTCGACCGGGTCCACCTTGTCGATGGACTGTCCGACGTCAGGTTCGAGCGACTCGAGTTGCTCGGGAATCTCCGGGCGAGCATCGGCGCCGAGCAGGTCATCCGAGTCCGGCGACTCGTCGTCAAGGACGCGTCCGAGGCCCCGATCCCGCGGCGGTTCAGCCTCTGTCGCTGAACTGGAGTCGTGAACCAAGGGGCCAACCGCCGGATTGGCCGCATCGGCGTGGTCCGAGGAGACCGACTCGGATGAGACCGCAGGCGACTCGGCGATCTCCCGAAGGAGTGTGTTGTCCAGAAGAGTTGCAGCCGTATCGACCGAGGCCGCAGCACCCCGGTCGAAACGGTCGCCCGAGGCTAACTCGACCGGTTCGAAGCGCTCATGCGCGGGCGAGGCGGCCGGCGTGCTGGGTTCAGCGGGCTCAGGCAAGTTTGCGTCACTCGGGTCACTGCCGCCGGTGGCTCCTTCGGCGACCACTGCGTTATCGGTTGCAGGCGCAACCGGCAGATGGTCGGCCCCGGTCCGGACAATGGACGAACCCGCTCCTGGCGCAGACGACCCGGACAGCGAAATTGTTCCGGGTGAAGAATCGCCGCGTTCTTCCGGGCGTTCGCGCGCGGCAGAAGCGGCCCGCGCTCCCGCCTCATCCGGCGCGGGCAGGCGCACGACAAAGTCGGCGTCTTCGTCGCCCGCTCCGCCAGTGTCATTGGCGGAGGCCTCTGCCTGGGACACTGCCGGTGACTCATTGGATTCCGTCCGCCCGACAGGCCACACCGCCGAGGAATCAGCAGACTCCGGCTGCACGGAAGCCGCTTCGACTGAGCCGACTGCCCCGAGGATATCCTGATCTGGCGACTCGACGCCGAAGAGCGGCTCGTGTTCGCGACCGAGTGGAGTGCCGGCGACGGTCGCTGAACTGGAATCGTGAATCATGGGATCAACCGCGAGATCGACCGCGCGGGCCTGGTCTGAAGAGACCGAATCGGATGAGACCGAAGGCGCCTCGGCGATGTCCCGAAGGAGGGTATCGTGCAGGAGGGCAGCGCCGGTGCCGGTCGAGGCCGCCGCAGCTAGATCCGGGGGGTTGTCCTCGGTCGCGCTGCTTGCGTCAGGATGTTCGTTCGCGGATGGGTCGGCGTCGGATTCCGCTCGAACCGCTCCAGGCAAAGCCATGGCGCTTGTGTCTTCGACGCTTGCGTCCTCTTCAGCAGCGTTTTCGACAGCAGGAGTGACCAGCGGATCGTCGACGCGCACCCAGTCGCGAGTCGAGGCGCTCTCTCCGGCAGCCGGGTCCGCGGCCTCGTCGAGGGGCGCGAGTTCGGCGCGGAGGGTGTCGTGTTCCATCGGAACGGCAGACATTTCGTCGGGCGCCGGAGGCTGCGCTGCCAGACCGTCCACGTCGCGCGCGTTTTCGCCCAGGGCATCCGGTGTATGGGTGGGCAACTCCGGCACCGGATCGGCAGACGGCTCGCCGAATTGCGCCTCAACGGAGCCATCGCCGTCGGCGCCTGCTTCATCTTGGCCATGAGGCTCGGCAACAAGGCCCGCAGGCGCGGCCTCCTCCGACGAAACGGCCGCAGGGTCGGCGAGCAGGGCCTCCAGCGCGCCCAAATCGGGGCGCTCGTGCACCGCCTCACTCGGGCGGTCGCCGTCGTCCGGTGGACGTGCCGCCGGAACCGCGACATGGGCCGGGCTGGAGGTGTCGAGGGTCATGCCCGTTGCGCCCCTTCGCCATGGCCAGGGGCGCACAGCACGGCCCGCCGGCAATGGGCGTCGTTACGATGTCTTTCGTGGCGAACGGTCATTGGCGCGGGGCCGTCCGCAGCGGAAGGTGTGCGCCTCATCGCTTCAGCCACGCGTGGCGCGGTGCATCGTGCGCTGCACCCGGTGAATTCACCTGGCGTCCGGCCGGGAAGGACGGCTCTCCGTCGGCGGCGTAGCGGTCGAGCGCCTCGATGTGCCGCAGAAGCTCCGGAGCGCCCGGGTGCTCAGGCTGCCGTCCGGCGAGGACCGACGCGAACCGCGACAGGGCGGCGGCATTGGAGCAGTGATGGTCCCTCCACCACTGCGAGCAGACAAAGAACTCATCGGCGTACACGTGCTTCCAATACCGGGCGTGGCCCTGAATCATGTGACCCCGCTCCCGGCGGCGAAGCAGCGCGAAGTTCGCGATGTTCAGCTCGAGAACGTTCTTGCAGTAGCCGGCATCCATCAGGTTGGACAGATCGGTCTCTCTCAGCAGCGTGGGATGCTCCTCCAACAGCGTTCTCATCAGGTCTTCCACGATCCCCTGGAACGTCGCTCTGGCTCCGTGAACTCCCCATTCGCTCATGACGATGAATCCCTTTGCGTAGCGTGGACCCTGAGTGCGACCGACCATGACACCGGCGTTCGGAACGTCCCGGTCACTCTCGAAATTCGGGCTGCCGAGCGGCGCGAGCGAGACAGATGCCTGGCGCGATAGCGTTCCAGGGCGATCCCGCCTGTTACTTCGCCAACGCCTGCCGTGCCCTGCCGGCCTAGTCCAGTCATGTGCCTCCGCACTCCATCTCTCCTGCGTGCTGACGTGTGCCACGCCGTGAAAACAAACAAACAAATGTGCAAACAAACAATCTGAAGCCGACCGGGGTCGCGGGTTCCATTCCCGGATTTGCTGCTATCATCTGTCATTACTGGTGACATACTGTTGTTTCGAGTCCCTTTTCTCCGATCAAACCGCACATGAGTGGAGCCCCCTCGTTCTGCAAGTTCACGTACTGTTTGCGGCCAACATGGTGAGGAAAGCGCCAACGTGTTGAACGCTTCAAATGACAACACGCTCGCTACAGTTTGTTTGATCGTTGGCTAGTTGCCCTTACTTGTGCCGCCGCTCGCTATTTCGATGGACCTCGCTGAGATGCCCATTGATTCCATCGCCGTGGAAATGTCGCCCACAAATCCAAGTACAGCTCCACCCAACCCGGCCAGGACGACGCCCACAACAATCGCGTACTCCAACGCCGACGCTGCCTTGCGGCACCCGAGAAAGAACTGCCAAATTCCCTGCTTGTCGGTCACGCTGGAGTCCTGATTGATCGAGATAGCCTCCGGCGAAGCTGAGGTGGGTGGCAGCGACGACCACCCACCTGCAGCTGCCTCATGGTGTCTTCGGCGATCGTTAGTTGCCCGAGGCGTTGGGGTCGAGCGTTATGCTGTCTACCACGCTACCTGCCTCCACCGCGTCGCCGATGTCACCCAACTCACCTTGGAGAACGTCGGTAAAGGCGACCACCGAGCCGCCAATTCCGGCGACGACGACGCCGACGACGATCGCGTACTCGAGCGCCGACACGGCGTCCTTGGCCCGCGTGAAGCGGGCAACGGCCCGCAGGAAGTTCTTCACTTTCATCTCAAGCTCCCTTGACGAAGTTGCCGGCGATCCGCGCCGGCGCGGTGATGACTTGCCGAGGCCGAACACAGGCCCCTGGCTGCGTCACGAAGGAGGCCCGCCTCGACGGCGCGCCGCGCTTCGTGATTCTGGTGGCCGCAGGCGCATCCGTCCCCGGCCAGTGCGGCCTTGCCGCTCGATTCGTTTGCTCGATCGCACGCATGGTCACGCGATCTCCCCGAGCGTCACGGACAGCGCTGACTCCGATGCCGCGTGCCTGACGGAGAGATTGGACCTGTCGTGCAGGGCGGCCGTCGGCCAGCTACTCTTGCTGGTCGACGCGGCGGCATCTTCGCTTGCAGACGAATGGCTCGGCGCCGCAGGCTTGCCCCCGATGCCGCGGGTCGGCAGGGCATGGACCCGGTAGAGGTTGCCCGCCACCATCTCGCTCAGCATGCCTTCGCGCTGCAGGCTGGCGCAGATCTCGACGACGATTACCACGTCGTGGGCCGAGAGCGTGAGGGCGGCATCCTCTCCGAGCAGACCCATGCGCCAGCCGCTCTTGCCGCGGTTCTTGCACTCCCTGGCGAGAGCCGTCGTATCGTCGGCCTCGCCGAAGCGGATCTTGTCGTCCCAGAGTTCTTCGGCAGGTTTTTCCCCGGCAGGCTGGTGCACGGCGGAGATCACGTAGACCAGCGCCGATGGCATGCTGAGTTCGCGCTCGTGCAGAAACTTGCCGAGCGCCGCCATCTCGTCGCCGTTCGGCTCCGCTTCCTGCGAGACGTAGTCGGCCATCGTGGCGGCGATGCGCTCGCCCGCCGCGTTGGCCCGGGTCAGGGAATAGAGATCGAAGGCGACCCCTGCGACGGCGAGGATCGCCACCGCGCCGATGGCGAGCTCGATCGAAGCGGAAGCCCGCTCCTCGCGAACCACGCGCCCGAGTCGCGCCGGACGGAAACGTGCCCGGACGAGCCGCCGGGCCGGGGCCTCAGGCTGTGTCCGCCAACCCCGGCGCCGGTTGCGCGCAAATGCTGCAGGGAGGAATATCACCCCCCCCCCCCCCCCCC
>LXNI01000649.1_pt1 | contig 38265 bp, 30 predicted proteins | sample 809091 | NCBI WGS metagenome assembly LXNI01 (sample SAMN04870527, study PRJNA318959) | sponge metagenome | biome: 01000161; feature: marine sponge reef; material: water | host: Sarcotragus foetidus | place: Greece: Milos, Mediterranean Sea | collected 2013-05-29 | depth 5-7 m
GGTGCGGTCGCTGTAGCCTGCTGGCCGGGGTACGGGCCGGCGCACCGATGACCGGCCGGCGCAGGGACGGGCGAGGAGCACCGTGACCGACATCGGGACGGCCAGCACCGCAGACACCGCCGTGAGCGAACGGCTGGCCTCCCTGCGGGCGCTGCTGTCCGAGGCCGCCCCGGTCGTGGTGGCCTTCAGCGGCGGCGTGGATTCCTCGCTGCTGGCCTGGGTGGCCAACGACGAACTCGGGCCGCAGCGGGCGCACGCCGTCACCGCAGTCTCGCCCTCGCTGGCGGAGAGCGAGCGCCACGAGGCCCGTCGCCTGGCCGAGTCCTGGGGCCTGCGCCACAGCGAGGTGGAGACCCTCGAAATGGAGCGCGCCGCCTACCGCAGCAACGACGCCCACCGCTGCGCGCACTGCAAGGACGCCCTCATGGACGCCCTGGCGCCGCTGGCCACCGCCGAAGGGGCCACCGTCACCCTCGGCGTGAACCTGGACGACCTGGGCGACCACCGCCCCGGCGTGGAGGCCTCCGCGGGCCGTGGTGCCCGCTTCCCCCTCGTTGAGGCGGGATTCACCAAGGAGACGGTGCGGGCCGCCGCCCAGTCTCTCGGCTTGGAGGTCTGGGACAAGCCTGCGGCACCGTGCCTGGCGTCGCGACTGCCCTACGGCACGCCGGTGTCGGCGCCGGTGCTGCGCACCGTCGGGCAGGCCGAGGCCGCCCTAGCGCGCCTCGGGTTCGAGGAACTCCGCGTGCGCCACTACGACGATCTGGCGCGCCTCGAGGTGCCGCCGGATCGCCTCGGCGACGTCGTGGCCGCCCGGGCCGCAGTGGTTGCCGCCGTGCGGGCGGCCGGCTACAGCTACGTCACCCTCGACCTCGAGGGCCTGCGTTCGGGCAACCTCAATGCCGCCCTCGGCGAGGCGGCGGGCAACGCGACCGCCGGTAGCCACGCGCCCACGACCGCGGGTTGAGACCGTGGACGGGATGACCCTCCCGGGCGCCGGCGCGCCAGGGCGCGCGCCTGCGGTCGGCGGACCGGGCGCACCGGCGCCGGGCGGGTGCGGGCCCCGATGACCGCACCCGCACCCGCCGCCGTCCGCCCCCTCGAGCGGCAGCGGATCATCGCCGACCGGTGCCTGGTGGGGGCTGTGTTCTGCCGTGCCTACAGCCGCCGGGTGGACGAATGGCTGGCGGAGGCATACCGCGCCGCCGGCGGTCCCGAGCGGGGCGTGGCGCTGGTCGCCGTCGGCGGGTACGGCCGTTCCGAACTCAGCCCCGAGAGCGACCTGGACCTGCTGCTGCTGCACGAGCGGGGCCGGGACGTGGCCAAGCTGGCGGGCGACCTGTGGTACCCCGTCTGGAACGAGGGGCTGAAGCTGGGCCACGCCGTGCGCACCGTGCCGCAGACCCTCCAACTGGCCTCCGACGATCTCGACACGGCCACGTCGCTGCTGTCGGCGCGCCACGTGGCCGGTGACCCTGGTCTCGCCGAGCGCCTCGCCGGCAGCGCCCGCGACCAGTGGGCCCGCCGGGCCCGCAGGTGGCTGCCACTGCTGGCCCAGGACGCCCGCTGGCGGGAGTTCGAGCACGGGGAGGTCGCCTTCCGGCTCCAGCCCGACCTGAAGGAGTCCACCGGCGGCATGCGCGACCTGCAGGCGCTGCGCTACGTGGCGCTGGCGCGCCCCGACCTCGCCGATCCCGACGGCGCCATGGTGCGCGGCGCCCACGAGACCCTGCTGGCCGCCCGCGTCGAACTGCACCGTGCCACCGGCAACGCCCGCAACCTGCTCACTCTCGAGGTGCAGGCCGACGTGGCTGCGGCGCTCGGCCACGCCACCGTGGAGGACTTCATGACCGCGGTGGCGGCGGCGGGCCGCACGGTCGGCTGGGTGGCCGACGAGACCTGGGCGGGTGTCGAGCACTGGACGGCGCCGCGCGGGATGCGCCACCGCCCCGCGGTCACGACCCTCGAGGTGGGCGTGCAGATCCGTCACGACCGCAACGAGGTGCGCCTGACGCCGGAGGTGGCGGTGCGCGGCGACGCGCTGCTGCCCCTGCGGGTGGCGGTGGCGGCGGCGAGCCGCGGCACCCGCATCGAGCGCGACTCCTTGCTGCGCCTCGGCGCCGAGATGACGCCGCTCGGCGACCCGTGGCCGGCCGGCGCCCGGGAGCTGTTCGTGGAACTGCTGGCCTGCGGACGCAACGCCATCCCCATCATCGAGGCGCTCGACCAGGCGGGCGCCGTGGTCAAGATCCTGCCCGAGTGGGAGACCTGCCGGAGCCGCCTGCAGCGCAACGACTACCACCGCTTCACCGTGGACCGCCACCTCTGCGAGACGGCCGCCCAGGCCGCCGACATGATCACCGGCGGCGAGGTGAGCGTGCGCCGCCCCGATCTGTTGCTGGTGGCGTCCCTACTGCACGACATCGGCAAGGGTTACCCCGGCGACCACACCACCGTCGGCATGGAGCTCATGGAGGTCATCAGCCGTCGCATGGGATTCGACGCCGACGACGTGGCCACGCTCGTCCGGCTCGTCGAGTTGCACCTCTTGCTGCCCGACGTGGCCATCAGGCGCGACATCGACGAGATCGGCACCGTGCAGCGGGTGGCGGAGCAGGTGCGCAGCGTCGAGATGCTGCAGCTGCTCGCCGCCCTGACCGAGGCCGACGCGATCTCCACGGGACCCTCGGTGTGGACCCGCTGGAAGGCCGACCTCGTGCGGGGGCTGGTGCGCCGCACCGAGAACTACCTCCACGGCGGTGTGCTGGGCGGCGAACCGGACGCGTTCCCCACCCCCGAGGTGAGTGAGGCCATGATGGCCGGGACCGAGCTGCTGGAGGTCTCCGAGCGGCAACTGACCGTGGTCGTGCCGAGCGCTCCGACGGTGCTGGGCGCGGTCGCCGGAGCGGTCAGCCTCAACGGCCTGAACGTCCTCTCCGCGGCGGTGCACACCGCCGGCGGCATGACGGCGCTCGCGGTGTTCGTGGAGCCGCCTGCGGGTGTCGGATTGGAGTGGCCGCCGGTGCTGGCCGACGTGCGTGCCGCGCTCGCTGGCGAGTCGGTGCCCGGCGAGCGGCTGGCCCGCTGGGCGCACGCCGCTTCGGGCGCCGGCGATCGGCTCGCTCCCGAGCCGGTGACCGAGTCCTACGTGAAGTTCGACAACGAGATCTCCTCGGTGACGGTGATCGAAGTGGCGGCGCCCGACAGCCTCGGCCTGCTCCACTGGATCACCGAGGCGCTGGTGCGCTCCGGCCTGCACATCGAGCAGGCGAAGGTGCAGACCCTGGGTGACCACGTGGTGGACTCCTTCTACGTGCATGACGGCAGCGGCGGCAGGATCACCGACCCGGAGCGGCTCGAGCGGATCGCCGCGGCGGTGCGTTCGGCGGCGGGCATCGCGCCGGCGCCATGACGAGGCAATGACAGGCCCGCCGCCGCGCGGCCCCGCAGGGAGTCTCCCCGAAGGCGCCGGTGCCCCGCACGGCGACGCCCTCGGCGAGCTGGAGTTGCTGCGCTGGAGCGAGGCCTTAGCGGGTATCGCCCGCACCGGCCTGGGGTTCACCGACAGCCACTACGAGCGCGAGCGCTTCGAGGAGGTGCTGGCCGTGGCCGCCGACATCCGGGCCGCGGCGGGCCGCTGCCACGACCCTGCCGCCCAGATCACCGAATGGATCGCGGCGGTGGGCGAGGGCGTGCCGGGCTACGTGACCCCCAAGGTGGCTGTGGGGGCGGTCGTCAGCGACGACGAGGGCAGGGTGTTGCTGATCCGCCGGGCGGACTCGGGGTACTGGCTGTACCCCACCGGCTGGGCCGACGTGGGCTACTCCTCCTCGGAGATCGCGGTCAAGGAGGTGGCCGAGGAGACCGGCATCGACTGCGAGCCGGTCCGGCTCATCGCGGTGCTCGACAGCATGCGCCACGGCTTCACGTCGGTGCCCACCTACTCCCTGGTGTACCACTGCCGGTCGCTGGGCGGGGAGTTGCGGGCCCACCCGGTGGAGTGCACCGGCGTGGGGTTCTTCCCACAGGACGATCTGCCGTCCCCGCTGGCCGGGCCGGACATCTGGGTGGAGCACGCCTTCAACTCGGTGCGCGGTGAGGCAACCGGTGTGCTCTTCGACGCTCCCCGGGAACCGCTCTGGCGCTCCGAGGCCTGAGGCAATACAACGCGATCACTCGAAAATAGGTTCGCGGTTCGCGGTTCGCGGTTCGCGGTTCGCGGTATCGTACCTCTTCGGAATAGTTGCTATCCGTTGGCCTGTCACCACACGCGTGTGATTAGCAGCTAACGTCCCCGTCGGACCGTCGACTCGAAGAGGAGAAGATCGACATGTTCAAGTCGAAGAAGTACGCGCGTGTTTTTCTCTCGCTGCTTGCCTCACTCACCTGTGTGATCCTTGTTGCCGCCTCCTGCGGCGGGGAAGAGGAAACCGTCACCCAGCCCACGGATACCACCGCGGCTGCGCCCTCGGCCACGTCGGCGGACGGCGACGCGGAGCCTCCCGATGACGCCGCGCCGATGGATCACCTGGGCGATGGGTCGCTGGGTGTCGTCACGGTGGACGCGGGCGACGCCATCCAGATCCGCTCGCTGAACGCCATCTCCGGTGACGTGGCGTTCTTCGGCCTGCCGATCGAGCGGGCAGTGGTTCTGGCGGTCGAGGACTACGGCCCGATCAAGGGCTTCGACGTGGACCTCGGCACCACGCTGGACGACCTGTGCTCCAACGACGGCGGCCAGGCCGCCGCGCAGACCATCGTGGCCGACGACGACGTGGTCGGCGTGATCGGCACCTCGTGCTCGGGCGCGGCGGTGGCGGCGGCGCCGCTCATCAGCGCCGCGGGCATGGTGATGATCTCCGGCGGCAACACCTCGCCGGCGCTCACGTCCGACCTCGCCGGCAACGCCGGGGAGAACTACAGCGTGGGCTACTACCGCACCGCCCACAACGACCTGTTCCAGGGCGCAGCGATGGCCGAGTTCGTGTTCACCGAGTTGGGTATCGACACCGCCGCGGCCATCCATGACGGCGACCCCTACACCCAGGGCCTCGCCAAGGCCTTCACCGACGCCTTCGCGGCGCTCGGTGGCACGGTCACGGGCTTCTCGGCGGTCAACAAGGACGACACCGACATGGTGCCGGTGCTGACCGAGGTCGCAGCCGGCACCCCAGGGGCGCTGTTCTTCCCGATCTTCCAGCCGGCGGGCGACTTCATTGCCGACCAGGCGCCGGGCGTTCCCGGTTTGGAGGGCACCGCGCTGCTGGCGGCCGACGGCCTGCTGAACACCAACTACCTGTCGCTGCCCCAAACGGTCGGCATGTACTTCTCGGGTCCCGATCAGCGCTTCGGCGCCAACGCCAACCAGAGCACCGGCAAGTCGGCCGACGACTTCCTGGCCGCTTACGAGGCCGAATACGGCGAGCGCCCGGCGGCACCGTTCTGGGCGCACGGATACGACGCCACCACGCTGCTGCTCGACGCCATCGACGCAGCGTCCTACATGGACGGCGACACGCTCGTGATCGACCGCCAGGGTGTGCGCGAATTCCTCGACAACATCGCGGGTTACAGCGGCCTCATCGGCACGATCAACTGCGACAACTTCGGCGACTGCGGCTCCTCGCGCATCACGGTGATCCAGAACATCGGTGGCGCGGACAACGCCGAGGCCAGCATCGACAACGTGGTCTTCTCGTTCTCGCCCCTGGGCTCGGCCGCCGAAGCCGGATCCATCCCGCCGATCGAGTTGGAGACGCCGTTCGGTGACGGGTCGCTCGGCACCGTGACGATCGAAGCCGGCGACGCTGTCCAGATCCGCTCGCTGAACGCCATCTCCGGCGACGTGGCCTTCTTCGGCCTGCCGATCGAGCGGGCAGTGGTCCTAGCGATCAGGGACTACGGCCCGGTGCGCGGCTTCGACGTGGACCTCGGCACGACGATGGACGACCTGTGCTCCAACGACGGCGGCCAGGCGGCGGCACAGACCATCGTGGCCGACGAGGACGTGATCGGCGTGATCGGCACCTCGTGCTCCGGCGCGGCGGTGGCGGCGGCGCCACTGGTCACCGCGGCGGGCATGACGATGATCTCCGGCGGCAACACCTCGCCGGCGCTCACGTCCGACCTCGCCGGTACCGCCGGGGCTAACTACAGCGTGGGCTACTACCGCACCGCCCACAACGACCTGTTCCAGGGCGCGGCGATGGCAGCGTTCGTCTACAACGATCTGGGCATCACCACCGCCGCGGCCATCCACGACGGCGACCCCTACACCCAGGGCCTCGCCCAGGCCTTCACCGACGCCTACGCGGCGCTCGGCGGCACGGTCACCGGCTTCAGCGCGGTCAACAAGGACGACACCGACATGGTGCCGGTGCTGACCGAGGTCGCAGCCGGTGCCCCCGGGGCGCTGTTCTTCCCGATCTTCCAGCCAGCCGGCGACTTCATTGCCGACCAGGCGCCGGGCGTGCCGGGGTTGGAGGACACGGTGCTGCTGGCGGCCGACGGCCTGCTGAACTCCAACTACCTGTCGCTGCCGCAGACCGAGGGCATGTACTTCTCCGGTCCCGATCAGCGCTTCGGCGACAACGTGAACCAGAGCACCGGCAAGACGGCGGTCGATTTCCTGGCCGCCTACGAGGAGGAGTACGGCGAGCGGCCGGCTGCCCCGTTCTGGGCGCACGGCTACGACGCCACGGCGATGCTGCTCGATGCCATCGTGGCAGCCTCCTGGCTGGACGGTGACAGCCTGGTCGTGGACCGCCAAGGCGTGCGCGACTACCTGAACCAGCTCACGGGTTACAGCGGCCTCATCGGCACGATCAACTGCGACGACTTCGGTGATTGTGGGGCCGCCCGCATCACCGTCGTCGAGAACATCGGGGGCGAGGCCAACGTGGATGCCAGCATGGAGAACGTGGTCTTCTCGTACGCTCCGTAGAGGGCAGCGTAGAGCAACGGCACGAACCAATCGCCAACGCCTATTGTTGTAGGCCGTGAGGCGAGTCCTGTGATCGGTAAGTGGGCGCCCCGCACCGGGGCGCCCCGCACCGGCGTAGACCAGTTCCTGACGGTCCTGCGCGTCGTGGCCGTCGGGCTCGTGCTCGTCGGCTTCGCCGCGTTCATCGCCCAGGAGATCAACACCGACAACGCCTTCGCACGCTGGGCCAATCCCGACGCCACGGGCCTGAGCGGAGCCGGATTCCGGGGCCTGGTCATCGCGGGGATCTCCCAGGGGGCCATGTACGGGCTGATCGCGCTCGGCTACTCGATGGTCTACGGCGTTCTGGGGTTCATCAACTTCGCCCACGGCGAGGTCTTCATGATGGGCGCCATGACCGGTTGGGTCACCTCCACCAAGCTGGCAGAGGCCGGGCTGTGGGAGAGCAACTTCGTCGGCTCGTTCGTGATCGTGCTGTTCGGGTCGATCCTCGTGTCCACGTTCCTAGCGGTCGTCATGGAACGGGTCGCCTACCGGCCGCTGCGGGGGGCGCCCCGGCTGATACCCCTCATCACGTCGATCGGTGTGTCGTTCTTCATCCAGAACATGTCGATCGTGCTCTTCGGTCCCGCCACCAAGAGCTACCCCGCAAGGCCCGACTGGGTGAAGAACAAGCACACCGCGCTGCAGATCGAGGGTGACAAGATCATGGTGATCGCGGCGGCCGCCGTGTCGATGATCCTGCTCTGGTACCTCGTCGAGCGCACCAAGGTCGGCAAGGCGATGCGGGCGGTGGCCGAGGACGCCGAGATCGCCGCGCTCATGGGCATCAACGTCAACCGCACGATCGTCACGGTGTTCGCCGTCGGCGGCGCGTTCGCCGGGATCGCCGGGATCATGTGGGGGATCGACTTCGGCAGCGTGATCGGCCACACCGGCTTCCTGCCCGGCATCAAGGCCTTCAGCTCGGCAGTCGTCGGCGGCATCGGCCACCTGGGCGGGGCAATGGTCGGCGGCCTGTTCATCGGCATCGCCGAAGCGGTGGGACCACTGCTGATCCTGGAGCCGCTCGGCGTCAGCGGCGTGTCCCAGCTGCGTGACGCGGTGGCCTTCGCCCTGCTGATCGGCGTGCTGCTGCTGCGGCCCAGCGGCATCTTCGGCGAGCGGCTGCGGGCCGAGGACCGGACATGACAGCCACCGAGATCCGCCCCGGGGCCGCCCCCGAGCCCGAACTGGCCCCACCGCGCCGGGCGCTCGACCAGAATTGGCGCCGGCTGCTGCGCATGGGCGCCGTGGCCGCCTTCGTGGAGGTGTTCATCGCGCTGTCGGGCATGCCGGTGCGGCTCGACGAGCGTCCCGTGATCGTGTCGGTGCTGAGCCTCGGCTACGTGTTCATCGGGGCCATCCCCATCGTCGTCGGTAACCGCATTGGCCGCCAGGTCCGCCGCGAGGGTGTCCCGGTTCACAAGGCCGGCGGCTACGAGTTGCTCGCCGGCACGCTCGCCGGCGCTGTCGCCGCCGCCGGCCTGTCGGTGCTGGTCGCGCTGCTCACCCACTTCGACATCCGCGAGCCGCTGGTGAACTGGAGCCCGCAGCTGCTGGACCTTCTCTCCTTCAACCGGGGCCCCGTCTTCGGCGTGCTGATCTGGCTGGGCATCGGTGCGGTCGGAGGCTTCATCGGCGGCGGCCTGCGGCTGCTTCCCGCCCGCTGGCGGCGGACCCTGGTGACGATGGCCACCACGGTCGTGCTCATCTCGATCCTCGAGCAGCTCGTCGTGGACCTTGTGAGCGGTGTCCGCCTCGAGCCCGTGGCCGACTGGTTCTATGGACGCCGGGGCGGCCTCACACACTCCGGAGCCGGAGTGACCGCCGCCATAGCGGGGGTGGCGGCCTTCTTCGGACGCGGCCGCCTCAAAGCCGCCCGCGCTCACGTGCAGTCCCTCGAAGGCCCGGCCCGCACCCGTGCCACAAGCCTGATGATCCTGTTGACCGCGGCAATCCTCATCGTGGTGCCGCTGCTGGTCGGCAGCCTCACCAACGAGCTGCTGGCCAACGTGGGCCTGTTCGTGCTCCTGGCGCTGGGGCTCAACATCGTGGTCGGCCTCGCCGGCATCCTGGATCTGGGCTACGTGGCCTTCTTCGCCGTCGGCAGCTACACGGCCGCGGTGCTCACGGCGGCTACCTCGCCGAGGATCAACCCCGAGTTCCCCTGGTTCGTGGCGCTCATCTTCGTGGTCATCGTCACCGGGCTGGTGGGCCTGTTCATCGGGGCGCCGGTCATCCGCATGCGCGGCGACTACCTGGCCATCGTCACCCTGGGGTTCGGCGAGATCATCCGCCTGCTGTTCCTGTCGGACTGGCTCTCGGGCTGGTTCGGCGGCGCCCAGGGCATCACCGCCATCGGCGGGGTGGAGATCTTCGGTCTCACGACCGTCGACGGCACAAATCCGCGCGGCGTCTTCTACCTGGTGCTGGTCTTCTGCGCCATCGCCATCTACGTGTCGTGGCGCCTGGAGCGCTCGCGCCTGGGGCGCGCCTGGATGGCCGTGCGCGAGGACGAGACCGTGGCCGAGGCCATGGGCATCAACACGGTCAACGTCAAGCTGCTGGCGTTCGTGGTGGGCGCCATCCTCGGATCCTTCAGCGGCGCCATCTTCGCCAACAAGGTCGGCTCGGTGTTCCCGTCCAGCTTCCTGATCCTGGTCTCGATGGTCATCCTGGTGGTCGTGATCTTCGGGGGCATGGGCAGCATCGTCGGCGTGATCGCCGGCGCGGCACTTCTCATCGGCGTGCTGGGCGGGCCGAAGCAGCCCGGCCTGCTGGCGGAGTTCTCCGAGTTCAAGCTGCTCATCTACGGCGCCCTGCTGGTGTGGATGATGCTGGCCCGGCCCGAGGGGCTCATCCCCAGCGCCCGGCGAACCCGCGAGCTGCACCAGGAGGAGTTCCTGCAGGACGCCTGGCTGCGGGGCGAGGTCGACACCGATGACGGCAACGGCGACGAGTCCGAAGCGGCGGAGCGGTCATGAGCACCCGTGAGCCGATCCTGGCGATCCGCGACCTGGACATCGACTTCGGCGGCCTCAAGGCCGTCAACGGACTCAACATGGAGGTCTACGACGGCGAGATCGTCTCGGTCATCGGCCCCAACGGCGCCGGCAAGACGACACTGTTCAACGCTATTTCCGCCATGGTGCCGATCACCTCCGGCGACATCGTCTTCGAGGGCTCCTCGCTGCTGGGACTCGACGCCAACCAGGTGACCGCCCGGGGCATCGCCCGCACCTTCCAGAACGTGCGGCTGTTCACCAACATGACGATCCTCGAGAACGTCATGGTGGCCCAGCACTGCCGCACCCGCCAGGGCGCCATGGGGGCGCTGTTCTACACGCGGGCCTTCCGGCGCGAGGAGGCCGAGATCCAAGCCCGGGGGCAAAAGGCTCTGAGCTTCTTCGGCAGCCGCCTCGTCGGCTTCCGGCTCAACCAGCCCGCCTCGGTGCTGTCCTACGCCAACCGCCGCCGCCTCGAGATCGCCCGGGCCATGGCCACCCAACCCAAGCTCCTCCTCCTCGACGAGCCGGTTGCCGGCATGAACCCCGTTGAGTCCGCCGAGTTGACCCGCCTCATCGGGCGGCTGCGTGACGAGTGGGGCTTCGCCATCGTGCTCATCGAGCACGACATGTCGGTGGTGCGCGACGTGTCGGACCGGGTCGTCGTGTTGAACCACGGCGAACTGCTCACCGAGGGCGACTACGCAGACGTGTCGGTCGACCCTCGCGTCATCGAGGCCTACCTCGGCCAGGACACCATCATCGAGGATGCGACCGCTTCATGAGTGACTCGACGCCGGCCCGCGACACCACCCCGCTGCTGGAGATGCGCGAGGTCAACACGCACTACGGCGCGGTGCACGCCCTCAAGGACGTGAACCTGGCGATCTACCCCGGCGAGATGGTCTGCCTGCTGGGCGGCAACGCCAGCGGCAAGTCCACCACCCTCAAGACCCTGCTGGGCATGGTGAAGCCCACCTCCGGCCAGGTCATCCTGGACGGCGAGGTCGTGAACGACCGCTCCACCGCCTACCGGGTCGCGCGGGGCGTCACGATGGTCCCCGAGAACCGCCGCCTGTTCCAGAGGCTCACCGTGCGGGAGAACCTCCAGCTCGGCGCCTACCTGCGCAACGACTCGGCCGGCATCGCCTCGGACCTGGAGTGGGTCTTCGAGCTGTTTCCCCGGGTCAAGGAGCGCCTCACGCAGAAGTCCGGCACCCTTTCGGGTGGCGAGCAGCAGATGGTGGCGATCGGCCGGGCGCTCATGGCGAGACCCAAGGTGCTGCTGATGGACGAGCCCTCCATGGGGCTGGCGCCCGCCCTGGTGAAGCAGAACTTCGACCTCATCGAGCAAATCCACGAAGCAGGGCTCACCATCTTCATGGTGGAGCAGAACGCCAACATGGCGCTGTCCATCGCCGACCGGGGCTGGGTTCTGCAGACCGGCCGCGTCGTGCTCGACGACTCGGCCGAGAACCTGCTCGTTCACCCCGAACTCCGCGCCTCCTACCTCGGCGAGGCCTGAACCGCGACCGCCCAGCGGGGTACCGCGCTTCCTCGGCGCACGGGCACGCTGAACTGAAATGGGTTGTGACATCACGAACCGGTTCGCATAATGGAAGCGCCGCACCCCTCTGCGCTCTGCCAACAACGACAAAGGGGGGCGCGGCACCTTCGGTCTGTGACCGTCCTGAACTATACACATGCGGGGACGCGTCCACAAGCCCTGACGCGGGTCAGGGGGTCAGGACTGGTCTCTCAGGAACTTCTCCACTTCCTGGACGAGGCGTTCGGGGGAGTCCGGGTCGACGTCGGGGTTGTTGTCGAAGGCCTGCTCGAGTTCGGCGACGTAGGTCTGGGCGTCGTCGTCGCTGCTGACGAGTTCGTCCACCTCCTGTTCGTACACGAGCGACTGGTGCTGCAGGTCACTCGTCTCGATGTCGGTGCCGAGCAGCCTGGCGACCTGCTCGGTGAGCGCCAGGGTTGCCTTGGGCGATGGGTTGCCGGCCGCGTAGGCGGGCACCGACGCCCACAGCGACGCCGAGGCGACGCCCGCCTGGCGGCACGCCACGCCCAGCACGCCGACGATGCCGGTGGGGCCCTCGTAGCTCGAGCTGCGCAACTTCAGGCGCTCGGCCAGATCCGCATCGTCGGTGGAGCCGTAGATCGACACCGGGCGGGTGTGCGGCACGTCGGCCAGCAGCGCCCCGAGCGTGACGACGAGCCGCGCCTCGAGGTGCGCGGCGACACCCAGCACGTGCCGGCAGAACGACCCCCAGCGGAAATGCGGCTCGACCCCCTCGAGGATGATCACGTCGGTGCCGCTGCCGGGCACACGACCGGCCGAGAAACGGTTCGTGGGCCAGGTGAGCTTCCGCTGGCCGTCATCGTCGAGGTGGACGATCGGGCGGGCGACGGTGAAGTCGAAGAACTCCTCGGGGTCCACCTCGGCGAAGGCGGTGGTGCGCCACTGCCGCGCCAGGTGCTTGGCCGTGCCGGTGGCTGCGTCGCCGGCGTCGTTCCAGCCGCGGAAGGCGACTAGCAGCACGGGCCGCTTGAGGCGCGGGCGCCTCGTCCATCGGACTTCGGCGAGATCGGGTGTGGGTGATTGCGACAGCGATTTGTCCACGCCCGCGACCCTACCGCCGACCGAGCCGCCCACAGAACTCGGCGCCTCCGTTGTTCGCTTCTGTCCGGTCGGGGGCGGCGGTCCGGGCGGGCGCCCGGTGATCGGGAGGTTCGGCTCTATCCTCGGAGTGTGGCGCCGCGCGGTTTGGAGATCTACGAGGCCGGTGTGTGCGACGGTGAGGTGGTGGCGGCCGTTCAGCGGCTCGTGCCTCAGTTGTCGGCGTCGGCGACCGTGCCGGCGGCCGAGCAGGTGGCCGAAGTGTGCGAAGCCGAGGCCACGGTCTTGCTGCTGGCGCGGCTCGACGGTGCGATCGCGGGGATGCTGGTGCTGGTGCTGTTCCGCCTGCCGACCGGGCTGCGGGCGTGGATCGAGGACGTCGTGGTGGATGGCGACGCCCGCGGGCGCGGGGTGGGCGAAGCCCTCAGCCGTGAGGCTCTGCGCCGTGCCACCGCGGCCGGGGCGGTGACGGTGGACCTGACCTCGCGTCCCAGCCGTGCCGCGGCCGTCCGCCTCTACGAGCGACTGGGCTTCGAGCGACGCCAGACCGGCGTGTATCGCCGGCGGGGCGGCACGGGCGGGCAGGCTTGATGACCGCGGCCAACCCCCGGGCCGCCGCCGTGCGGGCGCTCGAGCTGCTGCGCGGGCGGCGACCCGAGCGGTACCGGCTGCTGCGTTTCGGTCTGGTGAGCGTCGTGGTGACGCCCACCACGCTGGCGATCCTGTACGTGCTGCACGGCGTGGCGGGTTGGCGGCCCTGGCATGCCAACATTCTGGCGGTCAGCGCGGGCGCCGTGCCCGCGTATTTCCTGAACCGGTACTGGGTGTGGGGCCGCAGCGGGCACAACCGCCTGTGGGGCGAAGTCCTTCCGTTCTGGACCGTCACCCTCCTGGGCGGGGCTGCGTCGACCGTTGCCGTGGACGCAGCCGGGCGCTGGGACAACTTCGCGCTGCTGGTGCTCGTGAACCTCGGAACCTACGGGGCGCTGTGGCTAGTGAAGTTCGCGTTCTTGGACCGCGTCCTGTGGCCCTCCCGGCGGGCGTCCTCGCCGGTGGCGCCCGCAAGCCGGACGGAGGATGTTCCGGCGCCTGAGCGGATCGAGACCCGGCGCGGGACGGTGGGCGCCCGCGGCGCCTGAGCGCCGGACCGATCGATGGATCTCCAGCGGCGGGCGTTCGCCGAAGCGGCCCGCGGCTTCATGCCCCCCGACGAGGGGCTCGCCCTCTACGAGGCGGCCATGGCGGCGCCCGAGGGGCCGTTCCTGGAGGTGGGCAGCTACTGCGGGCGCTCGGCGCTGTTCATCGGAGCGGCCGCCGCCGAGCGGGGCGCCGTGCTGTTCGCCGTGGACCACCACCGCGGCTCGGAGGAGAACCAGCCCGGCTGGGAGCACCACGAGCCCGACCTCGTGGACCCGCACAGCGGTCTGATCGACACCCTGCCGCACTTCCGCCGCAACGTGTTCGACGCCGGGCTGGAGGGCCACGTCGTCGCCGTCGTAGGCGACTCGCCCCGGCTGGCGGCGCTCTGGGGCACGCCGCTGGCCTTCCTGTTCATCGACGGCGGCCACGGTGCCGCCGCGGCCCACGCCGACTACGAGGGCTGGACGCCGCACCTGGCGCCGGGTGGCGTGCTGGCCATCCACGACGTGTTCGGTGACCCCGCCGACGGTGGCCGCCCGCCGTACGAGATCTACCTCCGGGCGCTGGCGCGGGGCGACTTCACCGAGATGGGCTGCACCGGCTCGCTGCGGGTGCTGCACCGCAGCGGGTGAGGCGGCCTCAGCCCGGCCGGCTTGCTGCAGGCAGAGTGGTGCGGCGGGTGAACAGGCACGCCGCCGGGCTGGCGGCGGTCAGGGCGTCGGCGGCCAGCAGCTGGGCTGCGGCGGAGTAGCCGGCCTTCTCGCCGGCGGGGAAGCGATGCTCCTGGGGCAGCACCGTGCCGGTCCAGTAGCGCCCGTCGCCGTCCCGCTGGCGCTGCGACCAGCCGAACAGGTCCCAGGCCTCGGTCGTGAGCCCGGCTGCGAGGCACGCCATGGCGCACTCGGCGGTCTCGGCGGGCGTGATCCAGTCGCGGTCGGCCACGCAGCGCACCCCCCAGCCCTCCAGCACGAAGCCGTCCCAGCGGTCCGTCAGGCGCCGGCGCGCCGAGTGGCCCTCGAGGATCCCCGCCAGGACCGGGTAGTACCAGTCCATCGCCCAGCGGTCCTTCGGGGCGAAGGCATCCGGCGCGTGGCTGATCGCGTCGGCCAGGCGGGCGGCGCCCGTCTCCCAGCGCGGTCGCTCGTGGCCGAGTTCGGCGGCGACGGCCTGGGCCGCCCGCAGGCTGTGGTGGATGCTGCAGGAGCTGGTGAGCAGGGCGAAAGGCCAGGGCGTGCCGTCGGCGTGCCGCGCCCAGAGGATCTCGCCGCCGGGCTGCTGCAGGCCGAGCGCGAAACCGATCGCCCGCTCCACGACATCCCACATGTCCTCCAGGAAGCCGCGGTCGCCGGTCATCAGGTAGTGGTGCCACACGCCGCACGCCACGTAGGCCGTGCAGTTGGCGTCCAGCTTGTGCTCCTCTACGCCAGCGGCCGTGTAGTAGCGGTGCCATGATCCGTCGGATCGCTGCGAGGCGGCCAGGAAGTCGTAGGCCCGCTCGGCCGCGGCCCGGCGCCCGGTGACGTCGAGAGCCATGGCGCACTCGACGTGGTTCCACGGGTCGGCGTGCCCGCCGCGGAACCACAGGATCAGGCCCGAGTCCAGCTGCCACTCGGCGATGCTCTCGGCGGTGGCGGTCACCTCTGCCGGGCTCAGCAGCCCCGGCACCTCACGCAGGTACACAGACGTCCAGCTCGCTGTCCCGCGGCCCGGCGGTGCCCTGTGGCCGGGTAGCCCGCGCCGCTGTCCGTTGCCTGTCGGTCGCGACAGCGGGCGCCTTGACGGCGTACAGCACCACGCTCTTGCCGATGAGCGGGCGCAGCAGGCGCTCGATCACCCGGGTCACCAGCGGTCGGCGCTCGATCTCCCAGCACAGCACGCGGTGGTAGGCCCGCACCAGTCGGTGGTCGTCGTCGTCCGGGCCGACGGCGCAGCGCAGCCACCAGTAGGGGGAGTGCAGGGCGTGCGCCCGATGCCGGCCCAGCGGCAGCAGGCCCGCCTCGCGCAGCAGCGCCCGCAGGCGCCCCAGGGTGTAGATGCGGACGTGCCCGCCAACGGCGGCGGGGGCGTGGTAGCGCTCCGAGAGCAGCCAGCACAGCTTTTCGGGCAGCCAGGACGGCACGGTCACCGCCAGCACCCCGCCCGGTCGCAGCACGCGGGCCAGTTCCGTCAACGCCGCGCCGTCGTCGTCGATGTGTTCGAGGACCTCGGCGGCGATGATCCGGTCGAAGCCGCCGTCTGCGAAAGGCAAGCGCCGTGCATCGGCGCCGACGGGGGTTGCGGACGCGCCGGCCGGTATCTCCTCGGCCTCGCGCATGGCTGCGACCGTGTCGCGGACCTCCGCCAGTTCGGAGCGCCCCAGATCGCAGGCCGCGACGTCGGCGCCGCGGCGCAGCGCGCCGAAAGCGTGGCGGCCGAAGCCGCAGCCGAGATCCAGGACCCTATGACCGGGCGCGAGCTCGAGACGGCGGTAGTCGACGGTTTCCACGATCAGCGCGCTGGGCGGCGCTCGGCGCCGGCCAGCAGGATGCGGTACTGCTCCACGGTGCGTTCGGCGGTGTGGCGCCAACTCCAGTTGTCGAGCACGCGGCGGCGCCCTTCCTGCCCGAGCCGCCGACCGAGGTCGGGGTCGTCGAGGATCCTCCGCAGCGCGCCCGCCAGCGAGGCGGCGTCGCCCGGCGGGACCAGCAGGGCGGCCTCGCCGTTTCCGCCCACGACCTCCGGCAGGGCGCCGCCGGTGGTGGTCACGAGCGGGGCGGCACAACTCATGGCCTCGATGGCCGGCAGCGAGAACCCCTCGTACAGGGACGGCACCACCGCGACGGCGGCCTCGGCGTACAGATTCACGATCTCCGCCTCGCTGAGGTCCGAGACGAACCGCACGGCGTCGCTGAGACCCATCAGCCGGATCGCCTCGAGGGTGGGGCTGTCCGCACGGGGCCGGCCGATGATCGTGAGCTCCGCCTTGCGGCCGCCCGAGCGCAGCTCGGCCAGCGCCTCCAGCAGGTACGCCATCCCCTTCATCGCCACATCCGCCGAGGCGGTCGTGACCAGCAGGGCGTCCCGGCGCAGTACGTCGGGCAGCGGCCGGAACACGTCGGGGTCCACGCCGACGGGCACCACGGAGATGCGGTCGGGCGCGACCCGGTGATCGCGGCAGATGTCGCGCCGGGAGGACTTCGACACCGTCAATACCCGCGGCAGGCGCTTGGCCACACGGGTCTGCATCTTCGTGAAGGAGTACCAGCGCTTCTTCCCGAAGCGCTCCCCGCGGGTCTTGGCCTGCGCCATCTCCAGGCGGCGGTCGACGGTTATCGGATGGTGGATGGTGGCGATGATCGGCAGCCCGGCCCGCTGCACGGCCAGCAGCCCGTAACCCAGGGACTGGTTGTCGTGCACTAGGTCGAAGTCATCGGCGCGCCGGCGCAGCTCCTGCCACGCCCGCACGCTGAACGCCAGCGGCTCGGAGAACACCCCCAAGCGGGTGGCCCAGACCTCGAGACGGTCGGCCGCCGTCTTGATCTCCCAGAAGGCCGGTCTCCGGCCGGGGAAGTGGTCGTTGAAGATGTCCAGGCTCGGGAGCCGCCACAGCGGCACCCGCCCGTCGAGTTCCGGATACGGCTGGCCGGCGAACACCTCCACGTGGTGGCCGAGATCCGCGAGAGCCCCGCTGAGCTGCCGTGTGTACACCCCCTGGCCGCCGCAGTGCGGCTTGCCGCGGTAGGTGAGCAGCGCGATCCGCAGGGGGTCGCCGTCGGGCCGGCGGGAAGTGGCTGCCGGGAGTGTGGCGTCGGGTGCGAGGATCAAGTGCGAGGCCGCCGTCGTGGTCTGTGAGACGTGCGCCGGGAGAATCCCGTTGCGCCGCCGAGGGAGTCTAACGACCGGCGCCCCGATGCCCCGGGCGACCCTGCCCGCCCTCGGGGCCGGACCTGCCGCCGGCGCGCCCGGCGACGGCGCGTAGGTGGCCGGCGGCGACGGATGCCGCGGGGGGCGGGCGGTCCCGCCGGGCGGCCGCGGCGGCGGCCACCACGGCGGTCGCGGCCAGCGCCAGCAGAGGCCACGGACCGGCGCGCAGGGCCCAGGTCTCCCCGGTTCGCCTGGCGACATCGGCGATCAGCACTTTCTGCTCGCTGACCCCCGTGCGGGCCAGAACCTCGCCGTCCGGGTTCACGATCGCGCTGAAGCCGGTGGGCGCCGCCTGCACCACCCAGCGTCCCGTCTCGATCGCCCGCAGCCGCGACGAGGCGACCTGCTGGGTCTGCACGATGGTGAGCCAGTAGGAGGAGCCGTTGGTGGGGTTCAGCAGGATCGTGCCGCCGTTGCCGATGGCGTCGCGGGCGCGGTCCTCGAAGAAGATCTCCCAGGAGATGAGCACGCCGAAGCGGCCCACGCCGGTGTCGAGCACCGCCGGCCCGGTTCCGGCGCGGGCGTCCTTGGCGGGCAGGATGCCGCCCGCCACGGACTCGAACAGCGGGCGCAGCGGCACGTACTCGCCGAACGGGACGCGCCGCACCTTGTCGTAGCGGTCCACGATCTCCCCGTCGGGCGAGATGGCCAGCGAGAAGTTGAAGAACTCGCCGGGCTCGCCGTCCTCCACCACGCCCGGCACGAACCAGGCCTGCTGATCCCTGGCCACGTCGGTGAGTTGTCGCCGCTGCGGGCTGTCGACGAACCGGCCGTCCACGTTGACGACGTTCTCGGGCCACACGATCAGGTCCACCGGCTCGGCGATGGTGGCGGTGGCGTCTAGGTGGCGCTGCATCACCACCCCGAAGTCGGTGCCGGAGGCGCGGGTGCGCTGCGGTCCGCCGCCCTGCACCACGGCGACCTTCAGGTGCCCGACGTCGCGGCCCCGCGGCGCGTCGGCGGCCAGCGCCAGCGCCAGGGCGATCAGCGAGGCCCCCGCCAGGGCGCCCCGCCAGCGCCGCTCCGCCAGCAGCGACAGGGTCACGCCGGCCACCGCCACGAGGGCCACGACCGTCAGCGGCCCGCCCAGGCGGGCGGTGGCCGCCAGCGGCGCGTCGGCCTGGCTGTGAGCCAGCGTGGCCAGCGGAACGCCCCCGAACGGGAAGCGCCAGCGCAGGTAGCCGATCAGCACCAGCCAGCCCACCAGAGCCGGCCGGCGTCCCCGGTCGGGCGGCGTCAGGGCGCAGCCGGCGCAGTAGAAGACCGAGAAGATGAGGTTCGCGGCCAGGTAGCCGCCGGGGGAGAAGTCCCACATCCAGATCGTGGCCCCCAGCAGCCAGGCGGCTGAGGTGAGCCCGCCCCGGCGCAGGCGGCGGGCAGCCGGTTGGCCGGCGAGGAGCCGGTCAAGTGCGGCGACACCCAGGGCGGCGAGAGGCCAGAAACCCCAAGGCGGCATCGAGAAGCAGATCAGGGCGCCGGCGGCGAGGCAGCCCAGGGCGATGCCCGCGGCGGGCCGGAGCGACTCGAAGCGACGCGGCGGCGCCGGACGCTCGGAGTCCGGCGCCGGGCGGGGCAGCTCGGAACTCACTGCCGCGCCCCGTCCCGTGACAGCCTCAGCGCCGTTCGGGCCGCCCGGCGGCCGCTGGCGATGCAGGCGGGGATGCCGATGCCGTGGTACGAGGCGCCGGCGCAGAGCACGCCCGCCGGTCCCAGCGCATCCTCCACTGCGGCGGTCCGCTGCAGATGCCCGACGGCGTACTGGGGGAAGGCGTCCAGCCAGCGCGACACGCGTGCCGCCGAGGGCGCGGCGGATATCCCCATCGTGGCCGCCAGGCCCGCTCGGGCGGCGGCGACGAGCGTCTCGTCGGGTCCAGAGACCGCCGCGTCGTCGCCGTGGCGCCCCAGCGAGACGCGCAGCACGGCGCTGCCGGCGTCCGGCCCGCCGAGGTGCGCCCACTTCACCGAGGCCCACGAGCAGGCGGTGATCGCCGGCCCCGAGCCGGCCGGGACCAGGAAACCGCTGCCGGTGGCGATGCCGGGCACCGCCGCCTGCTCGTAGGCCAGCGTGACGATGGCCACCGAGGCGGTCCCCGTCGCCGCCAGCAACTCCGCCGCTTCCGGTGCCAACGGGGCCACCAGCCGCGCCGCCTGCGCTGCCCCGACAGCCAGCACGACGGCGTCACAGGCGATGGATCTCTCCGAGGTCCGCACCGCTCGGATCGCCGGCCGCCCGGCGCCGCCCGGCCGCATCTCCAGGGCCAGGGCGGGCTCTTCGAGCGCCAGAGCCGGCGCCAGGCGCTCGGCCAGCGCCGCGATCAGCGTCTCCATCCCGCCCCGCAGCCCCCAGAAGACCGGCTCGGGGGACGCCCCGTCGCCCCCGTTGCCGCGGCCCGCCGTGGGACGGTCCCGCAGTGCCCGGATGAGGCTGGCGTCGCGCCGGGCGGCCTCCGCCAGCGCCGGAGCCGCGGCCTGCACGCTCAGCCTGTCGCAGTCGCCCGCGTGTATCGAGCCCACCAGCGGGCCTACGAGGCGCTCCAGCGCTTCGTCGCCCAGCCGGGTGCGGATCAGCTCCCCGACCGTGCAGTCCGCGCCGGTCGTGGCCTTCGCCGGGCGCCCGCTCTCTGCCTGCGCGATGCCGGGATCGGGCGGATCGCCCGTGCCGCGGCGTTCCGACGCGGCTGCGGGGTGGGCCAGGTCGGCTGCCAGCGCCGCCCGCCCGGCCGGCGACAGCAATCTCGGGTCGAGGTTCTCGGGCGCCAGCGGCACGCCGAGGAACTGCGCCCGGGGGAGCGGGACGAGCTGACCGTCGAGATGGACGAAGGCACCGGTGGCGGCGGGCGCCACGAGGTCGTCGGTCAGCCCCAACTCGGCGCAGAGCCGGGTGCCGTCGTCCACCCGGGCCAGGAAGGCGTCCGCCGCTTCGTCCACCGCCCGCCCGGCGAACGGCGACGTCCGGATGACGCCGCCGGGCCGCGCGGCGGCCTCCAGCACCACGAGTTCGGCGTCTGGAGCGGCGGTGTGGACCTCCCAGGCGGCGGCCAGGCCGGAGATCCCGGCCCCCACCACGCAGATCCGCGGCGGAGCGCCTCGGCGTCCCGGCGTGCGGCCGGTGCGGCTCACGGTCCGCCGGTGCGGCCCTCGTCGTGCACCAGGTGAACCAACCGCTCCAGGATCGTCGGGTCGGTCTCGGGCAGCACGCCGTGGCCCAGGTTGAAGATGTGCCCCGGCCGCCCGGCGTTCGCCGCCAGAACGGCGCGGGCCTCGGTTGCCACCGCCTCCCAGGGCGCCAGGCAGGCAGTCGGGTCGAGGTTGCCCTGTACCGCCACGCTCTCGCCCAGCCGGGCCCGAGCGGCGTCGAGCGGCACCCGCCAATCGATTCCCACCACATCGGCGCCGACCGCCATGTCCTCCAGCAGCTCGCCGGTGCCCACGCCGAAGTGGATGGCGGGCACGCCCAACTCGGCGACCGCGGCCAGCACCCGGCGGCTCGCCGGCGCGGCGAAGCGCCGGTAGTGGTCCGGCGACAGGCATCCCGCCCAGCTGTCGAACAGCTGCACGGCGGCGGCGCCGGCGGCCACCTGCCGGCCGAGCGAGGCGATCGCCACGTCGGCCAGGCGCTCGAGGAGGTCCATCCACAGCGCGGTGTCGCCGAGCATCAGCGCCTTGGTGCGCGGGTGGTGCCGGCTGGGGCCGCCTTCCACCGCGTAGCTGGCGAGCGTGAACGGCGCCCCGGCGAAGCCGATCAGGGGCACCTCCAGCTCGCCGACCAGCAGCCGCACCGCCTCGCCGACGTGCGCTAAGTCCTCCCCGTCGGGCGGGCGGAGGCGCTCCAGGTCCCCGCGGCCGGCGAAGGGGCGCTCCATCACCGGGCCCACGCCGGCCACGATGTCCACCCCGAAGCCGATCGCCTCCAGCGGTACCACAATGTCGGAGAACAGCACCGCGGCGTCCACCCCGTAGCGCCGCACCGGCTGCAGGGTCAGCTCGGCGACCAGCTCGGGGCGCGCCGCCGCCTCCAGGAGCGTCGTGGCGGCGCGGGCGCGGTGGTACTCGGGCAGCGAGCGACCCGCCTGGCGCATGAACCACACCGGCGTCCGGTCGGTCGCCAGCCCCCGGCAGGCCCGTAAGAAGCGGGAGTCCGCAAGCGTCCGCGCCACGAGCGTCACACTACCGACGCCACCGGTGCCGCCCCTCGGTTGTCGGTCCGTCCAGTCGGGGGCCGGGCTCGGAGGCTAGGGTTGATCTCTTGTCCGCCACCAGCGAGGTCGGTGTGTCGAGGTCGGATCTCGAGGCCGAGCAGGCCTACGTGGACCGCGCCCACGCCTGCCTGGAGGCCACCCGCCGGCGCATCCGGGAGTTCTGGGATCGGGTGGCCGCCGGTCGCGACGGCACCCACGCCGCCCGCTTCGAGCGCGACGTGCTGGAGCATCGGGTGTTCCAGCGTCTCGGCCAGCTCGAACTGGGCGGGCGCTCGCTCTGCTTCGGGCGCATCGACGTGCGCAGCGACAGGGCGGGCGGCGACGGGGAGAGCGGCGACGGGGCGGGCGGCCCAGGCGACCCAGGCGCGGCCGGCGGCAGCGATGGTTCCGAGACGTTCTACATCGGCCGGATCGGGGTGTGGGACGAGGATCAGGCGGCCGTGGTGTGCGACTGGCGCGCTCCGGTGGCCGAGCCGTTCTTCCGGGCCACCGGCCGCCAACCCCTGGGGCTGGTCCGGCGCCGCCGTTTCGTCAGCCGCGGCACCCGCCTGCTGGGACTCGACGACGAGCACTTCTCGCCCGACGGGCCGGACGGCGCCGCCGAGCCCACCGCCGCTGACGCCGACGGCGCCCTCCGAGACAACCCGGCGCTGCAGGCGGTCCTGGAAGCCCCCCGCACCGGCCGGCTCGGCGACGTCACCGCCACCATCCAGTCCGAGCAGGACGATGTCATCCGCGCCCCGCTGCCGGGTGTCCTCATCGTCCAGGGCGGGCCCGGCACCGGCAAGACGGTCGTGGCGCTGCACCGGGCCGCCTACCTCATCTACACCCACCGCTTCCCGCTGTCGGGCCAGGGCGTCCTAGTGGTCGGCCCGAACCCCGTGTTCCTGACCTACGTCGAGCAGGTCCTGCCTTCCCTCGGCGAGGCCGGGGTGCGGCTCGCCACGCTCGGCGACCTGCTCGAGGACGTGCCGGTCAGCGGCCACGACAGCGAGCCGGTGGCCCGCACCAAGGGCGACGCCCGCATGGCCACCGTGCTGCGCCGCGCCGTGCGGACCCGCCAGCGTGGGTTGCGGGAGACCCTCGTCCTGGACTACGGCCTGCGGCGCCTGCGGCTCTCGATCGAAGCCAGCGCGGCCATCGTGGCTCGCGCCCGCCGCCGGGCCCGCACCCACAACGCCGGCCGCCGGCTCGTGGTCGAAGCGTTCTTCGAGTCGCTGGCGGCCAGCGTCCGGCGGCCCGTCGACGCCGTCGAGCTGGCCGACGCGCTGGGCGAGACGCTGGAGGTGCGCCGCGCCCTCGACTGGATGTGGCCGCAGCTCACGCCCGCCCACCTCCTGCACGACCTCTTCGGCAGCCGGGCGCTGCTGGCCAACGCCGCCGCCGGCGTGCTCAGCGACGCCGAGGCCGAGGGCCTGTACCGGCCGCGCCGGGCGCATGCCGACGACGTGGTCTGGACGACCGACGACGTGCCACTGCTCGACGAGGCCCGCATGCTGTTGGGGCCGCGGAACCCCCGCGGCAAAGCCGGGCGCATCCGCACCTACGGCCACATCGTGCTGGACGAGGCGCAGGACCTCTCGCCCATGCAGCTGCGCATGGTGGGACGCCGCTCGCTCAACGGCTCGCTGACGCTCGTGGGAGACATCGCCCAGGCCACTGGGGCCTGGGCGCACGATTCCTGGGACAGCCTGGTGGATCTCGTCTCACCGGAGGCACCGCCACGGTTCGCCGAGTTGACGATCGGCTACCGGGTGCCGCAGCCGATCATGAGCTTCGCCGCCGCGTGCCTGCCCCCGGAGATGGCGGATCTGGTGCCGCCGCGCGCCGCCCGCCCCGGCGGCGAGCCGCCCCGGATCGTGCGCCTGCCGGGGGCCGATCCGGAGACGCGGGCCGCTGCCGTCGTGGCCGCCGTGCGCCACGAACTGGGGTATGTGGGGGCCGGGAACCTGGCCGTCATCTGCGCCGACGAGCAGCTCGCCGCGCTGTCGGAGGCGCTGGCGGCTGCCGGGGTGCCCCACGGCACCTCCGCCCGGCGCGCCCTCGGGATGCAGGTGTCGGTCTGCTCGGCGCGCACTCTCAAGGGCTTGGAGGTGGACGCCGCCGTGGTGGTGGAGCCCGCCCGCATCGCCGCCGAGTCGGCCGCGGGGATGCGGCTGCTGTACGTGGCGCTCAGCCGGGCCACCGCGCGCCTCACCGTTATCGCCGGCGAGCCACTGCCCGACCCGCTGGAGGAGGCGGCCGCAGCGATCGGCGGGTGACCTCGGGATCGGTCGCCGGGACCGTTCGCCAGAGCCGTTCGCCGCGGCCACCGAACCTCTGGAGCTGCCGCAGCCGCGCCGACTGTTGTTAGGGTTGCTTAATCCATGATGGTTAGTTAGGGTTACCTAACAACGCTTCCCGGAGTCGGTCCGGCGAGGCTCCAGAGATAGAAGGAGACATCATGGCCAGATCCAGCCACAGGGGCGCGCGTCGAGCCGGTCCCACTCTCGTCCTGGCAGCGGTGGTTGGCATCGTCAGCCTGACAGCCGCCGCCTGCGGCTCCGATGGTGACTCCGGCGGCACTGTCTCGCCGGCGCCCACCCCGCCGGTCGAGCCCGCCCCCGCGCCGCCTCCGGAGCCCAGCCCCGCGCCGCCGGCGCCGGCGCCGGCCCCGCCCGCCGAACCGGACGATCCCATCACCGTCTATTCCGGGCGCAACGAAGACCTCATCGGACCGCTCGTGGAGATGTTCGAGGAGCAGACCGGCATCGAGGCGGATGTCCGCTACGGCTCCTCACCCGACCTGGCGCTGCTGATCGAGACCGAGGGCGATGCCACCCCCGCCGACGTGTTCATCTCCCAGAGCCCCGGCGCAATGGGCTACCTGGCCACTCAGGACCGCCTGCAACTCCTCCCGGCAAGCCTGCTGGGCGCCACCGATGAGGATTACCAGGCCGGCGACGGCACGTGGGTCGGCTTCAGCGGGCGCCAGCGGGTGCTCGTCTACAACCCCAACCTGGTGGATCCCGCTGATCTGCCCGACTCGGTGCTCGACCTCACCGACCCGGCATACGAGGGGCGCGTCGCCGTGGCGCCGGCCAACAGTTCCTTCCAGGACTTCATCACGGCGATGCGCTTCCAGTCCGGCGACGACGCCACGCTCGCCTGGCTGGAAGGGATCGCGGCCAACAACTCGCCCAACTATCCGAAGAACTCCGCCATCGTCGACGCCGTCCTGCGCGGCGAGGTGGACATGGGACTCGTCAACCACTACTACCTGCTTCGCTTCCTGGCCGAGGACCCCGATGCCCCCGGCATCAACCACAACTTCGCTGCCGGCGACATCGGCTCACTGCTGATCGTCACCACCGGGGCGATCCTGGACACCTCCGATCAGCCCACCGCGGCGCAGGCCTTCATCGAGTTCATGCTGACGCGGCAGGCGCAGGAGTTCTACGCCGCCGAGACCCGCGAGTACCCGCTGGCCGCGGGCGTCGAGCCGCCCGACGAGTTGGCGCCCCTGGACTCAGCCGGCGTCATGGACACCATCGACTTCGACCTCCTCGGCGGTGGCCTGGCGCGCACCCAGGAACTCATCGACCAGAGCGGAATCGTGCGCTGAGGGCCGCCCGCCGGGTGGTGGCCGCCGGTGCCGGTTGTAAGTGTTGCCTAACGAACTAGGGTATTAGGCGTGCCTAATACCCGAAGCGCCGCCGCGGGCGCCCCGCCGCCGGGCGATGCGGCGCCGCGTGGACGCATGGGATTCCCCCGCACCGAACGCGGCTCCAACGGAGGAGGCGCGCGAGCCCGCCTTCGCGCCGACGACCGCAACGGCTTCCGGGATCTGCGGGTCGTCGACGTGCACAAATCCTTCGGCGAGTCGAAGGTCCTGCATGGCATCGATCTGAGCATCGAGAGCGGACGAACCCTTTCCCTGCTGGGGCCCAGCGGATGCGGCAAGACGACGCTCATGCGCATCGTGGCGGGCCTCGAAGTGGCCGACGGCGGGGAAGTGCACGTCGGTGAGCGCATGCTGGCGGGTCCGGGAGCGCACGTGGCGCCGGAGCACCGCCGCATCGGCCTCCTCGGCCAGGAGCGCGCGCTGTTCCCGCACCTCTCGGTGGGAGGGAACGTGGCCTACGGGCTCGGCCGCTCGCCCGACCGCGAGTCGCGGGTGCGAGAGGTACTGGAGATGGTCGACCTAGCAGGGTTCGAGAAGCGGATGCCCGACTCGCTGTCGGGCGGCCAGCAGCAGCGGGTCGCCATCGCCCGAGCGCTGGCGCCCCGTCCCCGGATGCTGCTGCTCGACGAGCCGTTCCAGGCGCTGGACGTGCAGCTGCGTATGGAGTTGCAGGCCGAGGTCCGGGCCTTGCTGGGCGCCCTCGGGGCGACCGCGGTCATCGTCACCCACGATCAGGACGAAGCCTTCTTCATGGGTGACGAGATCGCCGTCATGCAGGACGGACACATCCGCCAGCACGGCACCCCGAGTGACGTGTACAGCCATCCCGCGTCACCGTGGGTCGCGTCCTTCGTCGGGGACGCCAACTTCATCCCCGGATTCGGATCCGGCTCAACGGTCATCACACCATTGGGCAACCTGACCACGTGCTGTCCGGTGTCGGGGAAGGTGTCCGTACTGGTGCGCCCCTCGAACCTGCGCCTCGTCCCACCGGATACGGGCGGCGAGGGTGACGGTGCCGCCACGGGCCAGGTACAGGCGATGCGCTTCTACGGGCACGCCACCGAGTGCCGCGTGCAGATAGGGGACAACCTCCTGCTCGCCCGCAGCGACCGGATGCCGAGCGTGCGAGTGGGCGACGACGTGGCGCTCCGCTACGACGGCCCGCCCGCGGCGGCCTACCCCGAGTCGGCCATGGCCGGCCTGCGGCGCAACGGCAAGCAGCGGCATTCCGAACGCGGGCGCCCGGCGCTCGAGGAGACCGCGGGGTAATGCTGCGGACCGTCTTCTTCGTGTTTCCGGCGGAGGCCGGAATCCACTGTCCGGCGGTCCGCCTGTGCCCCCGGTGAACGACTCGGCACACGCCTAGAGTCGCGCCGGAGAGCCACCGACTCGACCGCAACCGGCAACTCGGGCGATGGACGCCGGGCGCCTGTGCCGTCTCTGGGGCTTCGGCCTTGGGTTGTTCTTCGCCGCCCCGCTCGGCTATCTCGTCTACGAGAACGTCCGGCTGCGCGCCGACATACTCGACATCCTGGCGCTGGCGCGGACCTGGGGTCCCCTGCGCAACTCCCTGGTGCTGGCCGTGGCGGTGTCGGTGGCGGCCATGGTCGCCGGGACCGCCCTGGCCTGGGCCACGGTCCGCCTCGACCTGCCGGGCCGGCGGCTGTGGGCGGCGCTGGCGCCGCTGCCCCTGGTGTTCCCGACGTTCGTGGGCGCCACCGCGTTCATCGCCCTGCTGGCCCGCGGCGGGCTCGCCGAGCAGATCCTGTCGCCGCTGGGGGTGGGGTCCCTGCCGCGGCTCGAAGGCTTCTGGGCCGCCTGGGGTGTGCTGACCCTCTTCACGTATCCCTACGTGTACCTGCCCACCCGCGCCCGGCTGCGCCACCTGGACCCCGCCTACGAGGAGGCCGCACGGGTGCTGGGGCGCAGGCCACCGGCGGTATTCGCCACGGTCACGCTGCCAGCGATCCTGCCGGCGGTCTCCGCCGGGGGCCTGCTGGTGTGCCTCTATGTGCTCTCGGACTTCGGCGCGGTGGAGTTGCTGCGCTTCGAGACCCTGACGCGATCCATCTACGCCAACCGGCTCTTCAACCGGCCCACGTCGGTCACCCACGGCCTGCTGCTGGGGGTCGTGGCGCTGGTGGTGGTGGCTCTCGAACGGTCCTTGGCACGGTGCCGTGCGGGCAGCTTCGCTGCAACGTCGGAGCGTCCGCCGGCGCTGAGAGGCCTCGGACCCTGGCGCTGGCTGGTCTGTGCGGCCGTCGTGGCGTTCCTGCTGCTGGCCCTAGCGGCGCCGCTGGCCACGCTGGGCTACTGGGCCGGCAGGGGGATCGCCAACCCCAGCCGGCGGGTCGGAGCTTTCGCCCTCGACGGCGCGGGCGTCGCCACCTCGGCCGCCTCCACCGTGGCGGTCAGCGCGGCGGCGGCCATAGTGACGGTCCTGGTGATGCTCCCGCTGGCGTGGCTCCTGGTCCGCCGCCCGTCGCGCAGCGCCTCGGCCTCCAACTTGCTCGTCACGGCAGGTTTCGCCCTTCCCGGCATCGTGGTCGCCCTGGCGCTGGTGTTCTGGGCGCTGCAAGTGCCGTTCGCCGAGGCGGTCTACCAGACGCTGCCGCTGCTGATCGTGGGCTACGTGCTGCTGTTCGGCGCGCAGGCCGCGAACGCGGCGCGGGCGGCGGTGGGCGCCGTTCCGACGCGTCTGAGCGAGGGGGCGCGGACCCTCGGCGCCCGCCGCTGGCGGCGCCTGCGGACGGTGGAGTTGCCGCTCATGGCGCCCGGGCTGCTGGCGGCGGGAGGCCTGGTGTTCCTGTCGGTGATGAAGGAACTCCCGCTGACGCTGCTGATGCGGCCCACGAGCCTGCCGATGCTCTCGGCGGACATCTGGGACTCCACCGAGTCACTGTTCCTGGCGCAGGCCGGCTTGGAGTCGCTCGTGCTCGTTGCCGCCTCGGGTGTGTTGACGTGGCTACTGGTGCTGCGCCGCTCGGAGTTCGCCTGAGAGTCCCCCAGCAGGCGACGTCCCGTCGGCACCCACCAACGGCTCCGGGCTGTGCCGGTACGAGTCAGCGAGGGTGCGGGACGCCGAGGGCGAAGTCCCGGGTCGATGACGCAAGCGAGGGCCGGACTCGCGTCCGGTGCTCCACGCTCGGCCTCAGCCGTTGGCGGTCACCGGCACGACTAGGAGCCGCTCGCTGGTGTAGCCGTCGATCTCCACTGCCTCGCCGTCGATGCTGACCGTCGTGGACCCGTCGGGAATGCTCGACGTCACGACCCCGCTGTTGCCTGGACAGATCGACGAGTCCTCCAGGAAGTCCAACACACCGTCCACGAACTCCAGCTCCTCGGTGATGCGCGACACCACGAACGCTCCGCCCTCCTCCACATCCGCCAGCGCCACGCTCTCGGGTGCGGAGTAGCCCGAACCCGGGATCGGGTTGCCGTGCGGGCACGTCGTGGGCTGGCCCAGGAGCTTGCTCATGGCCTCCTCCACGCGGGGCGAGAGCACGTGCTCCCACTTGCCGGCCTCGGCGTGGGCCTCCGCCCACGACAGCCCCAGCACATCGGTCAGGAAACGTTCGGCGAGGCGGTGGCGGCGCACCACCTGCCGCGCCAGTTGCATGCCCTCATCGGTGAGCGCGATGCGCCTGCCGGGCTCGAGGAGGCCCTGGTCCTGCATCCGGCGGATCATCTCCGACACCGCGGGGCGGGAGATGCCCATGCGATCGGCGATCCGGGCCTGGATGACGTCCAGGTCGTCCTCGGCGAGCTCGAAGATGGTCTCGCAGTACTCCTCGAAGGCCGGGTGGTACTCGGGTGCTGTCCACGTCGCCATAATCCCAGTCTAGACGCCCCGGCCTGCGGCTTTCCGGTGCCCGCAACCCGGGCGCGACCGGCGCGGGAGGTTCCGCGGCGCCGTTGGGTAGGCTCGCCCGCTGGACAGCCGCCGTGCGGCACGGGAGCGCCGAGTGGATCTTCTCGAACACCAAGGCAAGGAGTTCTTCGCCTCCTTCGGGCTGCCCACGTCCCCCGGCGAGGTTGCCTTCAGCGCCGCCGAGGCGGTCGCCGCAGCCGAGCGGATCGGCTACCCGGTCGTCGTGAAGGCACAGGTGCACACAGGTGGCCGCGGCAAGGCCGGCGGCATCAAACCGGCCGCCGACGCCGGCGAGGTGCGACGAGCCGCCGAGGCGATCCTGGGGCTCGACATACGGGGCCACGTCGTGCGACGCCTCTGGATCGAGCAGGCCGCCAACATCGCCGAGGAGTACTACGCCGGCTTCACACTCGACCGGTCGGCGCGCCGCCACCTCGGGATGCTCTCCGCGCAGGGAGGCGTCGACATCGAGGAGGTGGCCGCCACCGCTCCCGAGGCCATCGCCCGCATCCACATCGACCCCACCGACGGACTCACCGAGGGGGCATGCCGGCAGTGGGTGGCCGAGGCCGAGCTGAACCCCGCCGTCACCGCCCAGGCCGTCGAGCTGCTCGGCTTGCTGTACCGGGCCTACGTCGAGGGCGACGCCGACCTCGTGGAGGTCAACCCGCTCATCGTCACCGGCGAGGGGCGCCTGCACGTGCTGGACGCCAAGGTGACCCTCGACGGCAACGCCCAGTTCCGCCACCCCGGCTACGCCGCCTACGACGAGACCGTCGAGCGCGACGAGCGCGAGCAGGAAGCCCACGCCAGGGGACTGCAGTACGTGGGCCTCGACGGCACCGTGGGCGTCATCGCCAACGGTGCCGGGCTGGCCATGGCCACCGTGGACATCGTCGACGAGGCCGGCGGCGCGCCCGCCAACTTCCTGGACATCGGCGGCGGCGCCAACGCCGACGTCATGTCCGCCGCCCTAGAGGTCGTGGACGGCGATCCTGCCGTCCGCGCCATCTTCATCAACATCTTCGGCGGCATCACCAAGGGCGAGGAGGTGGCCCGCGGCATCATCGAGGCGCTCGACCGGGTCGACATCGCCTCGCCGATCATCCTGCGCCTCGACGGCACCAACGCCGCCGAGGGCACCGAGATGCTGCGCCCCCACCTCTCCGAGATGCTCTGTCTCGCCCCCGACATGGTGGCGGCCGCCCGCATGGCAGTGACGGCCGCCGCGTCGGCCGGCGCCGAGGGTTCAGCGGCCGCCGCGTCGGCCGGGGAGGGACCCTCGTGAGCATCTTCGTCGACGGGAACACCCGGGTCGTCTACCAGGGCCTCACCGGCTCGGCCGGGCGCTACTACGGGCTGCTGAACCGCGACTACGGCACCCAGGTCGTGGCCGGCACGCACCCCCGCAAGGCCGGCAGCGACGTGGCCGGCATCCCCATCTTCGCCACCGTCGGCGACGCCGTCGAGGCCACCGGCGCCGACGCCTCGTGCATCTTCGTGCCCGCCCCCGGCGTGCCCGGCGCCGTGGCCGAGGCAGCCGAGGGCGGCGTGCGCTTCATCGTGGTGATAACCGAGGGCGTGCCCATGCACGACGAGGCGCGCACGTTCGCCCACCTGCAGCGCCACCACCCCGAGGTGCGCCTGCTGGGTCCCAACTGCCCCGGCGTCATCAGCCCCGGACACTGCAACATCGGCATCACCGCCGGCCACATCGCCCGCCCCGGCGGCCCGGTCGGCATCGTCAGCCGCTCCGGCACCCTCACCTACCAGGCCCTGCACGAACTCAAGGAGAAGGGGATCGGCTGCACCACCTGCGTGGGTATCGGCGGCGACCCCGTGCCGGGCACCAGTTTCATCGACTGCCTGGCCGCCTTTGAGGACGATCCCGAGACCGAGGCCGTCATGCTGATCGGCGAGATCGGTGGGTCGGCCGAAGAAGAGGCGGCCGAGTTCATCGCCGAGCACCTCTCCAAGCCGGTCGTGGCCTACATCGCCGGCATGACCGCACCTCCGGGCAAGAAAATGGGCCACGCCGGCGCCATCGTCTCGGGCGGTCGGGGCACCGCCGCCGCCAAGGTGGAGGCCCTCCGTGCCGCCGGCGTCCGCGTCGGCAGCAACCCCACGCAGGCCGGCGAGCTCATGGCCGAGGTCGTCGCCTCGCTGTAGCTCCGTCCGGTCGGGGGGCGGGGTGCCGTTCGCTCCTTCGCGCGGGCGCAAGGCGTCGCGAATCGGCCCCCCGCCCCCTCCCTCGGTTGTTGGTCTGTCCCGTTAACGCGAGAGTCCGGCGCCCCCTTGGTGGGAGCGCCGGACTCTTACGTTTTGCTAGCTGTTGCTAGAAGGTTGTTCGCCTAGGTGCAGTTGGGTATGCCCGGGCTCGTGTCGATGTGCTTCTCGTAGAGGTCGTCGAGGGTGCCTCGCGCGATGTAGTACCCCAGCCAGCCGTTCAGGTACTCCAGCCACACGACCTCGCCACGCGGCAGGGCCCATGCGCCGTACTCCGCTGCCAGGAACGGGTCGGTCGGGTCCAGGATGCTGGTGGTCGGGTTCTCGGCCACGAAGGGCTGTGCCAGGTAATTCTCCACCACGATGGCGTCGGCGCGCCCGGAGGCCACCTCGAGGAACGCCGGGGCCTGGTCGAGCTCGACCAGGGTGGCCTCGGAGAAGTCCTTAGAGATCAGGTTGGCCGCGGTGGAGCCGGCGAGCGCTGTCATCGTGACGTCGCTGCTGTTCAGATCCGACCTGGTCTTGACCGCCGAGTCGTTGTTCACGACCACGACCTGCCCGTAGGGCACGTACGGGCACGTGAACCAGAGCTGCTCGAGGCGGGCCGGGCGGCCGACGAGGCCAACCGACGCCATGTCGAACTGGCGGGCCAGCAGGCCCGGGATCATCGCATCGAACTCGAGGTCGTTGATCTCGAGTTCCACGCCGAGGTCCTCGGCGAGCATGTGCATCAGGTCCACGTCGTAGCCTGCCGGCTCGCCGTTCTCATCGATGTACATCTGCGGCTCGAACTGCAGGACCATGCCCACCTTGAGGGTTCCGCGATCCTTGATCTCGTCGAGCAGGTTCCCGCTCACCACGGCCTGGGCCGCCGAGCCGGACTCGCCTTGGCTCAGGGTGACCTCTTCCTCGGCGGGCGGTGCCGGGGCGGCGTCCGCGGCGGGTGCCGCGTCGTCGTCTTCGGCTGGCGCCGGGGCGGCGTCTTCGGCTGGCGCCGGAGCCTCCGCAGGTGCGGGCACCGGAGCCGCGTCGTCGTCCCCGCCCCCGCATGCTGCTGCCACCAGGGACAGTGCAACCAACGGTACCAGCAACTTCATCAATTTCCTCATGCACTTTTCCTCTCTGAGGGATTCTGTCTCACTGACCGGCGTCAGCGGGAGTGCCCGCGCAGCGACGCCGGGACGGGCATCCGCGAAGACTAGCCAGGAGCTTCTACCGGTCGGTTGGCAGTAATGATACTAGGCGCCGAGCCGTCCCAACGAAGAATCTACGCCTCTATTCTCGGTCACCGCTTCCTGGAGGCGCTGCAGCTGCCTGCTGCGGGCGCGGGCGAACGGCGAGCGCACCTTCGACGTGAGCACGTCGACGAGCTGGAACCGCTGCTCGAAGTACTTGAACAGGAAGTACACCGCGGTCGTGAGGATCAGGTACACGATCACCGTGCCCAGATACACCTCGAAGTAACGGAAGGTGCGGTTGGCCAGCAGGTTGCTGACCCGGAGCAGCTCGGGCACGCCGATGATGTAGACCAGCGACGAGTCCTTGATCATGCCGATGAACATGTTGCCCGTCGGCGGGGTCACGATGCGCGTGGCCTGGGGCATCACGACGCGGAAGAACGTCTGGGGACGGCTCATGCCCACCGACATGGCGGCCTGCCGCTGCCCGTCCGCCACGGCCTGGATGCCGCTGCGGAAGATCTCGCCCAGCCACGCCGAATACTGCAGTGTGAGGGCGCCAATCCCGGCCTGTTTGGCGGTGGTCGAGAACCCGAAGTGGATGGCGACCCCGTAATAGACGAACAGCACGAACACCAGCAGCGGGATTGCCCGGAAGACGTTCACGTAGGCGGCCATGATCGGTTTGACGATCCACGACTTGGACATGCGCAGCAGCGCCACCGCCAAGCCGAGCACGGTCGCGAAGGCGAAGGCCATCAGAGCGATCTGCACCGTCAGCCACACGCCGCCCAGGAAGATGTCCCGGTTGTCCCAGATGAACTCCGGCCGGAACGTGGCCTGGGCCAAGACGCCGTTCAGCGAGGCGCCCATCACAGGATCGACCTCAAGAATTCCTTGGTGCGCGGCTCCTGGGCACCCTTGTAGATCTCACGGCCGCCCTGCTCCACCACGAACCCGTCGTCCATGAAGATGTTCTGGTCGCCGACCTCCTCGCCGAAGCCCATCTCGTGGGTCACGACCACCATGGTCATGCCCGACTCGGCCAGGCTGCGCATCACGGCGAGCACCTCGCCCACCAACTCGGGGTCCAGCGCCGAGGTGGGCTCGTCGAACAGCATCACCTTCGGTTCCATCACCAGCGACCGGGCGATCGCCACCCGCTGCTGCTGGCCGCCGGAGAGCTGGGTGGGGTAGGCGCCGAGCTTGTCCAGCAGGCCCACCCGGTCGAGGTAGGTGGCGGCGCGCAGCTCGGCCTCGGGTTTCGGTACCCGCTTCACCCGGCGCAGCGCCAGGGCCACATTCTCCAGGGCAGTGATGTGGGGGAACAGGTTGAACTGCTGGAAGACCATGCCGATCTCCTGGCGGAGCATCCGGGCCTTCCCCTTGGGGTGATCCTCATCCTCGAGACCGGGGCCGTACTCGCTGCCCTCGAACCACACCGAGCCAGAGTCGGGGATCTCGAGCAGGTTGGTTGTGCGGAGCAGGGTGGACTTGCCCGACCCCGAGGGTCCGAAGATGACGACGTGCTCGCCCTTGTGCACTGTCAGGTCGATGCCCTTGAGGACGTGGTTGGAACCGAACGACTTGTGGATCTCCCGCAGCCGCACGACGGGCTGCGCGCCCGAGCCGTTGGTCGGCGCCTCGCTCATGTGTCCCCTCGAGTTGCTCGGTTCATCCTCGGTCCCTTCACCCGAAAGCACAACGATACGTCAACATCTCAACCGCGGCGGAGTCCGCGGTGGCGGGCCCGGTCGGGGCCGCCGGTGGGCGTCGGCGGGAGCGTCTGGCGAAATCGCTCCGCCGGCCGTCCCCCCGGCGCCCCCTCCCTCGGCTGTCGGCTGTCCGGTCGGCGGTGAGATCGGCCGATAATGGGGGGGTGCGGGTGCTGATCTCGGTCTCGGACCGTTCGGGTGTGATGGAGCTGGCCGCCCGGCTGGTTGCTCTGGGGTGGGAGATCATCTCCAGCGGGGGGACCGCCGCGGCGCTGCGTGAGGGCGGGGTGGCGGTGACCGGGGTCGCTGAGGTGACCGGCGCCCCGGAGATGCTGGACGGGCGGGTGAAGACGCTGCACCCGGTGGTGCACGGCGGGATCCTGGCCGACCGGTCGAAGCCGGAGCACATGGCCGACCTGGTCGCGGCCGGCGGGGCGCCCATCGACCTGGTGGTGTGCAACCTGTACCCGTTCGCCTCGGCGCCCTCGGTCGAGATGATCGACATCGGCGGCCCCGCCATGGTTCGGGCCGCTGCCAAGAACCACGCCCATGTGGGGGTCCTCGTCGACCCCGGCGACTACGGCGCCGTGCTCGAGGAGCTGGAGTCGGCCGGCGCCCTCAGCGACGCGCTGCGCCGCCGCCTGGCGCGCAAGGCCTTCGCCCACTGCTCGGACTACGACGCCGCCGTCGTGGCCTGGCTGGACGCCGGCGCGCCCGAACACGCCGCAGGAGGCCGCTCCGCCGATTCGCTGCCCGGAACCTCCGCTGATCTGCCGTCGGGAACCTCCACATCCGGGCCGGCCGTCGCATCCGCTCCCGGCGCCGCGGACGGATCCGCGTCCGATGACGTTGCCCCCGCGCCGGACGCCGCTGGCGGACCTGTGCCCGAGCCACTGCCGGAGTCGCTATTCCTGTCGTTTCGGCGCGCCGAGGTGCTCCGTTACGGCGAGAACCCCGGCCAGGTGGGCGCCCGGTACCGCAAGCAAGACGGTGCGAGTTGGTGGGACGGGGCCACCCAGTTCGGTGGCAAGCAGATGTCGTACCTCAACGCCTACGACAGCGACGCCGCCTGGCGCCTGGTGCACGCCCTCGGCCCCGAACCGGCAGCGGTGATCGTCAAGCACGCCAACCCCTGCGGGGCCGCTGTCCACGGCGACATCGCCGAGGCCTACCGCCGGGCGCACGCCTGCGACCCTGTCTCGGCCTTCGGGGGCGTCGTGGCGCTCAACGGTCCCGCCACCGGGGAGCTGGCGGCGGCGCTGGCCGAGGTGTTCACCGAGGTGGTCGTGGCGCCCGGTTACGACGCCGCCGCGCTCGAGCGCCTTCAGGCCAAACCCAACCTGCGCATCCTGGAGGCTGCTGCCCCCGAGATGCCGGTGCTGCAACTGCGCTCACTGGGCAACTCGCTTCTGGTGCAGACCGTCCCCGGCGCTGCCGAGGCGGGGCTCGGCGGAACCGACCTCTCCGGGGCTCGGAGCGCCGGAGACGGAGGCGACCGAGCAGATGCCCCGGACGGTCCGGGCCGCGGCAGGGATGACGGGCCCGCCGCCGCCTGGGATGTGGTGACCGAGCGCCGGCCCACCGACGCGGAGTGGCGCGATCTGGTCTTCGCCTGGCGGGTCGTGGCCGCGGTGAGTTCCAACGCCATCGTCGTGGCGGAAGACCGCTGCGCGGTGGGGATCGGCGCCGGGCAGCAGAACCGCCGCGACGCCGGCCGCATCGCCGCCGCCAAGGCCGCCGGCCGCGGCCGCGGCGGCGCCTACGCCAGCGACGCCTTCTTCCCGTTCGCCGACGGCCTCGACGGGGCTATCGAGGCCGGCTGCACCGCCGTGGTCCAACCGGGCGGCTCGGTCCGCGACGCCGAGGTCGTCGAGGCCGCCAACCGCCACGGCCTCGCCATGGTCTTCACCGGCCAACGCACCTTCCGCCACTGACGCAGCCGCTGTCACCTCTGGCAGACTGAGGGTATGGCGGAGAGCGTGCTCGGCGAAGAACTGCAACCCTGCTCCTACGACCCCCTCACCGGGTGGTTCCGCGACGGGTGCTGCAACACCGACGGCGGTGACTTCGGCGTCCACACGGTGTGCGCGGTGCTGACCGCCGAGTTCCTAGAGTTCTCCGCCTCGGTCGGCAACGATCTGTCGACGCCCCGCCCCGAGTTCGGCTTCGAGGGGTTGCGGCCCGGCGACCGCTGGTGCCTGTGCGCCTCCCGCTGGGCCGAGGCGCTCGAAGCCGGCGCGGCGCCGCCGGTCATCTTGGAGGCCACCCACGCCCGCACCCTGGAGTGGGTCAGCCGCAGCGACCTGGAGGCCCACCGTTTCGAACCCGCCGAGGGCGCCGGCTGATCCGTCCGGCCCGCCATCGGATTCTCAAGCCATCGGAATATGCTGCCGCGGCTCAGCCCGCCGGAGAGATTCGAGGTTTCGCATGAGGTTCGTCCGTCCGTCCGTGTCCGTCGTGCTCATCGCGGCCGTCCTGGCGCTGGGAGGCGCCGGCGCCGGCGCTCAGGACGAGCCGACACCCGAACTCATCTCCGACGACGGCGCCGCCGACGCGCCGCCGCGAACCGACGCGGCGGCCTACACGCAGTACTTCGTGCGCCAGGCCATCGAGCGGTACGACGCCGAGGGGCTCGAGGCAACCCTGGAGCATTACAACGATCCGGCCAGTGTCGACGGGCAGTGGTACATGTTCATCGTGGACGCCGAGGGCACGCTCATCGGCCACGCCACCCGCCCCGACCTCCTCGGTACCAGCACGGCGGAACGCCGCGACTTCTTCGGCAAGCCGTACGGGCGGGAGGTCATGGCCGCCGACGCCGAGGGCCGCTGGGTGGACTACTACTTCACCCATCCCGAGACCGGCGAGCCGGAGCAGAAACACTCCTGGGTCGTGCGTCACGACGGTGTCTACTTCGGGTCGGGCTGGTACGACGTGGACGAGTCCGAGGCGCCTCCCAAAGCAGTCGGCCGGGCCTATGCGCGCTACCTCGTGAGCGAGGCGACGGACCGCTACGACGATCAGGGACTGGACTACGCGGTCGAGTACCACAACTCGCCGGACGCTCTCGACGGCCCCTGGTACGTCTTCATCATCGACTCCGACGGCACCAGCCTGGCCAACGCCAACCGCCCCGACCTCGTGGGCACCGACACGTCGGGCCTCGTCGACACGACCGGCAAGGCCTACGGCGCCGAGGTCGTCGCCGCGCCCGCCGAGGGCGCCTGGGTGGACTATCTCTTCACCCATCCCGACACGGGCGAGGACGCGCCCAAGCACAGCTGGGTCGTGCGCCACGACGGGCTCATCTTCGGTGCGGGCTGGCATCGACCCGACGAGGCGCCCGCCCGGAACGACGTCGCCGCCTACACGCAGTACCTCGTGGGCGAGGCCGTCGACCGCTACGAGAGAACTGGCCGGGACGCCACCGTCGAGCACTTGAACCGCGCCGACGCCGTCGACGGTCAGTGGTACGTCTTCGTGGACGACACCGACGGCACGATTCTCGTCCACCCCGCCCGCCCCGATCTGCTCGGCGAGGACGTGAGCGGCCGCGTGGATGTGAACGGCAAGGCCTACGGCGCCGAGATCGTCGCCGCCGGCCCCGGCGGCAGGTGGGTGGACTACTTCACCGTCGATCCCAGCGATGGTGAGACTCGCCAGAAGTACTCGTGGATCATCAACTACGACGGGCTGGTGTTCGGCTCGGGCTGGTACACCGTCCCCGAATCCGCAGACACGGGCGAGATG
>LXNI01000650.1_pt1 | contig 38228 bp, 26 predicted proteins | sample 809091 | NCBI WGS metagenome assembly LXNI01 (sample SAMN04870527, study PRJNA318959) | sponge metagenome | biome: 01000161; feature: marine sponge reef; material: water | host: Sarcotragus foetidus | place: Greece: Milos, Mediterranean Sea | collected 2013-05-29 | depth 5-7 m
CTCGTTTCCGGCTGGCGGGCTGCGCCTTTGCCGGGCGGGAGTCGAACCCGCTGGATCGCGATGAAAGGTTTCAGATCATTTTTTCATTCTCCTTTCCAGGGCTTACCCTGGCGCAATAAGCGTGCGGATTGCGGAACGCGAATTCGGTGACGGACCCTTCGAAAGCGACGATGGAGTCCACATCCATGCCCGCATCGCTGTGATGGCCGGCAACGGGCATCGCCGCCAGGCAAACCGCCGAAAGTAACGCGTATCGTCTCATTGTCGTGCTCCCTGGGGTGGTCCGAGGCGAAGGATCCTTCCGCCGCTGGCGTTTTCAATCAGCAGGAAAAGTACACCTTCCGAGTCCACAGCCACATCCCGAATTCGCCCTATCCCGTCCACTAGCGTCTCCCGTTCAACCGAACCGTCGTCGTCGACCGAGAAGCGAAACAGTGCGGTGGCCTTCAGCGATCCCGCGATCAGGTCACCCTCCCAGCCGGGAAACGCATCTCCCCTATAGACTATAACGGCTGTAAGCGCAGGCGACGGAATCAGGTCAACAACCGGCGGTCGCATCTCGCTGCTGTCGAATTCCACCTCGAACAGATCCACTACCGACGAACCATCGTAATGCACGCCGCTGGTCACCAGCGGCCACCCGTAGTTCCTGCCCCCTTCGATCAGGTTGATCTCGTCGCCGCCCCGGGGGCCGTGTTCGGTGCTCCAGAGCCTGTCGGTGGCGGGGTCGTATTCCAGACCCTGGGGAACGCGGTGCCCGAGCGTCCAGATGGACTCGATGGCGCCTTCAACGCCGACGAACGGGTTGTCCGACGGAATGCTTCCGTCTTCAGCGACGCGGTGAATCTTGCCCCACGGTGTGCTCAGCTCCTGGATCCCAAGATCAAAGAAACCGTTCTTCGCGCCCACCGAGAAATAGACGTGACCGTCACGATCGAACGCGAGGCGCCCGCCCAGCGAAAGATCCGTACCCGGCGTGTAGTGTTCGTAGGCGCTGCTCCAGATCGTCTCTTCATCCGTCCACGTGCCATCGCGGATTCGCCCGCGAACGATCCGGGTCATGGAGACCGGCACGTTCCGCTCGCGGCTGACCTCGTTGCAGTCTTCGCAACGATCGCCGTAGTAGAGGTAGATCCAGCCGTTGTTTTCGTAGTCCGGATGAAGCGCCGCCTCGTGCATCCAGCCCAGTCCACGATCCAGTGCACGGGGGCCGTCGGGAATCGTGCTGTCGTCGTAGACCCTCGGCGTCCCGGAAACCACCTCGGATTGGTGTCCATCGGCCGAGATGAAGCTCAGGCCCCGTTTCTTCTCCGTGAGGAGCAATCGGCCGTCGGGAAGGGGCGCGATGGAATACGGCAGAGGCGCCAGGTCCTCGATGAGCGGGACCAGGACGAAGTCATGATGCGCGCTGCTGTGAACACCGCGCGGAATCCCGATTTCAGCCCGCACGCCGTAGTGATCGTACGTGTAACCCTGGCGCTGTTCGAGAATGTAGATGGCGAGGCTCTGGATCTGGTCCGGCACAAGGACCCCCTCGTAGGCGGGCATTTCCGCCTCGGGATTGCCGACGCGGATGCTCGTCTGCAGCGCCTCGCTGGAATCGCCACCCACAAGTTCAGTGCCAACCAAGGGAGTACCGAGCGCGGTGCCTTCCAACGCGGCGCCGTGACAGGCGGAACAGACTTCCTGATACAGATCGCCTACGGCACCGTACCTCGGCTGCGCGAGTGCCGCGGCACCAGTTACCAGAAAAGCCGCCACGATGGCGGCAACAAGACGATAGAGCCCCCTATTCCTCATTGGTAACGACACGCTCCCCGTCGAAATTTCGAATTTGGCACGCTCTTATTCCAAATTTTGCCCTCTAGTCGGTCTTATAGACTAATGACTCCGGCGCGCCGCTTCCAATTGCGGGGCCGGCAGGGCACCATCGAACAATAAGCAGAAGAGGATCCAGACATGCACGCGATATTCCGCCTCGCACCCCTCGGACTGATTCTCTGTTTGGCCGGTCCCAGTCCCGCACAGGACATGGACGAGTTGATGAGGACCAACGCAATCGTGACCGCGTGCGAGCGCCTGGAGCACGACTACGCCATCTTCCGTGACCGCGGCGACGCGGAGGCGTTCGCCAATCTCTTTACCGAGGACGGCGAATGGGGCCGGCCCACAACCGTGCTAAAGGGCCGCGAGGCGATACGCGAGTACATCGAATCCAGTTCCGGAGGGCCTCCGGAGGCGCACCTGCAATTGCAGACGACGATCCAGATCACCCCGGTCGATGACACCACGGCCACCGGCATCAGCTACGCACTCGTTCTGGAGGCCCCGATCCCGGAAGAGGGCCTGCCTGCCACCGTCGTCGGGTTCCAGGTGGCCTCGGAATCCCGCAGCACCTACGAGCTGACGGATGAAGGCTGGAAAATTGCGACTCGCGAGTACACCACGCTCTTTGTCGATCCGGAGTAGCCGATGGACATCAGAAAACTGACAGTGATGGTGGTCTCGACAGCACTTCTGACGAGCGCCTCGGCTACTTTCGCCGCCCTGGACGACAAGACTGCGGACGCAATCATCATCGCATGCGAGCGCTTGATGGCCGACTACGCGGTTTACCGGGACCGACTCGACGCCGACGGCTGGGCCGCTACCTTCACCGAGGACGCCGTACTGGTGCTCGGCTCGGGCACCTATCAGGGAAGGGACGCGATTCTTGCAAACCTCGCCTCGCGCCCGACACCGGCGGTGGCACACCTGATCATGCTGACGTCTGTGAAGATAACGCCGATCGACGAGACCAGCGCCGCCGGTATCAGCTACGCCATCATCCTCAACGGAGATCGTCCCGTAGGGCCCGGCGATCCACCCATCCAGATGGAGGGAATCACCTCCGTGAATGTATACCACACGGAATTTGCCCTCTCGGCCGAGGGGTGGAGAATATCCCGGATGGAACTGGAGCCTGTTTTCAGAGGGCCGGGATTGTCCTGAACCAGACCGGCGAACCTGACGAAGCAATGGAGGAACGACAAATGAATGGAAGCAGGGGAGTCCTTTTCTTCTTGAGCAGCATTGTTTTGTGTTCCCACGGCCTGGCTCACCACGCGTTCGTGGAGTTCGATCGTGGGCAAGTCATCGAAGTCGAGGGTGAAGTGGTCAGCGTCCTGTGGGCCAATCCTCACATTCGCTTCTCGATACGATCGACCGACGAGAGTGGCACGGAAACGATCTGGAGTGTCGAAGGGTCGTCGCTCAGCATTCTGAGCCGGATGGGAATTACCCGGGATTTCATCACACCGGGCGAGTCCATCCGGGTGGCCGGGTCGCCCGCCAGAAACGGCGCACCCCGAATGACCGTCTCCAATGCGCTGGTGGCGGGCCGGGAGATTGTCCTCGGATCCCGTAGCGCACCACGTTGGGAAGAAACAGCGGTGGGTACGGATCACATCTTGATGGAAGCCGGGACCGTATCGGATGACGCCACGATTTTCCGTGTCTGGTCCACGGACGGCGATGATCCGCACAGCAACACGCCGGGCTTCTGGCCGGACGACTATCCGCTGACTGAAGCCGCTCGAATTGCCCAATCCCAGTGGGTGCCCATAGCGGGCTCCGAATGTGAGCCCAAGGGGATGCCGACGATCATGGAGCAGCCGTACCCGATCCAGTTTGTCCAGGACGGTGCCGACGTCGTACTACGAATGGAGGAATACGACACGGTTCGAACGATTCACATGGGCGACACGGAACCGGCCGAGGCGCCTGCAAGATCTCTACTTGGATACTCGCAGGGCCGCTGGGAGGACTCGACGCTGGTCGTCGAAACGTCGGCCATCGACTGGGCCTACTTCGACAAGGAAGGCATCCCCCAGGGAGACGCCATGAGCATCGTCGAGCGGTTCACTCCCAGCGAGGACGGCAGCCGGCTCGAATACGCGATGACGGTGACGGACTCGGAAGTCTTTACCGAACCGGTATCGCTGGAGCGGCATTGGGTCTGGCGTCCCGGCGAAATGATCAGACCGTATGATTGTACGTGGGGAGAAGGCTAGTACCAGATCCAACTGACATATTCGGATCAGTTGGATCTGGTACCAGGATTGATATACCGGACACAAACAGGCAGGAATGGCACACTGACTGCGAGAAACGGAACAAAAGGGAGAGATAAATGGCCACGAGACGCAAATTTCTGAAGAACAGTCTGACAACCGGCGCTTACATCGGCCTGGGCCTGCCCGGCGTGCGCCTGGCCTCCGCGCAGGACACCACGGATGAGGAGGCGCGCAACAAGGCCGTAGTCAGGCGCTTCAAGGAATCCCAGGGAACCGATGAGTACGAGCAGGTGCTCGCGGAAGTGCAGTCACCGGACTTCCGGCGGCTCCGGGGCGGATTCGAAAACCTGGCAACGAATGCAGCCGGGTCCGAACTGGCGGAGGCCGCTCAGCCCGTGCGAACGGCATTTCCCGACCGAACCGATACCATCGACCTGATGATCGCGGATGGGGACATGGTCGGTATGCGGTTCCAGGTCCAGGGCACGCACGAAGGCAATTTCTTCGGCATCCCGGCGACCGGCCGAACCATCGACATTACCGAAGTCGGCGCATTCAGACTCGAAGACGGGAAGATCGTCGAAGCCTGGTTCATGGCGGACGAGGTCGAACTGCTGAGGCAACTGGGTGTGGGACTGCCCGCGCGGCAGGACGGTCAACGCATCGTACCGGTTCCGGCGACCCAGTCGCGTCCCGGCCAGGCCACCCTTGAGGAAATCCTGGCGGCGCCGGTGGACTCGCAGACTTATCGCAACAAGGTGGTGGTGTCGGCCTACAAGTCGGAATTCCCTCCTCCGGGCGTGTTGCCCGATCGTCCCGGACGGCCCTACGACGTCTATCTGCGAGGCGGATTCAAGCACTTCGTCGACTACGGGAACGCGAACGGCTTGAGCGACCAGGGCATCGGTCAGGCGTTTCCGGACCGCCAGGACAAGGTCGATTTCGTGCTCGCCGAAGGCGACACCGTCTGGATCCAGTTCAGGCTGAGCGGCACGCACGGGCGCAGTCTATTCGGTATCCCCGCGACCAACCGTCCCATCGAGGCAGCCGAAGTGGGCATCATGACCTTCGACGGCGCCCGCTGGGACACCGGCTGGTTCTTCGGAGATGACCTGGGAATGGCGCTCCAGCTCGGCGTTCCGGACTTTTTCTTCTCATAGCCGCTGAGGAGAAGGCGTCTGGCCAGACGATTGAAACAGGGGCATTCGATGCGAAATTACCCGTGTGCTTCTGCAGCGATCCTGCTGCTGGTTGCGTCAACTCCGCTGCGCGCGCATCACGGCTCGGCGCCCCACTTCGATTCGGACGACCAGGTCAGGGTGAACGGTGTGGTGACGGAGTTGCGGTTCGTCAACCCGCACGCCTTCGTGTACTTCGATGCCGTTGACGAGAATGGCGAAAGCGTCCCGTGGCGCTGCGAACTCTCGGGCGCCACGCTCCTGAGGCGACAGGGCTGGACGCCGGAAACGCTCGTTCCCGGACAACGGGTCGAGATCGTGGGCGACCGGGCGCGTCGTGAAGACAACGCCTGCGCAATGGAATCGATCACGTTCGAGGACGGCAGCGTCATCGATAGCGACGGTATCCAGCAGGGCGACGTCCGGCCTGTCGTCGATCCGGCCAGCGTGGAGCCGCGCCCCCGATACATCGAAAATGGACAGCCCAACCTGAGCGGGGCGTGGATCTCCCGTCAAGGCGGCGGTGCGGGTGGAGTCCTGACCAACGGGCGGCCCGAGCCGACTGAAGCGGGATTGGCTGCCGCGGAAAACTTCGACGTCCGATTCGACAACCCGGTGATCAACTGCGAGAGCGGCAACATCATCACCGACTGGTATCGACAGTCCCATGTCAACGACATTCAACAGTATGACGACCGGGTCGTGATTCGCTACGGCTATCTCGAGATGCAGCGAACGGTATTTCTGGATGCCGAACATCCGGAGAACGTTGCGCCAGGCGTTGCGGGCCATTCGATCGGCTGGTGGGAGGACGATGTCCTGGTTGTCGACACCATCGGACTCTCGGAGAGGGTCCTGATCCCGCTGGCCGGGGTGATGATGAGCGGTCAGGCGAACGTCGTGGAGCGAATCCACTATGACGAGGAGAGTCGGACGTTGAACCGTGACTACACGGTAAACGATCCGCTCTATCTGACCAGGCCCTACAGCGGACGAAACGTATCGGATATCGCCGCCGAACCCTATCGGCCGTTCGACTGCGTCAACCTGAGCGGCGAAAACAATCGACGATCAGAGTCAGGCGAATAGAATTCACAAGAAGCGTGGATTCCAAAGGAGCTTACGGATGAAAACGGAAAAATATCTGATCGCATCAATTCTGCTGCTGATGGCAAGTCTCGCAACAGCCCACCACAACTGGTCGGCGATCTACGACGTGGAATCCGATATCGAGATCGAAGGCGTCATCAGCTCGATCGAGTGGAGAAACCCGCACGTCCGGGTGAGCTTCACCGTCGACGAGGGTACGCCGGAGGAAATGGTGTATACCACGGAGAGCAACTCGGTCGCCTCACTGACCCGAATGAATGTGACCGAAGACTTGCTCGCCGTCGGCACCCCGGTGCGGGTCGCCGGTTACCGGAACCGTTCCCGCGATGACGATATCTTCATGAATCACCTGCTGCTGCCGGACGACCGTGAAGTCATATTCCTGCGCACCGCCGAACCTCGCTGGCCGGACGCCAGCCGCATCGGCAATACCGACCGGTTGCATGGCCGCGTGGTCGAAACGGATCCTGCCAATCGGCCGACCTCCATCTTTGCCGTCTGGAACACGGTTTACGGTGCCGAAGGCAGCCACCAGGCGCTGAGATTTCCTCGCGGGGCGTTTCAGATCGAGTACAAGACGGAACGGCTTTCAGGCGGTTGCGTTGCCGACAAGGACGTTTGGGGCCAGATGGGGGCACCCTATCCCATTCAGTTGATCGACAACGGCGACACGGTCATCATCCACGCGGAAGAGTACGACACCGTACGTGAAGTGCACATGGGGATTGCTCATGACGATCCGGGCACTCATACGGACAACATCGGCTATTCGACCGGCCGCATGGATGGCGGCAGGCTCCTGGTGACCACCACGTTCGAGGGCAGCGACTCTCCCGTCCGGCTATATGAAACATTCGAGCTGAGCGCCGACCGCAGTCGACTGCTGTACACGTCAACCCTGGTCGATCCGACTTCGAACAACGCACCGGCGGTGGCCAGCAAATGGTGGGAGTACCAGCCCGGCGCCTTCGTGCAGCCTTACGACTGCAGTCCGTAGCAGGTTTCGCTCCGACCGCCGATGCGCTCACGGAAAGGCTTCGCGCCCCAGGCGAAGGGCCATGAATCCAACCACCACCGCGCCCAGCGACAAGGCGCCCCACAACAGGGCGGAACGCCACGGGAACTCGCGAGGCAAGATGAACGCAGCTTCGCCGGCCAGCTCACTCATGGCTCCGAGCTCCGCTACGGTGACTGCTATCTCCTCATCCAACTGTTCCCAGACCTGACTCAACACCACATCGGGGCCGGCTTCGGTTGACAATCCGCCCCCGACCAGTTGATAGGGCGCAGCGCCGTTTGCGGCAAAACGCAATCGTTCCCGGGGATAGTGAAGTCGCAACTCGATTTCGTCCTCGTCAAGGGAGCGGTCGGGCAGAACTCTCCAGAAGCGAGCGCCTCGATTCGCGGTCTGCACAACGGGCGCGCGGACCTGATCGCCCTGGAAGTCGACACGGTAGAAGAGCCGCCTGGAAACCTCGACGCGCCACGGCCCCTCCAGGGAATCGCCGGATGCGATAACCGCATTTGCCCACGTGTTGCGATTCGCAAGTTCCAGTTCCACGGCGAGAACAGGCAGAAGTCCGCCCGCATCGAAGAAAAGTGCGTCTTCCTCCGCATCGGCAGGCCCGGGTACCGGTTCAAGCACGACCAATTCCACCGGCGTCGGGTCCGGCTCCTCCGAGATGATCAAATCGAGCTCATCCAGAACCCACGGTGCCGGCGTATCGCCGGACCAGCCGATCCGGTAATAGCCGCCTACCCGTCCTTCAATGGGGATACGGCTGCGCCGGACCCGGGTTTCGTCGATTGCAAGCGACGCGATGCTGCCCTCACCGACCACGTTCCAGCGGGCCAAGTCGTCGCTGTGGGAAATTGTCACCGTCGTCAGAAAGGGTTCCTCCAGGTCATCCCAGCGAAGATCGGCGGCGAAGGGCGCGGTTCCAAGCTCGCGCGCATCGGCAACGAACGCAACAATTTGAGTGGCGTCCTCCGGGGGCGAGCCGAATCTGACGTCGACGCCCTCCTCCGATGCCTCCACCGTCAGGCCGCTGATCAACTCACCGCCCTGTGTGCGGTAGACCGGCGATACATCCAGTGTGACCAGCGATTCCGAGGCAGGCCCAGGCTCCACGGAGACGAGGTAGAACGGCATCGGTACGCCATTGGCGTCCAGGACCGCCATCTGATCCACGCTCCTGGCGTGACGATAAACCTCGGCTCTCAATGGAATATCGTAAAACTCGCTTTCGGCGTTGAGCGCCAGCGGCCAACCGTAGGCGAATTCGTCGGGATCGACCGCGTTCGCCGTGCCGATGCATAGACCGGCAACGAATCCAATCTGAGCTCTGCGTCGTTGCATGGTCTAATTCTAGCCGGGTCTACCGGGCGGTTTTGACTTCCGCGTCCAGTCGCGGGGGCACCGGGGCGAAATATCCGACGATCAATAGGAGGATTCCGACACCCAGGAACGAGACGACGCGAGCGAAGGTGCCGGTGTTGTCCAATTCCACCAGGAACAGCTTGACGACCACGATGGCCATCAGCACGGCGCCGCCGACCCAGACCTCGCGCCGGCCCGTCCGGGCGCCGAGTACCATCCCCAGCAGTCCGGTCACGCTCCAGACGATCGAGACCGAGGATTGCAGCACAACGGACTCGGCCAGCGTCTGCAGACCGAACGGAATGCCGGCCCAGTGATGCACCGCCCGGGCAACCGCCATGGTGAGCAGGAAGAGACTGACGACCGTAACGACGAGAATTCGATAGCGATCGCCCTGGCGCCACCACTCGCCTACATGCTGCCAGCGCCACACCGCAAACAGCGAGAAGACGGAGGCCAGCGCCAGGGGGTTGAGAACGGGCACATAGGGCAATGGGGCAGGATCTCCCGGCGACACCAGATTGCCTGCGAGCACGGCCGCGGTCACGGCGAGCGCAACGCCGCTCGCACACACGCGCGAATAGGCACTCCAGTGTTGCCCCAGGGGCCAGCGGATCGCCTCGCGCGCGTGGAGAGTGGCGAGAAGAAACGCCGAGACCGCCACGACGGCGGCCGCGAACGGCCAGATACCATCGGCCAACCGGTCGAGTAGCCACTGCGCTTCAGAGGCGATCAATGCCGCGATCATCCAGTAAGCGCTTGCGTGCAGGGCCACGATCAACCACGGAAACTGTTTTTCCCTGAATCGCAGGAACACGTAGTACACGGCAAGTGAGAGTGGCCACACCAGCCATCCGAAGCTTGCAAACGGATGCGATTGGTCGGCCAACGACTGGATGAGCGCGAGCACCATCGCGGGCATCAAGACCAGGCCTGCGGTGTTGAGTCTGGGCCATTCGAGTCGGGCCGCGGCAAGCGCCGCCGCCGCTGTGGTCAGCGCCGCAAAGGCGAGACCGGCAGTCACTGTTTCCTGAAACTCCAGGAAGTAGTCGATCTCTGCAATGCCCGCCCACAGCCACCACGCCGTCGACCATCCCAGCACAAGCCATTTGGCCGGCCCGGGCATCGGTCTTGCGATCGCCGGGTACTCGCCGCGGTCGAGCCACCAACCGGAGAACCAGCCGGCGAGCGCGATCAAGGCAGCGCCAAGGAAAAATCCGTTCAGCACCGGGACAGTCTCGGCCGAGTATCCTCCGGATTGAACGGCAAAGGAGATGCCCGCAAGAAGCTGCAACGCGCAGCCGGCCAGAAGCGCCAGCCATTTCTGCTGGCGGCAGCTCAGCCAGACCATGGCTGCACCTTGCAGCGCCCATGCGATCGACGTCCAGCGGGCGTCCAGCGCCAGGGGCACGGTAATCGCGAGGAACACGATCCCCAGACCGAAGAACGCCTCCATCATGACCCGGAGGTGCTTCGTCCGGCGGTGAATGAAAGTCGAGACAGCCACGTACAGGGCCGCCAGCGAGATAGCCGAGATCGCAAGCCCGTACTCGGTGTCGCCGACCAGGCTCGCCTGCAGGCCGAAGCCGACGATGGGCGTACCGAAAACCAGCGTTCCGTCCACAACTCCCCGCAGGTTCGGTGCCTGCCGATACGCGAAGAGCACCGGAATGAGCGTATACATCAGCACGAAGAGGACAAGAAACGGCTCGGTCGTCGCGAACTGCTCGCTTTGATAACCCTGGTAGCCCCACAGGCTGCCAATACCGAAGGTGAAGACGAAACCGAGGAGGTTGAGTTCCCGCCAGGCCTTGAACCAGGCGATTCCGACAACCGCGATATTCAGAATCGCGTAGTAGCTGAACAGCAGGACATGCTCGGAGGATCCCGAGGATACGAGCATGGGCGCCATGAATCCGCCGACGATACCGAGAACGGCCAGCGCGCGGGAATCCTGCAGCACCGCAAGCATGCCGCCCGCGATCGTCAGAACCAGCAGAAAAGCGAACGCCGCGGCAGCCGGTATCAACCCGTACAGGGCGAACGCGGCGTAGGCGGTGAGATAGAGAAGCGCGACGCCGCCACCCTGAAGGCTGAGTGCGTATACCCGGCGGCGTTCGCGCAAGCGCCAACCCACGATCAGCAGTCCGAGACCGAACGCGGCGACAACGGCAAGTCGAAACTCTATGGGCAGGTCGAAGAGCTGCCGGTCGATGGCCTCGCGTATGAAGAACGCCATGCCGAACAACGAAAGCACGACACCGACCTTGACGGGCACGTTGCCGCTGGTCAGCCAACCCTTCAGGACGTCGATAATCCGTGACAGCGTCGCCGATGTCCGATCGGTCGTGCCGGGATCGCTCCGCTGGGCGCTTGCCGCCGCAGTTACGCTTTCTTCGGGCGAGAGTGGTGGGTCTGGCGATATCTCCGGCGTAGGCGCCTCGGGCGTCTCCGCGGCCGCTTCCCGCGGGCTGACCGGTTCAGAAACCGCCGGCGCCCGATCCGGTTCCTCGATGCCTCCAGCGGCTGCCTTGTCCGTCTCCAGTGCCGCTAGCCGGTCGCTCAATTGCTTGACCCAACCGATCAGGAAACCCGTCGCTGCACCGAAAACAGCCCCGGAAAGTCCCGACAGCATGACGCCGATCAATGCACCAACCAGTATGAGAGCGATCAACACGCCAATTCTCCCAGACGCGTGGACGCGCCCGATCACGGAGCGAGCCAATCTACCTGAGTGGGAGCAAATGTGAAAATATCGCCGGTTACCCGTCTCCGGACAGCCCGGTGTTGACGTACAGAATCCGGCATCGGGCATTCGGGTGGTGCATTGACAAAAGGACAGCAAGAATTGGGGCACTTGCTTCGAAGATGAAATGTAAATCAACGCCTATGCGGTCTTTCTCGGCGAACTACACAGAAACAAGGCAATCCCTGAGGCACGAATGACGGCAATCTGTCAGTAGGAGGCATGGGGGACAGCGATGTTTGCACTGAGCTCATTACTTACAACGACAATCATCCCGAACTTCGCTATTTCTCCAGTCGCCGACATGTTCACCAAACTAACCATAATGGTTGATAATTGTCGTCCAGGACACCAAAATATGCCTTGGTAGACGTAAAGCAAGCCGCAAAGCTTGGAAACGTTGTGATCGAACCCGGATCCAGGACACAGCGGGATATCGCCAATCTGGATTATTCATTGGATGACGTTATCGCTTGCTTGTCATCGCTCCAGGAACACGAATTCAATGATTGTTCAGTGATCACGCTGACGGCGCGCCAAAACAGGTCAAGGGACGTTTTCGCAGACTCCTACGTGACGGAATTCGCCGGGCCGACTGGGGTTACTGACAGGCTCTATGTGAAATTTCGCGTGGCCGCTACGTGGTTGACTATCCATTCATTTCACCTGGCAACAAGATAGCCCGAATGCAAGTGACGAAAACGGCACCCCATGCTCCGGATTGTCCGTTGTGTGATGCACACGCCTGGATCGGCGCCAATCATCAATTGGAGATTACCCATCAGAACAAACCCCTTACCGTAAGTGATTTGTCGCACTCCGAATGCGCTGAATGCGGCTATGAATTGATACTCCCCCACCAGTCCCGTCAAAACGATGCTCGCATCAGAGATGCACGACGAGAGGCGAGTGGCTTGCTCACCAGTTCAAGAATCAAGGCAATTCGCAAAAAACTGGGTGTATCTCAACATCACATGGCAGCGCTTATTGGCTGCGGGAAGAACTCTTTTTCCAAGTACGAGCGAGGCGAGGTTACTCAAAGCGCGGCAATGGACAAATTACTACGCATCCTGGACGCTTCGCCGGAAGCACTCGACCTATTGGAAAAGCAAACAAGATCCTGCGCCGGTGGATGATTGTGCCGGAACTACTGCAAGCCCTATCAAGCCTACCTGCTGCCGGAATTGCCCCGATACGTCACCCGCAGATACCCCACGCGCCCCGGCAGATCGTGCGCCACCAGGCTCATCCCGTTGACACCGCAGGGGAAACACACCGGCGGGTCCTCGTCGAAGAGGTTGTTGAAGCCCAGTGAAATCGTCCAGGCGTCGCCGGATACCGGCGGGATGTAGTTCAGCCGTAAATCGGAGAACAGCGCCGAATCCATTCGCGCGCCGCCGTCCAGGGTCATGCCGTCGGTCCAGCGCAGGCTGAACGCCGTAGCCCACCGGTCCCGGATCCAGTCCAGCGTCGCCACCCAGCGCAGCTTGGGAAACGCGCGCTGGAATGTCTCGTTGGTGTGCATGCCGGTGCGGTCTGTGACCGTCTCGCTGCCGTCGATGTTCGCCGTGCGCTCGGAATAGCCCTGCAGGAACGTGGCATTGAGGCTCGCGTCCAGTCGTCCGGGACGCCATTCGGGACTGCTGTAGGCCAGGGAGACATCGAAACCGCTGGCCTCGATGCCGCCGATGTTCTGAAGCCGGTTATCGATGACGTCCAGGACACCGTTTTCCAGCCGCGGCGCCAGATCGCAGAACAGCGGATCCAGCGTGTCGACGCAGGCGGTGATGACGTCGCCCGGGCTGCGGCCCTGGATGGCATCGTAAATTTGCAGGTCATAGTAGTCGACGGAGGCCGTGAAGCGCTCGATCCAGCCGGCGGCAGGCTGCGCACTCCAGACCAGGCCGGCGGTGAAGTATTCAGAAGTCTCCGGCGCCAGCGACGGGTTGCCGGCGGAGACGGCGGAGAGTTGCGGATTGGTCTGCAACAGCGACGTCGGCACACCGAGGCTCGCACAGCTCGCGGCGATGGTCTGCGGCTGGGGCGTATCCCGCCCGCCATTGGCCGAACCGTACTGCCCGAGAACATCGGCGCACGGATCCAGAAAAAGGAAGTCCTCGCGGGCTGCGCCGCCGAACAGTTCCCCGATCCCCGGTGCGCGGAAACCGGTGGAGAACGAGCCGCGCAACGACACCGATTCCACGGGCGTGAACAACGTATTGACCTTGTAGGTGGCTTCGGACCCGAACGTGCTGTAGTCGGAGTTGCGGGCCGCCAGGTTCAGCTCCCAGTTGCGCGGGCCGTCGGCCAGAAGCGGCAGGCTGAGTTCGCCGTAGTATTCCGTGACGCTGAAGCCGCCGCGGGTCGGTCCCGAGGGAATGCCCGCCGTCTCGCCGCGCGCCGCGATGGGGTCCGGACGGAACGAACCGTCGTGGTCCCGATACTCGATCCCCGCCGCGATGCCCGCCTCGCCCGCGGGCATGGAAAACAGTTCGCCGGTCACGTTGAAGGCGGCGTTGCCCAGGGTCTGGTCGCTGAAATCCCGCTGGGTGTAGGTGACGAAATCGAGCATTTCCCGGGTGAAGGACCCCCTCCCGTCAGGTCCCTGCCCGCCGAAGAAATTGAACGGCACGCAGCCGGGGGTAGCGGTACAGACGGACGGATCGCCCAGTGCCACCTGCAGGCTGGCGGCGTTGTGGGAGTTGTATTTCTCCTGGAATCCCTGGTTCTCGCCGTAACTGCCGTAGGCCTCCCAGAACAGGTCGCGGCCGCCCAGCGACCAGGTGCCCTCGACGCCCAGGGTGCCGAAATACGTATCCACATCCTGGTAGAACAAACGCGGACCGGACTCCAGCGGGCGGCGGCCAAAGAAGGCCAGCGTCCCTGCGGCCGGCGACAGGTCGACGCCGAAGGGGTTGTAGGGGTTGTCCGCGGAAATGAAGAAGCGGTCGGTGATACGGCTGCCGCAACCCGGGCCCAGGCAGAGCGGTTCGGGGGCCCCCTTGGTAGCCGACGAGCGGTTCGTATATGAGACAGTCGCGAACAGTTCGGCATCCGCCCCGATCCCGTGCCGGGCACTGGCGAACAGGTTGACCCGCTCGTTGGGGGTGCGCAGGTAGTTGAAGCCGGGACCGTTGTAATTGAAACGGTCCGCGGCGGTGAACGCGTGGAAATCGCCCGCGGTGGGACTGGCGGGATCAAAGGCGGGGATGTTGGCGCCGCCGTCGTTTAGAACGCCGTCATTCAGTGTGACACTGGCGCCGCCGGCGTAGTTCGGCCCGAACACGAACCGACCCTGGGGCGTGAAAGACGAGCACAGGGTGCCGGGCACGTCGCAACTGGTGGCGTCGGGATTGGGGAAGGCGGACCGCGCCCGGGCAGCCGTTTCGATCCCGCCCTCTTCGCGATAGCTGGCGCTCAGCACCAAGTGAGTGTTGCCATTGCCCGCGCCCCACTTCAGCCCGGCTTCAGTGGACTCGCCATCGCCCTCTCCCAGGTATCCCCCGGTCTGCAGGTCGAACCTCAGGCCGCTGAAGGCCCGGTCGGTGATGATGTTGACCACCCCGCCGATGGCGTCGGAGCCGTAGATGGCCGAAGCGCCGTCCTGCAGGATCTCGACCCGCTCGATGACATTATCGGGGATCGTGTTCAGGTCCACGTGGCTCGGTACGCCGGAGGCCGATGCGCCGGCCACCCAACGGCGGCCGTCCACCAGCACCAGCGTGCGCTTGGCTTCCACGTTGCGCAGCGACACCTGCACCGAACCCGCGCCAATGCCGGCGCCGTCCTGGGGAAAGCCGGAGTTGCCCGGCACGTTGAACTGCGAGTTGGGCGCGGACCCGGTGATGGGCAGGTTCTGCAACGCATCGCCCAGGTTGGTCAGCCCGGTGCGCTCGAGCTGGTCCCTGCCCAGCGCCGTGATCGGAGCCCGTTCCGTCAGCGGGTCGCGGCGCAGGCGCGAACCGGTGACGACGACTTCTTCAATGGCGGCCTCGGCCTCCGACTGCGCGTAAACGTCGAGAAATGGAATGAAGGTGAGCAGCCCGGCAAGGGGTAGTGTCAGACCCACTCGCAGGCAGTGTCCCGATGAAACGGCAATGTGTCGTCTCAAGGGAATACCGCCACCTGCACGACCGTCCTTGCTGCGCACACCATTGCGTCCCGATTGATCTACTTTCGAATTCCAAATCACGCAGGCAATGCGCGATTCAACTCCATCACGCTACAACCGAATTGCCACAACCGAATTCCTACAACTGCATTGATGCGACCGGTTCGATACGACTGCCTTGCCAGAACCCTGCGACGCTACAACGAGTATCCGACCATGAACCAGACCTTGGTCGTATCCGTGTCATAGCCGTCTGCATCGTACCTGGCGAGCTTCAACTCCAGCCCCACCCGGTTCGGCAGCGTGTAGGTGACGTCGAAACCGAGTTCCGAACCGTAGCTCCGCCCGCCCTGATGGGCGCTGAAGTCGTGGTAGACACCGATGACCCTCGCGCCGCCGAGATTGCCGGCGATGCTGAACCAGGCGTCCCGGACGCCTTCCGGCGGTGGGATGAGGAACTTGTCGGTCCATCCCTGGCGGGCGTGCATGGTCGCCAGGGGCGTGCGCACCGACCTGCGGCCGTCGTCGCTGCCGAGTACTTCGTAGCCGAACGTCAGGACCGCCTCCCCGCCCAGCGGGATATCGCTCCGGAACGTGTGCAACGGCGCATCGTAGGTCACGGGGTTTTCGCCCCACTCGGATTGCCGGGAAAGGGTGACGTCCACGGTGGCGAAGTCGAATTCGCCGCGGTAGGAAATTCCGTATGTGGCGTTGGAGTTGGCCGGACCGTTGTCATTGCTGAGGTCGAACAGGTACGCGAATGCAACGATCTCCTGGTCCGGCGCCGGCTGCAGGGAACCGCGCAGGAGGTGGGTATCGCCGAACCAGTCCCCGGGTTGCACGCCATCGCCCGGACCGAAAATCCGGTTGGTGTTGTTCACGTAGCTGTAGTCCAGCATCGCGTCGCCCCGGGACAACTGCACCCGCAAAGCATCGTAGGTCTGTTCGTTCTGCCGGAACGCCACGCCGCCCACGAAACGCTGGGTGCCCAGGTTGATCCGCTGGCGGCCTGCCGTGACGGTCAACCCTTCTCCGGCGTACCTGAGGAACGCCTGGTTGAGATCGCCACCGTCAGGATCGGCAATGATGGGAAACTCCGTCTTGCCGTTGGTGGTGGAATTGAAGTCTTCGATGCCGGCCACGAACACGTAGTCGGCTTCCAGGCCGGCGGTCCAGGCATTGTCCTCGGCCGAATTCCAGGTCCAGCGAGCCAGCGCCGTGGACGCCAGGGCCTGTTCGTCGAAATTCGCCTGGTCGACGTGCTCGAGCCGGTACCGAATCCTCAGCGCAGTCGAGCCGTCGGCAACCGCGGCCCGCAACCCCGCTCCGGTCGTCTGTGCCCGGGTCGCACCGGCGGACACGATCAGCCCGGCAACCAGGGCAATGGCGCAAGTTTTCTCGCTCATGGGCAAGCGTTTCCCATAACGGCGCTCCCAACCCGCGCCATTATGCAACAAATCGGTCACGCGCCTTCCTCCGCCTGCTTCAGCGGCGGTTCCAGCGGAAGCTCGATGATCATCTCCGTGAACTCGCCCGGCTCGGTCTCCACCTGGATGTGGCCGCCGTGCTCGCGCACGATGTCGCTGGACATGGCAAGGCCAAGTCCCGTGCCCTCGCCGGTGGGCTTGGTGGTGAAGAAGGGATTGAATATCTTTTCCACGACGTGAGGCGGCATCCCGTTGCCGTTGTCCCTGATGCGGATCTCGATATTCTCCTCGCCGCGCCGTGTCTTCAGCGAGATCGTCGGCTCGTATCCGTCGGCTTCCCCGGCCTTGCGCTTCTCGTCGGTGGCGTAGCACGCGTTGCCGACCATGTTCAGAAAGACGCGGCCCAGATCCTGGGGAATGACGTCGACATCCCCCATGTCGGGATCGAGATCCCGCAGGATATCGAGCTGGAATTCGGAGTCAGAGGCCCGGGCACTGTGATACGCGAGCCTCGCGTATTCGTCCAGCAGTCCATTGATGTCGGTGGGCTGCAGGTCGCCGGAGCCCCGGCCCATCTGCAGCATGTCGTGGACGATGCGGTTGGCGCGCTCGCCGTGGGACTGAATCCGCTTCAGGTTGCCGGTCAGGTCTCCGGTGATCTCGTCGATGTAGGAGCGATCGTCCTCCGGGATCTGCTCCTTGATATCTTCAAGCGCTTCTTTCAATTCATCAATGAGCTCTTCAGATACTTCAGAGAAGTTCTTGACGAAATTCAATGGATTCTTGATTTCGTGAGCCACGCCCGCGGTCAACTCACCAAGCGCCGCGAGTTTCTCGCGCATCACGATCTGATCCTGGGCATTGCGCAGATCTTCCAGCACCGACTCCAATTGCTCGTTCTTGCCCTTGAGTTCGTCCGCCAGCTTCTCCACCAGGTTCAGGCGCTGTACTTCAATGGCATGGCGGCGGAACACTTCGAGCGCTGCCGCCATATCGGCCACTTCGTCCTTGCCGCCGATATCCACGGTGGTTTCGAGATCGCCGCTGGCCATGCGCCGCATCCACCGGGACAGTTGCTCGAGCCGGAACAGCAGCACGCGACCGACAAACAGCCAGGCGATCAACAAGGCGCTGCCCACGCTGACGGCGCTGATGGTCAGCAGCACGTTGCGCCCGGTGAGGATCGCATCCTCTGACGCCATGGTGGCATCCTCGGTGTTCCTCTGCACCGTGCTCACCAGGCCGTCGACTTCGGCGACCAGTTCGATGGCGATGGCCTGGTTGCCCCCGAGCAGTTCGAACTGACGTTCGCTGAGCCGAAGTTCCTGAACCAGCAGGTTGAAGCCGCTCGCCTCGCCAATACCCAATTCGATGAGCCGCGCGAAGACGGGCGCCAGTTCATCGTGCAGCGGCGTTGTTTCAAGATCGGACAGGTTGCGCTCGATGCGGCTGGCCACCGCCTCGAAGCGCTCCCGCAAGGGCTCCACCAACGACGCTTCCGTAAGTGTGAACGCGCTCGCCAGCAATTGCGTCGACAACGTCGCATCGGCCTGAAGCTCGGCCAGGTACCGGTAGCGTCCGAACTCGTTTTCCGAGAAGTGTTCCGAGCGGGATTCCGGCGGACTTCCAAGCTCCCGGTAGCCGGTCATGGTGTAGAAGAGCTGATCGTCGATGGCCGGAACCATAATGTTGTCGAGCCGTACGCGCAGTTCTTCCAGTTCCAGCCGCAGGGCCTCCCTGCGCTGCAACAGTTCAAACGACGCGGCCACTTCATCGCGTAGCGCGGTGATGTTCGAAATCAGCGTGTCGGAGTGCGCCTGGATGCGTTCGAACGGCGCCCGACCCCCCTCCATTCCCTCAAGTACCGCCAGTTGCTCTTCAAACGCCGCATGGGACTCACTGATGTCGACCATCACGTCGCGGAAATCTTCCGGCGATGCCGCGGACGCCAGGCGGGGGGCGGCCGCGACCAGCGCATTGGTGTACTGCGCCACACCGAAGGCGGCCGCCAACTCGGGCACGCTGCCTTCGTTGACGACCTGCTGAACTTCCCCCACCCGGTTGAGGAGAAACCAGCCCACCAGGCTGGCGGAGATCGTCAGGACCACGGCACCGCCGATGGTGAGATAGAGCTGCGTAGAGATCCGCGAGCGGGCCTTGTTGATGGAGTTCAACCAGTTCTTCATGGCGCCATCGTCTGCATCGTCGCGACAGGGTAGTAGGCGCCGTCGTCGCCCAGCGCGGTCATGAAGACCTCGTCGGAGCCCTGGCTGTCGTCATCGCCGTAGCGCAGTTCGAAGCCGTCGATGTCTACCGTCTCCGCACTGCGGAGGCTGTCGAGGAAGCAATCCCGGCTGAGTTCGACGCCGCACCGCTGAAGCCCCTCGATGGCGAGGCGCCCGGCCAGGTAACCCTCCAGGGAGACGAAGCCGGGTACGGCGTCGGGGGCATGGACAGACAGTGCGTTCTGGTAGGACGCCACGACGGGGAGCGAATCGTTGGTCGGGAACGGCACCACCTGGGTCACCACCACATCCGCGCCCGTATCCCCAAGCGCCTGCGCCAGGGCGTTGCTGCCGACGAAGGAGACGGTGAGGAACACCGCGTCCATGCCGGTGTGCGTGGCCCAATTGATCAGCATCGACACGGGCTGATACGCACCGATCATGATCACCGCCTGCGGGTCGCCCTGGCGAAGATCCAGCAAGGCGGTCTTCACCGCAGCGGTATTTCGCGGGTACAGCCCGATCGCCACCGGCTCCATCCCCCGACGCGCAAGCGCCAGGCGCACACCCTGGTAACCGTCGCGGCCGAACGAATCGTCCTGGTACATGACCGCGATGCGATCGATGCCCAGGTCGCCGGTCAGGCGGGCGACCATTTCCTCGGTTTCCTGCTGGTAGGAGGCCCGCAGGTTGATGATGTTGTCCCAGGCGGGATCGCGCAGAAACGCGGCGCCTGTGAACGGGGCGATGTAGGGTACGTCAGCCTCGGCGGCGACCGGGGTAGCAGAGCGCGATGTCGGTGTGCCCACGGCCCCGATCAAGGCGAAAACCTGCTCCTCCTCGATCAATTGCAGCGTATTCACCACCGCGGCTGCCGGCTCGTAGGCATCGTCGAGCGACACCAGTTCGAGCATTCGGCCATGGATTCCGCCGCGATCGTTGGCCTCCTGAAAGGCGGCCCGGATACCGAGTTGCATGCCCAGGCCGAGTTCCTGAGCCGGGCCGCTGAAAGCCGCGGACTGTCCGAACAGTACGCGTTCCCCCGAGACGCCGGGCGTTGCTTCGACGGCCGCGGCGGGCTGGGTTGAAGAAACATCCGGTTCGGGCGCCGGGTCCGGTGGGGCGTCGGCCGGGTCCCCGGTTTCCGGGGCGCACGAAACGGTAACCGCCAATGCTGTCGCCAGAACCAGCCCGCGGAAGAAGTCCCGCACCGCACCGGCAGTCCGTGGCAAGAGTCCCGCGTCGCACCGAGACCGGCAAGGCGTCCACCCGCCGAGGCGACCGTCCGGCTTGCCGATTTCCGCCACGAGGGCGTCGAGGCGCCGGATCCAATGGGGTGGGAACGATCGGCTCATTTCGCGCAACGGATCACCTTGTTTCGGGTGCGGTTCGCTCAGCTACCGTCGCCTCCGCGGCGCATCACCAGACAGGTGATATCGTCGGATTGGGGCGTGTCCTGGGCAAATCCGTGAACCGCATCGAATACCGCCTTGTTGGCGCCTTCGGAACTGCCGGGCGGAGCGCTCGCAAACTTGTCGCGAAGGTCGTCGAGGCCGTATTGCTCACCTTCCGCGTTCATCGCCTCCGTGACACCATCGGTATACAGAATGACCGTATCGCCCGGTTGGAGCGTGACGGTCTGCTGGTTGTAGGTGAGCCCGGGCATGACACCCAGCGCGATACCCCGGGTCAGCGGCAACAGCGTGGAACTGCCGTCGGCATGGATGATGAGGGGGCTGTCGTGCCCGCCGTTCGAATAGGTGAGCATCTTCGTCTGCGGATCGTAGACCGCGTAAAGAACGGTGACGAACATCTCCGCATCGTTTTCCTCGCAGAGTTGGTCGTTGACCTCGCGCAGCACGTCGCCGGGTTCGTTGCCTCCGATCGCGGTACCCTTCAGGAGCGTTCGCGTGGACATCATGAACAGCGCCGCCGGCACACCCTTGTCCGACACGTCCGCGATCGCAAGGCCGATCCTGTCGTACTCAAGGCGCAGCACGTCGAAGAAGTCGCCCCCCACGTTGCGGGCGGCAACCATGTGGCCAAAAACTTCGAAGTCTTTGCCGGTGGGAAACGCGGTTGGAAGGATGGACTGCTGAATCTTGGTGGCGACATCAAGCTCGTTTTGCAGCGTGATCAGCTTGTCGCGCGAAGCGATGGCCTCACGCCATTCGGCCAGATGCTTGAGCGTCCGGTCGATGGTGACGCGCAGGTCGTCGAAGTCGATGGGCTTGGTGACGAAATCGAACGCACCGCGGTTCATGGCGGTGCGAATGTTCTTCATGTCCCCGTAGGCTGAAATGATGACCGAACGCAGGTTGGGGGCCACCTTGGCGATCTGCGACAACAGCGCCAGGCCATCCATGCGCGGCATGTTGATGTCGGACAGCACCATGTCGATGGTGGGGTCCTGCTCCAGCACCTCGAGCGCTTCCAGCCCATTGTGTGCAAACAGAAACTGGTAGCGGCCCTTGCGAATGTCCCGGCGCATGCGCTGCAGCATGAGCGGTTCGAGATCGGGTTCGTCGTCAACTACGAGGATCCTGGGTGTCTGTGGCATGAAGCTCATTCATGAAGTCCTGAATAGGCGTAGTTGTGATTGTTGCTCCAGGGTACGAAGCGCGAATCTTCCCTGATCGTTTGCGACCGGATACAGAGCATAGTGGATGAAGCCGCCGCGCGTCTATTTCAAACCCGCGAGAGCCCACGGCCAGCGCGCGTCTGTATCAATCCTGCTCGCGCCCACAGTAGCATCCGCAATCGCACTCGGGCATTGTTCCGCTCTGTTACTCGAAGTTTTTCCCGACTCTTTTCTTCTTGACGCCTATCTTAACCGCTGGCGTCCGGATAACGCACAATAAATGTCGACATGTCGAAACGATTGACGCTGATCCTGGGCCTGACGGCGCTGATCCTCGCCGGCGCATCGATTGCGCTGTACCGGGCCGCCACCGGCAGCCTGCCGATGCTGGACGGCGAAATCCGGATGGCCGGCCTTGCGGGGCCGGTGACCATAGTGCGCGATCGCTACGGCGTACCCACCATTCGCGGCGCCAACCGGGTCGACGTCGCCCGGGCCACAGGTTTCATTCACGGCCAGGAACGCTTCTTCCAGATGGATTTGCTGCGGCGCTCCACGGCCGGTGAACTGGCGGAGTTGTTCGGAGCGGCTGCGGCCGGTTTTGACCGGCAAAGGCGCCTGCACCGACTGCGCACGACCGCCCGCGCGGTCATCGATCGGGCCGCGCCGGGGGAACGGGCCATGCTTGAAGCGTACGCAGAAGGTGTCAATGCCGGCATCGAGGCGCTGTCCGTGCACCCGTTCGAATATCTGCTGCTTCGCGCCGAACCGGAACCGTGGCTGGCGGAGGACATTGTGCTCGGGAACCTGGCGATGTTTTTCGATCTGACTGACTACGACGCCAGCAGGGAGTCAGGATACGCCGCGCTTCTCGACGAAATCCCGGAGGAACTCGGTCGGTTCGTATTCGCGCCCGGCAACCGCTGGGATGCGCCGCTGGTGGGCGATGCGTGGGAGGTGCCGCCTATCCCGGGACCCGAGGTGTGCGACCTTCGTGGAACCGCGTCCGGGAACAGTCGACTCGGCCCGCAACCTGAGGTTCCGCAGGCGGGCATTCAGCTTGAACTTCCGGTTGCGGGTAGCGGGTTCGGGCCGCGACCCGACCTCCAATTCGACCTCCCGACTCCAGGCAGCAACTCCTGGGCCGTGGCGGGTCGCCGTGCCGCAACCGGCCGGGCCATGGTCGCCAACGACATGCATCTGGGCCTGAACGTGCCCAATATCTGGTACCGCGCTCGTCTGCTGGTTGCCGGAGAAAGCCCGGACAGCCCCACGGAACTGGACGCGGCGGGCGTCACCCTGCCCGGCACGCCGCTTGTCGTCGCCGGCAGCAACGGGTCCATCGCCTGGGGATTCACCAACAGCCGCGGGGACTGGTCGGACCTGGTGCTGATCGAAACGGATCCGGCCAACCCCGACGCCTACCTCACGCCCGACGGTTACTTGCCGTTCGACGAGTACGAAGAAATCATCGAAATCAAGGGCGCAGAACCGGAAGCGGTCACGTTTCGCTGGACCCGTTGGGGTCCGGTGGTCGGAACGGATCAAAGGGGACGGTTGCAGGCGCTACGCTGGCTGGCTCATGTGCCGGACGCGGTCGATCTCAGACTCTTCGAACTCGAAACCGCCACCAGCGTGCGCGAAGCGCTGGCGTTGGCCCCGGTGGTAGGCATCCCGCCCCAAAACTTCGTGGTAGCAGACTCTCAAGGCTCGATCGCCTGGACCATCATGGGGCGGATTCCCCGGCGTGTCGGCTACGACTCCGCGCTTCCCGCCTCCTGGGCTGACGGACAAACGGGCTGGCACGGCTGGCTCGCCCCGGCCGAATATCCAAGCGTCGTCGATCCCGAATCCGGCCTGATCTGGACCGCCAACAACCGGATTGTCGATGGCGACGTGCTGACCCATTTGGGCGCGAACGGTTACTGGTTGGGGGCGCGCGGGCAGCAGATCGGGGATGCCCTCGCAGCCGTGGAGCGGCCCGGAATCGAGGACATGCTCGCCATCCAGCTCGATAACAGGGCTTTGCTGCAGCAGGAGTGGCGAGACGTGCTGCTGGAGGCGCTGGCCGACGGTGCCGCCGTTTCCTACCCTTGGCGAGACGAACTGCAGGATCTCCTCGAACGGTGGAATGGCCGTGCCGAAATCGATTCGGTCGGCTATCGCATCGCGCGCGAGTTCCGGCGCCAGGTGGTGGATGTCGTGCTGCCTGGACTCCTCGCCGGCTGCAGCGATTTCACCGCACCCGCCGGCCTGGCGCCGACCAATCAGGTGGAAGGCCCGATCTGGCAGTTGATCACCGAGCAGCCGGAGCACTTGCTGCCGCCGCCGCATGCATCCTGGAACGGGCTGCTGCTGAGCGCCGCCGATACCGCCGTGGCCACTTGCGGCCCCGAGCCGCTGTCCGGGTGCACCTGGGGGAACGCCAACCAGGTCGACCTCCGTCATCCGCTGGCCGATGTCCTGGGGATTCTCCGGCCGTGGCTGACGATCCGCAGCGGACCGCTTCCCGGCGGCGATCATATGCCCCGGATTCAGCTCCCGGACTACGGCGCATCCGAACGGTTCGCCGTGGCGCCGGGTGACGAAACCAACGGCTACTTTCACATGCCCGGCGGCCAGAGCGGGCACCCGCTGTCCCCGTTTTTTTCCGCCGGACACGGGGCCTGGGCGCACGGCGAGCCGCTGCCGTTCCTGCCGGGCCCGGGCGTACACAACCTGACGCTGGTGCCGGAGTAGCAACACCCGACGCCCGTACTGCAGTAGCATCCGAATGAGATTTTTCGCTTAGCCACTTCACGCCGTGAACGACCGCACCAGCGATTTGCTTTCCTCCGCCGTGGACTCCGGCGCCACGCCGGGTGCAGTGGTCATCGCAGGATCCCGTGACTCCATCCTGATCGAGCGCGCCGTGGGGCGTCTGAGTTACACGGCCGATGCCGACCCGGTGACGCCCGACACGATTTACGATCTGGCGTCGCTCACCAAGGTCATAGTCACCACACCGCTCGTCATGCGGCTCTGCGAGACCGGACGTCTCGATCTCGACGCTTGCGTCAGGACCTACGTTCCGGAGTTCGCAGGCGGCGCGAAGGATCGAGTCACCATCGCGGATCTCCTGGCCCACTGCGGCGGCCTGCTCTGGTGGACCGATCTCTACCGGCAGGCGCAGGATATGCCGGTCGCGGAGGTCAGGCGCTTCTATCTCAGGCGGATTTGCGAGCTGCCGCTGGACTACAAGCCCCGCTCTCGCACGGTCTACTCCGATCTGGGATTCATCTTGCTGGGATCCGTGCTGGAACGCCTGACCGGCACCCCCCTGGATCGGCTCGCGGCGGACGAGATCTTTTCCCCCCTGGGCATGCGCGATATCCACTACAACCCCCCGACCGCACTTCGAAACCGGATTGCGCCGACGGAAAACGACCCGGAGCGGGGCGGCATCCTCCACGGGCAGGTGCACGACGAAAACGCCTGCCGCCTTGGCGGCGTGGCGCCCCACGCGGGACTGTTCGCGACCGCGCGAAGCCTCGTGCCGTTTGCACGAATGTGGCTGGCCGAAGGCGCCGCGGGCGAGAAACGCTTTTTCGACACCATCACGGTGCACCGCTTCATCCGCCGCGCCCACCTGGTGAAGGACAGCAGCCGGGCGCTGGGCTGGGATACCCCCGCGGCCGGCAGTTCCTGCGGGCGCCGGTTCTCCGCCGCGGCCTTCGGGCACACGGGTTTTACCGGAACGTCGCTCTGGATTGACCCCGAAAAGAATCTGTTCGTGATTCTGCTGACCAACCGCGTGCATCCCACGCGGGACAACGCCAAGCTGGCCGAGTTACGGCCAGCCTTTCATGACGCATTGATCGAGGACCTTCCCCTGTAGACAAGGCCCACCGCCCGGCAGCCCGTAGCAAGAACCCCGCGGCACTCGACCGGCGGTGGGCGGGGCGCGGAATCTGGTCTTTCCGCTTCCTGTTGGGCAAGATGTACCAACTGAACGGAAACAATCGTCGGCCGATGGCATCTGCAACGGGTTGGAGAACAGCGCGCGTCAGCGTTCTCGCAAGTGTTGCCTGTCTGATTCTCTCAAGCTGCGGCGGCGGTTCCTCCGGGCCCGGTACCCCGCCGGGACCACCCCCACCTCCCCCTCCCCCGCCGATGTCCATGGCCGAGGCCTTCCGGTTCCTCAACCAGGCGACCTTCGGCGCCACCGAAGCGGCGGCCCAGGAACTTATCGACATCGGCATTGACGACTGGATCGACCGACAGATCGCTCAACCGACGTCGCTCCAACTGGCCTACCTGAACACGCTGCCGGTACCGGATCGTGCGCCGCAACTGCAACCCGACCGGGTCGATAGCTGGTTCCGCAACGCGGTCGACGGACCGGATCAGCTTCGTCAGAGAGTCGCATTCGCACTCTCGCAGATCATGGTGGTCTCCGAAGTCGGCGCATTGAGGCAGGCGCCGTACGGGTTGGCAGGCTACTACGACATGCTGGCGGAAAACGCATTCGCCAATTTCCGCGAACTTCTGGAAGACGTCACGCTGCACCCGTCCATGGGCGTCTACCTGAGCATGCTCGGCAACCAGCGGGCGGACCCGGACCGCAACATCAGCCCCGACCAAAACTACGCCCGGGAGATGATGCAGCTCTTTACCATCGGGCTGGTTGAATTGAACCTTGACGGAACGGTGCGCACCGACGCCCGGGGTCAGGAGATCCCTACCTACGACCAGGACATCATCGAGGGTTTCGCGCACGTATTTACCGGCTGGAACTATGCCGAAGGAGCCAACTTCAACAGGGCACGCCGCACCATGGCCAACCAGACAATGACCATGGAGTTGTATCCGGACTATCACTCCACGGAATCCAAGCAGCTCCTGAACGGAATGCAACTGCCCGAGGGCCAGTCAGGCCAGCAGGACCTTGAGGACGCGCTCGACAATGTCTTCGCCCACCCCAATGTCGGGCCGTTCATCGCGACCCGGCTGATCGAGCGCCTGGTCACCAGCAATCCCACCCCCGGGTATGTCGAGCGCGTCGCCTCGACATTCAATGACAACGGCAGCGGCGTGCGCGGCGATCTTCAGGCCGTGGTCAGGGCGATACTGCTGGACGATGAAGCGCGCTCCGCCGGCACGACAGCCAGCAGCGGCAAACTCAAGGAACCCCTGTTACGCCTGACACAACTCTGGCGAGCGTACGACGCGCGGTCGGCGGACGGGACCTTTGTCTTCAGGCCCGCCACCATCGGCGTATTCGCCCAGGGTCCGTTGCAGTCACCTTCGGTATTCAACTTCTTCAGTCCCTTCTACGCCCCACCCGGTGAGATCGCCGACGCAGATCTGACGGCGCCGGAACTGCAGATCGCCACCGAGTATCAGAACACGCTGGTTACAAACTATCTCTATCAGCAGGCGTTTCGCCGACACTCCGAGCGCGCCAACCTCAGGAGCGACGAGGTATACATCGACATCTCCGAAGAGTTGGCGCTGGCAGCGGATGCCGATGCACTGATCGACCGTATCGCCGACAAGCTTCTGGCGGGCGAGATTTCGCCGACGCTCCGCGCGCAAGCCAAGCGTATGGTGGAGACTCGGGAGACGGACAATGAGGTCGGGCGCGTCGCCGAGGCTATCTACCTGATCGTTTCCTCCCCTGAATTCGCGCGGCAGCGCTAATGAACCGACAACCCGACAATAGCGTATCAGCGGCCGCAGGCGCGCCTCTGGCAAGCCGCGGCCCGCGGGACATGACTCGAATAAGCCGCCGCGAATTTCTCAAGGCTTCAGGCGCCGGAGTAGTAGCAGCGGCAACGCCTCTGACCGGATTGACCCAGATGGTCGCACCGGCGGGTTCTTTCTCCGACTACCGCGCCCTGGTCTGCGTATTCCTGTTCGGCGGCAACGACTCGTACAACATGCTCGTGCCGAGAAGCGATGCCGAATACAACGTCTACTCGCGATCACGTCAGAATCTCGCCCTGAACCGGGCCGATCTGCTGCCGATCTCACCGCTGACCCAGGATGGAGCCCAATATGGATTGCACCCGACCATGGGGGCGATTCAGACGCTGTTCGACAGCGCGCGGGTTGCGTTCATTGCCAACGTCGGGCCACTGATCGAGCCGACCACCAAGGAACAGTACGAAAACGAGACCGTGACGCTGCCGCCGCGGCTGTTCTCGCACAACGATCAGCAGGCTCAGTGGCAGTCTCTCAGAGGCCGTGCGCCCGGGAAGACCGGCTGGGCCGGCCGCATCGGCGACCTGCTTCGGCAGCACGTCAGCGAACAGCAACTGGCCACCAACGTATCGCTCGCCGGAAACCAGCTATTCCAGGCGGCCGACGAGACGGTTGCCTACACCATGGGCCGCAACGGCCCTCTGAACTTCCAGGGGCTGGGGGACGCCGAACGGGCCAGACAGCGGCGCGATGCGTTCCGGCAGATACTCGGCGCCGAGTACGACAGCATGTACGAGCGGGCTTACCGGGATATCCAGCAGCGCGCCGTCGAGACGGTCGACCGCGTGACCGCAGCGCTGGAGTACGCCCAACCCCTGTCTACCGCCATGCCGTCCTCAGGCCTGGGTCAGCAGTTGAGTACCGTGGCAAGATTGATCAGCGTGCGCGAGCAGTTGCAGATGCAGCGGCAGATCTTCTTCGTTTCTACCGGGGGCTTCGACTCCCACGACGATCAGCTCGAGCGGCAACCACCGTTGCTCAGCGACATCAGCGAGTCCGTCAGCGCCTTCTATCAGGCCACGGTGGAGCTTGGCGTGGCGAGCAGCGTGACGACGTTCACGCAATCCGACTTCGGACGCACGCTCACTTCCAACGGCGACGGTACCGATCACGGCTGGGGAGGCGTTCAATTCGTGGTGGGCGATGCCGTGCGCGGGCGCGAGTTGTACGGCCGTTATCCGCGGCTTGAGATCGGCGGTCCCGATGACGTGCGCCGCGGCCGGCTGATTCCCAGCGTATCGGCGGATCAGTACGCGGCTACGCTTGCCAAATGGATCGGGATTCCCGACGCGGATCTCGGTCATGTCGCACCGCACCTCGACAACTTTGCGCAGCGCGACCTGGGCTTCCTCATATAGCAGCCCGAGGCAAGAGCCCTGCGGCGCTCGACCGACGATGCATCCTGCCCGACTCTTGTCACCGGCTGCCAGAAGCGTTTGACAGCATTGGCGACAGGCCCTATATGTAGCCGTCCATGCCCGCTTCACGCACAATCGTCGTTCTGTCCCTGACCCTGGGTTGGCTTGCGCCGGCCGCGGCAACCGACGTGGTCATGTGCACCGATGCAGGCCGCGTGGTCCTCGAATTGTTCGACGACGACGCACCGGCGCACGTCGCCAACTTTCTCGACTACACCGACCGGGGTTTCTACGGAGGGACGGTCTTTCACCGCGTCATCGAGGGCTTCGTCGTCCAGGGCGGCGGATTCGACAACGAACTGCGCGGCAAGCGGCCCAGCGGCACCGTGCCCAACGAGTCCAGAAACGGCCACGACAACGACCGCGGCACCGTTGCCGCGGCGCGCACGAGCGACCCGGATTCAGCCTCATCGCAGTTCTTCGTCAACCTGACGGACAATCCCGCCCTGGATGGCACCCGCCGCGAGCCGGGCTACACGGTCTTCGGCCGCGTCATTGAGGGAATGGAAGTCATCGACGGGATCGGCGAGCTTCCCACCGGAGCCCAGGGCGGATTCTCGGGCGATGTACCCGACCCGCTGATCGCCATCGACTCGGTATCCCGCCTGGTGGACGCCTTCTACAGCGGCCTCTCCTACCCCGAGCGCCGCGCGCTGCTGCGAGAGCAGATCGCCACGGCCGTAGCCGCCGAGGATTTTCCCGCCGCCTTCAACTGGTTACGCCAATACAGAAACGCCTGCGGAACCATGGACGCGGACCTGCTGATCACGGAGTCGCAGGTCGCGCTGGGGGTGGACGACGAGATCGCTGCCCTGGCGGCGCTTGAGGAATACGTGCGTGTCGCCGATAACAGTCATCCCGGGTTCGCAGCGGCCCTGGATACTTACCTGGAACTGGTCCCCGATCCGGTGGAGAGCGACACGACCCAGATCACCATGCCCAGCTTGTCCGACCTGGTGGAGCATTGCGTGCCGCCGGAAATTCCGGCCATTGTCGATGCCCGGTCGGCGACCATGGACGAGATGGTGCGAGGCCAGGCGGCGGTTCGAGCCTTCATGTCGGCAAGCAACGAGCACCTCGAATGCCTCTCGGAGGTGATCGACTCGTCGGACCTGCTCAGGGAGGAGCGGGCCTACCTGACGATAGTCTACAACCGGGTGATCGACGCCATGGAGGCGGTCGCGGGCGATTTCAACGACCAGGTGAGGCTGTTTCGCGACCGCGAGTGACTTTGCGGGCAGCGATCTGCGCCACACCCGGTGTCAGTTTCATTCTGTAAATGTCAAACCCGGGTAATCGGGCGCGAACTTGTAGATCCTGTACAGGCGCCCCCAGCCGGGCGGCGTAAAGTGCAGCACTTTTTCGCCTTGGGGCGTGACTTCGGTGATGTACTTGTCGAAGGCCCGGTTGAAAATGGTGTTGCCGTTTGGAAGCCGCTGTACACCGCTCATGAACGGTGAATAGTAGTCCGCCCTGTTCTCCTCCTCCCAGGACCACACAATCTCTGCCTCGCGGCTTCGGTCGAAGGTGCCGTCACCGTTCATCGGCATCCTGACTTCCAGGACATCGGTATAGGACTTGCCGAAGCCTCCATCGCTGGCATCCCTTGCATACGTGCCATCCAGCGTGCGCCGGTTGCCGTTGTTGAACACCAGCATGTTGCCGGCGCCCGGCAGCCCGTCCCCGATCCACTGGATATCGTGCTGCCAGTACAGAATGGAGTCGTCCCGGGTGCCCTTGCCCCAGGCCTCGTCGTTACCCCACCGGTAGAGCAGGTCGCCGCCTTGCCCGTACCGACCGCCCTCGCCGCTCGCGGCCTCTGCCGTGGTGGTGCTGTGGTCGATGAACCAGATCTCTCCGTACGTCGCAGAACTCAGGACGATCATGTCGAGTCCGGGGTGATAGTCGACGGTATTGACGTGAAAGAACTGGCCGCTGTTGTAGGGGACATCCGTATCCAGATTGAGATAGTTGACATGGATCTTGCCGGGGTCGGAGATTTCGCCATAGTTCTTTCTGTCGGGGAACCTGTCCTGAACCAGGTGCTCCCAGCTATTCCACTGCCAGACGATTTCGGTACTGCCGTCCTCGAGATCGGGCTCCAGTTCCAGCACCGTATCCAGCCACACCAGCCCCGATCCGGTCTTGTCGATCGCGTGTCGCGCGTTCCTGCCCAGGTCCTGGTCCCAACCCATCGCGGTGGCCTCTTCCGTCGTGAAACCGGTGTAGCGAATGGCCAGGACGTTGCCGTTGGGCAGGTACTCGACATCATGATGGAAGCTGTATTTCTCCGGCACGCTCATGGTGTACGTCCACACGGCCTCGCCGTCCCAGTTCACCAGTTCGATGGACGTCGTTGCACCCACCGGAAAACGCTTGTCCCGGGTCCAGTGGTGCGTGCTGACCGTCCGCAAGAGTTGGCCGTTGGGCAGAAGATAGGCCACCGACGCCTCGGGTGAATATCCCGGATGGGGCCACTCGTGAACCTTCGCTCCCTCCGGTCCGAGCAGGTAAGTCGCATTGGACATTTGCGCCAGGTTGTAGTCTCCGGCTTCATGAATCAGCATGTAGCCCTCAAAGGCTCGGACGTCTTCGCCAGGGAGAGTGGGGCCATCCAGTTCTGTCGTATAGCCGCGATACAGGTTCCATACCGGTAGTGGCATGCCGCCCGTATTGAAGTGAGGGCCAACCCATAGACCGACCGTCAATTCGTCCGTATCGATATGCCAGTTGCCGTCCGCATCCAGGATCATCAACGCCTCGGACGCGTTCTCGACTTCTTCGGCCGAGATATTCACATCGCCGTCTGCATCGATCAGGTTGGTGATGTTGTGCCCGCGAACCATTGGCAGGAATTGATCGAACGCTCCCATCTCCTGCGCGTCCAGGCTGCCATCCCCATCCATGTCCAGCACGATCAGCGCCTCAGGCGCCGCCAAAACCTCATCCATGGACAATTCGCCGTCCTGGTTGCTGTCGACGGCGTTGGGCACTGTCCACAACCCCGGAAGCTGTTCCGGAAACAGGGTAAAGTCGTCATTCGCGTCCTGGGCAGCGCTGACTCGACAAAGAACAAGGCAACAAGCGATTGCGAATCTGGTCATTCTCGGTTTCCCGGTGTCGGTACGAGACGGCGAAAGATAGCAGAGGGCAGCGACAGGCAAAACCGGACCGCAGGCGCCCGGGACGATTCATCAGTAAGATTGCGCGACAGAAGGCCGCTGACGGCAATCCACATAATCGCATTCAATTTGACGGAGAAATCGTGAAGATATCGGCCACGAACCACCTGATCCGGCCGAGCGTACCGGCGCTCGCCGCATTGTTCGCTGCAACCCTCGCCGGCTGGGAAACCGCGCCCGCGCAGGATTTCGCGGTACCGACGCAGAGCGCTATCGTCGAACTTCGCGAAGGGATCACCGATCGGGAACTTGCAGCCGGTACGCAGGTCGTCGTTCTGGGAACAGGCACGCCCATCCCCGACGCTTATCGCGCAGGCTCAAGCATCGCAGTGATTCACAAGGGCGAGGCCTACCTGTTCGACCTGGGCGCCGGGGCCGTCCGCAACGCCGCGACGGCCCGCTACAGGTACGATATCCCGTCTCTCTATCCTTCCGAGATTTGCTGCGTTTTTCTGACCCACTTGCACAGCGACCACACGCTGGATTTTCTTGAGTTGAACTTCACGCTGTGGTGGCGCCGGCGCGAACCGCTGTTGGCGTTCGGACCGACCGGCCTTGCGGAAATGGCCGACGCCATGGTCGCCATGATGCAGCCCGATATCCGTATCCGGACATCGGGCACCCAGCCGGTGATGGCTTCCAGTTCATATCGGCCTTTAGTGACCGAGATTTCCGAAGGGGTTATTTTCGAACAGGACGACCTCAGGATTGAAGCCTTCGACGTCATGCACGGGGACATCGAGCCGGCATTCGGCTATCGGGTGACCAGCGATGACCTGACCGTCGTCATCTCCGGCGACACCGCCTACAGCGAGAAACTCCAGGAGATGGCCACAGGGGCCGACATACTGCTGCACGAATACATCAGCGAAGAAGGACTGCTTCGCAACAGCGAGGAGTTCCAGGCGTATCACAAGTCATCGCACACCACGACCACCGATCTCGGCCGTCTCGCTGCCGCGGCGCAGCCGAGTCTGCTGGTTCTTTACCATGGTTTGCACTACGGGATGCCGGAGCGCGATGCGCTGGACGAGGTGCGCGCCGTCTACGACGGTGAAGTTGTGCTGGCGGACGATCTGGACGTGTTTCCGTGAGCGGCCGACTTGCCCGGGCGCGTGCGAAGAAGGTGATATTGCCGTACATGAGCCCGTCGCTGCGGGCAAACACGCCCCAGTGACGAGTTCGATGTACTCATCGTGAACCCCATCAGGTATTCCGCGCGCGTCAGAGACCCAGCAACGTATTCCAGATATACAAGGCCAGTGACTTGATGGTGGCCGCATCCAGCGTGCCGCTCCAGGGCGGGCATTCGCCCAGCCGACCGTTGGCGATGACGTCGTAAATCGTGTCCCGGTCGCTGCCGTAGAGCGAGATGTCGTCGCGCAGATTGGGGCCGCCGTAGGGCACGTAACCGTAGCTGTCGTCGCCATGGCATTCGGCGCACAGCGGCGCGAACGCTTCGGCACGCTGAACGGCTGCCGGGTCGGCATCGCCGCCGGCAAGATCCACGACCCAATCGGTCAGATCGTTCAATTGTTCCTCGGTGAATCCCAGAACGCCGTATCCCGGCATTTCCGAATAGCGGGTGTCCGCACAGGCACCGTAGCTCAACTGGTCTTCGGGGCAGTCTCGGTTGCGCACGCCGTAGAGCAGCGTCTGCTGGATCGCCATGACCGGGGCCACATCGTTGGTTTCCTGGCCCGTAATCCCCCACAGCCAGTCGTAGTCGGTCAGGTCGGGCACGCCGGGGGTACCGCTCAGATCGGCGCCGTGGCAGCCGGCGCAGTGCTCGGCAGCCGCCGCCTGGGCTGTCTCGCGCACGTAATCGCTCAGTTCGGGATCGGCCGCAATGACGTAGGGCGATGCGTTGAGAACGCGCACTTCCGGCGGTTCCTGTGCCTGCAGCGCACCCGAAATGCCCAGGAACGAACCGCTCGCCAGGGCCAACGAAACAAGAAAAAACATTCTCATGTGCCCGCACCTCGCCCTTTGTATTGCCGTCAATCCTAAACCATGCCTGGCGCCAAAAAGAACGGTCAACCCGTGCGCCGCGTTTAAGTTACTGCGGACCCAATTGATCCCACAGGTAGCTGTAGACCATGGCTTCATTTCGCGCCACCTGCGTGTTGTCCGAGGCGCCGGCATGGCCGCCCACCGTATTCTCGAAGTAAAGCAATTCGTGCCCCATCTCCGCCATTCGCGCGACCATCTTTCTCGCGTGGCCCGGGTGCACGCGGTCATCTCTGGTTGACGTCGTGAAGAATGCGGTCGGATAGTCAACATCGCTCCGAATGTTGTGGTACGGCGAATATTCACTGATGTATGCCCAATCCCCGGTATCGGGATCGCCGTACTCGGCCATCCAGGAAGCACCCGCCAGAAGCCTGTTGTAACGCTTCATGTCCAGCAACGGCACTTGCACGACAACCGCGTTCCACAGGTCCGGCCGCTGCGTCAGCATCACGCCCGTCAGCAGGCCGCCATTGGAACCGCCGCGAATGCCCAGGTGCCGGGGACTCGTTACGCCGCTCTCGATGAGATCCTCCGCAACCGCAATGAAATCGTCATAGGCGACTTGCCGCTTTTCCTTCAACGCCGCCTGATGCCAACGGGGTCCGTACTCCCCGCCGCCGCGGATGTTGGCAACGGCGTAGGCGCCCCCGCGAGCCAGCCAGCTATGCCCGACCGTTGCGCTGTAGCCGGGGGTCAGGCTGATCTCGAATCCGCCATAGCCGTAGAGCAGTGTCGGGGTACTGCCATTGGCCTGGAATCCCGCGGGCAACACAACAAAGTAAGGAATGCTGGTGCCATCCGAACTCGTGGCGAAACGCTGTTCAATGGACATGCCATCCGCGTCGAAGAATTGCGGCAGGGATTGCAGCGCCTCCGCGCTGGCGCCGCCGTCCGCCGAGAAATACAGCGTGTCGGGCCTCAGGTAGTTCTCGTAGGAGAAAAACATGGCATTGGATGTGTCCGATGCGGCAACCAGCCTGATGCTGCCGAACGCTTCGGTACCGATTTCTTCCGATACCCAATTGCCATCTCTCAGTTCGTAGCGAAACATCCGGCTGACCACGTCCTCCAGGATATTCAGGATCAGGTAGTCCCGGGTGGTGGCGACGCCGCCGCCGGGCAAGGCTGAAGTGGGCGTCGGCACATACAGCACGTCGAAATTGCGTTCGCCCTGCATGAAACTCTCGAAGTCCGCTGCTATCAGCGACCCTTGCAGGTACGTCTCACCGCCCACGGTCCAGTCGGACTTCAGCCCGACGAGCATCTGGCCGTTGAATACACCGCGGAATTCCGCATCCTCGGGAATTTCAATGTGCTCGAGTTCGCCTTCGTCAGTTACCAGGTAGCTTGCCGACGTGTAGAACGTTGGCGATCGTACGGCGAGGTCGTAGTGAACATCGCCATCCCACGAGCGGAAGACGCTTGCCGAAACATCCGACTGTTCGCCTGCGAAGATTTCAATGGCATCCGAGAAGGGCTCGCCTCGCTTCCAGATACGAGCGGTGCGGGGATAGCCCGAGTCCGTGAGCGTACCGTCACCGAAGTCGCTCCCAAGGTACAACGTATCGCTGTCGATCCAGCTCACCCGGCTCTTGGCTTCGGGCACGAAGAACCCGTCTTCGACAAATGCCCTGTCCTCCACATCAAACTCACGAATGACAACCGCGTCGGCGCCGCCGCGCGACAGGTACAGCGCACAGAGACGATAGTCCGGGCGCAGGCATGAAGCGCCCTTCCAGACCCAGTCCTCGCCTTCGGCTTCGGCAAGCGCATCGAGATCCAGGATGATTTCCCAGTCGGGATTGCCGGAGATGTAGTCGTCGAGCGTCGTGCGGCGCCACAGGCCGCGTTGATTGTTCGCGTCCCTCCAGAAATTGAAGACATGGTTGCCGCGCAGGCCTGGAGAGGCAATGCGATCGTCTGAATTGAGAATCTCGAGATTGCGGTCGTACAGCCCATCGAAGGTTGCCAGCGACTCAAGATAGCCGACCGACTGTTCGTTTTGCGCTTCGACCCAGGTCAGGGCGTCTTCGCCTTCAACATCCTCGAGCCACAGGTACGGGTCTTCGATGTCAGCCGAATTGCCTGGCTCAACGATCGCCTGTTGTGCCCAAACCATTGTCATGTTCAGCACCAACGCACTGCAAATTGCTCCACGCATCATCATTTTCGACCCCCTGCACGTCCAGAAATTCATCACCATGACGTTGCGGCCCGGCGAGTGCTTCGACGTCGCGCTGTGAAATTTGCGCGCCCGGAGAGATTCGAACTCCCGACCACCTGGTTCGAAGCCAGGTACTCTATCCAGCTGAGCTACGGGCGCATGATCAATCGATTGGGGATTGATAGAGGATTCGAATTAGAACACTATTCACTGATGGTTGCCACGCATGAACACTACCCGATGCTGCTGGCATTTCTGCAGCTATTCTATCCTGCACTGTATGAAAAACTCAGCCCTCACTCTGAAAGTGCCGACATCGTCGGGGCCAACCTCATCAGCTCCAACAACATTAGTGCCTATCGGGCCGTCGTGTTCAGCGAAGGCGTCATGAGGGATGGCGAATCCTTTGAAATCTACGCCGGAAACGCGGCACTGACAGTGTACTCCTGGGACTGGCGCTGGGTGTTTGCCGTCAAGATCCTGTTTCGCGGGAATACCATATTTCCGGTCAGGTTTCAGCAAAAAGTCATTGCCCTGCCGACAGGAAAACGTCCGCTGACCGATATTTTTTTCCGAATCATACAGCGCGAGTTCGAAGTGGTGCTTGAGAACATTCTGAGAACCTCCATGGACGAGCACACATCGATGCGGGAAAGCTATTCAAGGTACCTGGTATCGGTACACCTGTAACCCCCTGATGCAGCCTGGCAAGAAGACACGGGCTGATGCCCCTGTCCCTTGCCAGAACTGAACTCCGGATTCAGCTTGTTGGGAGTACCCTCCTCTTCAGGTAGAACGTCAATCTGAAGCCGAGCAGCACGGCAAGGATGGCCGCATAGATGGCCGGCTCTCGCGTGTCGATCTTGACCATCCACCAGAAATGCAACACGGCCAGCATCGCCACCACATAGACCAGACGGTGCAGCTGGGTCCAGCGATGCTGCAGGATATCGACCATCCGGTTGGTCGAGGTCACCGCCAGTGGAATCAACAAGACAAAGGAGATGAACCCCACGGTAATAAAGGGTCGATCGATGACATCCTCAATGATCTCGGCAAGATCGAAAAACTTGTCCAGGGTGATGTACAACGACAGGTGTACGCACACGTAAAAGAAGGTAAACAGGCCCAGCATTCTCCGATACCGGGCAAGCCCGTGCCAGCCGGTCAGTTTTCTCAACGGCGAGATGGTCAACGTGATCAGCAAGAACCGCAATGCCCAATCCCCGGCCCTTCGGGTGATGGCCTCGATGGGGTTCGCACCGAGAGCATCCGTAAAAAACCAGTAGCCGTAGCAGACCAGGGGGACCAGACAAGCAACAAAGATGAAGGGCTTGCCAAGGCGCATACCGGAGGTCTGCTCAGAAATGCTTTTTAAGATCCATGCCTGCATACAGATCGGCCACCTGCTCTGCATAGCCGTTGAACGGCAGAGTCTTTCTCTTCAGGATCTCTCCAATCCTGCGCTCCCTTTTCTGGCTCCAGCGCGGATGGTTCACAGCAGGATTGACGTTTGAGTAAAAGCCGTACTCCCGCGGGGCCGACTGATTCCAGCTGGTCGCAGGCTCAGACGCTGAAAAGCGTATGCGAACAATCGACTTGATACTCTTGAAGCCGTATTTCCATGGCACCACGAGACGTAACGGTGCACCATTTTGATTCGGCAACTCTTTTCCATACAGTCCCACGGCCAGAATGGTCAGAGGGTGCATGGCCTCATCCATTCTCAGGCCCTCGCGGTACGGCCAATCCAGTACCGAGCGCCTTTGACCCGGCAGATTTTTCGGGTCGTGTAAAGTGAAGAACTGCACGTACTTGGCCCTGGAGTTCGGCTCGAAACGCTTCAGCAGGGGTCCCAGTTCAACGCCTACCCATGGAATGACCATCGACCAG
>LXNI01000651.1_pt1 | contig 38214 bp, 35 predicted proteins | sample 809091 | NCBI WGS metagenome assembly LXNI01 (sample SAMN04870527, study PRJNA318959) | sponge metagenome | biome: 01000161; feature: marine sponge reef; material: water | host: Sarcotragus foetidus | place: Greece: Milos, Mediterranean Sea | collected 2013-05-29 | depth 5-7 m
GGCGGTCATCGGCGTCCCGTCGCTGCGTTCCGCTTCCTCAACGTGCCGCTGCGGGCACGCCTTCGTCAGCGGGCCTTGCGAGGAACACCGCTGCCGACGCCATACCACACCGCCATTCCACAGGCAGACCACATGCTCAGATCAGGAGCTCGGCTATCTCCACCGCGTTGAGCGCCGCCCCCTTGCGCAGGTTGTCTCCCACCACCCACACGCTGATCCCCCCGGGCGTGCCGATGGTGGGGCGGATACGGCACGCCATCACCGGATCCTGGCCTGCCGAGTCCAGCGGGGTGGCCACCCGGTCATCGCTCCACAGCTCGAGGCCCGGTGCGTCAGCGAGCACCCGCCGGGCGGCGTCGGGGTCGACCGGTGAGTCGAACCACATCGAGGCGGAGATGCCGTGGCCCACCATGACCGGCACCCGTACGCAGGTCGGTTCCACCTCGATGCTGTCCCGTTCGAGGATCTTGTGGGTCTCGTTCACCAGTTTCCATTCCTCATCGGTGTGCCCGGCATCGGTGATCGCCCCGGCCAGCGGCAGAACGTTGAAGGCGATGGGCCGTTGGAACGGATCGGTCTCGCCGTGCTCCCATCCTCCCTGCACCAGTGCTTCGCGGCGTTTGCCGAGTTCCAGCACCTGTTGCCAGAGGGTGTCCATGCCGGTCATCCCGGCCCCCGAGACCGACTGGTAGGACATGGCCACCATGCGGGCGAGCCCGGCGTAATGGTGGAGCGGTCCGGCGGCCATCATCAGCGTCATGGTGGTGCAGTTCGGGTTGGCGATGATCCCGTTGGTGTCGGCCGCCGCGTGGTCGTTGACTCCCGCCACCACCAGCGGCACCTCCGGCGCCATGCGGAAGGCGGAGGAGTTGTCGATCACGATCGCTCCCGCTTCCACGAATGGCGGGGCGAACTCCCTGCTCCTTCCCGCGCCGGCGGAGAAGAGGGCGATATCGATGCCCGAAAGGTCGGCGGACGACAGATCCTCCACCGTGACGTCACCCCAGCGGGTGGTGACCACCCGGCCGGCCGAACGAGCCGACGCCATGAGACGCAGCTCCGAGAGCGGGAAATCCCGTTCCTCGAGGATCTCGATCATGGTGCGGCCCACCGCTCCGGTGGCGCCGACGACGGCCACTCGTGGATCAGGCATCGGCGCCTACCTCCGCTGCGATCACGGGCGGGTCGAACTCGGCGTGCAGGGCCCGTACCGCGTCCGCCACCGAGTCTCGATTCACCACGCAAGAAATCCGGATCGGGGAGGTGGAGATCATCTCGATGTTGATGCCGGCGTCGCCCAGGGCGCGGAACACCCGGGCCGCCACCCCGTGGGTGGACCTCATCCCCGCTCCCACCAGCGACACCTTGCCCACGTTGGAATCCACGGAGGAGCCCGTAGCGTCCAGTTCCACAACCAGCTCGGCGGTCGCCCCGCGAGCGATGTCGACGTGGGCCTCCGGCACCGTGAAGCTGAGGTCGGTGCATCCGTCCGCGCCCACGTTCTGGACGATCATGTCCACGTTCACCCGGGCGCCCGCCAGCTTCTCGAAGATGGCCGCGGCGACGCCGGGCCGGTCGGGTACTCCCCAGAGGGTCACCTTCGCCTCCGAAGTGTCGTGCGCGATGCCGCTGATAATCGCTTCTTCCATCACCTTCTCCTTGACCCAGGTGCCCTCGTCCTCCACGAACGACGACCGGACGTGGATCGGAATGCCGAACTTTCTGCCCACCTCCACCGAGCGCGCCATCAGCACCCCGGCGCCCCCGGCGGCCAGCTCGAGCATCTCGTCGAAGGAGACCTCGCCGAGCTTGCGAGCGTCGGGAACCACCCGAGGATCAGCCGTGTAAACGCCGTCCACATCGGTGTAGATCTCGCACACCGCCGCGGCGTGGGCACAGGCCAGCGCCACCGCGGTGGCGTCGGAACCGCCCCGCCCCAGCGTGGTTATCTCCCTCGAGTCGAGATTCACCCCCTGGAATCCGGCCACGATCACCACCTGCCCGGCGGTGAGACCCTCCCGCACCCGGGTCCCGCGTACCTCGGTGATCTTCGCCTCGCCGTGGGCCGAGTCGGTGAGTATCCCGGCTTGGGAACCGGTGAGGCTCAGCGCCGGGATGCCCTTGTCGTGGAGAGCCATGGCGAGCAACGCCATCGAGATGCGCTCACCCGCCGTCAGGAGCATGTCCATCTCCCGGGCCGGTGGGCTAGGGCTCACCTGGTGAGCGAGTGCGATCAGATCATCGGTCTGCCGGCCCATCGCCGAGACCACTACCACGACGTCGTTGCCGGAGCGCTTGGTGCGAGCCACCCGGCGGGCGACGCGCTCGATGCGCTCCGAATCGGCTACTGACGTGCCGCCGTACTTTTGGACAACTAGAGACATGGCAAGAAGTTCCAGGGAGAGGTGCGGGCGGATCGCATTCTATTGCTCCGATACGCGCCGGCGTGCTTGGCGCGTCGGAGACCCTTACAATAGCCCCGATGGGGAGCGAGAAGAGAGCCAGGCAGAAGCAGAATCGCCAGGTCCGCCTCGAGGAGGAGCGCCGGGTCGCCCAGCGCGCCAAATGGCGGCGCCGGATCATCACGGGGCTGATCCTGGTCGTCGTGTTGGTGGTGGTCTTCCTGGTCGGGAACCTGATCACCGGCGGCAGCGGCGGCAGCGAGGTGCCCACCACCGTCCCGGCCGTCACCGACACCACCGTCGCGCCGTAGCAGTAGCCACTGACCCCTGACCTCTGACCACTGTCCGAGGAATCGGGTTAGCCTCATCTCCGGATGGCCGTCGATCTTCATGTTCACTCCACCGCCTCCGACGGCAGCGAGAGCCCGGCTGCGGTCGTGCGGCTAGCCGTCCAGGCCGGTCTTTCCGCGGTTGCCCTGACCGACCACGACACGCTCGATGGCATCGGGGAAGCCCGTGCCGAGGCGGGCCCGGCCGGAATCGAGCTCGTCCCCGGGGTGGAGGTGGCCTGCGAATGGGACCGCGGCGGGCTCCACATCGTGGTGCTGTTCCTCGAACCGGGGCCTGGTCCACTCCAGGATCGCCTCGCGGAGTTCCGGGCCGGCAGGACCCGGCGCAACGAGGCGATAGCCCGACGTCTCGATGAGATCGGCATCGACATCGACTACGAGGAGGTTCTCGCCCGGGCCGGGGACGGAAGCGTGGGCCGGCCCCACTTCGCGGCGCTCCTGGTCGCCAAGGGATACGTTCCCGACATCCCCACCGCCTTCCGCGAATACCTCGGGTGGACGGGCGCGGCCTATGCCACCCGTCCGCTGCTCCCTCCCGAGGAAGCCATCCGGCTGGCGCGCCGCTCCGGCGGGGTGCCCGTGGTAGCGCATCCCCATACGTTGGGATTGAACACGGCCGAAGAGTATGCGGTCGCCTTCCGGCGTCTGGCCGGATACGGCCTGGTGGGCGTGGAGTGCTTCTACGGCGAGTACCCCACCGAGGTCCGCCGGCAGTTCGAGGAGACGGTCCGGTCGTTCGGCCTCCTTCCGTCAGGCGGGTCGGACTTCCACGGGTCCTACAAACCCGGCCAGCATGTGGGGGTCGGACGGGGCGATCTGGTGGTTCCCGACCGGGTCCTGGAGGATCTGCGGGCCGCCAGGGATAGCTGAAGCCATGCGCCGACCGACCGGTGGGATCGCCCGGGCCGCCTCGGTGGTCGCTATCGGCATCCTGGTATCCCGCATCCTGGGCTTCGCCCGCAACGTGGTGCTGGCCAACCGGTTGGGTGACAGCCCGGCCGCCGATGCCTACGAGGCCGCCTTCATCGTCCCCGACTTCCTCAACTACCTGCTGGCCGGGGGCTTCCTGGCGATCACGTTCATCCCCATCCTCAGCAGGTATCGGGCCAGAGGGGACGGTGAGGGCGCCCGGGCCGCCTTCAACGCGGTCCTGGGGCCGGTAGCGGTACTCATCATCGCCCTGACCGTCGCGGCGGCGCTGGCCGCCGACCTGGTGGTGGGGTGGCTCTTCGGATCGAGTGGCCGTCTCGACGCCGCCCAGCTGGCCGAAGTGGCCCGCCTCACCAGGCTGGTGCTACCGGCGCAGATCTTCTTCGTGCTGGGCGGGCTGTTCACAGCGGTCCAGTACGCCCACGGGCGGTTCCTGATCCCGACCCTGGCCCCGATCATCTACAACCTCGGAATCATCGTGGGCGGCGTGCTGGGAACATCGTCCGGCGAGGCTTCGGCCACGGGCTTCATCGTCGGCGCGGTGGCGGGGGCTTCGATCGGCAACTTCGCGGTCCAATGGTGGGGCGCCGCACGGGCGGGTTTCCGGGTGCGCATGACGCTTCCCGACTTCCGGCATCCCGCCTTCCGGGAATACCTGGTGCTGGCATTCCCCCTGATGCTGGGCCAGTCGATCGTGGTGCTCGACGAGTCCATCGGCAAGATTGTGGCGGCGTCGGCTTCGGACGGATCGATCTTCGGACTGAACCTGGCCCGGCGGGTCAACATGTTGCCGGTGGGCGTGATCGCCCAGGCCGCCGGGGTGGCCGCCTTCCCGTTCCTCGCCCGCCTGGTGGCGGAGGGTCGCGGCGCCGAGATGCGGGAGTCGGTGGGCCGCACCATCCGCACGGTGTTGTTCGCATCGGGCGGAGCGGTGGCCGCCGTGGTGGCGGTCAGCCTGCCCGCTGTCCGGGTCGCATTCCAGCACGGAGCGTTCAGCGAGGACGGCACGGTGCTGGTGGCGGCGGCCCTGGTCGGGTACTCGCTCGGCATCCCGGCGTGGGGCATCCACCAGCTGTTCGCCCGGAGTTTTTACGCCCACCGCCAGATGTGGGTTCCGGTCATCGCCGGGACCGCCTGGGTGCTGCCCGCCATACCTTTGTATTTCCTCGGGTACCGGATCGGGGGCGTCCCCGGCATCGCAGTGGCCGCCTCGATCGCCGTCACCGGCCATGCGCTGACCCTCTGGTTGCTGTGGCGTCGCGTCCACGGCGGTGACGGATTGGAGGGGATGGTGCGGACGGTCGGGCAGGTGGCGGTGGGCACGCTGGCCGCCGGAGCAGCCGGTTGGCTGGTCGCCACGGCGATATCCGGAGGGCAGGTGCCCGGCATGTCGACCGGGGTGTTGGCCACGCTGGCCGGAGGGGGAGTGGCGGCGGTGGTCTACCTGGCTACGACGTACGCAGTCGGCTCCGCCGAGGCGCGCGCGGTCGTTCGGCGCCGTTGATCCGGGTCCCGGCGGCGGGCCTGGGCCGGTTGTACGGGCGGTTCCATCCGGCCACGGTCCAGTTGGCGAAGCGCCGCGCCGGGGCGGGCTTGCCGTTGCGGCGTTCCTCTGCCAGGGCGTGCTCGAGCACGGCGGCGACCACCGCCGCCTCGTACGGTCCGGCGGCGCCCTCGATGCGGAACTTCACTCCGGCGTGATGAGACGATCCGTTGCTGGTCATGTAGGAAGTTCGACTAACTCGACGAGGGTTTGGTTTCCACCTTTCGGATGCACGAAGGCGATCCGGGTGCCCCGCCCGCCGGTTCTGGGGGTCTCGTCCACCAAGCGGGCGCCTTCCGCCTTCAGGTGGGCCAGGGCCGCCTCGATGTCCACCACCGCGAACGCCACGTGATGCATTCCCTCGCCGCGGCGCTCCAGGAAGCGCCCCACCGGAGTGTCGGCGTCCAGGGGCTCGAGCAGCTGGATGAAGGATCCGCCCACCGCCAGCATGGCCTCTTCGACCCCTTGGTCCTCCACCACCTCCCGGTACATGGGCTCTATCCCGTAACGCCGCCGGTACTCGTCCAGCGCCCGGTCGAGGTCGCGAACAGCGATCGCCACGTGGTCGAGGTTGAGGAGCTTCACGGCGGAGAGCGTAACCCGATGGCCGGGTCCGATCTGCATTCGGCGGCCGTGCCCTGGGATAATGGAGCAGTCGGAGCGGCATCCGGCCGAGAAGATGGGATGCCGTCCGGAGCCGCCAACCGGGAGACAGAATGCGTATCGGAATCCTGACCGGCGGGGGTGACGTCCCGGGACTCAACCCGGCCATCAAGTCCTTCACCAACCGGATGGACGAAGCGGGCCACTCCGTCCTGGGACTGCGCCGCGGCTGGGGAGCGGTGCTCGCTATCGATCCTGACGATCCCGACTCGATCTCCGCCCACACCATTCCGCTCGATCCCTTGGCGGTGCGCACCATCGACCGGACCGGCGGAACCATCCTGCACTCCAGCCGCACCAACCCGGGCCGGGTGACCGACGCGAACCTGCCCCCCTTCCTCACCCCCTCCGAGTCCGAAGCCCCCTACGACCTGACCGGACACGCCGTGCGGGTGATCGAGCGGCTGGGCCTTGACGCGCTGGTGGCGATCGGCGGCGACGACACCCTCTCCTACGCCCTCCGCATGCATCATGAGGGCGTCCCGGTGGTGGCCATTCCCAAGACGATGGACAACGACGTGCCGGGAACCGACTACTGCATCGGTTTCTCCACCGCCGTCACCCGCTCGGTCAGGTTCATCAACGACCTGCGGAGCGCGGTGGGGAGTCACGAGCGGGTGGCCGTGGTCGAGTTGTTCGGCCGCTACTCGGGAGAGACCAGCCTGGTGTCCGGCTACCTGGCCTCCGCCGATCGCACCCTGATCGCCGAAGTGCCCTTCGACATCGAGCGCCTGGCCGGCATGGTGGTGGCCGACCGGGCGGCCAACCCGAGCAGCTACGCCGTGGTGGTGGTGTCCGAAGGCGCCACGATGTCGGGCGGCGAGCGGGTGGAGAGCGGGGCCGCCGACGCCTACGGCCATCGCAAGCTGGGCGGGATCGGAGAGACCACCGGGAGCCTCATCAAGCAGATGACCGGCATCGGCATCATGAACCAGCGGGTGGGATACCTGATGCGAAGCGGTCCTCCGGACGTGTTGGACCTGATGGTGGGCACCAACTTCGGCACGATGGCGGCGGAGATGTTGCTGGCCGGGACCAGCGGGGATATGGTGGCGATCCGCCAAGGCGTCTACACCACCGCCGGCCTCGAGGTGCTGGCGGAAGGCGCCCGCCGGGTGGATGTGGACGCCTTCTATGACGCCGAGGCCTACCTCCCCAGGGTCCGCGCCCTGGCCGGCAAGCCGATGTTCCTCCGCTGACCCGGGCCTAGGGAGAGGTAGGCCGGTGAAGGCCCAGGTCGTCCACGAGTTCGGTGACTACCGGAACCTGAGCTACGAGGAGGTGGATGATCCGGCGCCGGGGCCCGGCGAGGTTCTGATCGGAGTCGAGGCGGTGGGGCTCAACTTCCCCGACATCCTGATGATCGCCGGCCTCTACCAGGATCGGCCCGAGTTGCCGTTCGTGGCCGGAGCGGAGGCGGCGGGGCGCGTGCCGGCCATCGGAGACGGGGTCACCCAGGTCTCGGTAGGCGATCGTGCCTTCGGTTACAGGCTTCTCGTGGGGGCCATGGCGGAGCGGTTCGTGGCGCCTGCCGACCAGGTGTTCCGCCTGCCGGAGGAGGTGACGATGGAGCAGGGCGCCTGCCTGTCGCTCACCTACGGCACCGGATACCACGCCCTGGTGGATCGAGCCCGTCTCGAGCCCGGCGAGACGGTGCTGATCACCGGCGCCACGGGCGGGGTGGGCTCGGCGGGCATCCAGATCGCCAAGGCGCTGGGAGCCCGGGTCATCGCGGCGGTCGGGACGGACGCCAAGGCCGAGACGGCCCGGTCGCTGGGCGCCGATGAGGTGATCGTCTACACGACCGAGTCCCTCAAGGAGCGCACCAAGGAACTGACCGGCGGTGTAGGTGCCGACGTCATCTACGACCCGGTGGGAGGGGACACCTTCCTGGAGTGCCTGCGTTGCATCAACTGGGAGGGCCGGATCCTGGTGGCGGGCTTCACCTCCGGCCGGATCCCCAAGGCCCCGATGAACCTGCCCCTGCTCAAGGGATGCTCGATCGTAGGGGTGTTCTGGGGCGCCTTCGGCGAGCGGGATCCGCAAGCCAATCGAGCCAACTTCGCCCGCCTACTCGACTGGACAGCCGAGGGGATCATCGCCCCTCGGATCAGTGCCCGTTTCCCGCTGGAATCAGCCGCGGAGGCGCTGGCCACCATCGGCAACCGGCAGGCAACCGGCAAGGTAGTGCTGAGCCCGGGTTAGGGCACAGCCACGATTGCCCACGGGGAATCCCGGGTTTCATCTTTCATCGGCGTCATCGATGGTGCTCCCGAGCCTCAAGAACGCAAGCCCCGATCCCAACTCGTGATACCCGGTGCTCCGCCGACCGGGGCCCGCTATCGGGGGCGGTGTGGTGCGAGCCCCGATCTCGGCTCGCGAAAACCGATGCTCGCATCGGGCCCCTCCCCCACCACCACCCATCCGGTCGGAGCGCGGTCGGCCACATCCGGCCCGGCTGGGGGCGATCCGGCCCTCGCTCCATTAGCTGTCATGTTCCCTCGGTCCGGCCCTTCCGATCGGTCACATACCATCGGCCGGCGCAGGTGCTTGGCAATAGACAACATATGTCAAGCCTGTGACGGATTCAACCCCTTACTTCGAGAACGCGAGAATCTCCGGTCGCACGATCGGTGTCAGTCTTCGGTCGAATAGCCGGTTCGGGAGCAGGCAGATTCGCCTCACTACGGAGCTAGGTGGTTGTCGTCTCTCTGGGAAGCGAACAGGTCGACGATGGCCGATGCTTCGAAGACGCGGTTGCGTTTCCCGGCGTTGCGTTGCCGCAGCACGCCACCCGCCTGGAGATGGGACACCACTCGGGCGGCGGTGCGTTGGCTGACACCGAGCTGTCCCGCCACGGTCGGGATATCGAAGACCGGCCGGGTAGGCAGCAGGCCCACCATTTGCCGCTGGTACTCGCCCCGTAGCGGAACGGTCTCTTCCCAGCCTCTGCGAATGTGCGCCAACCTCGTCTGTATCCGGGTCGAGTAATCACAAGCGGCCGTCGCCGAGTCGGCGAGGAGATGCAACCACGGCTGCTGAGCAGCCATGCGGTCCGGGTGGTGTTCCGGGCCGACATGTATCCCGGCGTTCAGCGAGTCGATGTAGGCAGATCGGTGTCGTGCCAGCACCGAACTGACAGGCACGGTCAGGTTCCGGGTCAATGCCCTCTTCCGCATTACTAGATGGATCAGCGCCCTCCCGGTGCGTCCGTTGCCGTCCTCGAAGGGATGGATGGCGATGAACTGGGAATGGACCAGGGCGGCTTGGACTAGGGGCTGGTGATGTTGCGTGTTGATATACGAGACGAGGTCTTCCAGCAGCGGCCGGACCATCCTTGGAGGGGGTGGCACGTACACGGCATCCAGAGGGGTGGAGAACTCGGGGCCGATCCAATTCTGCCGATTCCGGATCCGCCCACCCGTCTCCGGGTACGGGGAGTACTCCATTAGGCATCGGTGCAGCCCGCACAAGTCGTCGACAGTGATGGGCCGCTCCCCTGCGCCCATTGCCAGCGCCTGTGCCGTCACTGAAATGTTCCCGATGGCCATTCGGTCGGTGGGGTTCAAACCGGTCTGCCGGGCCTCGGCCCTGGCAATCCGCCGCAAGGACGGGAACACCCCTTCGATCCTGCTGGAAGCTACGCTCTCGGCTCTCACCAGCAGCCACTCCGCTGACGCCGGTGACTCGACCGAACCCGAAGCGTCGGTCCGGCGGATCAGGGTCTCGGCCTCCGACACCGCCCCCGCTAAGCCCAGCGGTAGTGAGGGATCCCACCCGGAAAGCGGGTCTGGAACGAAGGCGCCATACGTGCCCCAGGGCCGGCCCCGGCCCCGAGGCCTTCTTGGGTACCCCACGGTGTCGCTGGGCAGCCATTGACGGCTCTCATACCTTCCCATACAGACATTCTATTACTAAGCGGTCTATATAGGGAGGGTGTGTGGGCATCTCTCAGGCAGAATGCCCACAAGGGCGCAGATTGTTCGGCGCCTAGTCGACCGTCCACGTCCCCAGGCTGGTCACCAGGGCCTTGAGGTCGCCGTCGCCGCGGGCTGCCTTGGACATGGCCACCTCCTCGTCGAGCACCTTGTCGTAGACGGGCCGCCGGACGCTGCGGAATATGCCGAGGGGGGTCGGACCGTACGGTCCGTGCGACAGCCGGGACAGGGCGAACGCCGCCGAGGCGTCCGGGGCATGGGCGTCGTGAACGATGATGTCGGACGGGTTGACGGCGGCTCGATCGACGATTTCGGCGCGGCCGCCGGCCCATACCACCGCCTTCTCCTTCTGCGCGCCGAAGATGATCGGCGCCCCGTGAACCAGGTCGATGCGGTTGGCGTAGCGCTCGGTCTTGCCGGTCAGCTGGATGAACGCCTTGTCGTTGAACACGTTGCAGTTCTGGTAGATCTCGATGACCGCCGAGCCCCGGTGCTCGTGGGCGGCTTCGAGGATGGCGGTGGTGTGCTTGCGGTCCATGTCCAGAGTCCTGGCCACGAAGGACGCTTCCGCCCCTAGGGCGAGGCTCACCGGGTTGAAGGCGTGGTCGATCGAGCCGGCAGGGGAGGACTTGGTGGCCTTGCCCGGCTCCGAAGTCGGCGAGTACTGGCCCTTGGTGAGCCCGTAGATCTGGTTGTTGAACAGGAGGATGGTGAGGTCCAGGTTCCGTCTTATGGCATGGATCAGGTGATTGCCCCCGATCGACAGCAGGTCTCCGTCACCCCCGACCACCCATACCGACAGGTCGGGGTTGGTGATGGCCACCCCGGTGGCGATGGCCGGCGCCCGCCCGTGAATCCCGTGCATGCCGTAGACGTTCATGTAATAGGGGAAGCGCGCCGCGCATCCGATTCCGGACACGAACACCACTTTCTCGCGCTCGATGCCGGCATTCGCCATGAAGTTCTGCACCGAGGCGAGGATCGTGTAGTCGCCGCATCCGGGGCACCAGCGAACCTCCTGATCGGTCTGGAAGTCGACCCGTGCGTAGGAGGTCACTGTCCCGTCACCTTCATGATCTCGTCGGCGATCTCGGTGGAGGTGAAGGGCTGCCCTTCCACCTTGTTCACCGAAAGAACCGGGGTCACGAACTCTGCCTTGATCATCCTCGACAGCTGACCCATGTTCAGTTCCGGGATCAGAACCTGGCGGTAGCTGCTCAACACCGTGGCCATGTTGGACGGGAACGGGCTCAGGTAGCGGATGCGGGCATAGGCCACGGAGGCCCCCTGGTTGCGGGCGTTGCCGACCCCGGCTCGGACCGCCGAGAACGTGGATCCCCAGCTCAGAACCAGCAGATCCGCCCCGTCCGGATCGTCGACCTCGACATCGGGGATGTCGTTGGCGATGTTGGCGATCTTCCACGCCCGGACGTCGGTCATCAACTGGTGGTTGGCCGGGTCGTACGAGACGTTGCCGGTGACCTCCTCCTTCTCGAGGCCGCCCACCCGGTGCTCGAGGCCCGGTATGCCCGGGACGGCCCACGGACGGGCCATCGTCTCGATATCGCGCAGGTAGGGCAGGAAGCGGTCACCCGCGTTGGGGCCGGAGGCGAGCGGCGCCGCCAGGTCCGGCAGGGCGTCCATATCGGGCAGGCGCCACGGCTCGGATCCGGTGGCGATGTAGCCGTCCGACAGCAGGATGACCGGGGTCATGTACTTGAGGGCGAGCCGGCAGGCCTCGATCGCCACCTCGAACGCGTCGGATGGTGAGGACGCGGCCAGCACGGGCAAGGGCGACTCTCCGTGGCGACCCCATACGGCCAGGAAGAGATCCGACTGCTCGGGCTTGGTGGGAAGACCGGTCGAAGGACCGCCCCGCTGGACGTCGACGATGACCATCGGAAGCTCGGTCATCAGCGCCAGGCTGATGGTCTCCCCCTTGAGCGACAGGCCCGGACCGCTGGTGCCCGTCACCGACAGCGAGCCGGCGAAGGCGGCCCCGAGGGCGGCGCCCGCCGCGGCGATCTCGTCCTCGGCCTGGAAGGTCTTCACGCCGAAGTTCCGGTGGCGGACCAGCTCGTGGAGGATCTCGGAGGCCGGCGTGATCGGGTAGGAGGCGTAGAAGAGCGGCAGGCCGGCGAGCTGGGCGCCGGCGATCAGGCCCCACGACAGGGCGGCATTGCCGTTGACGTTGGTGTAGGTGCCGGGCGGCAGGTCGGCGGGACGCACCTCGATCTGGCGGGCGAAGCTGCCGGTGGTGATGCCGTAGTTGTAGCCCGCCTTGAGGGCGGCCAGGTTGGCGTTCTTCACCGCCTCCAGCTTGGCGAACTTCTTGGCCACCCACGCCTCGGTCACTTTGGTGTCACGTCCGAACATCCAGAGGATCAGGCCGAGAGCCAGGAAGTTCTTGGAGCGAAGGACCGCCCGCCCGCTCACGCCGGTGCCCTTCACGGCCGCCTTGGTCAGGGTCTGCATCGGCACCGCATGCAGGTCGTAGCCGGACAGGGTGCCGTCCTCGACGGGATTGGACTCGAATCCCGCCTTGTAGAGGTTGCGCTCGTCGAACGCCTCCTTGTTGATGATGAGGACGCCGCCGTCGCGAAGGTCCTTGAGATGCACCTTGAGGGCGGCGGGATTCATGGCGACCAGGACGCCGGGGCGGTCGCCGGGGGTGAGGATGTCCCAGTCGGCGATCTGGATCTGGAAGGAGGACACCCCGGGGAGGGTGCCGGCGGGAGCACGGATCTCGGCCGGGAAGGTGGGAAGGGTCGCCAGGTCGTTCCCGAAGATGGCCGCGGCGTCGGTGAATCTATTGCCGGCCAGCTGCATGCCGTCACCGGAGTCGCCCGCGAAGCGGATCACCATCCGGTCCGCTCGGTCGACCCTCACCCCGCCGTTGGTGGCTGCGGCGCCGGGCGCCTCCGTCACGGGGTTGACCGGGCTGTGATCGCTGTCCACCGTCTTTCTCTTTCCAGCCGATCCTGAATCGTTAATCCGGGCGCGCGCCTCGCTTCTGTGGCGCGCGAACACTACGCAGGACCGGATGATCCATCCGGGTGCGGATACTCCGGAGTCTACCCCAGCCGTGCGGGCATGCGAGGCGGACCGGCCGTGGTGGACCGATGCCGGCATAGCTCCACAACGGTATTGTCATGCCACACGATTGTACATAATGTTACTGATGTCCGATATTTCCGATATATGGCCACTTGTTCAAACAGTGCGGTGCTGTCGGGGCATCCCCTCCCGACCGGCGTTACACTGGCGGCAGAAGGGACGCGCAGCATGCCCACTCTCGACTGGATCGGAATCGTCAGCCTTTTCGGTATCGCCGTGAGCATCAACTGGTGGGTGGTGAAGAGCTACACCGACCGGATCGACAGGCGCTTCGATCAGCAGGATGCGCGGCTCGACAAGCGTTTTGATCAGCAGGATGCGCGGCTCGACAAGCGTTTTGATCAGCAGGACGGGCGGTTCGATCGGCACGAGACGCGCCTCGAGAGGCTGGAGTCCCTGATGCTCCGTCTCGTGGCCGATGTCGGCCTGCTCATGGGAGCGATGGGGATATACCCCGCCGCCAAGGCGAAGGCCAGTTCCGGCGAGTAGGTCTGCCCCGGGACATCCTCACCGGATCGGCGGGACGGCGAGGCCGGTCCCGACCAGGCCGGCTTCCTCCAGCGCCTCACCCACACCCAGCAGCACGTTCTCTCCCCACCAGGGCGCCAGGAACTGGACCGAGGGGGGCGGGGCGCCCTGGTCGGTTGTCGGCAGGGCGATGGCCGGGCATCCGATCAGGTTCACCAGGGCGCTGTAACCGTTCAGTACGTCCCGGTAGAAGTAGGGCTCACCGTCCATCGTGATGGTGTCGTCCCCGATGGTCTTGCGGGAATGGCCGACAGCGGGGGTGAGCAGCAGGTCGTGGTGGCGGAAGGCCTCGCCCGCGGCCTGCTCGAGTGCCGCTCTCCGGCGCATGGCCTCTGTATACCGGTCAATGGTCACCTCCATCGCCTCCCCCAGGCGCACCTCGAGGTCGGGACCGTAGGGCTTGTCCGGATCGTCGAACCACTCCCTGTGCACGCCTGCCACCTCTCCGGTCACCACCGCCATGAGAGCCGGATCGGGAGCTAGGCCGGGCGCCTCCACCCACTCGACGTGGGCGCCCACGCTGCGAAGCCGGTCGCAGAAGCGTTCGAACGAGCGGTGTACGGCGGCGGATGTGGGCGCCGCGGATAGCCAGCCGGCCGGCACCCCGATCCGCAGGTTCTCGAGGCGAGGAACCCGATCCGGCGAATCTGGCGCCCGGGCCGACCAGGGATCATCCGGGTCGGGACCCTTCATCGTGTCAAAGAGCAGGCGGGCGTCGCCCACGGCGCCGGTTATGGGCCCGACCGTATCTAGGGAACCCGCCACCGGGAACACCCCGGTCACGGGAACGGCGCCGTGGGTGACCTTCAGGCCGACCACGCCGCAGAGGGCGGCGGGCACCCGGACCGAGCCTCCCGTGTCGGTACCGATCGCTCCCGCCGACATGGCGGCCGCCACGGCCGCCGCCGATCCGCCCGAGGATCCTCCCGGCGACAGATCGCGATCCCACGGGTTGCGAACCGGTCCGAACCAGGGGTTTTCCGACGAGAAGCCGAACGCGAACTCGTGGAGTCCGGTCCGGCCGATGATGACGGCGCCGGCCGCCTCCAGCCGCCGCACCACGGTTGCCGATTTCTTTGCCCGGTGCCTGTAGAAGGCCGATCCCGCCGTGGTCGTGTGCCTGGCGTGGTGGATCAGGTCCTTGAGAGCGATCGGTACCCCGCACAGCGGCCCGGCCGGCGATCCCGCACGCAACCCGGCATCGATCGAATCCGCCCGCTCCAGGGCCCCCGTCCGGTCGATCTCCACGAAGGCGTTGAGCTCCGGGTTGAGCCGCTCCGCCATGTCCAGATATTGCTCGACCACCTGGCGGGCGGTCCGGACGCCGCTACGTACCGCCTCGGCGATGGTGGCGCCGGTCCCGGTCCCCACCGTTACCAGACCAGCCCGGCGGTCTCCGGGTAGATCATGATCCACGTGCGGCCGGCCGGCATGGTCACCGGCCCGCCCCGGTTCCCGGTGAGGGTGAACCAATCGCCGTTGTCGGCGCGACTCCACCGCCCTTCCTGTGCCAGGCCGTCAGCGAACACGACGGCGCGGTTATCGCCTACGGTGTGCCAGGCCGGAACGCACGAACCCTCGCCCGAAGGGCAGGCCGTGTAGCGCTCGGCCATCAGCACCACCAGCACGTCGGCCGCGATCTGACCGGTGGCCCCGTCCTGGGCGATCCATTGATGGGGCGCCCCTTCCACCGAACGAAGGTACTGGCTGCCGTCCCAGTGCCACACCACATCGGTGGTGTCCGTCCAGTCGAGGAAGATGTAGGTGGCGACATCCATCGGCGAGGCGCTGGAGGGACCCCGGTTGAACAGGGTGGGGGGAGGACTCTGGTCGAGGCCCCGGTCCTCTGAGACACGGCGGGCCTCGTTGGTGTTGGCGTAGAGATTGTGGGGCGCCTTGCGGTCTCTCCAGCGGGCGGTCAGGGGCGGTCCCATGTCGCCGATCAGCGGGACGGAGTTGGAGAGCACCGTGTCGACTATCCACGGCTGGCCTCCGCTGATGGTCAGTGCTCCGTTGAGCGGCTTGACCAGGGTCGAGTCGGTGGGACGGAGCGACCGCACCGGGCCCACCCAGTCGGTGTCGCTGTGATGGAAGAGGGCGATGAACCTGGTGATCCCCGCCTCCACCACCAGCTCGAACACCGCGTCGGCATGCTCGATTCCCGACTGGGGCCGGGCGTTCCAGTGGTTGTCGACCTTGACGGCGATCAGCTTGCGATCCAGGAGGGAGGAATCCGCGACGGGCAGGCCGCTGACCGGTGACACCGGACCCGAGTAGACGGTGGTCGGGGGGGAGGAGTCATCGGTCCCCGGCGCAACGACAGTCTCCGAGGTCCCGGTGGTGGTCGTGGCGTCCGTTCCGTCCGGTTCGGTCCCACCGCCGGTGGTGGACGTAGCGGTGGAGGCGGCGGTACCGGTATCACCGGGGTCTCCCTCCTCGGTGGTGGTGACGGCGGCGGTCCCTGCCGGCGTCTCCTCCGCCGGATCGCTACCGGATCCCGGGTCGGACGCGGGGGTACCGGCGCCTTCGCTTACCGGGGCGGCCGTTTCGGAGGGAGCTGTCGGGGTAACGGCGTCTTCTCCACCGCCACAGGCAACGGAGAGCACCAGCCAGACAGCTACGACCAGTGGAGACTTGCGGTACATAGGCCTTCCAGTTTCTCAGACTCAAGGGACCATTCCAAGGATCAGTTGCCGAGTTACGTTCGGGTTGTCCGGCGACGGGGAGACCACTGCCTCGCAACGGATAGGCAGATGCGGGGTTCGGCAGGCCGGGGTCAGGACGCCTCGTCCAAGATTGGATCTCGGGACAGGCCCGCCGCGTCCGCGAGAAGTGTCGCGGCCCACGACACCGACATCGGGCATCTGGCGACCGGATCGGCCTAGCGACTCTCCAGCCGAAACTGGCCGCCCACCCCCAACCGGCCCTCCTAGGCCCAGGTACTTGTTCGATGCGGTCCGTGACCCGTGCCGTCGTGGGTGGAGCGGGCACCCCCGCCGGACAAGGGGGTTGAACGTGTCACAGCCCCGTCGCATACTGGTAGACAGATGCAAGCACCGCCGGTTCCTTGCTATTCGACGTCGAGGGGACCGGACTTGGGATCAAATCGGGAGCGGACCCGCCGGGGGATAGCGGGCCGCGTTCGGACCGAAGGAGGTGGTGGCCGGGGGATGGGCCCGCCGGGGTGGGGTGCGAACCGCCGTTTTCGCGTTCTTGACGCCGCCGAGATGGACAACGAATCAGGGATCAGGAGACTCGAGGGGTTTGCGAGCCAGGAAACAGTACAGCGTCGTGAATATCCCGGTCTTGCCGCCCGCGACATATGCCTTGGCAGTCCGGTCCATCATCCTCACCACGTCCGAAGTGCCTTTCGGGAACACCCTCACCAGCTCGGCCAGGCTGAGCCCCCAGATCATCGCTCTGCGGCCCAGTGGAATCCTGTACAGGGTGCCGCCCGGCATGCCGCGCCGGGTCTCCATGGGCCGGTACCACGCCTCGGTGGGACCGTCCTGCGCGATGGCCCGATCTATCCCCTCGATGACCTGGAATCCCGCCTCCTCGAGCGCCTGATTCACCTCCCCCGTCGTGGCGATTCCGTCGAGCGCGATGCCGTGCATGAGCTCCTGCTCCATGGCTCGATGCCGCTTGTCGTGGGGATCGAACCTGTCCGTCAGGCACATCTCCTGACCCCAGAAGAGAGCTCCGGGCTTAAGAACCCGGTAGATCTCGGCGAACGCGCCCGCCTTGTCCGGCGCATGGCATGTCGATTCGATGGCGTAGCCGCGGTCGAATGTGCCGTCCGCGACGGCGCTCATGTCCATGAAGCTGCAGGCCAGGTAGTCGACCATGTGGTCGATCCCTGCCTCGGCGTTCAACGATCTCGCCTTGTCCAATTGGAGGTCGTTGTTGTTGACGCCGACGACCCGGACACCGCCCTCCCGGACCACGCGGCGCATCGGGCCGCCGATCCCGCAACCGACGTCGACCACGGTCATGCCCTCGCGCAACTCCAGCTTGTCGATCATCAGCCGCTGGTGCCGGATCTGCGATTGCTCCAGGGTCTCCTCGGGCGACAGCGGCGCGAAGTGCAGCGACGGGCCCCAACCGAACACCATGAACTCCCCGCAAAGGTCGTAGTAGTCCTTGACGGTTTCGGCATGGTCGTAGGACGCCGCGCCGACGTTTCGTGCTAACGCCCTGTCGCGCCATCCATTGAAGCCCTGTATGCGCCCGGAGACGTCCGTCCCACGGTAAGTCGCCCTGAGTGCGGAGGCTAGGTCGCGGAGTCGCATGAAGGCTCGGACATCAACAGCGACCGGATGTGCATTCTTCCCACTCCTCGCCCATCCGGGAAACCCTAAACGAAAAGGAATGGAGTCATGGCCGACGCGGCAATATCCTATCCGAGATGGATGTGTCAGCCCTAGATCGTGCCGGCCCTGCGCCAGGGCCAGTACCGGGCCACCACCCTCGAGTGGACACTCGGTCGCCGGATCGGTCCCAACGTCCGGCTGTCGGCCGAGGAATCAGCCCGGTTGTCGCCCAGGACGAACCAGGAGTCGGGCGGCACGGCCCACTCGCCTTCGGGACGGGTGGCGGCGGGCCACCACGGATCGGCGGCTGGCTCCCGGTCGATCATCAGCACCCCACCTTCGATGCCGACCGTCTCGCCGGGCAGGCCGACCACCCGCTTGATGATATGGCGGCCACCCGACCGGAAGATCACGATGTCACCTCGTGCGAGCCCCCGCCGTTCCCACGCCCGGTCCGCTACCAAGTTATCCCCCGGCTCGATCACGGGCGTCATGGAATGGTCCACCGCCCGGAAGCGGCGGTAGCGGGCCGCCAGCAGGATCGAAGCCAGTCCGACCAGGGCAAAGGCGCCCCGGCGGAGGCGCCGCCTCCGGGGAATCAATGCACCAGAGTGGGTGGAGGCTGCATGACGGGACACCGGTTGAGTGTATTGTCTCCCTCATTCGGTAAACCACCAGACCCGAGGAGATGTTCATGGGGATATTCACACCCTCCAGGCAGGCCTTCGCCCACTGCGACCTGTTCTGCGGCGTTTACGACCCGGCCCAGGCCAGGATCGAAGCCGAGTCGGTCCTCCAGGCCGCCAACAAGTACCACGGAAGCGATGACGAGGTGTTCCGCGGCCGCTGCGTAGCGGTCAAGGAGGCCCAAGCCGAGCTGGTGAAGCACCACCTGTCCGTGCTGTGGACCGACTTCTTCAAGCCGCACCATCTGGAGCAGTTCCCGGGTCTGCACGACATGTTCTGGAACGCCATCAAGGCGGCAGGCGACGCCAAGAAGTCGACCGATCCGGCCGTGGCCGAGGACCTCGTGGCCCAGATCGAGGGCATCGCCGAGGTCTTCTGGCAGACCAAAGAGTCGGCCAACGTGGGCCTATACCCGCCCTCCTAAGCCGCCACCACCCCCCGGCACCACCCCCCGCCACCACCCCACCGGGCGTTCCTCAGGCTTTAGGGCGTCATGGTTGGTGCGGCGTTCCTGAGGTTTAGGGCGTCATGGTTGGTGCGGTGTTCCTGAGGTTCAGGGCGTCATATATGACGCTCTCTGCCCCAAGAACGCCGAAACGCAGCAGCTCTCCTCGGGGCATCGGCTAGCCGATTCAGTCCGTGTCGGGGTGGAGGGGGAGGTAGTGGAAACCGCGTCCGATCCGTTTTGGCCGGCTACCGGCGAGGAGCCCGTTGTCTGCGAGGGCAGCGAGGAGTTTCCCTGCGTAGACCACGGTGAGGCCGGTCAGGTCGGCGACTTCGGTAGAGGAGACCCGTCCTCTTGACCGTGCCCAGTCGAGGATGATCGCTTCGCGACGTTCGGGTGTTGTGTTCGGTCTGCGACGGTGGGCCAGGGCGTTGCGGCTGTGGTCGGAGAGGCGATAGGCAGGTGGATGATCAGACGGGACGCCGCGCACTCGGGCAATGACCGGCGATCCGCTGCTTGTCACTGCTTCGATACGGGTTAGCGCGGCGCCCGTTTCCATTGCCGACCTTTGCAGGACCGGCGCGACCGAGGATGCGTCGGCCCAGCCCCTGCCGATCAGGTGCTCCACGATGAGTAGCAGGTCCACGTCTTCGTCGGATGCTTTGGGTTCTATTGCGTCCAGGAAGCTGATCATCTCGTGGTCGGGTTCGCCACCGGCCAGGCTGACACGGACGTACGGTCCCTGGACTTCGTAGAACTCCGGCGCGGGCCGACCAATGGCGAGCATGTCCCTGATCATCCGATCCACGCCGATTCCCTCCCGTTCGGCGAGCCGCAGGGAGGACATCGCTTCGGCCAGGGACCGGTATCTGGGTACTGCGGGGTGGGTGATGATGTTCGTCACGTTTACCCCTCCTATGAACCCGCCGGGCGAAGTGACGGCCATCTGGTCGCCGATGTGCTCGACGGTTGTGGGCTGCGGCGAGTTCCAGTCCCGGTGGACGACACCGTTCACGATTGCTTCGCGTATCACCAGGGTGGGGATGGATCGTGTCCTGCGAACGACGAAGCCAAGGGGCAGGTGTCGGGTCCGGTTTGCGTCCGCTGCGGCCTTCTCCACATCTGCGATCTGTCCCAGCAGAGGTCCTCTGCCACGAACACGGTTGATGCTGTCTCCCCCCGGCACGTCCCGGCGGATGTAGTCGAGGCCGATGTCGGGTGTATCGACGAAGAGCAGCGATCCCGCATTGGTGAGCCCGTCGCTTCCGTCAACCACGTTCAGGCGCCTGATGAGGTCCTCGTCGCTGGCATCGGCCAGGTCGGTGGCATCCCGATGGTTGCTTCGCTTCAGGTAGCGGCGGGCGATCTCAACCGCGATGGGACTGATGTCGGCGAGGGTGTGTCCCGACGATTGCGCCGACCAGTCGTATCCGAGGCTGTGCATCCGCTGGCTGTACCACGTTGTGGGGTCGATCTCCACGCAGTTGTCGTCCACCCGCCAACGGACCCGTCCCCGGTAGCGAATAGGTTCGATGGCCTCGTGGGTGGAGAGCGCCAGCAGGCGGCAACCGTCGAGCTCCGCGTCCCTCACGGCGACGGTGAGCTTCCGCTCGGTCAACTCCCAGATCCGGTGGCGGAGCCATTCCCGTTTCAGGCTGGTGCCGATCCGGGTTCCGTCGTCGGCGACGCCCACGATGATGGCCCCCCCACCCGCCGTGTTGGCCATGCAAGCCATCTCACCGGCCAGGTATCGGGCCGCTTGCTCGTTCTCGCCGTGTCCCGGCAGAACACGTCCCTGCGGGCCCCGGCGTCCGGGTTCCTCCTTGACATCGACCCGGGACGTTTCCACACGGCTAGGCGCCCGACCTCGCTCGAGCAGAGCGAACATCTCTTCGACTTGCTCGTCTAGCGGGTCGGGTCCCAAAAAGCGCGATTCCACAGCAACAATCCCTGTCGAGTTATACTTTTAGCCATGAAAGTATAACCCAACTTGTACTGGTGAACGGGGGAACGGTCTTGGTCCCTGGCCCCCGCGACGGGGAGAAATGCATCGACATCCGGACGGTGTTGGTTCCTAGTTATATTTTCGGGCCTGAAACTATAACTATATGGGTATACGGGGGAGGTCTGTTTGTATTTCGAGGCCTTACCCCCAAACCAAGACTTCAACCCACCCGACCCCACACTTCCGCGCAGGGCCGACAAGTTTGGCCCTGCGCGGCAGTCATGCGAGAAATCTGGGCGAGGGCGACTAACGGGAGCGCATCCCTGCGGTAGGGACACGCATGGGGTCTCGAACCTACCCGCTGGGAACGGGTGTCACTCTCCCACCAGGTCCTTGTGGCGTAGTACGAGGCCGGTGAGGGCCACCGACACCAGAGCCATCACCCCCACCTTGGCCACGGCCCCGCCGAGTCCCACCTCGACCCGTCCGAGCACTTCGTCCACCGAGGACAGGGTGTCGATGGTCATGACTGCCAGGTCCGCCCAACCCGAGAGCACGATCCGGGACACGGACGACGCCTGGATGCCCTCGATGACACTGCTCAGGACCCCTTCCCAGACCAGCAGGTAGCCGAGGCCGACCAGGGTGGCGCGGCCCAGGATGAGCCCGAGCGGCACGAAGATGGCCGCCGAGGCCACGCTCTGGATGGCCACCGCCACCGTGGTGGCGATCCCCACCGACCAGTCGCCGCCCACGATGCCGCCCACCGCCCACGTGATCAGCACCCCGGCCTCGAGCACCAGGAAGGAGGAGAGGGCGGTGGCGATCACCACGCCCAGGGCGATCACCCATCGAGAGACGGGCTTGAGCAGGAGGAACGGCAGGGTGTGGTTCTTCCATTCCTCGCCCAGGGCGGCGGTCGAGATGATCAGGGCTACCACCGGGTAGAGGATGACCACCCCCAACACCACCGTGATGTCGTTGTACAGCTCGGCGCCGCGAGCGGGCGAGCGGCCCTGGGCCACCATGAGGAGGATCGGGGCCGGGGCGGCGCTCAGCGCGATCAGCCAGAGGGACCGGCGCCTGCCCAGCAGCCGTCTCATGACAGCCCGGACGATCACCGGCAACACCATCATTGGATTTCCAGCAAGTAGGAGAAGACGCTCTCGAGGGAGTCGTCCTCGGTTGACACCGCGGTCACCACCGATCCGGTTTCCAGGGCGGCCATCGCGATGTCGCCGCCCAGGGCCTTGGCGTCGGTCGTCCGGATCTCGATCCCGGTGCCGTCGATCCGCACCGCTTCCACCCATTCCCCGGCCAGCAGCCGCCGGGCCAGCGGCCGCGGACTGTCCGCCTCGATCCTGATCAGCCGGGGGGTGTCCGACAGGGCGTCCCGCAGCGAGGCCACCGTTCCGGCCGCGGCCAGGCGGCCGTCGACCATAGCCACCACCCGTCCTGCCATGCGTTCCACCTCGCCCAGGACGTGGGAGGAGACGATGATGGTCCGGCCCTCGCTCCCGAGCTGTTGCATGAGCTTGATGAGGCGCCCTCTCTGGATGGGATCCGTCCCGTTGAGGGGCTCGTCGAGCAGCAACACCTCGGGGTCGTGGACCAGGGCCGCCGCCACCTTGGCTCGCTGCCTCATGCCCTTCGAATAGGTCGACATCCGGCGGCCGGCCTGCTCGGTCAGCTCCACTGTCTCGAGGGCTCGGCGAGCGGCGCCGGCCGGGTCGGGGACCCTGGCCAGTGCGGCGCTCCACTGTATGAACCGCCGGGCGCTCATGTGGCCGTAGACCGCCTCGTCCTCGGGAACGAAGCCGAGATGCCGGTAGACGCCGGTGTTCTTCCTGGGCGATTCGCCGAGGATGTGGGCCTTGCCGGTGGACGGGGACAGCAGTCCGGCCAGCAGCCTGAGGAAGGTGGTCTTCCCGGCGCCGTTCGGCCCCAGCAAGCCGGTCACGCCGGGCCCGAAGGAGCAGCTCACCTGGGAGACGGCCACTTTCTGCCCGAACCACTTCGACAGGTCGTCGGCCACCACCGTCGCCTCGGGCACGTGCATGGCGTCCGTCACGCCAGCCTCCTGTAGCGCCACCACACGAGTCCCACCGACACGGACACCACCCCGCACACCACGGCCAGCGACACGCCGGGCCCGAATCCGGCCTGGGCGGGGATCACCACGTCGGAGCTCCGGTCGAAGATCCAGTCCCGGATGTGGCGGGGGTGTTGTTCCAGCGCCACCAGGGTGGCCCACCGGGCGGCCGGAGCGGAGACGGCTTCCTGGAAGAACAGGGCGACCAGGTTGAGGCCGTAGACGCCGGCCACGAACGCCGCGGTCGCCGCCCCCACCCGGTTGATGAACGAGGAGGCCAGAAAGATCAGGGAGGCGTGGAGCGCGAAGTAGACGGTGGCGGCGAGGGGCACCTTCCACAGGATGTCGGTGGTATCCCCGAGGTAGGCGATGAAGCCGTCCGGGGAGAGGGCGGCCAGCCCGAGATGGAGGAGCAGCTGGGGGACCAGCCAGTAGCTGTAGATGACGGCCGCGTAGGCCCCGCCTTTCGCCACCAGGTAGTCGGTCACCGACAGGGGCCGCGAGAAGTAGACGTTGAGCACCCCCTGGGTCCGGTCGGGAACCAGCAGCTGGGGCCCGCAGTAGGCGGTGAACAGGAGCGCAACCACCGAGATGAAGTCGAAGTAGCCGGCGTAGCGGGGTATTAGTTCCTCGGTCGCCTCCGGGCCGACCGTGGTGCTGCTGACCCAGGCGATGGCCACCACTATCAGCATCACGGCCAGGGCCAGCGCGATGAGCGACCAGGGGAAGAGCTTGTGCTTGGTCTTGCGGCGGAGCCCGATCACCCGCCGGAATCCCTCCCTGACGATGGCCCGCATGGCGCCGCTCCGCCCGGTGCGCTCCCCCTCGTAGTGCCGGTAGCCCCGGTCGACGATTACCGCTTGGTCCTGCCGCTCCGGATCGGTCATGCGGGGCCTCGGGTGGCCGATTCCAGCACGTCCTCCAGCCGGCTCAGGCCGGTGCCCATCCTTCGCACCGACGAACCGGAGCTGGCCAGGGCGTCGCGCACCAGCACGAACACGTCGGTGTCCAAACCCTCCACGGTGATCACCGGCCCTTCCACGGCGGGCGAGACCCCCCGGGAGACGAGGTCGTCGATCAGGGGTCGAGGATCACCGAACACCTCCACGGACACCTGGCTTCCCTCCGTGGGCGGGTCGAGGGGTGCGGAGTGGATGAGCCGGCCCTCGTGGAGCATCAGCACCCAGTCGCAGGTCCGCTCGATGTCGTCGAGGAGGTGGGACGAGAACAGGACGCTGATCCCGAACTCCCGGAACCGGGCGATCAGCTTGAGCATCCGCTCCCGTCCGGTGGGGTCGAGGCCGGAGGCGGGCTCGTCCAGCAGCACCAGTTCGGGGTCGTGCACGATGCTCTGAGCGAGCTTGACGCGCTGTTGCATGCCGGTGGAGAAGTCGCCCAGATAGCGGAAACGTTCCTCGTGCAGCCCCACCAGGAAAAGGGTCTCCGAAGCCCGGCGCCGGGCTTCGGCGGAGGGGATGCCGGCCAGCTCGGCGGCGAAGGACACGAAGTCGGCGGCGGTCTGATCGAGGGGGAGGCACTTGTTCTCGGGCATGTAGCCGATCCGGGCCCTGAGACCGGCCGGGTCCTCGGACACCGGCACCCCGAACACCGACACCTCGCCGCTGGTGGGTCGGGTCAGGCCGAGCAGGATCCTGATGAGGGTGGTCTTCCCCGCGCCGTTGGCGCCGATGAGGCCGGTAACGCCGCCACCGACCGACAGATCCACATCCATGAGAGCCCGGACCCGGCCGAAGTCCTTGCCGAGGCCCTTCGAGCTGATGATGGGTTCCGGCGCCGAACCTTCAGCCGGGCCTGGAGACGACCCGCCGACGTTCGGGGTGGTCCGGTGTTCGCTCACGAGCTCGCTTTCACGCGAACGCACCGTGTCTCATCTGGAAGTCCTTTCGCGAGTATCACACCTTGCTCGCCCGTGACCGCCGGCGAGCGGTGCGGGCAACAACTTTACTATTCATAGGGCGTGCAAAAACGTCAATGGGGGATCACCCTCGCGATACCCTGATCGCCAGGGGGAACATCGGGAGAGTTCCCTCCGGGCGACCTCGACCCGACCGCACAGCCGGCCAGGACTTGGCGTTCAACGCCGACGGCGCGCGCTCGAAACCGTTCAGCCCGATGTGCGACCGCGGCCGTCCCGACGGCGCCGGGAGCGGGACCACCTCCCGTCTTTCCACTTGGCGGACCGGTCCGCTAGCCAGGCGCGAACCCGCGCCAGGACCTCCCTGGCCCACCTGAACTCGGTGGACCACAGCAGCAGACCCGCTACCAGGAGCACGGTCCCCGGAAGGAGGGGAAGTACGAACCCGGCCAAGCCCAGCAGCACGAGGAGCCCTCCGCCGATGGCCACGAGTGCCCTCCGGAAGTTTTGCTGGACGCTCATCTCTTCGTGCCTGCCACGCCGGCTCGGGCCCGCTCAGCCGCGGCTCGCCGCCTCCACCTTCCGGTACAGGGGGACGACGTCGCCGAGCGGGGTCCCGGCGGGCACGGGAGCGCCCGTCCACCCGGCGTCCGCCACGGTCCCCGAGAGTCCCAGCATGGTGTGGAGTTGCTGCGAGGTCACGGGCAGGTAGGGGGAGAACGCCACCTTCAGGTGGTTGATGGCGTCGATGGAGTTCTTCAGGACGGTGGCCGCCTGTTCCCGGTCGGTCTTCACCAGCTTCCACGGCTCGGTGGCGTTGAGGTAGGCATTGATCCTCGCCGCTCCTTCCATCGCCGTCCTGAGCCCCGCCCTGAGCTCTACCCGCTCTATGTGGGCCGCCACCCGTTCGAGGGTCTGGCCGGCCGAGTCCAGGACTTCCCGGCCCATGGCGGTCTGCTCGCCCCGCCGGGGAATCCGGGAATCGAACCCCGACCGGGTCATGGAGAGCACCCGGTGGACGAGGTTGCCCCAGGTGGCCACCAGCTCGTCGTTGATGCGGCGGTCCAACTCCTCCTCGGACACCTCGGTGTCGTTGTTCTCGGGCAGGTTGGCGGCCAGCGCGAAGCGGAGGGCGTCGGGCTCGTAGATGTCGAGGGCGGCGCCGATGGTCAGGCCGATGCCCCGGCTCGCCGATGCCTTCCCGCCCCGGAAGGTCACGTACTGGTTGGCGGGGACGTTGGTGGGCAGCTCCAGGCCCCCGTATCCCATCAGCATGGCGGGCCAGATGATGGTGTGGAAGGGGATGTTGTCCTTGCCGATGAAGTAGTAGTGCTCCGCGTCGGGGTTCTCCCACCAGTCCTTCCAGGCGTCGGGGGTGCGCTGGATCTTCGCCCATTCCTTGGCGGCCGACAGGTAGCCGATCACCGCGTCGAACCAGACGTATATCTTCTTGCCCTCGCCGAGCCCCTCCACCGGGATGTCGACTCCCCAGTCGATGTCCCGGGTGATCGCCCGGTCATGGAGGCCCTCCTCGATCCAGCCCAGGGAGAAGTTCAGCACGTGGCGGCGCCAGCCCTGCCGGGATCGCAACCACTCCTCGAGGCGGTCGGAGAAGTCGGACAGGCGCAGGTAGAAGTGGTCGGTCTTCCGTCGAACCGGAGCCGCTCCCGACAGCTTGGAACGAGCATCGATCAGATCGACCGGATCGAGGGTGCGGCCGCAGCTGTCGCACTGGTCCCCACGGGCCTCGCCGTATTCACAGTGGGGGCAGACGCCTTCGACGTAGCGGTCGGGGAGGAACCGGCCCGCGTCCGGGTCGTAGAACTGCTCGGAGGTCCGGCGGTCGATGTGACCGTTCTCGTGCAGGCGGCTGAAGATGTCCTGGGTGACATCGTGGTGGTTCCGGGTCCCGGTCGACGTGTACAGCTCCCACTGGATGGCCAGTGCCTTCCAGCCGGCCACGAATTCGGCGTGGTAGCGGTCCACGATTTCCTGCGGTGTGACGCCTTCCTGGTCGGCCCGGACGGTGATGGGGGTGCCGTGGACGTCGCTCCCCGACACCATCAGGGTGCGGTTGCCGACCAGCCGGTGGTATCGGGCGAAGATGTCGGCGGGCAGGTAGGCGCCGGCCAGGTGTCCCAGGTGCCTGGAGCCGGATGCGTAGGGCCAGGCCACGGCCACGAGAATGTTTCGAACCATCCCTCCTAGGGTACCGGAGTCGGTCCACCCGGCCGCGCAGCGGCGCCGTACCCGGAGATTCCGCGCCCCGCCCGGGGCCTACGATTGGGACCGTATGAGTGCTGCGGCCTCCCTGGCGGCCGGTCTGGTCGCCACCCTGTTCTGCGTCGATCTCGTGAGACGCTACCGGGCCTCGCCGAGTCCCCACACCGCCGCCTACGCGGCCGGTATCGGGTTCTTCGCCCTGGCCACCTGGGCTCTGTTCGTGGGGACGGCCACCGGGTGGACCTCGGCCAGCTACCGGACGTTTTTCCTGTTCGGAGCGATCGTGAACATCCCGGTCCTGGCCCTCGGTTCGATGTTCCTGGTGGTGGGGCGGAGGGCCGGCCACGCGATGCTGATGTTCATGTTCCCGTTCTTCGCCATCTCCCTGCCCACCACCCTGGCACAGCCGTTCGATGCCGGCGTCCTGCCCCCGGGCGGGGTGCCGAGCGGCCGGGACCTCTGGGTTGACATGTTCGGGCCCCGCCTGTGGGCGGCCATCGGCGGGGGTATGGGCGCCACCATCATCATCCTGCTGGCCCTGGTGTCTCTGGTCCGCTTCTTCCGCAAGAACCCACGGCTGGTGTGGGGCAACCTGGCCATCGTCGCAGGGACGCTGGCGGCCTCCACAGGCGGGACCATCCTGGCCCTGGGCCTGGACTGGGGGTTCGCCGCATCGCTGCTGGTGGCGGTCACCTTCATCTGGGCGGGCTACCGCATCGCCTCGGGCGCCCGCAGGCGATCTCCGATCCCCGACCCCGCCGCCGATGGGGGAGAGCGCTGAGCCAACCGCCGGCCGCCGGTTGCCCGCCCCACGGTCCCCGGTCTGCGAGCCGGTCGCCGTCAGCCGCTAGCCGTCTTTTCCACATTCCCGTGTCCCGAGTGCGGGTAAGAGCGCGAAAAAATGTGGAGAGCGCGAAAGATCGCGACCGAGAGCGCGAAAAACGACGAGAGCGCGAAAAGTGTCGTGGCAGAGCGCGAAAACCGGGACCGGGAGCGCGAAAACATGTCGCGGCAGTGCCGGGCCCTCTTTTGCCGACTCCTCGGAGTTCAGGGGGGAGTGACCGTCGCGAGCAGGTCCCAGTCGCTCCGATGAGGTCACATCCGCTCCGGGCCGGCCGGCCGGTTCCCTTGACCGATGCCCGGGGATCGAGTTGTGCCCGGTCCCGGGTTAGTGTGAGCGAACTCTCGCTTCTTCCAGGATTCCTATGGCCATCCTCCTAGCCGGACTGACGTCTGTCTTCTACGGGGTTTTCGACTTCGCAGGTGGGATGGCCACTCGCCGGGCCCCGGTCTTCGCGGTTGCCTTCTGGTCCAACATCATGGCCTTGACGCTTTCGGGTTTGGTCGCGTTCTTCTACCACTTGGCGTTCGGGTCCGCCGTCAGCCTCTCCGACCTGGCCTGGGGAGCGGCGAGCGGTGTCGCCGCGGTCGTAGGGGTGGTCGCGTACTACGAAGGCCTCGCGAAGGGCCAGATGGCGGTGGTCGCTCCGGTATCCGCCATCACCCAGTCACTGATCCCGTTCATGTTCGGGTTCCTGACCGGAGAACGCTATGCCTTGTTGCCGTGGATCGGGGTTGCCCTCGCCGTCCCTGCGATGTGGCTGACCGTTGCGACCAGGATCCGTGGAGACCGTCCGGGGAAGGCGATATACGGTCTCGGCGCCGGGCTGGGCTTCTCGTTGATGTTCATCGGCCTGGCACAAGTCTCGGGCGAGGCCGGAATGTGGCCGTTGATTTCCTTCAGGTTCGCCAGCGTTGCCACAGCGGCTGTCCTGGTCAAAGCGCGGGGGATCCCCCTCAGGATGGCAAGGAAGAACCTGCTGCTGAGTTTCGCCGCCGGGGGTGCGATCTTGGCCAACCTCACCTACGTGCTGGCAGTGCGGATCGGGCCGCTGGGACTCGTCGCGGTTGCGTCGTCCCTCTATCCGGCCGTGGTGGTCGTCATGGCTTTCCTGGTCTACAGGGAAAGGCCTGCTCCCCAGCGCGTAGTGGGTCTCTTGCTGTCCCTGGGAGCCTTATCCCTGATCGCCCTGAACTGATCCGACTGCCGCTCACAGCGGTTACCCGACCCGATGGCCTCGCCCCGGCCCTAGCGCCTCCGTCTGGGTGGGTGTCGCAGGGGGGAGTGGAGGTGGCAGTGGTCGGCCGAGTTGTAGATGGATAGGCGCGCCGTGCATTTGTCGGTGGCGCAGCGGCGGCCACGCGGATATTTGGGTGGCGGGCGGCCTTGTTGGGGGAGGACTCTGCTCATTGGGGTTCACCGTACTCGGGAAACGTTTCCGGGGAAACGGGGGCGGTTTCACCCTACACCAGACACCTGGAACCCTGTCGTTTAACCGGCATAACCAATGCCATGCTCACTATGCTTGAATGTGCGGCATGAGAACGATGATCGTGCTTCCAGACCACCACCACGCCGAAGCCAAGCGCGAGGCGGCTCGCCAGGGAGTCTCCCTGTCCGAGTACATCCGCCGTCTCGTCGCTCGCGATCTGGGTAAGGACGCTCCCGCGAGCGACCCGTCCGTCATCTTCGGTCTGTTCGACAGCGGCGGATCGAGAATCGCCGACGGCAAGCAGGCCATGATCAGCGAGGCAATCGACCAACAGTTCGAGGCCAAAGGCATCTGATCGGTGGTTCCGGTGTTCGTGGACACCAGCATCTGGTATGCCGCCGCTGCCGACGGTGACTCCCACAGCCCCGTTGCCCGTTCCTTGCTCGCGGACAACGCCGGGGCGCTGGTGACCAGTGACCTGGTACTTGCCGAACTGTGGAACTTGGTGAACGCGCGGGTTGATCATCACACCGCCAATCGCCTGGTCTCTTCGATAACGGCCGGTGTCGCCCGAGTCGAGTGCGTGACCGACGAGGATATCGAGGCGGCAGCCGGCGCGCTGGCAGCCTTCCCCGATCAGGCCTTTTCCCTGACCGACCGCACGAGTTGGGCGCTGATGGAGCGGCTCGGGATCAGTGACGCCCTTGCCTTGGACGCCGATTTCCGCATCTATCGCTACGGGCCCCAGCGCCGTAGAGCGTTCTCAGTACGCCCGTAGCCGGTAATAGATCAAGCGTTATTGGCCGTTAACCCGGTACCGCCATCTGACACCCGGCAACCGGCGCCTAACCGCCCTGTGGTGGGCGGAACACGGCATTCCCCAGGCAGGGTCTCGAAAGCACGAAGGCACATAGGCACGGCGGCACGAACGAAACGGGATCCGGGGGCGCTAGCCCGACCCGGCCAGCTCTTCCGGAGCCGGGGGCGCCAGGCCGGCGCTTTCGGCCGCGCCGGCGAGGACCGGCTTGGGTGTGCGGGTCTTGAGATTCTCGATACGGTCCAGGGACCGCTCCAGTTTCCGTTGCCGGGTGGTCGTCAACTCCCCGAACGCGGTGTTGAGACGTCCCAGGTGCCGCTCCACCAGCTCGACCTTGCCCACATAACGGCCCCATTCCTCGGTGAAGACGGTCAGGTGATCGAGTATCTCCTGTGACGACCGCTCCAGAGCGATGGTGTCCATCGCCTGGCGCACCAGCGAGACCATCCCGAACAGCGTGAAGGGTGAGCACACCACCACCCGCACCGACAGGGCCTGGTCCAGCAGCCGCGCGTGGTGCTCGTGGATGAAGGCGTAGACCCTCTCGTTGGGAACGAACATCAGCACGAACCCGACCGTGCTGATCGACTCCCGGTAGGCATCCCGCCGGGCCGTCTCCCGGATGTGGTGCCATACCGCCCTCCCGAAGTCCTTGACCGCGGCCGTCTCCTCGTCGGGCGTTCCGGCCTCCAGGTAGCGGACGTAGGCCTCCAGAGGGAACTTCACGTCCATGTGGAGAAGCCGCCCGTCAGGAAGGTCGAAGGTGAAGTCGGGCCGGGTACCGGCGCTGGTGGTCAGCTGCTTACGGTAGTTCACCCCCTCGATCAGCCCGGCCGACCGCAGTATGTCGTCGGCCATCCGTTCCCCCCACTGGCCCCTGGCCTGCGGGTTGCCGAGAATGTCGTTGAGCCGCTGGGTGGAGGCGAGGAGCCGGCGCTGCTGATCGGCGGCGTTGCGCAGGTTCTCGGTGAGGCCCTCGTGCTGGACGGCCCGGTCCTTCTGGAGTTCGCCCACCAGCCCCCGGATGCCGGCGAGTTCCTCGTTGACCCTGGCGACCAGCGGCTCCCACTTGGTGTCGAAGACGTCACGCTCGCGGGCGATCTCGGCATGGCCGGCCCTGATCTCGGCCCGGCCGGTCTGGAGATGGGTCTGGAACGCCTGCCCGGTCACCCGGACCACCTGTTCCACCAGCGCGTTGGGATCCACCGGTGGGACCGAGCCGCGGCTACGCCTCCGGGCCAGAGCGAAGGCGGCCGCCGCTCCGAGGGCGCCGGCGAGGGCAAGGCCGAGAATCACAGTGATGTTGTCCATGCCCGGCATGGTAAAAGGCGGGTGTGACACGTTCCGGGATTCTGTCCCGCACCTCGCATGCCACCGCACCGGGACCAGCCCCGGCGAGCCCTGAGATCGCACCCGATGGCGGGTCTTCGTCATCTGTGAGCGCTTGGCCTAGCCTAAGCATGGTGGAAGAATGACAAAAATTTATAGCCGTCATATAGCCTGAGACAGGATAGTATTGTTATGTTATACGAACGTTGGCCGTTCAGAATCCAGGGATTGGGTATCCACCCTGACATGTCGGCATCGCGAATCTGTACAATCCAGAAGTGAAGGAGCGAGCAGGTGAGTCTACAGCTTGTTGATTTGGGAGCCATCTTCGGTCTGCTGAGCTTGTTCGCGGGCTTCCTCCGGTGGGTGATGGCCACGGAGATGAAGGCCGTGCACCAGCGTTTCGAGAACGTGGACCGGCGTCTTGACAAGCAGGACAAGGACCTGGACCAGCGTTTTGGCAAGCGGGATGAGGACCTGGACCGGCGTTTTGGGGACGTGGACCGGCGTTTTGACAAGCAGGACAAGGAAATGAACCGGCGTTTCGACCGCCAGGACGGGGACATGGCTGAGCTGAGGTCGGATGTCGGGGAGTTGAAGTCGGATGGCGGGGAGTTGCAGATAAATATGGCGGTGGTGAAGAACGATCTCGGCCATGTGAAGAACGGTCTCGGCCATCTCCGGTCTCGCTGGGATCGGATGGATACGAACATCGTCCAGATCATGCGCGACCTCGGCCGGTTGGAGGGTGAACAGCGGAGTTCCTCCCCGAAGGAGAAGATCGGCGCCGGCGGCTAGTAGCGCCTATGTGCCGGGCGGGGACCGCACCCGGGACCCGGAGACGGCCACGGTCTGTCCGTTCTGCTAGCTCCGACAACACCTCCGGTAGCCCGCATACCACCACTCTCCCGTAGTACCCGTGTGTCGGGCAGGGACCATCCGCTGGAGCTGATGATACGTTCTCGGATTCCCCACCTTCGCCCGCCGGAATCATCACGAGACCTCTAGAATCGAGCAGCGAAGAGAGGGGAGCGGATGGACACGCAGCACATTGACTGGATAGTCGTCGGTGACTGGATAGCGACTGGTCTGAAGGCGGCCTGCTGCTGGCGTTCGTGTTCGTCGTAGGGTCGTGGCTGGGCGGTCGCCTGTATGTCCTGATGAGTTGGTTCAATAGAAACGCCGAGGCACGGGCCAGGGAGGAACGGCGTCAGGATGCTTGCCTGACACGAATGGACCACCACCTGGCCCGGTTGGAGATGGACCGAGTCGTACCGGGCGCGGATGTGGCGATTCTGAAGCTGGATCTGGGGATGTTGAAGGACAGCATTTGGGAGGGTAGGGCCTCATCTCGCTAGCGGCTCCGAGGTCACTGGCTGGTCGTACTCGTCAAATACGACTAGTCGTCGTCCGGTAAAGCATGATCCATGCGAGTTCGGGGCTTACCCCCTCCCGGCTTCTGATGGTTAAGCAGGGAAAACTGTTACCGATCCTGGTAGGAATAGCCCCACCGAGGGGAGAGCGCGAAAACCGGCCCGCCGAAATCGGTGCTCCCGCACCGGGCCCTCCCCCCGCCACCACCCATCCTGTTGGAGCGTGGTCGGCCATGCCCGGCTGGAAGCCGGGAATAGGCTGTTCGCTCCATGAAGCTTGATGTTCCCTCCGGGCTGGCCGAACCGATCGACGAAAGCCTTCAGCCGGTGTAGGTGCTTAGCGATAGGCAACGTATAGCGGGGGTATGACAGATTCCGGAAGGACCCCCGCACCTCGCACGCCCGCCGCCGCTCCAAGACCAGCCCCGGCGCGCCCCTTGATCTATGAAATCGATGAGCACGGGATAAGAACCGTCCGGTACCCTTCCCCCACGATGTCATCCCCGGCCACCACCGCCCCGGCGTCCCCGATCCTCGGCCCCTCCGTCACCCCGCGCACGATCGACTCCTTCCTGGGGGCGGTCCCCTCCGTGGACGAGGTGGGCGTGGCGGAGCGAGCCGGCGCCCTGTCCACCAGGTCGGTGAAGCGAGAGTCCAAGCGGGCGGCGCTCGACCTGGCCATCCGGATGTGCGATCTCACCACCCTGGAAGGCCGGGACACCCCCGGCAAGGTCATCCAGCTGGCTTCCAAGGCGATCCGCCCCGACCCCACCGATCCCGACATTCCGCCGGTGGCCGCCCTCTGCGTCTATCCCAACATGGTCCCCCACGCCGTAGAGGCCCTCGCCGGGAGCGGCAGCGGGGTGGCGGTGGCCTCCGTGGCCACCTACTTCCCGTCCGGCCAGGCCCCCCTTGACATCAAGACCGGCGAGGTGGCCTGGGCGGTCGCCGCCGGCGCCGATGAGATCGACATGGTGATCAACCGGGGCGCCTTCCTCTCCGGCGACTACCTCAGGGTGCACGACGAGATCGTCGCGGTCAAGGAGGCCTGCGACACAGCCCACCTCAAGGTCATCCTCGAGACCGGCGAGCTCAGCACCTTTGACAACGTGCGGAGGGCCTCGATGCTGGCGATGGCCGCCGGCGCCGACTTCATCAAGACGTCCACCGGCAAGGTCTCGCCCGCCGCCACCCTCCCGGTGACCCTGGTGATGCTCGAGGCCATCCGCGACTTCCACGCCGCCACCGGAACGGCGGTGGGGATGAAGCCGGCGGGCGGGATCAGCACCGCCAAGGTCGCCATCCGCTACCTGGTGCTGCTGGCCGAGACCCTGGGGTCCCACTGGCTCACCCCCGACCGCTTCCGCTTCGGTGCCTCCAGCCTGCTCAACGACCTGCTCATGCAGATCCGCCGGCTCCGTGACGGCCACTACCAATCGCCCGACTACTTCACCAAGGACTGATCCGCCATGAGCCCCTCCGAGAGTCCCTCCATGAGCCCCTCCATGAGCCCCTCTGAGAGCCCCTCCGAGAGTCCCTCCGAGAGCCCCTCCCAACCGGCCCGGCGCCCCGAGATCGTCCCGTCCGGCCTCGACTACGTGGCTTCCATCGAGTCCACCGATGTGGTCTCCATCGACCCGAGCTACGACCTCTGGATCGATGGGGCGCCCGCCGAGCCCACCACCAACCGCTACTTCCCCACCATCAACCCGGCCACCGAGGAAACCCTCAGCCGGGTCGCCGAGGGAGGCTCCAAGGACATAGAGAGAGCGTTCAGAGCGGCCCGCAAGGCCTACGAGGGCCCCTGGGGCAAGATGCCGGGAGCCGAACGGGCCAAATACCTCTACCGGATCGCCCGCATGCTCCAGGAGCGGTCCCGCGAGTTCGCCGTGCTGGAGACGCTGGACGGGGGGAAGCCGATCAGGGAGTCCCGCGACATCGACCTGCCCCTGGCCGCCGCCCACTTCTTCTACCACGCAGGCTGGGCGGACAAGCTCGAATATGCCTTCCCGGGCCTCGACACCGCCCCGGTGGGTGTGGTCGGCCAGGTGATCCCCTGGAACTTCCCGATGCTGATGATCGCCTGGAAGGTGGCGCCGGCCCTGGCCACCGGCAACACGGTGGTGCTGAAGCCGGCCGAGACCACCCCGCTTAGCGCCCTGGCCTTCGCCCGCCTCACCGCCGAGGCCGGTCTCCCCCCCGGGGTGCTGAACATCGTCACCGGTGACGGAGCGACCGGCGCCGGGGTGGTGGGCCATCCCGATGTCGACAAGGTGGCCTTCACCGGCTCCACCGGGGTGGGCAAGCAGATCCAGCGCAGCCTGGCCGGCGCCGGCAAGCGCCTGACCCTCGAGCTGGGGGGCAAGGCGCCCCACATCATCTTCGACGATGCGCCCCTCGACCAGGCCATCGAGGGGATCATCAACGGCATCTTCTTCAACCAGGGCCATGTGTGCTGCGCCGGCAGCCGCCTGCTGGTCCAGGAGTCGATCTTCGGCGACCTGATGGACAAGCTGCGCCTCCGCCTGACCCACCTGCGGGTGGGCGACCCGCTCGACAAGAACACCGACGTGGGGGCGATCAACAGCCGGGCCCAGCTGGAGAGGATCACCGACCTCGTGGACATAGGGGTGGCGGAGGGCGCCGAGATGTACCAGCCTCCGTGCGTGCTGCCCGATCGGGGCTTCTGGTTCGCCCCCACCCTCTTCACCGGCGTCTCCCAGAGCCATCGCATCGCCCGGGAGGAGATCTTCGGCCCGGTGCTGTCGATCATGACCTTCCGGACCCCGGCGGAGGCGGTGGAGAAGGCCAACAACACGCCCTACGGCCTGTCAGCAGGTGTCTGGACCTCCAAGGGCGCCCGCATCCTGTGGATGGCCGACCGGCTCGCCGCCGGGGTGATCTGGGCCAACACCTACAACAAGTTCGACCCGGCCTCGCCCTTCGGCGGCTACCAGGAGTCCGGGTTCGGCCGGGAGGGCGGGCGACACGGCCTGCTCGCCTACCTGCGGGGTGGGTCGTGAGCCGGGTGGCGGTCCGCAAGACCCACAAGCTGTACATCGACGGGGACTTCCCGCGCTCCGAGTCGGGCCGGACGTTCCCGGCTCTCGACCACAAGGGCGAGGTGGTCGCCCGGGTGGCGGCCGGCACCCGCAAGGACCTGCGGATGGCGGTCCGGGCCGCCAGGCGGGCCCAGCCGGGGTGGGCCGCCCGCACCGGGTACAACCGGGGCCAGATCCTCTACCGGATTGCGGAGATGGTGGAGGACCGGGCCGAGGCCTTCGGAGCGGCCGTGCGCCTCTCCGGGGTCAGCGCCGCCAAGGCCCGGCGGGAGGTCGCCCAGGCCGTCGACCGGCTGGTGTGGTACGCGGGGTGGGCCGACAAGTTCGCCCAGGTGATGGGGAATCTCAACCCGGTGTCGGGACCGTTCTTCAACATCTCCACCCCCGAGCCCACCGGGGTGGTGGGGATCATCGCCGCGGAGCCGTCTCCGCTTCTCGGCCTGGTGTCGCGGGTGGCGCCGGTGATCGTGTCCGGGAACACCGCGGTGGCGCTGGCCTCCGAGCGATGGCCCACGCCTTCCATCACGCTGGCCGAGGCGATGGCAACCGCCGATGTTCCCGATGGGGTGGTCAACATCCTCACCGGCCCCAAGGCGGGCATGGTCCCGTACCTGGCCTCCCACCTGGACGTGAACGCCATCGACGCGTTCGGCGCCGACCCCGCCATGCTGGCGGACATCGAGCAGGAGGCGGCGGCCGGGGTCAAGCGGGTGGTGCGCCCGCCCGGGGGAGAGGTCGACTGGACCGAGGCGCAAAGCCCCTATGCCATAGCCGCCTTCACGGAAATCAAGACCGTCTGGCACCCCAAGGGCCTCTAGAGCCAGTGGCCAGTGGCCAGTGGCCAGTGGCCAGTTTCCAGTGGGCAGTGGGGCAGAGATCAGTGGGCAGTGGGCAGTTGGGACTTGGAACTAAGTCAGGCTTTCCGAGCCCCCCTCTGAGCAGTGGGCAGTGGGGCCTGAGGCTGCGTCGGCCCTTTGAGCCCCTCTGACCTCTGGCCCCCTCATCGTTGGACGACATCGACAAGCCGTAAGAGGACACCGATCAGAGCAGTGAGGACGATGGCTGCTGTGAGCAGCACGCCAATACCCCATTTTATGAGACCTAGCGTAGTTTCTAGCTTTGTAAGACGTTCGCCTGTCGTGCGGCGACGCTCACTCTCGGCTGGACTGATCCAGCTCTCGGATGAGGCCGGTGGTGGGTAACCAGGTGACGGCTGGGAATCAGTCACCTGACCGCTCCGTCGAGGCGAGCCATTCCCACATGGCGCGGTCGTCATAGCCGGAGTAGGAAGCGTTGAGCTTGAACACAGCTCCAGTTACGGAAAGATGCGGATCATCATCATTGCGGCCTATGCCCAGCTTCGCGGCCACGTTCTGAGCAAGGGCGTCACTTTCGATCAGGTAGAAACGATCTGATATCTGGAAATGCCGTTGCCCTGGGTAGGCCTCACGAAGCCGCCGGATGGGTTCTTCGATTTGGTCTCCTGATAGGCGCACAGCGAATACAGCCATTACTAACTCCTTTCAGGCGCGAACGATAGATACGATATGACGTGTGCTTGATCGACCGAAATCATCGACTGGGCTCAGCGAGCGGTACGTCTGTGATCGGTCGAGACAAGGATGGCCTTGGCGAGATCCTGGGCGAATCGGGAAGGCGCCACTGTGTAGACGGGTAGCGGAGCGGGCTTCTTGACCTTGGCTATGCGCCGGACGACATGTGTTGCTGGGGGGTGCCATCGGTGCTCTCCTTGCGGGGGTACCCCTCCGACTATGGGGTATCTTCGACTATACCGAACATTTGACGGGTAGAACAGTGGGCCGTTGTCAGTGGGCAGTGGGGCCTGGGGCTGCGTCGGCCAAGAGACCGAGATCAGCATCGGCGACATGCTCCCCGCCGACTCCGACCTGGCTGCGCTGATGTGATCGGTGTGTCCGTGTTGTGTACGGCCAACCGCGCACGTCGTCAAAACACACTGCCCAGTTCCCGGCCGCCGAGCCACCGCTCCCCACTGCCCACCGCCCAATGCCAAGAGGCTGGAAGTTTGATCGCGCTGTTCGGCATCAGGTAAGAGAACGATAAAAATACTTACCGATTAGACCGTATAGTGGCCATTTGGTTCTCTAGATTACGGCTCTGCTGGCAGGGAAACACCTGCTTTGAGCTATTGCTCGACGTGGTGGTGCCTCCTAGAATGGAAAGCGAAGGGAGAAGGTGAATGGACCCGCAGCTGGTTGATTGGGGAGGCTCGGCCGTCCTATTGGGCATCTTCTGGCAGGCGACGGCCTGGTCGATGAAACGTATGATC
>LXNI01000652.1_pt1 | contig 38118 bp, 31 predicted proteins | sample 809091 | NCBI WGS metagenome assembly LXNI01 (sample SAMN04870527, study PRJNA318959) | sponge metagenome | biome: 01000161; feature: marine sponge reef; material: water | host: Sarcotragus foetidus | place: Greece: Milos, Mediterranean Sea | collected 2013-05-29 | depth 5-7 m
TCAAGATCCGATATAGGGTAATACAAAATGGGCTGGAGTACTGATCGGTAACTGCTGTGGCTGCAATCACATAGAGGCCCCGAGCCCCGGGAGTACGACGAGATCTAGTAAAGTACCGCTAGTAATTGAGCGATGTCCCCGTTAGCTTTTCTCTTGATCTCTCCTGTCACGACATAGCGTTGCCCTCCCCAGACCTCGTTCCACGAATGCTTCCTGCCGATCTCGTCTTCTCGGTTGGACGGTATCAAGCACGTGATTTCCTGTTCCGATACACGATGCCGGATTCTGACGGCAGGCTTCCCGTAATGGGCAATAGCTTCAATCACGTTACCCTCGATCGATCCCAGCTCCGTCCCTTGAAATGCGATGCTGCCCTCGTTCTCGATGCTGCGCATCTCTTCCAGGACCTTCTTTGCTACGGGTGCCTTGATACTGACCGGATCTGCGCGGCCAAGCCAGTAGTAGTCCGTTCTGAGCACTCCGTTCGTGTTGCGCTTGAAGAGCCTCTGGACCGTCTCTTTCTCAGCAATAGTAGGCGACGGTTGTGGATCCAAACCGTGGTTGGCGTCTAGGGGCACTTGGACCGTGACGAGACGGACCCGAGATCGCGAGACCGCCGCCCGCACGCTTGCCGAACCCATCCCCGCTGAAGTATGCTTAGGGTGTCCGGCGGGCTTGTGCCCGCGTGGGACTGCCCGTCCTATGGAGTAGTCCCAAAGTGCGCCTGTTATCAGGCCGCACGTCTCCCCTCATGACGATAGGCGAACTGCATCAGAAGGACATCCAGTCCCTCACCCAGATTGCTCTCGACCTCGAAATCGAGGATGTCGGCGGACTTCGCAAGCAGGATCTGATCTTCAAGATCCTGCAGTCACAGGTTGACGAGGACGGCATGCTCGGTGTCGAGGGCGTGCTGGAGATTCTTCCTGAGGGCTTCGGCTTCCTCCGCTCGCGGATCTCCAACTATTTGCCCGGACGGGATGACATCTTCGTAGCCCCGCAACTGGTGTACGACTACGCGATCCGCAACGGCGACACTGTCGAAGGCGAAGCCCGCATGCCGCGCGACCGCGAGAACTATTTCTCGCTGACGGATGTCTCTGCGCTCAACCAAGCCGATCCGGACGAGGCTAGGTGGCGGATTGATTTCGACAGCCTGACGCCGTTCTACCCCCAGGAACAGCTGCACCTTGAGACTGCGAGGGAGAACCACAGCGGGCGCGTGATGGACCTGATCACGCCCCTAGGCAAGGGCCAGCGCGGATTGATCGTTGCGCCTCCGCGCACCGGCAAGACGATGCTGCTGCAGTCCATCGCCAACTCCATCACGACCAACCATCCGGACGTGACGTTGATCGTGCTCCTGATCGACGAGCGGCCGGAAGAGGTCACCGACATGCAGCGTTCGGTCAAGGGCGAGGTCATCAGTTCCACCTTTGACGAGCCCCAGACTCGTCACGTGCAAGTGGCCGAGATGGCGATCGAGAAGGCCAAGCGCCTAGTCGAGCACAAACGCGACGTGGTCGTGCTGCTGGATTCCATTACACGTCTGGCACGGGCATACAACACTGTCGTGCCGTCGTCTGGCAAGGTCCTAACTGGCGGCGTCGATGCGAATGCCCTGCAGCGGCCGAAACGCTTCTTCGGCGCGGCTCGCAACATCGAGGAGGGAGGATCGCTCACGATCGTCGCGACCGCTTTGGTGGACACCGGCAGCCGCATGGACGAGGTCATCTTCGAGGAGTTCAAGGGCACGGGCAACATGGAGCTGCACCTAGATCGCAAGCTGGTCGACAAGCGCACCTTCCCGGCTATCGACATCCACCGCAGCGGGACCCGCAAGGAAGAACTCCTGTTGGACGAAGAGACATTGAGGCGTGTCTGGGTCTTGCGCAAAGTTACCAGCAACCTCGGCACCGTCGAATGCATGGAATTGCTGCTCGATCGCATGTCCAAGACCCGCAGCAACGCCGAGTTCTTGGCTTCGATGAAGAGCTGAGTTGATGGACGGCAGCAAGGCGCGCACCAAGCTTCGGGTCCGCTACGCAGAAACTGACCAGATGGGCGTGGTTTACTACGCCAACTATTTTGTCTGGATGGAAGTCGCGCGAGTCGCCTTCTGTCGGCATGCCGGTTTCGAGTACCGCGACATGGAGCGGGAGGCCGGCGCGCAGCTTGCAGTGACCGAAGCGCGTTGCCAGTACCGCGCGCCGGCCCGCTTTGACGATGAAGTCGATCTGGTCTGCTGGGTGACCGAGAGCCGCTCGCGCAGCGTGCGCTTTGCCTACGAAATGCTGCGTGACGGGGAATTGCTGGCGACCGGCGAGACGCTCCACACCGTCATAGACTCGCGGGGCAAGATGATCCGGCTGCCGGAACAGTACCGGCAGTACTTTCCACTCACGGGCTAGTCTGCGATGGCGGCGGGCTTGCCGGCAGGCAACTCGTGCGGCGACGGCCGATGTCTCATGGGATAGACTGACAGGAGTCATGACGATGATTCACAAGTGCATACCCGCGTTGCTCTGCTGCGCTCTTTTCTGGGCTTGCGATAGCGGAGGCTCCGCGTCAAGCGAGCCTGCACAACAAGAATCTGCGCCTTACCTCGTGCAGTACGAGGGCGGGGAAGGGGCAGGACACGGCAAGCACATCGTGCTCATCGGCGGCGATGAGGAATACCGGTCCGAGGAAGGTCTTCCGCAACTGGCGCGCATGCTGTCGCAGCACCACGGTTTCCGCTGCACCGTGCTCTTCGCCGTTGATCCCGAGACGGGCATTGTCAATCCCCACGTCAATACCAACATCCCCGGCACAGAGCACCTCGATGATGCAGATCTGATGTTCATCCAGACCCGGTGGCGCGTGTTGCCTGACGCGCAGATGGAGCCGATCGACCGCTTCCTGAAGGCAGGCAAGCCGGTGATTGCGCTGCGAACGGCCACGCACGCCTTTGCTCCCCAGCCAGAACTGCACAAGCAGATCCTGGGCTACCTGCGGGCTGCCCGCAGGGCCGAGGATCCCGATTCTGTCGCCCTGCCCGACATCGCGGCAGAGGATTGGGGGCCGTTCGACCACTACGGAGACGGCTACACCGGCCCCATGCAGGAATGGCGCGATGGCTTCGGACGGCTGGTCGTCGGCGAGCGCTGGGTGGCCCACCATGGCAGGCACAAGCACGAATCTGCCAAGGGTGTGATCGCTGCCGAAGCTGCTGACCACCCGGCTCTTCGGGGCGTCGATCCGGATTCGATCTGGAGCGCGGCAGATGTGTACACGGTGCGCCTGCCGCTACCCGGCGACTCGATGGCGCTGGTGCATGGCAAAGTAATGGCGCGGGCCGGGGAATATAACGAGGAAGACGCGCTCTACGGTATGCGGCCGAGCGATGCCGAACCGGTCGAAGGCAAGAATGACCCGATGATGCCGGTCGTGTGGACCAAGAGCTATCAGCTGCCGGGGGGCACGCAGGGCCGAGCATTCTCGACCACCCTTGGCACCTCCACCGATCTGCTCGAGGCGGGCGTGCGCAAGATGCTGCTCAACGCGGTGTTCTGGGCACTGGGCGAGGAGTCCGCGATCCCGGCCGAAGGCGTTGCGTCTGATCTTGTGGGGGACTACAACCCAACAAGATTCAACAACCATCCGCCCGAGTATTGGCAGCAGCGGGCTGTAGTGCCGGCTGACTTCCGCTAGCTGCGCCGAACGGGCGATCAGGCTCGCGCCACGGCCTCTACGGCTGTGACCACATCTTTTCCGCTCGGTGCCTGGAAGGCCCGCAGGCCGAATTGCGGCAATGCCGCAAAGATGTGGTCGAAGATGTCGGACTGGATAGCCTCGTACTGCACCCAGCGCTTGTCCGTGGTAAACGCGTAGATTTCCAAGGGAAGCCCTTGCGGCGTAGGCTGCAGCTGGCGCACGATCAGCGTCATCTGCGAGTTCACCATCGGATGGGCTGACAGATAGGCCACTAGGTAGTTGCGGAAGACTCCGAGGTTGGTCATCCTGCGGCCGTTCACCTCAACCGCTTCGTCGATCCCTTGGGCTTGATTGTGCTCGGACAGTTCCGCTTCTTTGCGTTCCACGTAGTCTCGCAAGATCTCGATGCTCTTGTAGTGCTCGACCATCTCCGGCAGGCAGAACCGCACGCTCGACACGTCCAGCAAGATCGAGCGCTTGATACGGCGCCCGTCGGACTCCTCCATGCCGCGCCAGTTCTTGAAGCCCTCCGAGATCAACGAGTAGGTCGGCACCATGGAGATGGTCTTGTCCCAGTTCTGCACCTTGACGGTGTGCAGCGTGATCTCAACGACGTCGCCATCGGCCCCGTACTGCGGGATTTCCACCCAATCACCGGTACGGACCATGTCGTTGCTCACCAACTGGATGCCGGCCACGAGCCCTTGCAGAGTGTCCTTCGAGACGAGCAATATGACCGCCATCATGGCGCCAAGGCCGCTGAGCAGCAGCAACGGGGAATTGCCCGTCACAATCGAGACGCCTAGGATGATCGCGCCGACCGAGAGCACGATCTTGAGCACCTGCACGTACACCCGGATCGGAAAGCGGCGCGCGATCTCGTACTCTTGCTCGTAGATTTCCCGGCCCACCGTCAGGACGCGGAGCGCGGTTGCCAGCAATGCCACCAACGCGTACACTTCGGCCCCGCGCATGACCCAGAGCGACAGCGAGGGCGAGATCAGCACCTGCGGTCCGAGCACGTAGACGATCAGGGCAGGGACTAGGTGTGAGAGTTGCGAGAAGACACGCCGCTCAACGAGTCGGTCGTCCCAAGTGGACTCAGTCTTGGTTGCGGCCTTGCGCACCGCGCGCACGATCACCTTCAAGCAGATGAAGTGTCCGAACCACGCAACGACTGCGATCAGCAGGATCTCCAACGAGTCAGCCGTAAGGTGGGCTGCACTCTCAGTGAGCCCTAGGTCGAGCAGCTTCTGAACGAGCAACGGGTCCATGTGATCAATCCAAAGGGAGCCGTTGGCCGGCCGGAATCAGCCCAAGGCTGATCCGTGGACTCCCCTTACAAGCTTAGGCGGCAGACGACCCCCACATCGTCGCAATACCACATCCAGCCGCCGCGAATAGTCATGCCGTGCGGCAAGGGGTCGGTGTCTGCAAGCTGGATCTTGGCGCTAGCTTCGCCTGTTTCCGGGTCGAACCGGTAGATGGCGTTGTCGTTCGATTCGACACACCAGAGCCACTTGCCTTCCCAGCCGAGGCCATGGGGTCGGTCACCGGCGGTGGGGAACTGCTTCTCAATCTGGAACTGCGCAGGGTCAATCCTGTAGATCATCTGGGCGGGCGGGACGGACACCCATAGTTTGCCGGCGCGCCACTCCATTCCGTGGGCTCCCGTCGCGTTCCGTTGCGCAGGTGATCGACCCGCTATTGCTGTCGGCTTGGGCGGCGGTGCCAGTGGGCTGCGGCGGGATTCGGTCCACCCCACCACCCCCGAGCCTGGGGAGTCGAAACTCGCCAAGGTTCGTCCGGTCAGCGGGTCGATCTTCAAGATTTCGCGGCTGTACGTCGAGGCAGTCCAGAGTGCCCTGCCGTCGAATGTGATCCCGCTGCCCGCCTTGGTCTCTGTCTCGATCTGTCTGATGACCTTGCCGTCTTTGTAGTCAACCAAGTAGGCGCGGTTGTCCCCCTGATCCAAGATCCAGAGGCCCTCCTCGACGGCCTGCAAGCCATTCGGCTTGGGCCCCGGGGAGTCGAACATGGTCGTGACCTCGGCGCTGCGAACCTCGAGCTTTGCAAAGGCTGGCAGCGCGGATACGAGCGCGATAAGCTCTCGCCTGGTGACTTGCATGGCCGACTCCTGCGGCCCGACCTGTACACCGTCAAATCGGTGTTGGCGTCTGGGCTGCTCCGATTATAGTGCGATGGCTTCAGCCCATGTCGTTACCTCCATGACCCGCTCCGACGGCTTCCGGCTGGAGAGACAGTTAGCCGGGCGGGATTCGCACCCGCTGGGAGCCAGTGCCTTTGCACGGCGCACGTTATTTTCTCTGTTTATTCGCTATACTGAGCAGTAGCGATCTACGTGAATGCCGACCAAGCCAAGTGCAGCTGTCAGGAGAAGCTGCTACGGAAGACGATCAAAGGGAGTCCTGCTTGGTTTGCTGAGATTGCTTCTTGGAAAGCTGCTCGGTACACTGAATGCCAAGACCCTGTGACAGAAACTGAATCGGAAAGGATAGGCTGACCATGGCTCATCTACTCGACACGACAGAGTTGCTCATCGCCAGTTGGATTCTGAGTGGTGAGGACGACCGGATACCAACCTCGCAAGGAATCTTGGATCGGGCGCTGAAGGCGGCTGTGCAGGACGAAGCATGCCCGTCTTGGGTCCGCGATCAACTCCACTTTGTGGATTCCCGGATTGGCCTGCAATGCGTGGAACTGCCTGCCCTGTTGGACTGGGCCCAGCGAGCTCAGCTTACTAGTGCGCCCAATCCCTCCTACCAATCGACACAAGTGCGGATCACTGGCAAAGCGGCTCGACGAATGCTGCACGATCTCAACGTTACGGAGAGCCAAGCAGTCTCGTGGGGGAAATTCCTTCGACGGCGCGTCAATAAGGTAAGCGGTTCGATGAACTCCAATACTAGGCCTCCAATTGAGGAGTACTGAGGCGGTCAATTGTATGGCTTGGAATCTGTCCCACTAGTTGATCTCTGGTGGAAAGGCCCTAAGGAGACATAACACTGATCGACGAGTCGCAGCTTCGCTCAGAGCTTGCAAGCAAAGCTCCGAATCTATGGAAAGAGCTTGGCGCTCTGGCTGAGCACTGGACAGCGACTTCGCTCGAGAAACTGACGCCTGGCCGCTCGAAAGTCGCGTACCCGAAGACGTTCAATGACCCCATCTGGGGTGTCGTGGAACTCCTGCCTTGGGAAACCGTCCTTCTGGACTCTCTTCTACTTCAGCGATTGCGTGGAGTCCGTCAGCTAGGGATGGCCCATCTCGTCTATCCGGGTGCGGGCCATGATCGTCTTGAGCATTCGAGAGGAGTCGTAGAAGCCTCAGAGCGGATGATCCGGGCGCTGGAGAGGAACGCTAGCCATCGACGACGGTTCGGATCCGACCGAGATGTAAACGTACCGCCCGTTGACGACCAGGATCGCTACGCCACGCGCCTCGCGGCCCTGTTACACGATGTCGGGCACGGACCGTTCAGCCACGCGACCGAGGAGCTTATTGAGGCCCGGCATAAGAACGAATTCAGAGATGCTGCCGACGTACTTCGGGACACCTTCGCTGGAGTAACATCGATCGCACCAGCCGAGGTAGTCGCTGCGCTGATCGTATTGAGCGACGCCATGAACAAGATCCTTACGCACCCGGAGTTAGGTATGGGCATCCCAAGACCGGGGGAGTTGCCTCTAGCCATTACGGCGCGGCTCCTCGGATCCAGAAGCTGCCTCAAGGCAGGCTACCTTTCCGGAATCGTCAGCGGTCCGGTAGACGCCGACAAGCTTGATTACATTGCGCGCGACTGCTATCACTCAGGCCTTCCGCTCGGAATTGACCTGACGAGGCTGATCAGCAAGCTCGAAGTGGTCGTCGTAACCCCAGAAAACGCGCCAAACCAAGAGCTCCGTGAACGTGCCGAGCAGAGCGACGAGAAGCGTTTCTACGATATTGGGATTTCGCAAACAGGCCTTGGCTCTTACGAGCAATTGGTTATCGCTCGGGTTCTCCTCTACGACCGGCTCTATTACCACCACAAGGTCCGTGCAGCCGAATCTATGCTTCAACGTCTGATTTGTGTCGCCGAGGAGGAATGCGGATCGGCTTACACGATGGAAGGGCTGTTCTCGGGTGTGTCCGACGACGTCTTTGTCGGCATTGTCGGTGGGGAACTCACATCACGGGCATTGAATTCTGGAGGGGAACGATCGAGCGTGATTGCTCGATCAATCAAGGACCGGCGAATCTACTACCGAGCGTACGCGTTCGCCGCACGCTTCATCGCTGGTCTCGACACTCTGACCAAGGAGGAACAGAGCGACACACGGGCACTGATCTGGCGCAAGCCGCTAATGGAGCTTTCGGGCGACGAAGGCCGCCTCGCCACAGCCAATAAAATACACGAAAAGGCAATCGAAATCGCAAAGGCTATCCCTGATTTGGATGATTCTGAGACCGAGATCAGAGAGGAAGAAGTTCTCGTCGATCTGCCATTGAACAGGGTCGTTGTTCGGGGCGGCGATATCCTCACACGGACGGACGGCGGCCACGTCGGCACCCCGAATCTCTTCTTCGATCCCGAACGGTGGTCACAGGCATACGAGCACCAGAAGCAATGCGGTTTCGTGTTCACCCCACGCAACAGAGTGGCCCTAGTGGCCATGGCATCGCGGATAGTGTTTTTTGAGACTTTCAGCCTCGTAATGAACGATCAGGCTGCACGCGCGGCAAAGGTAAGCGACATCGTCAAGGACATCTGGCTAACGACTGCACGAGACAAGGGACTCTGTAGCCCCGAATGCGCCGAGGTGTTGCAAGGCGACCAGCCACAGCTCGCCTTGTTCCGGGGAGACGACCTTTCGCTGCCTCAGGATTGGCTGGCTGAATCGCCCGATGCGGGTAATCGCATCGCCGACGCCTTAAATTCTCGTCTCCCGGCTGGATTGCCGGCTTCGTTCCACCAAGCCGTCTCACACACGATTCGCGACCTCGCTTCCTTCGTCGATATGATCGAGAAGACCGGAAAGTGGACATCAGCGCAGGATCTCCCGGAGTCTCAGCTTCAGGAAAAGTTGCATGAACACTTGCTCTCACGCGAATCTCCAGTCCAAGCGGGCTCCGAACTGGGTGGTGGAGAAACCGACCTGATCTTGCACAATAAGGTCGTCGTCGAGAACAAGGTCAGCAAGCAGACACAAGACCCTTTCGCCGCCCTCCCTAATGCTGCTTGGCAAAGTCGACGCTACAGCATAGCCCTTTGTTCTCGAGTCGAGTTCGTCGTCGTCGCATATCGCCCAAGCAACGAAGCAGCTCTGCCTCCGCTGCCAGACCGGATTCGTGCCCTCGCCGTCCCCGAGACAGCGGAAAACCGCTGCGAGGTTCGCATTGTCGTCCCTTGGGGAACAGGCGTCCCTTCATCCGCAAAGAAGCCAATGTCATCTGAGACTGGTCGCTAGCTTCATACCGTACCGACAATCCGGCGTGTGCGTACTATAAGAAGTCAAGACCCGCCAATGAATGCATCGTCCTACACGGGCGGGTCTTCCCCGCCAGCCTCGTCTGTCGAGGTTCGGGAGCAACTGGTTGAGGCGCTGAGAGGCTTGACCTCGTCGGAGCATGGGCCGGTCACCGCCTCGAGATGGAGCAGTTGCCGAACTACACGAGGTACATCCGCCCGTCGAATTGGTATCTGACTGGATTCTTGGTCCCTCCAGACATCGGGGTGCCTGAGAAGGCCAAAGCCGAAGCAAGCGACGATCTGGACGAGACCCCAGCTAACGCTGGTACAGCGGAAGAGTCCAGCGATGACGGGAGGCCGGCCCGCCGAGGCTATTTCCCGTCGTCAATGGGCCTCAGCTTCCTGATCGATAGTGGCACCAAAGAACTGGCCGTTACGGTCCGCTGGGGCGATTACACCCCAGTGAGCATGGACGGGAATCTCGTTTGGAGACGGACTCCCCGCGACGGACGCACTGCAGTCAGGATCCCCGAAACCGGCGCGCCAGAAGACTGGCCGGTCCCCGACTCCAACGGTCTCGCCCTACGAACGGTTGTTCGGACAGTTCAACCCGGTACGCTGGGAAAGGACGATGAGGGCTCGCGCTCGGTCTCGATCTTCCTATTGAACCGGCGCAAGCAAGATTCCAATGAACCGGTTCAGGAAGACAGGCTCTACGTCTTTCAGCCCGAGATCGAAGTTCGGTCCGAGCGGCCGCTTCCTTCCAAGCCGCTCACGCGGCCAGCCAAGTCCAACGATTGGGACGAAGACGTTGCAGAACTCCACTACGCGGACACGCCCAAATATGCGACGGGCCATGGAGTGTCGGCGGACTGGGACTCCGTAGATGGCGAATGCCACCTAGTCCGTACCGCTTGGATCGGCCAAGCAAGCGTTGAGGTCACGTCCACTTCCTTCGTGACTGGAGTGGAACTGTGGATGCGGGCCCTTGGATCACTGCAGAGCGGTGCGGCCGCCAAGTCGGCACTGATTCCGCTCGTTGGCCTCTATCGGGAGTGGATCGAAGCAGAAAGGAATCGTGCGGGCAACCGTCATGGCCGCCACAAGGAAACCGCAGAAGAGCTCCTCCGCCTGGCGCAAATTGCGGCAAGCCGCATCGAGAGGGGGATCGATGTCCTCGCATCAGATGCCGACGTTCTCGACGCGTTTAGGGTCGCCAATCGCTCGGTCGCCCATGCATTGGAGCGTCGGCTTGAAGATTGCCGATCCTGCTTGGCGAGCATTTCAACTTTCCTTCACTAGTCCAAGGTTTCTTTCAACGGGACGTAGTTGGAAGGATCGGACTTGTGGAATCGGCCCTCGGGGATCTCCACTAAGCGCCGCTGCGCTTCGGGCAGGTCGGGATAACGCACCATTTGCTTGCGGCTGGGATTCTTGGGCAGCAGCCGGGCCAGAGCGGCCTTGGTCTCGGCATGCTCGGGATCGTCCGCCAGATTCTTCCACTCGTATGGGTCGGCGTCGTGGTCGTACAGCTCCTCGCCATCCGGGTAGCGGGTATAGCGCCAACGCTCGGTGCGCACCGAGAATTTTTCCGGTCCCAGCGTGCTGATTGCGGGCTTGTCCCACTCCGCATCGGGGTCATCTAGCAACGGGCGCAAACTGCGGCCATCGAGTTCGGGGCGTTGCGGCAGCCCGCAGAGATCGACCAATGTGGGATAGATGTCAAGCAGCTCGACCGTTCGCCCGCTCCTGCGCCCGACCGCGCCCACGCCCGGCCCGGCCAGCATCATGACCACTCGCGCCGAGCGTTCCCAGAGCGTGAACTTGCGCCATTGGCGCTTCTCACCGAGTTGCCAGCCGTGGTCGCTCCACACAACGATGATCGTGTTGTCGGCGTGCGGGCCGTTCTCCAGCGCCTCAAGCACCCGCCCGACATTGGCATCGGCGTAGTTGATGCAGGCGAGATAGCCCGCCACCGCCTTGCGCCATTCCCCGTACTTGGTGACGTTGTCGTGATCGCGGAAACTTCGCAGTGCCGATCTTGGGACATCGTCGATGTCTCCCTGCAGCGTGGGCGGCAGTTCGGTGCGCGAGGGGGGGAAGCGGTCGAAGTGTTCTTGCGGGACATACCAAGGTAGGTGTGGGCGGTACAAGCCGACTGCCAGAAAGAACGGCCGCGAATGCTCTTGACTCAGGTAGCGCTCTGCCCAAGCCGCCAAGCGCGCGTCCTCGGTCTCACCGGCGCTGGCCGCGAGCCCGCTCCAGTCGAAGTGACCGGTTCTGGGAATGCCGTTCACCGGCTTGCCAGGGGGGTGCAGGAAGCCCTTGAACTGAAAATACGCCTCCCACGAAGCTGCCTCGTTCTGAGGCCCGTGAAAGGTCTTGCCGCCGCCCAGCACCTCGTAGCCGTGCAGCATGAAGTGCTGCGGCAGCGTGACTGCGTCCGGCAGGGCACTGCGCCACACGTCAGTGTTGTTGTACACGCCGGAGGTTGATGGCCTAAGTCCTGTCATCAGGCTGGTTCTGGACGGGTTGCACGACGGCGCTTGGCAGTAGGCGCGGGTGAACGTGATGCCGCGCTGTGCCAGCCTGTCCAAGTTGGGCGTGATCGCTTGCGGATGTCCGCCCAGCGGGCCGATCCAGTCGTTGAGGTCGTCGACACTGATGAAGAGGACGTTTGGCCCGCTGGCCCGGGCACCCTGCGCAAACAGGTGTGGATGGCACACCAAGATGGCGCAGATTGCCACCAGTGCGGCGAGCACCTCCAAGTGCTTGCTTAGGCCGCGGGCCTTTGCGGGAGCAGACTGCATAGTGATGGCTATCATACCGACCTCGGCGGACACGGGGCGAAGTGTGGTTCCAGCGGCCCCGCACTATGCTATTCATTGGAATTCGCTGTGCCGCATCCGTCCACAAAAGACGTGCCGCCTGCCGGTGCAAAGCCAATGCCGCACACACTGGGCGAGCGCGAGCGGTCGGTGCAAAGCGACGCGACTGTAGCCCAGGTGGCGGGCTTGCGGCGCGGGCTCTTCGTCGCTCTGGGCGGCATCTGCGTGGCGCTCGGCTTTGCCGGAGTCGCGCTGCCTGGGATTCCGACAACGCCATTCCTGCTGCTGGCGAGCTACTTCTTCGTCCGTTCCTCTCCGGAACTGCATCAACGCTTGCTCCGCTCAAAGCTCTTTGGCCCGACGCTGCGGGACTGGCAGCGGCACAGGGGAGTCAAGCGAAGGACCAAACGGATCTCGATATCGTGCTGCTCGCTGATGATCTGCTTTTCGATCGCCACCGGCGGGCTGCCATGGGTAGCGCGGGTTGTGGTCGCGCTGGCAGGAGCCTATGGGATGTGGTTCGTGGCGAGGTTGCCGACCGTACCAACCGAATAGGGGGCAAATTGCGGCAGGGCACGCCTCGGTACGAAAGATGCGATGATCTGAAGCGGAGCACCGCAAGCCGGCAGGTTCAGTATCTGCCCCGGCAAGCACGGTAGGCCGCCAGTCGAGTGCGAGTGATGCACGGCCTGCGGCAATCCATGCACAAGGTGGACAGGGGGGGGTGAAGCGATGGCACTTCGAAACGGTGGCGCCACCCTCATCGGAGGCTTGGTGTTCTGGTTCATGGCTGGATGTGCCGAGGCTCCTCCGGAGAGCGTGCTCGAGTCGGCTGAAGTTCAGCAGGCGGCGGCCGAAGCGCTGGTGAGTCTCGACCGCCGGATGGTGTGCTGGAAGGGTGCGACGCCGGAATTCGATGGGCGAATCAGTCCGGGCGAATACGACGATGCCACGCCGTTCGAATGGAATGCCGACTGGGTCGAGGCGATGAAGCAGGACATCACTTCTAGGCAGGATCTCGACTTCAATGGCTGGGTTAAGCATGACGGCGAGCATTTGTACCTCGCCTTCGACATCACGGACGACATCTTCTACGGGATCGAGACCGAGCGATGGCTTCCGCGCCAGGACGAGTTCGCGCATGTGATCGGCGAGCGGGAGCGAGGCCGTCCCTGGTTTGGCGACATGATCGAGATCCTGACCTTCAGCCGGATGCTGGAGATGCGGGCACCCGTCTCGGACGTGTCCGGCGACGGCCGCGGGATCCAGATCATCTACAACCTGACCAAGTCGCTCGAAGGCGGCATCGGCGTGCCGGGGATGCTGCCTCACGGTCCGAACCGCACTGTCGAGAACTGGGAGAACAATAGAAGATGGATTCTCGACGACATCATCGAAACTCGGACCGTGATTCACGATCTCGACAACAGCTATACCCTAGAGGTGAGGATTCGACTGGATGGGGGAATGGAGATCCGAGAAGGCGAGTACTGGACCGACGGAACGCCTGACACACCTATCGGATTCAATCTCGCGATCGGGGATGTCGACGAGGCTGAGAAGTCCCCTGACGGCCTACTCCATCACGAGACCTGGTGGGCGGGAAAGACGGTTCAGCGAGGCCCGGGTCCTCGGGCGAAGCTTTGGGGCGTGCTGGTGCTCACATCCAAGGCGAAGCCTCGTGCCCCAAGTTAGGGATGGCGACACCGCAACAGCCTGCGGCTTGCCGTGGTCGTGCTTGGCTGCTGAGGCGCTTCCGGACCGCCTGGCGGCGGACTTGACGGCCATCGTCCTACCAGCGCTCTCGTGCGCGGCACTACCTGTTACGAGCAATTCGGCTCGCGGGTCTTGAGGAAGGTCGCCGACCCCGGGGTCTCACTGCCGAGCGGCTAGGTTCGCTTCGACCTGTTCACCGAAGACCTCGTTCTCGACCTCTCCGTAGACGACTGGCGGATAGCCCGGAATCTGCTCAACTTCCTCCCCCTCGCGCGCAAACTTCCGATGGTGTGCCAGGCGCTCTCGAAGTTCTGCTACCTTGTCCCGCCGGCTCTCGGCTAGGTTTGCATCCTCGTAGGGGTCTTGGCGGATATTGAATAGCTGCAACGGTTGGTCCCGCCAGTTGTAGTAGCTGGCGCCCTCTTCGATCAATTTCCAGTCGCCGACTCGGATCACTTCCAGCGAATGCACCACCTCCTGACGCGGACCCGGACCGCCTTTGGCGATGGCGTCCCAGCCATCACGGCCGTCTAGTGGCAAGCGTGAGTCGGTCTTCGCCCTCGCTAACCGTGCAAATGTCGGAAACACATCAACTATATGGAACATTTCGTCACTGACGGACCCGGCGGGAATCTGCCCTGGCCAGCGCATGGCCGTCGGAACCCGCACGCCACCCTCGTGGTAGTGGGACTTGAAGCCGCGGTAGCGGCCGTTGGAGGTGATTCGGGTCCCGCCGTTGTCGTTGGTGAACATCACCAACGTGGAATTCAGCACGCCCTTGCGGTCCAGCGCGTCGAGCACGCGTCCCACAGCCACGTCCATGGATTCGAGCTGGGCGCGCTGTGGCCCTGTTCGGCCTAGGTGGGAATACTTGGCGAGATAGTCTTCCGGTGCCTGGTGCGGCCCGTGCACGGCGTTGAAGGGGAGATAGAGGAAGAATGGGTTCGGGCCATCGTGGCGTTCGATCAACCGCTCGGCCTCGTCGGCCAATAGGAACGTTGAATATCCCCGCTCGACCACAGGGCGGCCGTTGCGGTGCCAATCCAGGACGGGTCCGCGCATGTGGGTGAACGAGTCGATCAACGCCGAGTAGTGTCCGTAGTGGTGATCGAACCCACGCTGCAGTGGCAAGTGCGGCCGCTGCCATTCCCCGAGATGCCACTTTCCCACCATCCACGTGTGGTAGCCGGCCTCACGCAGCGCCTCCGCGATTGTCCGCTCGTCGAGCAGCATGCCGTGACGCGACTGAGCGGTCGGTCGGACCTCCATGCCGTTCTTCCAGGCATACCGGCCGGTTAGCAGGCAGGCTCGGGTCGGCGAACAGACCGGTTGGACATAGAACTGGGTGAGCTTCACGCCCTCGTCTGCAATCCGGTCAATGTTGGGAGTGAGGACTTCCTTGCCGCCGTTGAAGCCGACCTGTTCCCAACCCATGTCATCCGAGAGGAACACCACGAAATTGGGTCGCGTCGGCGCTTGGCCATGAAGGGCGATCGATGCGAGGGCCAGCGTCCAGCACAGACGGAGCATTGCACTCAATTGTCGCCCATTGGGACGAGGCCAGCCTTGTTCCGGTCCCGCCTGTCTGCTCGACCCATGTCCGACAGCCCCACGCGATTCCTCGGTCATCGAATACTCTGCTAGCGTCACAGGCCGTACAATGCTCGGGCATGAAGCTTCGAACATTCAGCATCGCTGCAATCGGCTGCACCCTGCTTTGCGCGCCTTGCTGGTCGCAGCAGGCTCCTAACTTTGTCGTCATCTTCGCAGACGATCTGGGGTACGGCGACTTGGGCTGTTACGGCAACCGGAACATTCGCACACCTAACCTGGACCGTATGGCGGCGGAAGGTCTCCGGCTGACCAGTTTCTATGCCCAGAATGTCTGTGGCCCGTCCAGGGCGGCACTGCTGACGGGCTGCTATCCCATCCGTCTAGGCGAGCCCGACAACACTAAGGGAGCGCATACGGTCCTGCATCCGCAAGAGACCACCATCGCCGAGGTGCTTGCCGCCAAAGGGTATGTCAGCGGCTTGGTTGGCAAGTGGCACCTAGCCGGCGGCGGGGGACGCGAGCGTGGGCCGGGAACCGGTCCGTACAAACGCGAGCTAATGCCGACCCAGCAGGGCTTTGATTACTTCTACGGAACCCCGGCCCACAACGGTGTCACGCGCGAGCCCGACCCGAATCGGTGGAAGACTGAGCTGATGCGCGGGGACGAGGTCTTGGAGAGCCCCACTGACCTGAGCCTGCTCACTAAGCGGTATACCCAGGAGGCGGTCCGCTTCCTGAGTGCACACCGCGACGAGCCGTTCTTCCTGTACTTGGCGCACACCATGCCGCACGTGCCGCTCGGCGCCTCTGCGGACTTCCGCGGGCGTTCCCCGCGCGGTCTCTACGGCGACGTGATTGAGGAACTTGATTGGAGCGTCGGCGAGGTCTTGGCAGCTCTGCGCGAGCTCGAACTCGACGAGCGCACACTCGTCGTGTTCACATCTGACAATGGCCCTTGGATCGAGGGACATTTGGGAGACTACGGCGGCAGCGCAGCGCCGTTGCGCGGCTTCAAGATGTCCACTTGGGAGGGCGGGCTGCGCGTGCCGGGAATCTTCTGGTGGCCCGGTCAGATCCGCCCAGGGCAGGAGAGCGATGAACTGGCAAGCACGCTCGACCTATTGCCCACCTTCGCAGCCATTGCCGGGGCACCGCTGCCCGACCGACGTCCAGTTGACGGTGTCAACCTCTGGCCGTGGCTGTCGGGAGAGGCATCCGAGAGCCCCCGCCAGCACTTCTTCTATTTCGCATTCACACACTTGCAAGCCGTGCGAGACCGCCGCTGGAAGCTTGTGCTGCCGCGCCCGAGCAACCCTCCTTGGACAAGTTGGTACGGACGCATGATCGATGCGGTGGACACTCCCGAACTCTACGACTTGCGGTTCGACTGGAACGAGAGCCGGGATGTGTCCGAGCAGCGCGGTGCAGTAGTGGAGCGCCTGATGGGACTTGTCGAACAAGTCCGCGAGCGGTTGGGAGACTACGACCGCATCGGCGCGGAGGTGCGCTTCTTCGATCCCGGGCCGCGGCGGCCCAAGATGGATTCTTGGAAGAACTGACGGCGAGGCAAACGGCCACTAGGTTCATTGCGGCTCCGGCGGGCCGCGACTACGGCCAACGGCGCGGTCCGCTGCTTGCGTAACCGGCCACGTGATCTGGGATCGACCATGCTCGCGATCAGGGCGACGCTCACGTCGTGGGCGAGACGAGCGACGTTCTCGGGGGTTGTGCCAACTGGGCGAATGATTGCCCGCTCCCTCAATCCCTCTCTGCCAGTGCGTCGATCGGTTTGCCGCCGGTCTCGTCCCACCATGCGAGCACGGCCTTGTGCATCTCGGCGAGGCGTCGGGCGTGCTCGGGTTTCGCGGCCAAGTTGGTTCCTTCCGTCGGATCGGTTTGGAGGTCGTAAAGATCTTGGGCACCCTTTCGCCGGGTGGGATAGTCCGTCTCGATTGATTGGATGCGGAAATAGTCTGCGTTCCGCGAGGCGACGACGTCCTGCACGAAGAAGATATATTTCCACCGCTCGTCGCGGAGATACAGCGCGTAGATGTCTCGCTCGGGCCGCTCGTCAGTCTCGGTCACAAACGCCGGGTAGATCGCGCCGAAGAGGCGCTTGCGGTTCGTGGTTGTCGTGCCGTCGATGATTGGCCGCAAGTTGTTCCCGGCGGCGGAATCCGGCGTCCTCGCGCCGGCGTAATCCAGAATCGTCGGGTAGATGTCCAGCGTGCTGGTGAGAGCATCGAAACGCTGCCCGCCTTTGATCTTGGCTGGCCAGCTGAAAAACACCGGCGTGCGGACGCCTTTCTCAAACGGCGAGCCCTTCGACACCAAGCCATTGCACCAGCCGTTGTCGATTACGAACACGAACAGGGTGTTTTCGTAGACTCCCTTCTCGCGCAGCTTCTCCTCGAGTTTGCCAATCCCGTCGTCCAGCCACGCCTCCATTGCCAGGCTCAGGTGTTCTTTCTGCAGGAACGACTGCCGGCGGTCCTCGCCGATCCAGGGAGGCACCAGGATCTCTCGCTTATCGAACAACGCGCTGTACTCTGGGGGCGGGTCGTGTGGCAGGTGTGGGATCTTCGGTGCCCACCAGATGAACATCGGATCTTGCCCGCCGACCTCGTCGATGAACGCGAACAGATCGGCCTGTCCCTTGCGCACGAACGAGTTCGCAGTTCGGCCCTTGCCATGCGTGAAGCCCATTTCTCGCGGATAGCCTTCCCAGTACTTGCCCTCGACATACGTCGCGTAGCCCACGTCTCTCAAGAGCCTAGGTAACGAGTCGGTCGGGTCGAGCCTCGTGGTTCCAAAGTTGGAATAGACGCCTGTTTGGTGCGGCCAACGGCCGCTGAGGAAGCTGGCCAGCGTCGGATGGCAGCGCGACATCGGCAAGTGGGCGCGGGTGAACACCGTGCCGGCCCGGGCCAGCCGATCGAGATTCGGCGTATGCACGGCCTCGTTGCCCATGAAGCCCAGGTGCTCGTTGTCGTGGTCATCGGAAATGATGAGCACGATGTTCGGTTGCTCGGCGAGGAAGAGCGCGTGGGCCGATGATGCGGAACCAATCGCAGCCAGCAAGATGCAAACGCTTGCCGCTTGCTGAGGGAAACCGTTCATTCGTTCGCCCCGGTTCGGGGCGGGCAATTGCTGGTCATTGTAGTTCATCTCGATACAGTTCAGATCCGCAGCGGGCCCTCCGCTGCCTATACTGTCGGCTGGAGAAGCGATTGCCTGAAGGCACTCGCAGAGAAGCGCTCAGCTCGACCGTTGGCGGTGGAGTCGCCGCTAAAGTGCTCGGTGGGGCGGATCGCGAGGCCGGAGCTTTCGCTGTGAACCAATTCCGACTGGCAGGACGGCTTGTGGAAATGACCATCCCTGGCTTGGGCTCGCCCCGCGCGGCGGGACCGGCCCGGGAAGCGATCGTCAACGAGGACGCGCCCATAGGCTCCGGGATGAAACACCAGACCCAAGGAGCCTTGTACCGCCTCGGCTGCGGAGGCTTGGCCGATACGAGCCCGCTTGCGCGAACCGCCCCGTTCACCGATTTCATGATCGCCGGCGACGACCGCTACCAACACTTCCGGCTCCTCAAGGACCTCACCGGAGACCGCTGCCATGTGCCGGGAATCGGACTAGTCGACGAGTTCTTCCGTCAGGGCGGAACCCACCAGGCCGAATTCCTCGGCTGCCAACCCGGGGAGCGCGCCTGATGGCCTACCAAGACGTTGACGTTGTCATCATCGGCAGCGGCGCGGCCGGCGGGATGGCCGCTTGGAACCTCACTCGCAAGGGTGTCAAGGTCCTGATGCTCGAGGCCGGACAAAAGTTCGAGCGAAGCCAGTTCTGGTCACACGTAAAGCCTTGGGATGCGCGCGAGCGCCGCCGACGCGGGCAATCGCCACCGGACTGGCTCGGAACCTCGCTGCGCGAGAGCCCTTACGAGACGCTGCCTGATAAGCAGTTTTGGCTGGCGCGCGTCTGGGGCGTGGGCGGCAAGACCAACATTTGGGGCCGCGTCTCGTTGCGCTATTCCGACCTTAACTTCCAAGAGCCCGCCAAGGATGGCTGGGAGATTCCCTGGCCGATCACGTACAAGGAGATCGCCCCTTACTACGACAACGTCGAGAAGAAGATTGGCGTTTGCGGCGGCGATGAGGACACGCCCTGGCTGCCCGGCTCTTCCAACCACCTGCCGCCGCCGAACCTGCGTTGCGGCGAAATGCTCTTGCGCAATGCCGCCACGAGAGCCAAGTATCCCGTGGTGCGCATCCGCCGGGCCGTCCTCACCCAAGCCCACCATGGCCGCGGCCCGTGCCACTACTGCGGCGCTTGCGGACACGGCTGCGACATCGGCGCGTTCTTCAATTCGTTCGACTACTTGCTGAAAGACGCGCTCGAGACTCAGAGACTCGAGCTGGTCGAGAACGCGGTCGTCGAAGAGATTCTGGTCAACGACGAGGGGCTGGCGTCGGGGGTACGCTATTTCGACCGGCTCACCGGCGACGAGCGCAGTGTCCCCGCCAAGCGTGTGATCGTAGCGGCTTCGGCCGTCGACTCGACGCGCTTGTTGCTCAACTCCAAGTCACGCCAGCACTCCAACGGCATTGGTAACGGCTCTGAGGTTATCGGTCGGTACCTAGTCGAGCAGTTCCGGTTGCAAGTGCAGGCCTTCGCTCCGGAACTGGTCGGGAGCCCGGCGTCGAACGACGACGGAATCTCGGGCGGACACATCTACATCCCCAGATTCGAGCCGACCGATGAGCAGCGCGGTTACCTGCGCGGCTTCGGGATCCCGATCTCGGGCGTCGGTTGCGCCTCGAATGCTAGCTTCGCGAAGAACCGGGGTGGCTTCGGGTTGTCCTACAAGCAGGCCGTAAAGGAGCTTTACCCGGCGCTGTTCAAGCTGATCCCTTATGGCGAAGTCCTGCCCTACAAGCACAATCGCATTTCGGTGGAAGGCACGCCCAACGATCGCTTCGGCTACCCGCTACTCAGGATCGAGTACGACATTGGCGAGAACGAGCGCAAGATGATCTCGCGCATGTACGACGTAATCGAAGAAATCCTGCATGAGATGAAGGCCGAGCCGTTGCCCTACCAGCGCGGGGAGATCGACATGCTGGGCACGGCGATCCACGAGCACGGCACCTGTCGCATGGGCGACGATCCGAAGCGCTCCGCGCTCAACAAGTTCAATCAGATGCACGAAGTCAGGAACGTATTCGTGATGGATGGCAGTTCGTTCCCGACGGCGACGGAGAAGAATCCGACACTGACGATTCTGGCGCTGGCGTGGCGGGCGAGCGACTACATGGCCGAACAGATGAGGCGCGGAGAGGTCTGAGCCGGCAGCACGCTGTGGATTCGCGTCAAGCGGTGCCTCGGCGGAGCGTAAAGGTCGTCTCCGGCTTCCATGAGAGACTAGTCGTAGAGCACTCGGCTGGGTCGGCTGTCCGGCGCGGCGAATCACACAGCAGGTAGGAGGGAATCCATGAGCAATGAGGGAGCGTCGTACGGACGCCTGCAGAGAATTCTAGATCGGGTCGGTTTCACTTGGGGGGCCAGCGGTTCCAAGCTGGCTTACGTGGCCGAGCACGGGTTGTGGATGAACCGTTTCCGCCCGGGCGGCCCGCACGCGCTGTGGATCGCCGGCCATCTGGCGTTCTACGAGGGCGGTGCGCGCAAGCTTTACCAAGGGCTCGAGCACAATCCCCTCGGGCACTGGAAGGACCTGTTCGCTAACGGCAGCGAGTGCTACGACGATCCGGGCAGGTATCCCGACCCCGGCCAACTGCTGGCCGAACTCGAGAGCGGCAGGCAGGAAGCGCTTGCAGCCATCGCTGGTCTGAGCGCTGCGCAGCTCGATAGCCCGGTGGTTAACGAGCGCCTCAAGATCAAGGACTTGCAGTCGCAGATCGAGTTCATGGTCTGGCACGACGCGCACCATGACGCGCAACTCGGTGCCATCGTCAATAACCACAAGGCAACCCAGTCCGGCTGACGCTGGTGGGCGCGGCTGGCCGGCTCATTCCAGTTCTGGCTTGAGTCCCTCGTTCCAGTAGATCTTCAAGTTGTGCGTGGCGCGGCCTGCCGCGACGATGTCGGGCTTGCCGTCGTCGTTGAGATCCGCTGCGACGAGATCCTCGGTGGCCATGCCGCCCCAGTCGACGATCTGGATGTCGGCGCTGTCTGGATCGTAGACGGCGACACCCGTGCGATCGAAGGGCATACTTCCCTTCAGCCGCCAGCCGAAGGCCAGCTCCTCACTACCGTCGCCGTCCAAGTCGGCGGTCCACAGCGCGTGCCCGCCGTTGACTCGCTTGACTACGACTGCGCGCATCCAATTCGCCATCGGATCGTCAGGTTCGTGGTACAGCACGATGTGGTTGGCGTGCCATGGCTCGACGGTGGCTATGTAGCGCTTGCCTGAGGCCAAGCGGCCCACTTTGATCTCTCCAGCGCCACGGATGGACTCGCCGATGTAGCCCGCGCCGAGTCGCAACTTGGCCCACTCCCCGGATTCGGAGCGGTCCAGCAAGTGGACGCCCTCGTACGATGCGACGAGCAACTCGTCCGCTTCGTCATCGTCGAAGTTGAACCCCCAGAAGTTGTGGACGATGTGAAAGCTGTCGTCGATGACTTCCTGTGCCCAGGCCTCGGCGGCGGGCTGCGCCGATGGTGTCAGCGCCAGCAGCCGGGCTCCATTCCCCACCCAATGCTCCGGACCGCTCGTACCGCGCCCGTGCAGCGGGGCAACGATGAGTTCGGCTCGGCCGTCGCCATCGGTGTCGGCCCAGCGCATGCGATGCGTGGTTGGTTCGTTGCCGAGCGGGTGCAATTCCCATTCCGCGTCGGGATCGTCCGTGCGCTCGATCCACTGCAGGGTTCCGCCGCCTTCCGTGTCGCTGGGCCGCCAAGCCGCGCCGATCGCGAAGTCTAACTTGCCGTCGCCGGTGATGTCGTGGGCCGCGATGGCGACGTTGTCCGCTTCGGTCTCTCCATCGAGCACGACGTGTTTCTCCCAGCCTGGATTGCTCCACCAGACGACCTGCGTTTCGTTGAGCGCGACGATGTCGATATCTCCGTCGGCATCGACGTCCTCGCATAGGACGGCATAGCCAATTCCGAGTTCGTCTTCGATTTGCTGGTGGCGGAAGTCGATTGCGGCCGGACTCAGGCTCGCGGCCACCCCCGCCACTGCCGCCAAGCGCAAGATTGTCTGCATGGCGATAGCGTAGCAACCGGAAGCAGTGCTGGCACGGAGTTCGACGCCTGTAGGCTCCGGAACTAGTCTTCCAGTTCGAGGATCTGGCCGTCCGCCAGCAGTCTGGTGCGCAGCTTTCCGTAGTCCAGGTCTTGGATGGCGACGCCGTCTTCTATGGAGAGCACGGCCGCTGTGGCCGCCGACTGGCCGAGGATCATGAAGACCGGCTCCATGCGAATCGAGCCGTACGCGATGTGGGACGACGATACGCACACCGGCACGAGCAGATTGGTCACTTCTTGGCGTTTCGGCACTATCGATCCGAAAGCGATGCCATAGGGCCGCAGCGGTTTTACGCCGATGTCGCCCTCGTTTTGGACGAACCCATCGGACGTCACGTAGCGCTGGACATTGTGGGAGTCCATTGCATACGACCCCATGCCGATCGAGCCGGGCACCGGGCGCTTGGCCAGGCACTCGTGCTCTGTCATCACGAACTCTCCTTGGAGCCGCCGGGATTCGCGGACGTAGAGCTGATGCGGCCAGTTTCCGTTGTCGCTGAATTCGTCAGCCGCAAGTCCCCATTGCGCAAATTCCTCTCGCACGTCGTCCGGCACCCGTTGGTCGTTCGCCAGGAAGTACAGCAGGCCCTTCTGATACCGCTCGTGTTCGGCGACGATTTCCTCTCTGGCCGCGTACGAGGCTTCGGGATAGGCGTAGTTCATGCCGATGTTGTCAGTGCTAAACGGCCCGTGGTTGTTGGTGTCGGTCTTCCCGTTGGGGATCGGGTCGAACTTCCGAAACGTCTCGCGCCAGCCCGTCTCGAACACGCGCAGGATCAGTTCGTATTGGCTCGGATCGTACCCTTCCGGTTTGGGGAATGGAACCCGATTTTCGGGTACCCGCGTCAGGCAAAGACGAAAGCAGTAGGCTTGGATGCGGTTGTCGGCACTGCCGTCCGGGCCTGGCGGTTCCGCACTGATCCGCGGCAGCAGCCCACTGGTCGGATCCCCCGGTATGACGTAAGGATCGACCCCCTCCGGAAAGAAGTGTCCGTGGTGGCGGGCGTCCTTCTGCACGCCCGCCCAGTCCTCGCCATACGTGTCGGTACCCTCCCTTCCGACGGAATACGAAACTCCCGCAGCAGCCAGCAGGTCGCCCTCATATGTCGCGTCGATGAACGCTGAAGCGGCGAATGCCGAGCCGCCCTCCGTAGCAATGCTCCGGATTCTTCCGTCTTCGAAGCTCACACCATTGGCGCGGTCCAACCACTCCTCCCGCCGCACGTCGATCCCGTGTTCGGCAACGAAGTCCTCGAACACCTGTTCTGCGACATGTGGCTCGAAGATCCACATCGTCCGCTGCCCGCCATCCACCGCCGGCGTGCCCTGGCCACGGTTGCCGTACTCCGAGCGCTCTTGCCAGCGCCAAGCTTCGGGATCCTCGTAGTGCCGCCAGATGCGGTGGTAAAATTCGCGAGCGAGCCCGCCGATCACTGATTTGTCACCTGTGTCGGTCCAACCGAGCCCGCCCGCCGACAGGCCGCCGAGATGCCGTTCCGGCGATACCACGACCACGGACTTGCCCATTCTCTGGACTTGGACCGCAGCGGTGACCGCTGCCGATGTGCCCCCGTAGATAACCACGTCGAACACCTCCGCTTGGCTCCCGCGCGTGCGCGGGGCTTCGGTTTCGGCACATCCTCCCAGTGCTGCCAGCAGTGCGAATAGGAATGCGGTCAGGGCAGGGAACCGCTGACGGTCGGTTGCTCGAGCATGTGGCACGGGTCTTGGTATTCGAGCAGAGCTGGCGCTGCAGTTGCGACTCAGTTTACCGCTACCCAAGGGCTGCACTTACAAGGGTGAAATGTCGAACTCGGCGTCAGTCAGATCCCGGCCCAATGAGGATACGGCCTCTTCGTGCACAGCGTCAAGGGTCATGCGCGCTCCAGTCCTCGAGTTGGCGACTGTCGCAGCCACCACGACGCAGTCCTGACGGCTGTCCTGCCCCGACACTTCAGCCAAGGCAATGTTGTGCCGCGCCTTAAGCCGATCCTTCAGCGAACGGACGACTTGGCGCTTGTCCTTCAGCGAGCGAGCGCTTGCGACGTGAATGCGAAGGCACAAGGTTCCCAGATGGCACTCCATGGCCGATCTCCTTGTATGCGAGAGTGTGCTCGCTATCACGCCTGCGGCCTAGCGGCTAGACCGGGATGAGTTCATTGATGTCCTGTGCGATCTCGATCGTCTTGAAGACTTCGATCTCGTCGCCGTTCTTGATATCGTTGAAGCGCTCGAAGTGCATGCCGCATTCTTGACCGGCCCGCACTTCCTTGACATCGTCTTTGAACCGCCTCAGCGAAGCCAGCTTGCCGCTGTGGACCACGACGTTGTCCCGGAGCAATCGTGCCGAGGCGTTGCTCTCTGCCGCGCCCTCTTCGAGCAGGCATCCAGCCACCGTGCCCACATTGGTGATGTTGAAGACTTCGAGAACTTTTGCGCGCCCGAGGATCTCTTCCCTCCGAATCGGATCCAAGAGGCCTGCCAGGCCCCTCTTGAGTTCCTCGACCAATTCGTAGATCACCGTGTGCAGCCGGACATCAATGTGCTCGTGGTCCGCCAATGCAGCCGCTGAGCGTTCCGGCCGCACATTGAAGCCGACCACGATCGCATTGGCCGTGATCGCCAGCAGGATGTCGGACTCCTTGATGGCGCCGACGCCGCAATGGATCACGCGCACCTTGACCTTGTCGCTGGTGAGTTTGGCCAACGTATCGCGCAGGACCGTCGCCGATCCTTGGAAGTCGGCCTTGAGAATGATCGGAAGCTCGCGGGCCCGGCCATCGGACAGTTGTTCCTGGAACTGCTCCAGCGACAGTCGAGCCGTCTGGGCCATCGCCTGCTCGCGTGCTTTGTCTTCGCGGAATTCAACGATCTTGCGGGCCTTGTCGGTGTCTGCTAGCACGGACAGTTGGTCGCCTGGTTCGGGCAGGTCGTCCAAACCGAGCACGACCACCGCCGACGACGGTCCGGCCTCGCTGACCTTCTTGCCGCGATCGTCCATCATTGCGCGGACTCTGCCCAGCACCGCGCCGACCACGAACGTGTCTCCGACGCGCAGCGTGCCATTCTGGGTCAGCACGGTGGCGACTGGCCCCTTGCCGCGGTCGAGCTTTGCCTCCAGCACCACCCCGATGGCGGAACGGGCTGGGTTGGCGCGCAGTTCGCGCACTTCCGAGACTAGGTTGATCATCTCGAGCAAGTGGTCGATGCCCTCGCCCGTCTTGGCCGAGACCGGGCAGAAGATGGTTTCTCCGCCCCACTCTTCCGCCACCAGCCCGCGGTCGGAGAGTTGCTGCTTGACGCGGTCGGGTTCGGCCTTGGCCAAGTCGATCTTGTTGACCGCGACGATGATCGGGACGTTGGCCTCCTTGGCATGGTCTATGGCTTCGATGGTCTGGGGCATGACGCCGTCGTCCGCGGCGACGACCAGCACAACTACATCGGTCACCGATGCCCCGTGGGCGCGCATCTTGGTGAAGGCCTCGTGGCCGGGCGTGTCGATGAACACGATGCGCTTGCGGTCCTTGATGACGTGATAGGCACCGATTGCCTGCGTAATGCCGCCAGCCTCGCGCCCCGCGACATTCGTCGAACGGATCTTGTCAAGCAGCGAGGTCTTGCCGTGGTCGACATGCCCCATGATCGTTACGACCGGCGGCCGGGGTTCGATGTCCTCCAAGCTCTCGTCCTGATCGATGTCCAGTACGGCTTCTTCTTCGAACGTCAATTCGGTGGCCGTCGCCCCGAAGTGCGTGGCGATCGACTTGATGCCCTCCAACTCGAGAGGTTGGTTGATGGTTGCGAACTGGCCCTGCTCGACCAAGTACTTGATGACGTAGCTGGCCTTGATACCGAGTTTCTCCGCCAGTTCCTTGACCGACGTGCCATCGGCCGCGAATATGTCGGTGTTGCTTGCCCGCGGGATCTCGGCTTGGCGCTTGCGCTGCTGGATCTTGCTCTCAGCCAAGGCCTCGAGATCGCGCTTGCGTTGCTGCGGTGGCCGTGGACGGCGCTGTCCTGGAGCACCCCGGCCCGGACCAGGCGGGCGTCCTCCCGGACCGCCCCCGGGAGGGCGCCCGGGTAGCGAGGGTCGCATGCCTCCCATGCCTGGGCCAGAACCCCTGTGCTGGAATCCTGCCGGCGTACCCGGAGTAGGGGCTGGAATGCCTGGCATCGGTGCCGGCTTGTGTGCGCGCGGGATAATCGGCCGGCCCGGCACCAATACGTTGGAGCCTGCGGGCGGTCTCGCTTGCGGGCCCGGCCGCGGCGGGCCTGCGGGGCGCTGTACGCCTGGGGGGCGGATCGGGCGGACCGGCCGTGTCGGGGACAGCTTTCTCTTGGGCGGTTTCGACGGCTCGGGTGCTCCCGGGATGGTCGCCGGGCTAGGCTTCGCCGTGGGAATCGCCGGGGGCGTTCGCAGTGTCGGCGGTGCCGGCACTGCGATGCCGATGGGCTTGGGCGGCCCGGCTGATGCGGGCTGCGTGCCAGGAATCGCAGGCGGTGCCGCACTCGTCGACGCTGGCATCGGGGGAACAGGCACCTTGGGCGGCAGGGCGGGGCTGTTGGGTTGGCCGGGAACTGCGCTGGCCTTCGGGCGCTTGGGCTCGGGACCTAGGATCGCGGGGACCGGCGGCGGCTCAGGCTTCGCATCCCCGTCGTCTATCCGATCCACAACCGCCGTCGCCTCCACCGGCTTGGATTTCGGTGCCGGCACTTCCGGAGCAGGCTCCGCGACTGGCGGAACCGGCGGGCTCGCACCCCCAGTCGCAGGGCCGCCGACCTGGGGTTGGATGGGCGGGCGCAGAGCCACTCGCACTCCCGGCCTGACGCCACCACCCAAAGGCGGGCGGAACAGCGTGCCACCGCCGCCGCCGATCTTGATAGTGGGACGCATCGCCGCCGTCGCACTGCGATGTGGAGACCCTGGCGCGGACTGGTCGACGATCGCGCGCCGCTTGCGTCGCAGGGGCAGCTCCAGTTCCGGCTCCGGCTCGGCCTGCTGCGCACTCGCTGCGCGCTTGCGGATGCGCTCGCGAATCCGGCCCGCCTCCTCGGCGTCTAGCGAACTGGAGTGGGACTTGCTCCCCTCGTAGCCAAGCTCGGCTAGCACGGCGATGATTTCGCCGGACTTGACTTCCAATTCCCGCGCTAGCTCATTGATGCGAATCGTTCTTCTCCTCTTGGACCGACTCGTCGGTAGTCATCGCTGTGGATGGCTGAGCATCCGCGACGGCCCCAGCTGTCACGAGCGCCTCGTCAACCTCGGCAACCCCCTGCCCGTCCTGCGGGAACCCCGCCCCAGCGTCGGGCCCGCGGTAGACATTCATTCTACCAAAACGCTCCAGTTCTGCCACATCGAAATCGTCGTCGTCATCGTCCTCCTCGACGGTGCCCGATTGCGGTTCGCCCGGCAGCACGGGTGCAACTTCCGCGCCTTGATCGGCATCCGCGTCCCCCTCGGGCGGGGCCGCGGGGGACAGCTGGTCGCTGACGGCTTGCACCGCGCCGACAGTCCGCGCCAGACGTGTGTAGCACTGTTCCACCGCTGCCCGGATTCGCTCGACGAGTTCCGGCCCCACGCTGGGAATCTCGATCAGTTGCTCGGGCGTCATGTCGGCAACTGCTTCGAGGGTGGCCGCGCCGGATTCGACCAAGCGGTCGATCAATCCCTCGCTGAGCCCGTAGTTTTTCAAGATGCTGACTGGCGTTCCGCCCCCGCTGATGGCTGCGATCGCCTCCTCGACGTCCCGGCGATTCTGGTCCTCGCTCTTGATGTCGATGCGCCAGTTGAGCAGCTTCGCCGCCAGCCGCACGTTCTGGCCTTTCTTGCCGATCGCCAATGACAGCTGCGATTCGTCAACGATGACCTCCATGTGGCGCACGTCCGGGTCGACGACGTTCACCCGCGAGACCTTGGCTGGGCTCAGCGCCCAGCGGACCATTTCGAGCGGGTCTTCGATGTACTCGATGATGTCGATCTTCTCGCCACGGATCTCGCGGATGATCGTTTGCACGCGCATTCCCTTCATGCCGACGCAGGCGCCGACGGCGTCGACGTTGCGATCCCGCGAGCGCACCGCGATCTTGGTCCGCTCGCCGGCCTCGCGGGCGCACGCCATGATTTCCACCGTGTTGTCGTAGATCTCTGGCACCTCTTGTTCGAACAGCCGCTTGACCAGTTCCTCGCTTGCGCGCGAGGCGATCACAGCCGGGCCGCGACCGGCTTTTTCGACCGCCTTGATGACGATCCGAACGCGCTCGCCCGGCGCGAACGTTTCGAGCCTCGACTGTTCGCGGCGAGGCATCCTCGCCTCGGTGCGGTCCAATTCCACGATCAGGTCGGGTCCTTCGTTGCGCTTGATCGTGCAGTACTCCATGGTGCCCAAGCGGCCCTCGAACTGCTTGCAGATCGTCTCGCGCTCGGCCTCGCGGACCTTTTGGAAGATCACCTGCTTGGCCTGCATCGCCGCGATGCGACCAAGGCTCGCGGTCGGCACGGGGAAGCGCACTTCATCACCGATTCTGGCCGATGGCTGGACGCGGCGGGCCTGCGACAAGCTGACCTCGAACGTGGGGTTGGCCACCAAGTCCGTCACCGTTTTGACCGCGTAGACGTCGACCGCGCCCGTCGTGGGGTTGATCTCGGCCACTAGGTCCTCTTCGGTCTGGTGGAACTTGCGCGCCGCCGCCAGCATCGCATCCTTGACTGCACTCAAGACGATCTCCGAGGAGATACCCTTGTGCTGGCTCAGCTGTTCGATTTCGGAGGAAAGTCCCCGTGCCATAGCTTGTTCCTTGCCCCTTGTGCGCTCGCGTCAGATCTCGACCACCAGGCGCGCAAGTTCGATGTCCGCGAACGAGACCTCCAGCGCTTCGCCGTTGGCGGTGCGCAGCGACACGCCCTCCGGCGAACTGCTTTCGATGCGGCCCGTTACGGTGCGGCTGCCTTCCAGCGCGCCGCACACACGTACCTTCGCCTTGCGCCCCTCGAAACGGCGGAAATCCGCCGGTCTCGAAAGCTTCCGGTCCAATCCCGGCGACGACACTTCCAAGGTGTAGTTGGTCGGCACCAAGTCCTCAACGTCCAGCGCCGCCGATAGCTGGTGGGAGACGCTCTCGCAATCGGCGTGGGTGATCCCTGTCGGCTTGTCAATGTAGACCCGCAGAACGCCGCCGCGCAGGGCGCCCTTCCATTCGGCTTCCACCAGTTCCAAGCCTTCGGACCCGACAATTTGCCGGGTCAACTCGCTGACCTTGGACACGATTTCCTTCCTCTGCGAAGCCATCGATCCGGAACCATAAAAAAAGTGGGCCAAAGCCCACCTTCGGTTATCGCCGAAACTGCGACTGCTTCTATTCTAACCGCTTCTGGCGCTCCGGGCAATTGACGCGGGGGAATCCGCGCGCTGCCGGGCTAGAATGTCGTGACATGCCTGAATTTACGACGCTCGGCGGGATCGACCGGCTCGATGCCCGGCTCGAAGCCCTGATCGCGACCGACACGTCCATCGAATTGCTCGACGTGGGGTTTGCCTGGCCGGAAGGGCCTGTGTGGGTCGGCAGCGCGGGGCACCTGCTCTTCTCTGACATTCCGCGCAACTGCATCTTTCGCTGGAGTGAGGGCGACGGCGCGAGCGTGTGGATGCAGCCGTCCGGGTACACGGGGGTTGCATATTACGGCAAGGAACCGGGTTCGAACGGCCTGACCTTGGATCACGAGGATCGGCTGCTGGCGTGCGAACACGGTGATCGCCGGGTCTCCAGGCTGGAGCATGGCGGCGGCAAGGTTACTCTGGCCGATTCATACGGCGGCAAGCGCTTGAATTCCCCCAACGACCTGGTCCTGCGATCCAACGGCGACTTGTACTTCACCGATCCGGCCTACGGACTCCACCACCGCTACGACGATCCCGCCCGCGAACTGCCCTTCTGCGGCGTGTACCTTGTCCGCCCGGGCGAGCGGGAGCCCGTGTTGCTGACCGACGAGTTGGAGAATCCGAACGGGCTGGCGTTCGCTCCCGATGAGCGGCTGCTCTATGTCACGCAGTCCAATCCCCGCAAGGCGATCGTGATGAGCTATCCCGTGCTGGCGGACGGCACTTTGGGCAGCGGGAGCGTGCTGATCGATCTCACCGAGTTCGCCGCCGAGGTGCCCGGCTTGCCGGACGGGATGAAGGTCGACCGGGCGGGCAACATATTCACAACAGGGCCCGGCGGTGTGTGGGTGGCGGCCCCGGACGGGGCGCTCTTGGGACGCGTGTCAACTGGCCAGCGCATCGCAAACCTGTGCTGGGGCGGCGATGGCTCCGTCCTCTATCTGTGCTCCGGCGCGTATCTCTGCCGGATCGGCACGTTGACGTCCGGGCACCTGCCCGGACCGTCGTTGTGAGGCGTGTCCCGCCCGAGCCTTACACGACGGGCCGAATTGCTTGGACATCCAGCTTGGTCAGCGCTGCCTGGAGCTTCTCGAAGTGCTCTTGGTCGCGGTAGGTGCCGATGATAGCCCCGCCGGATCCGGCGAACTTCGCGGTTGCGCCCGCGTCGCGTGCAGCTTGGACCATCTGCAGGTTTTCGGGGCTTACCGTGCAAACCTGAGACCGCAGATCGAAATTTGCGTCGATCAGTTCACCGAAGCGCTGAGTGTCCCCTGCGATCAGTGCGTCCCTGCCCTCGGATGCCATCGCGGCCCATTGGAGCATCGCGGAGCGCACCGCGGGATCTCCGGAATCGTAGCGCCGCCGCAGGTCGTTGTGGAACACCTCTGTACCTTCGCTGAGGTTGGTGCGGTATGCGACGTACAGGTTCGGCAGCAGCGCAGCGTCCATCGCCTCGTAGCCGCCGAAGCCCCTGGCTTCCATCAAGTCACGGTTGAAATCCATGTAGACCAAGCCCTCATAGACCTGCACGACGCGGTCCTGCAAGCCCGCCGAGACGCCTAGCTCTCTTGTTTCCGTTTCCAGCACTAGATTGGCTTGGACCGGTAGCGGAATGTCCACCTCGAAGTAAGCCATCAGCGCTCGTAGCGAGGAGGTGATGATGGCTGACGAGCCGCCCATGCCCAGCCGCAGGGGGATGTTCGATTCGTACTCGATCGTGAAGTTGCGGTCGTGCAACTCGATCCCTTCCGCCGCGCAGTAGTCGCTGAAACGCATGATCAGCGCGCGAATGATGCGAATTCCGCCGTAGTATCCGCGCCAGCGGGTGTGGGCGCGTAGTTGGTCTAAGTTCTCCCAGACCGGCATGTCCGCTGCGGACAGCCGGATTTCGAGCCTGGCGCTCGGATACAGCAGGGTGCGGGAACGGAAGTTTCGCACGGTGACAGCCACGGTCTTGCCGAAGTATCCGTCGGAGGGATTGCCGAGCACGCCGGCCCGGGAATAGGCGACTGTCTCGATCACGGTGCGACTAATGTGCAGCTACGGTTGGCTCGGCTGCTGACGTGTCCTCGGACTCGTCCACTGGTAGCAACAGCCAGCACACTAGGTAGGCCACCACCCCGGGGAAGATCGGCGGGACCACGGCCGCAATGGCCCAGATGACTCGAATAACCGTCAGATTCTTGCCGAAGTAGCTCGCGCAGCCGCTACAAACTCCAGCCAGCATCCGGTCCTTGCGCTTGCGCGTGCAGACGCGTTGACCCTCATCAGCCGCAGCGCCGTCGACTGCCCTGCCGCACTTGCGACAGAAACGATCGTCTTCTTCGATCTCGAAACCGCACTTCTCGCAGAACATGGGTTTGACTAGAGACTAACTCAGAGCGGCACCAAGGGCAAGCGAAGCGCGTCAGCGCAGGTTGGTGGGGAGAATCTTCGGCTGCCGACCCGCGGCGACCGTGATTTCGTAGAGCAGCCTCGAGGCCTTCTCGATTGGCCACACGTCTGCGACCGAGATGGCCGTCCGGCCCCCGTCGTCGATCGGATCTGGATCCGCGCCCTGCTCGGCGAGAAAGCGGATGATCTCGCAGATTTCGTCTTGGGTTGCGCGAAACGAGGTCAGCGTGACCGCCGCATGCATCACCGTGCGCCCGATCGAAGTCTTCGCCGCGATGTCGTTGTCCAAGCTGTAGGCGTAGCGGATGACTGGCATTTCAGCGCTCCGCACCGCTTGCATGAGAAGTGTCGCGCCGTCCTGCGTGCGTGCTTTGGTGTCTGCACCGGCGGCAACGAGTTGCTGCATGACCTCGAGATGTCCCGCAAACGTGGCGGCGAGCAATGGCGTGTTCTCGGCGTCATTCCGCCGCAGGTCACGGTTGGAGCCGAGGTCATCGACCGGATGCGTGTGTCGGTTGGGGTCGGCACCCGCAGCCAGCAGCAGCTCGACTGCCGTGGCATCGCCCGCCCGAGCCGCCAAGTAGAGAGGCGTTTGGCCGGCCTTGTCGGGGGTGGCACTAGCGGCGCCGGCATCGAGCAACAGCTCGAGGGCGTCGGTGTGGGCGTACGAGGCGGCTATGTTAGTGGGCTGGCTTCCGTCATACGCCACCGTATTCGGATCGGCGCCTGCGGCGAGCAGTATGCGCATCGAGGCCAAGTCGTTGCGCGTCACGGCAAACGTCAGGGCCGTGAATCCCTGCTTGGACGAGATGTTGACGTCCGCCCTGCCCTCTACGAGGGCACGCAGCGTGTCGGCGTAGCCGTCGGCGGCCGCCCACATCAGCGCCGTCTGGCCGCGCCCGCGCTCTTGAGCATCCGGGTTGGCGTCTTGCGAGAGCATCTTACGCACGGCGCCCGTAAGTCCGGTGCCAGCTGCCAGCATCAGCGGGGTCTCGCCGTTCCAGCGGCTGACATTGGGATCCGCGCCGGCTTGCAGCAGCGCCGTCACCATGGGCCCGTCGCCGTTGGCACATGCCAGCGTGAGCGGGGAGTCGCCGTAGGTGTCGACGGTATTGACCTCAGCGCCGGCCTGCAGCAGGCTCTGGGCGGCCTCAAGATCCTGCAGGTGGACGGCCCAAGCCAGCGCCGTCGAGCCATCGGGGAGCGTGGCGTTGACGTCGTCGCCGCGCAGCAGCAATTCCGAGACAGCCGCCGAATCGCGCTGCTTGAGCGCCTCTACTAGGCCTGTTTCGGCGGCGGACGCACAGAGAGGCAGCGCTAACGCGCATACCGCCAGTGTCAAGCGCATGCGGTGACGGCGAGTGGTTGGCACCGTCGGCCCCTAACCGGTGGTGAGGCCTTCCAACTTTCCGGTGCTATCACCGAGTTGTTCAGTCGGCACCCCTACAAGCTCGAGCATGCTCAGCAGGAGGTTGTTCATGGGTGTCTCGCGCGGATAGCGCAGATGGCGCCCGCCCGGCAGCTGCCCGCCCGCTCCGCCAGCCAAGACCAGTGGCAGGTCGTGGTGGAGGTGCTGGTTGCCATCGGAGATCGAACTGCCGTAGAGCAGCATCGAGTGGTCCAGCAGGCTGCCGTCGCCATCTTGGATGGAGCGCATTCTGTCCATCATGTAGCCGAACATCTTGACGTGGTGTTTGTTGATCAAGATGACCTTCGAGATCTTTTCCGCGTCGTGCGAATGGTGTGTGACCGCGTGATGCGCATCCGGGACGCCGATGCCCGGGTAGCTGCGCCAAGTGCCCTCGCGTCCCATCATGAAGGTCGACACTCGGGTCAGATCGGCCTGGTAGGCCAGCACCTGCAGGTCGATCATCAGCTTGGTGTGCTCGTCGAAGCTGTCCGGGACGCCTCCGGGCCGGTTGAAGGTGGGCAGTTTCTGGCCGCTCTGTGCCTCTGCCCGCTCGATGCGCCGCTCTAGGTCGCGGATGGCTTCGACGTACTCTTCCAGCTTGCGCCGGTCGTTCGCGCCGAGCTGGGCATGCAGGCGCGAGAGGTCTTCGCGGACGAAGTCCAAGATCGTGCGCTGCTCGCGAAGCTTGGAGAGCCGCTCGGCCGGATCGGTGCTCTCGCCATCGCCGAACAGCCGCTCAAACAGTCGCCTGGGGTTGTCCTCGACCGGGTTGGGCGTAGTGGGCGCGCGCCAGGAGATCGTGTTGGTGTAGGCACAGCTGTAGCCGGAATCGCAGCCGCCAGCGACGCTCTGCTCTTCGATGCCGGTCTCCAAGGAGGCAATCTGCGTGTGCTCGCCCAGCCCGCGGGCGGCGATTTGATCTGCCGAAACGCCAGCGCGGATGCCGAGGCCCTCCGTCTTGACCGGACGTTCTCCTGTGAGGAAGGTGGCGCCGGCCCGGGCGTGGTCGCCCGCACCGTCCCCACCTGGCCGGCCGTTGAGTTGGGCGAGGCCGCTGATCACGGTTACGTTTTGGCGGAATGGCTCCAGCCCCGCGGTGATGTCGCTGAATTCAAAGTCGCGGCCCTGGCCCTTCGGCGTCCACTCGCCTGCCAAGTCCATGATGCCGTTTGGCACGTAGACGAAACCCATGCGCAGGGCGGGCTTGCTCGCGGCGGTGCGCGACGCGCCGTAGGCGGGCACCATAGCGTCCATGAAGGGCAGAGCCACCGTCGCTCCCAAGCCCCGCAGCACCGAGCGGCGCGATAGCGATTTGTTGGTCACGATTGTCATTCAGGCCCTCTGCGCATCTGGAACGGCATGCTCTTGGTCACTGCCACGATTAGGTCTGCGAGTCGATAGTCCGACGCCTCCCCGTCGCGGGCTATTGCTCGCACCGTAGGTTTATCGTAGTACTCCAAGCCCCTGCCAAGGGCATAGGTGAGCAGTTTTTCCACAACAGTTTTCACGAAAGCGTCCTTCAACGCGGTCGTAAACACCTGTTTTAGCTCGCCGGGACCGTTGAATCGGACTCCGCCCGGCAGTTCGCCCGAGGCATCGATCGGCGCTCCCGCGTCTGTCTCGCGCCAGCGGCCGATCGCGTCAAAGTTCTCCAAGGCGAAGCCGATCGGGTCCATCCTGACGTGGCAGCTCGCGCAGGTCGGGCTCTGGCTGTGCAGCGTCATCAGTTCCCGCAATGTGAGTTGCTCGCCCTCCTGCGCGGCCTCCTCGAGTTCGGGAATGTCGGGCGGCGGCGGTGGCGGTGGCATGCCGAAGAGGTTCTCCAAGACCCACTTGCCGCGGATTACCACTGAGGTCCGGTTGGGATACGAGGTGACAGCCAGCACGCTGCCTTGGCCGAGCAGTCCTCCACGCCGGGCGTCCGCCAGGCCGACTCTGCGGAACTGCGAGCCATGCACCCCGGCGAGGCCATAGTGCGCGGCCAGCCTCTCGTTCAGGAATGTGTAGTCGGCATCGAGCAGTTCGAGCACACTGCGATTGCGCCTCAGGATGTCCGCGAAGAACAGCTCGGTCTCCTGCCGCATGGCAAAGCGCAGGTCGGCGTCAAACTCCGGAAACAGCAACTCATCCGGCTTGACCTTCGCTACCTTGCGCAGCTCCAGCCATTGTCCTGCGAAGTTCTCTACCAGCGCCGTGGCTCGCCGGTCTGCCAGCATTCGCCGGACTTGGCGCTCGAATTCGCGTGGGTCGCTCAAGCGGCCCTGCTCGGCAGCCGCAAGAAGTTCCTCGTCCGGCAGGCTGCTCCACAGGAAGAACGAGAGCCGCGAGGCCAGCGCAACATCGCTAATGCGGAAGGGTTTCCCCGGCTCGGCGGTGGCGGGGTCGGGCTCTAGGCGGAACAGAAAACTCGGCGAGACTAGCAGCGCGCGGATAGCCCGCTCGATGCCGGCTTCGAAGCCCCCGTCCGCCTGCCCGAGTTCGTACATAGCCATCAGGGCCGTCACGTCGTGTTCTCCGACGGGCCGCCGATAGGCTTGCCGCGCCAGTCTTGAGACGATCGTCTTGGCGCATGGCCGTGCTTGGTCGGCGCTCTCCGGCCAACAGGCGAAAATCTTGCGCCGGCTCGCGGTGTTGCCGGGGCCTTGCGGTTCGAACGGGCCTTCGATGGAGATCCAGCGGATCTTGAAGGGCTGCTTCGCATCGGGCAGCTGCACTAGTTCGAGGCGCTCGCCGTCCAGGCGGATGTCAAAGGGAGGATGCGGATGCGCGGGTTCATCGGCCCCGCTAGGCACGGTACGCTCTGCCCGCGAGGACTGGCCGAGGAATGCGAGTGCCAAGGTGTGCATCCCGGCCTGTACGGTCAGGCGAGACTGGTGCTGCTCGTAGTTCGTTCGGCTGTCCCCTTGGTCTAGGGCCGTGGCGATGATGTACTCGCCAGTCAGCGGGAAGTAGTACCGCAGGGCCGTGCCGCGGCTGGACCGGATCGGCAGGTCCATCCTAGAAGCCGGTGCATGGCCGGCGTAGCGGAAGCCGGTCTCCCGATTGCGTACGAAGATGTCCTTCTGCGGCTTGGAGCCTGCCGTGCCGATGGCTAGGCGGCTCACGTGGCGCGCGGCGAACATGTAGCGGTCAAGCAGGGCCGGCGACAGCGACAGTACGTCCGCGATATTGTCGAAGCCATAGCCGGAGTCGTCGCCGGGTAGCATCGTGGTCAGATCAAGCTCCAGGTGCAGCAGGTCGCGCACCGCGTTGGAATACTCGGCCCGGTTGAGTCGGTGAGGCGGTGGCCGCCCCGGGTCCGGGTCTGCGGCTGCTGCCTCGTCGAGTCCTCGCTCCAATCGCACGACGAATTCCGACCGTGCGGACTGGTCCGGGGCCGGCAGGCCTGACGGTGGCATCTCGCCCGATGCGACCTTGCGCAGGACCTTCTCCCAGAGCGCGGGGTGCAGGTCGGGCCGCGCGGGATCGAGCCCTTGCAGGGAAACGCCCGCCGTCTGCGCGCTGTCGTTGTGGCAAGCGGAGCAGTACTGGTCGACCAGCGCTTGATCAGAGGCTGCGGCAGTGGCGAGCGGAACCAGCGCTGCCGCGCCGCTCAGCGCCAGCAAAGCGATCCTAGAGCGTGTGGGGGCCAACGAAATTATCGTACCCGGAACGCTCCGAGATTGGGAATGTTGTACTTGACCGAGGATGAGTTTTCGTTGCGGATCACGATAGTCAGGGCTATTTGGCGCGCTGGCGTAGCGGCGGAGACGAGGAAGATCCCGAGGTCAGTTCCAACCGGACGACTTGAGGTTCTTCCGCGCACCGCGTAGCAAGGGCGCGGAACTGATTGCTAACGATCTGCCGTTGCGCACGGGTCGTGACGAATAAGCGGTGCCAGGCCGATTGCCCGACTGAGCCAAGGCCCACGATCGCTGGAAGTCGGAGCACGCTGCTCGGAAGAATCGTCCTGGACCATCTAGCGGGTCCAGATCTGTAGTGCCCGGAGACCGACGAATTCTCAAGCGAGGCACGCCTCTGACCGACAAGGGAAGACATGGATTGCTCGGGAACCGACGTTGATCATCAACTCCATGATCACGAGACTTGTGGGTTGAGGTTCTGGATGGAAGGATAACGGTAAGCGCCGATGCAGATTGAGGCACCGCCCTTCATCCTCACGATCGAAGAACGGCTTTGCAGAAGGGCGCCTCGACCCTAGGGATGACCTTCCGGCGGAGGGGCATGAGCCGTCAGAGCCCGGAGTTGCTCCTCCAGCGCCCGCGCTCTTTCGTCCGCCAAACTCGCTCGCTGCTCTGCGGCACTCGCTCGCTGCTCTGCCGCAGTGCCTCGCTGCTGTAATGCTTGCTTGTCGCGCACGGCGGTTTGCTTGTCGCGCTCCGCTGCCAGCCGCCGCCGCTCGGC
>LXNI01000653.1_pt1 | contig 38022 bp, 32 predicted proteins | sample 809091 | NCBI WGS metagenome assembly LXNI01 (sample SAMN04870527, study PRJNA318959) | sponge metagenome | biome: 01000161; feature: marine sponge reef; material: water | host: Sarcotragus foetidus | place: Greece: Milos, Mediterranean Sea | collected 2013-05-29 | depth 5-7 m
CGCTTCCTGCCATGTGTCGTGTTCGGCGAGCATCACCGGCAGCTTGACCATCTCCTCGGCCTTCAACTCGGTCGCCGACACGCTGTGGAGGATGTTCGAGTTGAGGCGAGGTGTCGCGCTGAATTCGACGACGGCGCAGGGGTTCACCCGCGTCTGCATCTCTCGCGTCAGCCCGGTAACGGCGTTGTGGGCTTCGTCGACAATCATCAGGGGCCGATGAAGGTGCATCAGGTTCGCGAAAGAGAATTTCGGGCCGCCGCCCTCCTGCAGCTCTAGCCCTGACACAGTCGTGGCCAACTGCGTGAAGTGCGGTTCCATGTCCTCGTTGTGCGCGTAGACCCTGCGACCTTCGGTACTCTTGACGCGCAGAGTCTGGATCGTTCCGACGACGATGCAGCATTGACCGCGAATGTCGTGCGGGCGGATCGTGGCGAAGTCCGCGATGTCGAACACGCGCACGCGTCCATCGAACGCTTCATCCAGCGCCTGCCGATACGGGTGGCGCGGGTTCTTCAGCGCCTCGGCTGTCTGCTGCCGGATCGTTTTCGTTGGAACCAGCCATAGGGCCATCGGCCAATCCTTCTCGATCCAGGCGTCGCGGGCCAGGGCGACCGCATAGGCGGCGAGGATCGTCTTCCCGCCACCCGTCGGCAGGCGCAGACAGACGTACGGAACCTCTGGCAAGCCCGACAGTGGTCGATAGGTGCCGCCATAGCTGCTGAGGCGCCCCGACTGCTCCGGCTCTCGCGTCACAGCCTCATACGCGTTCTTCGCCCCGCCGGTCCGAGCCTCTTCGAAAAAGCGGCGAAGAACGTCGAGGGTTTCGGCCTGGTAGCGCTTGAGTTCCACGACGCCCCTCAGGCCCGCGATTCGATATCGTATGGCGTCTGTTTGAAGAGGACGCCCTCACGCCCCAACGTCTCCGGTGCGAGCCGCGATTGCTCGCCGTACACTGTCACGGGTCCACTAAACCCGTGCGCAACTTGCTCGACTTCCTCACGGATCAGTTCCAGCGATGCCCGCGTCAGCACGTTTCCGCCTCCCGGACGCTTGTCTCCGAGCACGCCGTTGTAGAGCAGGGCCACTGCACGACCGTCACGAATGCCAAGAACGGGCGAGTCGCTACGTCGACTCCACGGCGTTCCGGTCTCAGCGAACCAAATGTGCGCGGCAAGCACACCGAATCCAATGTCAGGGCGGATGCGTCCTTCCGCATCGAACGCAGGCGGACCGAGGCGGTAGAAGCGATATCCGCCGCCGCCATTCCAACCCACACTCTTCGAGATGCCGCTCTGTTCCCCCTCGATGACTCTTTTGAGCCGAGGCGCGCAAAGCTTCATCGCGTTGTCGCCCATCTCTATCCCGATGTAGCGGCGCCCCATCTTGTGTGCGACCGCAGCGGTGGTGCCGGAACCGAGGAACGAATCGAGCACCAAGTCGCCCTTGTCCGAATAGAGTTGAAGCACGCGCTTGACTAGCGCTTCCGGCTTCTTGCCCTTTGGGAATTTGACCCCTCCTTCATTGTGCAGGTTGTTCGACAGAAGATCGTCCCACAGATTCGTCAGCGGCTCCCCAGATACTAGCTCTCCGTCTATGTCTTTGAGCTTGTCTCGATAGAACAGCCATCGCTTACCGTTGCAGAGATAAATGTCGGAGTAGCCTTCTCGTCTCTGCAGGAACACGCGCTTCGGCGACTTCTTCGACTCGTCTATCAAGTCGCGCGTCGCCTGCCCGACTCCGTCATACGCGGGTGGCACGGGCTGGACAACTCGGTCTGCATGCTCAACCACGAACTCGTTGAGGGCCGCTTCGTACCCGATGCCCAAGTGCTTTTTCGCCTCTCGCGCCTTCATTCCACGGGAGTTGCCGAACGCCTGAGAGAGTGGAATCAGGCGCCACCTAGAATAGGGTTCGTCGAAGTTCTCGATGAAGTTCGCGTAACGAGCATCCCGCTCCCGTCTTGTGAAGACCCTGTTGGGCTTCCAAGCTCCTTGGCGATCCTTCGCGTAGATCACGATGTAGTTGGTCACAGTCACTAGGCCTGGATTGATTGCCTTGTGCCCGACGGCCGCGCCCTGACGAAACGTCACGAGATTGACGCGGTTTTTTCGTCCGAATGTCTCATCGAGCATCGCGATGCCGTAGGCCAACTCTTCGTCATCCAGATGGATGGCGATGGTGCCCGCCTCGCAAAGGAGATCCCGAAGCAGCTCGAATCTCGCGTACATCAACCCAAGCCAGATCGTGTGTTCCATGTTGTCATCGTAGTTGTCGAAAGCTTGGCCGGTGTTGAACGGGGGATCGATGTAGATGCACTTGACACGACCGGCGAAGAACGGCAACAAGGCCTTCAGAGCGTCGAGATTGTCACCTTGAATGAGCATGTTGCCCGTATCGCCTTCGTCGCTCGAATGCTCCGGGACCTCTTCGAACAGCCGATACGCCACGCGCTTGGCGGCGGCGATGTCCGTGTCTCGTGTCAGCCAATTCAAAGTGGGCATGCGGTGTCTCTCATTCGGCTGGCCCCGGCACGGCACCCGGTCCATCCAGTGCCGCGGTCAAACCCAACGCGACGGCACGCACATATCGGCTCGCTGCTCCTGCCCCAACGCATCGGAGCAGCGATGAACCGTCCAGCGGGTTCCGTCCCCGAAAAACCGCTGCTGTCCTTCAGGTCGCTCATGTCGGACCGCTCATCCGTTTGCACCACTCATCGAATTGCCTGGACCTTCAGGTGAACCCCTTCCCGTTGCTGCAGGCAATCGATGATCTCGAACAGGTTCCGCGCGTGCGGATTGCCGGTCGCACTGAGCATGCGCATCAGGCTCTTCGGCGACTTGTCCGTGAGTCCTCCGAGTTCGCCGAACCCGATTGTCGCATTGACGTAGTCGCGCAGCAGCGATTTGCCTGTCTCCACGTCGCTGGACAGTAGGCAATCCACCGCCTCCGTAAGGAGCGCTTCGCGGAAGGCCGGGTCGCGCTGGAGCCGTTCCCGCACTGTCACCTTGAAATCCCGGGTCAATGCCATCGTCTCAATCCTCCTTCCGCCTGAGTCGGTAGTCGCGCCAAAGCCGCTTGGCCGTTTCAATGTCTGCCTGCTGGCGTCGCTTCGTGCCGCCCCCGAGCAGGACAATCAAGGTCTCGCCGTCCCGCCCGAAGTAGACTCTATATCCTGGACCAGAGTCGATCCGGTACTCCAGAACCCCCGCCCCGACACCTTTCGTATTGGACAAGATGCCCCGCCCCATGCGGTCCAATACAGCCGTGACCTTGATCGCGGCTTGACCGTCCAGGCGATCAAACCATCGCCCGAATGGACGGCGCCCCTGTGCATCGACGTACTCCGTGACTTGGACCACTGCAATATGGTAACCGCCGCGTTACCGAAATGGTAGCCGCCGGCCTGATGGCCGTGCGGTTTGTCCCGTTTGTCCGGTAAACGGGTCCCAATTGTGATTTCGCCGGAACGGTGCATGAATTGTTCCCCCGGGACTGGCCACTATCAGCAGGCATCCAATGCTCCCCGGGCGGCGATTGCCTAACCCGGATATTTCACCGGTCATTGGAAAGGGGCCTCGATTTGTTGGATAATGTGAGTTATTACAGCTACTTACATTACATCAACAAGGAGGCCCCATGGGCACACAGTGTACACCCGAGCCCCTGTCGTTTCACGCTTTCGGGCGGCGCGAGGTGGTGGGCCGATTTGACGCCGGCTGGCTGACTTCCGACGGCGGGTCGCTGCTGCTGCGTGAGGCGGACCTTCGGCTGGATTTGACGCGCCGGATGGCGGCGTGCTTTAAGGACGCTCGCGAGTCCTGGCGTGTCGAGCACGGCGTTGGGGAGTTGGTGGCGCAGCGGGTGCATGGGCTGGCGCTGGGGTATGAGGACTTGAACGATCATGTCCGTTTGCGGGTGGATCCTTTATTGGCGCTGGCGGCGGGCAAGGCGGACCCGACGGGCGCGGACCGGCCCCGGGCACGGGACCGCGGCCATTCTCTGGCCGGTCCGAGCACGCTGAACCGTCTGGAGTTGGGGGTTCCCCAGGCCGACGCGAAGCGCTGGCGCTACAGCAAGATTGTGGCGCACGGGGAAGCGCTGGACCGATTGCTGGTGGATTTGTTTTTGGAGTCGCGGGAGCAGGCGCCGGAGACGCTGTGGCTGGATCTGGACGCCACCGACGATCCGCTGCACGGGGATCAACAGGGGCGGTTCTTCCACGGCTACTACAAGAGCTATTGCTACCTGCCGCTTTATATCTTCAGCGGTGAGCACCTGCTGTGCGCGCGGCTGCGCCCGTCGAACATCGACGCGTGTGCCGGCAGCGTTGAGGAGTTGGAGCGGATCGTCGGCCGGGTCCGGTCGCGCTGGCCCGAGGCGCGCATCATCGTTCGGGGCGATTCGGGGTTTTGCCGCGAGGAGATCATGGGCTGGTGCGACCAAAGCGGTGTGGACTACGTGCTGGGTCTGGCGCGCAATAATCGCCTGGTCAAGCGCATTGCCAAGGCGTTGCACAAGTCCCGCCGCCGCCACGCGGCCACGCGGCCACGGGCAAAGCATCGCGCCGGTTTCGGGAGTTCCGCTACCGCACCCGCAAGTCGTGGAGCCGTTCGCGGCGGGTGGTGGCCAAGGCCCAATGGCTGGCGAAGGGGGACAACCCGCGCTTTGTGGTGACCAGCCTGTCCCGGAAGGAGGCCGGCGCCCAGTTTCTGTACGAGAAGCTGTATTGCGCGCGCGGGGACATGGAGAACCGGATCAAGGAATGCCAACTGGCGCTGTTCGCCGACCGCACCAGCGCCGCCACCATCCGGGCCAACCAACTGCGGCTGCACTTCGCCTCCTTCGCCTACGTGCTGCTGCATGGGCTGCGGCGCCTGGGGCTGGCCGGAACCCGCTGGGCGAAGGCCCAGTGCGGCACCATCCGGACCCGATGGCTGAAGGTCGCCGCGCGCGTGCGGATCACCGCGCGCAAGGTCTGGGTGTCGTTCTCCTCCGCTTACCCGCACCGCGAAGAGTTCGCCGCCATCGCCCAAGCACTGCGGGAAAAGCCCGCCCGCGCACCGCCCGCGTAGCCCGTTCCGCCACCACCCGATACACCATCCGGCCTGCGCCGAGAAACAACTGCGCCCCGACAAAGCCGCAGACCGCCCGAAGAGACGGCTTCGATCTCACCGCCGCCTCAAAAACGCCCTTCCGCCACACCGCAGCGCGGAATGCCGGCGCCAAACCCCAAGCCATCACACCAAACCCGCCAACAGCAACGAAAAATCCGTGCCAGCAAAAGCTGGTGAAATATCCGGGCTAGGCGCCTTGCAGAATGCTGCCCAGGTTGCTCAGCGCTTGCTCCATGGGGATGGCCGTGATGCCTTCGAGGTGCAGTTCCTGTTCGCCGCCGTAGAAGACGTAGCATCTCGCGGAGGGGTAGTCTTTTTTGAATTCGCGCAGTGATCGAGTGTCTGCCGGGTGGACGTGCCGCGAACGCTTCACTTCGATGGCGAGCAGACCGCGGGGGCCGTACAACACGAAATCGGCTTCCATTTGGGCGCGGGTGCGCCAGTAATGGAGCCGGTAGCCGCATTCCTGATAATCGTTGTTTGCCCGCAGTTCCTGGAGCACCAGCGTTTCCAGCGCAGGGCCGTCGATTTCGGCGTCGGAATCCAGGGGGCCGGCCGGTCGAATCGCGCGGAAAACGCCTGCATCGAACAGGTAGAATTTTTGTTGCGACACCAGTTTGCGCCGCGCCCTGCGGGAGAATACCGGCAATCTAACGGCAAGCAGCAGATCATCAAGGATCGAGAAGTAATTCTCGGCTGCAGGCCGGGAAACCTGTGCTTCGCGCGCAATGCCGCTGATGTTCAACGGCTGCCCCTGGGAAAGACTGGCTGTTTCGAGGAAGCGGGCGAAGTGGCCAATGTTTCGCGTCAGGCCTTCCTGCATCACCTCTTCTCGCAGGTAGGTTTGCACGTAGTCCTTGAGGTAGCGGTGCGGGTCCGGGTCGTTGAAGCGGGCCGGCAAGTGCCCGAAGCGAACTGATTGGCCCAGGTCGAAGGCATCTCCCTGCTCCGCTGCGGTCAGCGGGTGCATGAAATATGTCCTTGCCCGCCCCGCAAGAAGATTCACTTCCTTGCGGCGCAGCGCTCTGGCGCTCGATCCGGTCAGGATGAACCTCAGGCCGCGCGACTCGATCAGGTCATGCACTTCATTGAGAAGCTCGGGGATGCGTTGCACCTCGTCGATGATTACCCAGTTTCGGTATGTGGGCGGAATCAGCGTCCGGATGCGCCCCGGCTCGGCGGACAGCGGATTGTAGAATTCCGACCGCAACAGGTTGATAAACAGCGCGTCCGGTAGCCGGCGCTTGAGCCAGGTGGTCTTACCGGTTCCGCGCGGGCCGAACAGGAAAAAGCTCCGGCCCGCTTCCAGGGGCTCGCCGATGAGCCGCTTGAACTCCTTGAACTCCATCGTTCGCTTTTATTGCGTCGCGTAGCCGAATCATAATGCGAGAAGATGAATTTTATGTAGTACATGAAAATATCCCGGATATTTTCAGTTTGACAGGGCAATTCGAGGCTGAATTGGCGGGTTCTCAACGGTACGGCCACCAGAAGTTGTATCATTAGTTCGACAAATCCGAAGTGGGACTTCCCGAATTGTCGAATCGATACTATCCGCGGGACATCGCCGATTCAGTACGGCGGATGGCGCGGCACTTCCCGACCGTGGTGCTGACCGGCGCCCGGCAGACAGGGAAGACGACTCTGCTGACGAAGCTTTTCTCCCGCTACAGTTACATCAGTCTCGACGTGCCCGCCGAGGCGCAACTTGCGGAAGAGGACCCGCAAACGTTTCTGGCCCGGCATCCGCCGCCGCTTCTTGTGGATGAGGTCCAGTATGCGCCCGGGTTGTTTCGTCATCTGAAGGTCGCGATCGACCGTAGCCGGGAAGCGAATGGGCAGTTCATCCTCACGGGTTCCCAGAAGCTCAATCTCATGCGGGAGGTGTCCGACTCGCTGGCCGGGCGATGCGGGGTGCTGGAGCTTGAGGCTCTGGCCATCCGCGAGCTTGGAGATGTCTTCACTGGGCACGAGGCCTCCGAGGGAATCGCCGAGGTTCTCGTTCGCGGTTTCATGCCGCAACTCTGGAAAGACTTGGCATTGCGTCCCGCCGACTTTTTCCGCAGCTATCAGGCGACTTATCTGGAACGCGATGTTCGCCAGATTCTGAACGTAAGCTCGCTCAGGGACTTCGACCGCTTCATGCGGGCGGTCGCTGTTCGCAGTGGTCAGTTGCTCAACAAGACGGAACTCGGCAAGGAGGTGGGAGTGAGCGCCAGGACCATCAACGAATGGTTGAGCGTTCTTCAGGCTACCAATCAGATCACCCTGCTGGAGCCGTACTTCGCAAACGTGGGCAAGCGTCTCGCGAAAACGCCGAAACTGTACTTCAACGATGTGGGCCTGTTATGTTTCCTTTTGGGGCTCAATCGTGGGGCGCTCATGGAGAGCTATCTGGTCGGCGCTGTCTGGGAGACCTTTCTTTGCGGCGAGCTTCGCAAGTACCTCCGTGCGGAGTCGCCGGAGGCGAGGCTCTGGTTCTATCGAGACCAGTCCCGCGAAGTGGATTTCCTTATCGAAAAGGATGGCCGGCTCACGCTGGCGGAATCGAAATGGAAGGAAATTCCCACAGCGCGGGATTTTGATCGGGCCCTTGCGGTTCAGGAGCTGTTGCCGAATGCGAACTCGCCGGTAATGGCGCTGTGCCGCGCCCCGCAAAGCTATCCTGTCAGGAAGAATGCGCATGCCGTGAATGGCTACCGGCTTTGGGAATACATCTGAGAGTGGGTTGTCGTAGTTGGATATCAGCGGGTAGTGCGGTCGCGGTACTGGCGCTCGGCCATCTCGCGGTGCTGCTGCGCTTCGACCGATAGCGTCGCCACCGGGCGCGCCTGAAGCCGTTCCAGGCCGATTTCCTCGCCGGTTTCTTCGCAGTAGCCGTAGCTGCCGTCATTAATCCGCTCCAGGGCGGCGTTGATTTTCTTGAGCAGCTTGCGCTCCCGGTCGCGCGTTCTGAGTTCCAGGCCGAATTCGGACTCCTGGGTCGCCCGGTCGCTCGGGTCGGGGAAATTGCTTGCATCGTCGCGCATGTGATGCACCGTGCGCTCCACCTCGCCCATCAATTCCGCCTTCCAGGCAAGCAGAATCTTGCGGAAATGCTCCAACTGGGCGTCATTCATGTAACTCTCACCCTTTTTCGGGCGATAAGGAGGAATGCCGTGTATGAGTTGGTCTTGCATGGTCTTGCGAGCGCGCGGAATTATAGCGTTTTGCCCGCCCTGCAACGTAGCTCCGATTGTTCATGTTTTGCGTGAGGGCGGGATGCCCTCGTTCCCGGGGGCAGCGCCCTCTTTCCGGCGTCTTGCGTTTTCCCCGGCGCGCTCTTCAATCCGCGGCCGGATCAGGCTCCCAGCCCGGCGCGCGATGCTCTACCCGGACCGTGGTGTACAGGCCGCCGCGGACGTTGAAGCGGGCGCTGAGGCGCATGTAGCGTGGCCGCAACAGCGACACCAGCTCATCGAGGATTTCGTTGCTGACCGCCTCGTGGAACGCGCCGCGGTCGCGGAATGAATTCAGGTACAGCTTCAGCGACTTCAGTTCCACACAGACGGCTTCCGGTACATAGTTGATCGTGAGCTCCGCGAAGTCCGGCTGGCCGGTCTTCGGACACAGGCAGGTGAATTCGGGCGCCCGCACCCTGATGGTATAATTGCGGCCCGTGCGCGGGTTCGGAAAAGTCTCCAGGATGGAGTTCATGGCAGGGGAATTTACACCAGTTGCCCCGCCTTTGAGAACCGTCTCCAATGCGCCTTAAGAGAATCCGCCTGGCCGGATTCAAGTCCTTTCCGGACCCGGTCAATATCGAGGTTCCCACGAACTCCCTTGCCGTAGTCGGCCCGAACGGCTGCGGAAAATCGAACATCATCGACGCGGTCCGCTGGGTCCTGGGCGAAATCTCCGCCCGCCAGTTGCGCAGCGGGGCGATGGCCGAAGTCATCTTCAACGGTTCTTCCCGGCGCACCGCCCTGGGGGCGGCAACCGTCGAACTGTTGTTCGACAATACCGAACCAGGTCCGAATTCCAGGTTCGCGGACTACAGCGAAATCACCGTGCGGCGCACGGTTCGGCGCGACGGTATCTCCGAGTACTTCCTGAACAACTCCCGCTGCCGCCGCAAGGACATCACCCGGATGTTCGCCGGCACCGGCCTCGGCATAGGCGGTTACGCGATCATTGAACAGAGCATGATCAACCTGCTCGTGGAGGGCCGCCCCGACGAACTGCGTGCCTATCTTGAGGAAGCGGCGGGCGTTTCGGGTTATCGGCAGAGGCGGCGCGAGACCACCTTGCGCATTGCGCGCACCCGCGAGAATCTTGAGCGGCTGGCGGAACGGCGCGCGGAACTGGACAGCAGTTTGCGGCGGCTGAAGCGCCAGGCGTCGGCAGCGGGGCGCTATCGCAAGAACCTGAACGAGAAGAGGCGGGTGCAGGCGCAACGCCTGGCCCTGGACATTCGCGACCTGGATCGCCTGCTTGAGGGGACAAGGACCGATGCGCGTACGCGCGAAACCCAGCTTGCCCGGGTCGAGGCGGAGTACCGAGGGCTGGAGGGGCGATTGCTTTCCGCGCGCGAGCAGCAGACAGAGGCGCAGGCGGCCTTTGACGAGGCGAACCGCGCCTATTACGAGCTGCAGGCGGAAATCGCGGGGCTGGAGGATACGGTCGGCGCCCAGCAGGCCCTGGGCCGTGAGCGTGAGGCCGAACTCACGCAACTGTCCCAAAGGCTTGAAGAACTGCGCGCCGAACTCAAGGAGGAGGCAGGCGCCCGCGAGCGACGCAGGCGGACGCTGGCGGAACTGGCGCCGGAGCTCATGGCGGCGCGCGAGGAAGAACGGAGCCTGCGCGAGCAATCCGAGCAGGCCGTCGACCGCCAGTCGCGCTGGGAGGCGGACAGGCACGCGGCGGAAATGCGCCTTCAGTCGCTGCGCCAGGAACGTGAGCTGTTGCTGCGGGAGCGGCTGGCAGGCCTTGCGTCGCTGCAGGAAGCCGCGCGCCGGCGCAGCGGCGAAAAGGCTGTGGAATGGCTGCGCCGGAGCGACCTGGCGGATCGCCCGCGCCTTTCCCAGCAACTGAAGGTTTCGCGCCGCTGGCGCCGGGCCGTGGAACTTGTGCTGGGGGACTTTGTCGAGGCTACCAGCGTTGAGGGTCTGGCGTCCCTGGCGCAGGCCGATGAACCGGCTCCCGGCCTGATGCTCGTGGAAGGCGGCGAGATTTCGGCGCAGGGCGGAACACTGCTGGGCGAGGTGCGGGGAGCGGGCGCCGCCGCCGGCTGGCTGGCCTGCGTTCGGACCGCCCCGGATGTGCCCACCGCACTTTCCATGATTGCGGACCTCGGAGAGGGCGAGTCCGTGATCACCCCGCACGGTGTCTGGCTGGGCCGGGGCTGGCTGCGGGTGGCTGGCCGCGAGGGCGAGGGCGCGCTGGAGCGGGAGGAGGAGATCGCCGCATTGAGAAAGGTCCTGGAGGATACGGAGAACTACGCGGCGCCGGCCCTGGATTCTTCTTCGATGGAATCCGAACGCGCCGATTTGCAGGCCCGCCTGGAAGAGCTCAGCAAGGACCTTGTGACCGCCGTCGCCGACCAGGAGTCGGTTGCGGGGCGCAAGCCCGATGCGGCCCTGGACATACAGGCGATGCGGGCGCAGACCGCCAGGGCCCGCGAGCGCAGCCGCGACCTGGAGCGCCGCGAGGCCGAGCTCGAGTCGCAGCGCCAGGCGGCCGTTCGCGCCTGCGAACGGATCGCCGCGGATATTACCGACATCGAAGTACGGATAAAGAGGCTCAAGACGCTGCGCGTGCAGTCCATCGAGGCGCTGGACAAGGCCAGGCACAAACTGAAGTCGTCGCTCAGGCGGAAACCCGAGATCGACCGGAGCCTTGACGAGGCCCGCAGAGCGCGCGAACAGGCCGACAGCACGCTGGCCGCGGAGGAATCGGGGCGCGCGGCGATCCAGCGTCGGCTGGCCGAGAAACGGGAACGGCTGAGCGAATCGCGCGTGGAGCAAAGGGAAATCGAGGTGCGCCGCGATGGCTTGTCGGAGCGGATGGCCGCGACCGGCCACAAGCTTGAGGCGATCCTGGAGGAACTGCCCGCGGACGTGAATGCCGAGGAGCTGGACCTGCAACTGGAGAAGATCGAACGGCGGATCGAGCGGATCGGGCCGGTCAATCTCGCCGCGGAACAGGAACTGGGTGAACTGAAGGAACGCAAGGACTATCTCGATTCACAGGACGAGGACCTGACCAGCGCCCTGGAGACGCTGGAGAACACCATGCGCAGGATCGACCGCGAGACCCGTACGCGGCTGCAAGAGACCGGCGAGGCCGTGAGCAAGGGCTTCGACGTGAATTTCGCGCGGCTGTTCGGCGGAGGCCGGGCCGGCCTGGTTTTCGACGGCGACGATATCCTCACCGCCGACATTCGCTTCGCCGTGCATCCTCCCGGCAAGCGAAACGTGCGCGTCAGCCAGCTTTCCGGCGGCGAGAAATCCCTCGCGGCCATCGCCTTCCTGGTAGCCGTGGTGCAGTTGAACCCGGCGCCGTTCTGTATGCTGGACGAGGTGGACGCGGCGCTGGACGATGTGAACGTGGTGAAGTTCTGCGAATTGATCGGCGAGATGTCGCAGGCCGTCCAATGCCTTGTGGTAACGCACAACAAGAGCACAATGCAGGCCGTCGACTATCTTCTGGGCGTGACCATGCAGGAGCCCGGCATATCGCGAATCGTTTCCGTCGACCTCGAAGAGGCCGTGCGTCTTGCCGCCGCCTGATCGGCCCGAAAGTCCGTCTCCCGCAAGCAAGGCAGAAAGGGCGAAGTGGCTGCGGGAGGAAATCCACCGGCACAACCGCCTGTACCATGAACAGGACGAACCGGAAATCCCCGATTCCGAATACGACGCGCTCTACCGGGAACTGCGCCGGCTTGAACACGCGCATCCCGAACTTGTAGCACCCGATTCGCCCACACAGTCGGTGGGCGCGGGCCCCAGCCGCGCGTTTGATCCTGTGGAGCACGGCGCGCCCATGCTCTCGCTGGAAAACGTGTTCGATGCCGGGGAGATGGAGGAATTCGATCGCCGGCTCGCCGGCCTTCTCGATGACGAGGGCGACGCCGAGCTCGAGTATTCCGCCGAACCCAAGCTGGACGGCGTCGCCTTGAGCCTGCTCTACGAGCGCGGAATACTGGTGCGGGCGGCCACACGCGGCGACGGCCGGACAGGCGAGGACGTGACCCACACCGCTCTGACCATCCGCTCCCTGCCGGTGAGGCTGTCGGGTCGCGATGTTCCCGAGCGCGTGGAAGTGCGGGGCGAAGTGTTCATGCCCCTGCGCGCGTTCGAGACTTACAACAGGCAGGCTGAGGACGAGGGCGGCAAGGCCCTGGTAAACCCGCGTAACGCGGCAGCCGGCGCGCTGCGCCAGAAGGACCCGGCGCTGGCGGCGCAACGCTCGCTCGAGTTCTTCGCCCATGGCGTAGGCCGTGTCGCCGAGGCGCCCGCAGCCTCCGGTCAGTCGGAACTGCTTCGGATGATGGAGTCCTGGGGCCTCAAGGTTTGCCCCGAGGTCGAATGCGTCGCCGGCGTGTCCGGGTGCGCCGGATATTACGAACGGATTTTCGAGCGCCGTGAGGACTTCGACTACGCGCTGGACGGCGTGGTTTACAAGCTGGACCGCTTCGACCTGCGCGATCAGGCCGGTGCTTCCTCGCATGCGCCCCGCTGGGCGGTGGCGCGAAAGTTCCCGGCCGAGGAAAGACTGACCACCGTGCGCGCAATCGAGTACCAGGTTGGACGCACCGGCGCCGTCACTCCTGTCGCTCGCCTTGAGCCGGTTTTCGTGGGCGGCGCCACGGTCAGCAACGCCACCCTGCACAACTACGGCGAGCTCCTCCGCAAGGACGTGCGTGGAGGCGACACCGTGGTGGTGCGGCGCGCCGGCGATGTCATCCCGGAAGTCGTGCGCTCGCTGCCCGAGCGCCGAAAAGGCGATCCGCCGATCCCGCCGCTGCCCGATCAATGTCCGGAATGCGGTTCCGAGGTCGCCCTCCCCGAAGACGAAGCCGTGGCCCGCTGCACCGCCGGCCTGATCTGCCCCGCCCAGCGACGCCAGGCGCTCATGCACTTCGCATCGCGCGGCGCCATGGACATTGAGGGACTCGGCGAGGTTCTTGTGGGCCAGTTGGTGGAGAAGGGACTCACCCGGAATCCGGCGGATCTGTATGCCTTGTCGCTGGAGCAACTGAACGGCCTGGAACGTATGGCCGACAAGTCGTCCGCCAATCTGCTCGCCGCCATTCAGCGCAGCAAGTCCACCACGCTGGCCCGATTTCTCTTTGCGCTCGGAATCCGCGATGTGGGCCGGGTCACGGCCGCGGCGTTGGCCCGTCGTTTCGGCAATCTGGACGCGCTGCGCCAGGCCTCCGAAGAGCAACTGCTTGAGGTTGAGGATGTGGGCGAAATCGTTGCGGGGCGAGTGCGCGCGTTCTTCGCCGGAGAAAAGAACGCGGCAGCAGTTGAGGCGCTGTTGCAGGCCGGCCTGCATTGGCCGGAAAATGAAGGCGCTCCCGATCCATCCACCGGGCCGCTGCGCGGCAAGACTCTGGTGCTGACCGGCGCGCTTGAGGGCATGACCCGTGATGAGGCGCGCGAAAGAATCGTCGGCGCGGGCGGCCGCGTAACGGGAACCGTGTCAAAAAAGACCGACTACCTCGTGGCCGGCGCCAATGCCGGCAGCAAACGCGCCAGGGCCGAACAACTCGGCGTGGAAATCCTCGACCAGTCCCAACTGCTGGCCCTCTTCAACCAGTAGCCGCCCGCTCATTCCTTCCGCCGCCTCAAGGCTGCCCCGGTATGAGGGAGACGGGCGCCCGAAAGCGCGCGCATATTTTGGCTCATAAGACTTCGGTGCCTTCATTGAGAATGGAGACGTACTTGTCGTAAACGAACAGTCGATTGCGGCGCTTCCCGGTGATTTCTCGCGCTATCCCGTTTCTGACGAGTAATTCCATTGCTGCGGAAGCAGTGGGGAAGGACAAATGTGTGTGGCGGCAAGCTGCGGGCAGCGACAGAATAGGTTGCGACTTGAGTGCATCGTGTAATCGCAACGCAGAGCCCGTTCTCCTTCCTCCGCTTGTTTGGACTTTAGTTCGGTCGTCGTCAAACATCATGGAGAGGCGTTGGGCAGTCGATACGGCGCCTTCGGCCATTAATTTGACTCCCTCCAGGAAGAACATCAGCCAGGTTTCCCAATCGCCTGTGCGGTGGACATGATTCAACATTTCGTAGTAGGTGCTTCGGTGCTGTTTGAAATACAGGCTCAGGTACAGAAGCGGTTGGCGCAGCAAGTCAGCATGGCAAAGCAGCAGCGTTATGAGCAGCCGGCCGACTCGTCCGTTTCCGTCGAGAAAGGGATGTATGGTTTCAAATTGCACATGGGCAATTCCTGCACGAAGAAGCACCGGCAGCCCGTCATCTTCAGAGTGGAGAAAACGTTCAAGCTCGGTCATACAGTCGGGCACAGCGGTGTGCGGAGGCGGCACGAAAACGGCGTTGCCGGGCCGAGTGCCGCCAATCCAGTTCTGAGAGCGGCGAAAGTCGCTGGGGGTTTTCTCGCTGCCTCTGCCATTTGACAGCAATACACTGTGTATTTCACGGATCAGACGATTCGACAGAGGAAAATCCTCCCGCAGACGTTGCAGCCCGTGGTTGAGAGCCGCAACATAGTTGGAGACTTCGCGTACGTCGTCAACCGGTACTCCCGGCGCTTCGGCGAGTTCGTAAAGAAAAAGATCCGACAGCGATGACTGCGTGCCCTCTATCTGGGACGAAAGCACGGCCTCCTTTCGCACGTATGCGTACAGGAAAAGCGACTCGTCCGGCAGCAGCGTTGCAACGCTGTCCAGCCGGCCCAGGGCAAGTACGGCCGATTCCAGCATCTGCTGCAGCGGACCGTGAAGCTCCAGGGCGGGCCTGGGCGGTAGCGGGGCGGGCACGAAGGCGCGGACCTGTTCGCCTGCGACGCTGGTCACGTAATAGTTGCCGGTTTCTTTCCGCTGCATCAGGCACGGCCCTTATTTGCGGTTTGTTAATAACAGAATACGTTATTAAACTTTCACGTCTAAATTACAATAATAGTCACTATCAGGCAAGAGCGGCAGCAAGAGCGGCAGCAAGACACCTCTACAGACAAGACCGTCTGAATCTGCAATTCTTTAATAAGAAGATTCTCTATTTAACTTTTCGCGCTAAATCAAAATAGCCTTAATAGCTGCTGCGCGAGCGCTTGTGGCTCGGCAAGGACAAGAATTCCGCGGGACGAACTATCGGTATTTCTCTCCACGGGGCGAGCTCCAGCAGATCGGAGTCGCCGGTCACGATGCAGTCGCTCTCCGAGTCCCAGGCCAACGCCAGAAACTGGTTGTCGGCGTAGTCCCGGCAATCGGCCACCTCGGACAGAACCGGCGCCAGGGTAGTCACTCTGAGAACGGCCCGAATGAAGCGTTTGCGATCCTCAAGGGATACGTATCGATCGAATTTACCCCGCGATAAGACTTCCGCAAGTTCTTCCATGCAGGCTTCGGACACCATAACTTCGCATTCCGACAGTGCCCGTTGAACCGCCCGGGCAGCCACAGAGTCCGCAATCAGGAGTCGGCTGACCCACACGTTGGTGTCGATGACAACCCGCACCTGCTAAAGACTCAATAGTTCATCCAACTTCTCTGCCGTCAATCCTCGCTTTCGTGCGAGGTCCGACACGCGGTTACACAAACGCTCGAACTCATCAAGGTTGGCTGACTTAAGGCGCCGATAGTCGAGGGGGGAGATAACCACAGCAACTTCACGGTTCTGACGGCGGATGGTTACAGGTTCTCGCTGAACCGCATCCAGCAGTGCCGCCATTCTTTGCTTGGCTTCGGAGGCGGAGACGTAGCGCATGGCTTGTACATCCTCAAAAATGTCTAGAAAAGACAAATTGGACAATTTAAGCCCCCGCTTGTCAAGTCGTAGATGAACAACAGCGAGCGGATACTCTCCTGCGGGGTGCGTTGCGGTTCGCCAGGCAAGCTGTCAGACTTCGCGCTGGCTTGAGAAAACCCCACAAGGGGCGTTAACGGTGACGATTCTTCTTGGAGTGAATGTCGACCATGTAGCTACCTTGCGCCAGGCGCGAGGCGCCGCTTACCCCGATCCGGTGGAAGCCGCTCGGCAGGCGCTGGATTCCGGCGCCGACTACATAACGGTGCACCTGCGCGAGGACCGGCGCCACATCCAGGACCATGACGTGGAGCGCCTGATCGGGATGCCGGACGTGCGCGTGAACCTGGAGATGGCGGCCACGGAGGAAATGCTGGCGCTGGCGGAGCGATGGCGCCCGGAGGATTGCTGCCTGGTACCCGAGAAGCGCCGGGAACTCACCACCGAGGGCGGGCTGGACGTTGGCGGGCAGCTCGAAGCTCTAACCGCTGCCTGTGCCCGCCTGGCTGCCGCCGGCGTGCGGGTTTCCCTGTTTCTCGATCCCGACGAGGCGCAGTTGCGCGCCGCCTCTGAAACCGGAGCGCCGGTGGTCGAGTTGCATACGGGCCTGTACGCGGACGCGGGCGGCGCGCTCGCCCAGGCGGAGGAACTGGCGCGTATCCGGCGCGCCGCACAATTTGCCGCGGGGCTGGGGCTGGTGGTGAACGCCGGGCACGGGCTGCACTACCGCAACACGGCCGCGGTGGCGGCGATCGGGGAGATTGCCGAACTCAACATCGGTCATGCTATCGTTGCCCAGGCGATATTTGATGGTTTCCCGGGGGCCGTGCGGCGAATGAAGGGCCTTATGAGGTCGGCCCGCGGGAGGGAGCAGGCATAGGTGGTGCGGCAACGATGATTTACGGAATCGGGACGGATCTGCTGCGGGTCGATCGCGTGGAACGCGTCTACCGGCGGTTCGGCGACCGGTTCGTCCGCCGCGTACTGATGGATTCCGAACAACGCGAATTTGCAGCCTCACGGACCCCGGCGCGGTTTCTGGCGATGCGATTTGCCGCCAAGGAGGCGATCGTCAAGGCGCTGGGTACAGGTTTCCGGCGCGGAATGTGGGTCCGCGACTCCGGAGTGCGGCATGACCGCAGAGGCCGCCCCGAGATCATTTTTTCAGCACGCGGCAAGGCTGTGTGCGCGGCCGCCGGGATCAGCGGCGGTTACCTGAGTTTGACGGATGAAGCCGGCCTGGTTGTGGCAACGGCAATACTCGTTTCGTGATGGGACACTGGCAGTCGGGGGACAATTGATGAGTACGAAACTGGTTCTGGACATTGAAACGGTACCTGATCCGGAAATTGGGCGGGGGCTGTACGGACTGGACGGGCTGGACGAGGGTGAGGTGATGCGCGCCATGCTGCATCACTATCAGCAGCGCACCGGCCTGGAGTTCCTTCCTCCGATCCAGCACAAGGTGGTGGCGATTGGCATGGTGCTTCGCAACGAAGAGGGGGTGCGGCCGCTGGTGCTGGGTGACGAGGACGCCAAGGAATCCGAACTGATCACGCGTTTTTTCCGCGGCCTGGGGCACTACGTTCCTGATCTGATTACCTGGAACGGCGCCGCTTTCGACCTCCCGGTACTGAACTTCCGCGCACTTCGCCACGAGGTCCAGGCCAAGATCTACTGGGAAACCGGGGTCAGCGACCGGGCGTTCCGATTCAATAACTACCTGTCGCGATTCCACTGGCGTCATACCGACCTGATGGATGCGCTTTCCGGATTCCAGGGCCGTGGGCGTCCGAGCCTGCGCGAAGCCTGTGCCTTGCTGGGCCTGCCCGGCAAGAACCTGATGGAAGGCTCAAGCGTCATGGATGCCTATCTGGAAGGGCGGATCGGCGACATTCGACGCTATTGCCTCGAGGACGCGCTGAATACCTACCTGGTGTCAATCCATTTCGACTATTTGCGGGGCAACCTGTCGCAGGACAGCCTGGATGAGGAGTACGGACTGCTGATCGACGGGCTCAAGGCCAGCGGCGAACAGCACCTCGCGGATTTTGCCCGCAAGCTGGAAGCCGAACCCGAGGACCAGGAAGAGGCTTCGGGCGCGGAAACTTCAAAGGATGCGGGCTCCGACGAGGAGTCTCCGGCGCCGGATACGCAGCCGGAGGAAGCCGCCAGGGAAGAACCGGCGACCGTTCATTAGCCACCCTGAACGCATGAGCGATGGCTGCTGAAGTCCTCATCAAGTTGTCGCGACAGACCCTGCAACTGATCGAGGACGGCAAGGTCCAGGCCCGATGGCCCGTATCCACATCCCGGTACGGGCCTGGAGAGCTGGCCGACAGCATGGGAACGCCCCGCGGCCGGCATCGCATCCGCGCCTGCATCGGGAAAGGGCAACCCTCCGGGGCGGTGTTCGTAGGACGGCGCGCTACCGGCGAAATCTACTCCGACGAACTGGCCCGGCAACATCCGGAAAGGGACTGGGTACTAAGCCGGATCCTGTGGCTTTGCGGTGAACAGCCAGGGTATAACAGGCACGGTCGGGTGGACAGCATGCGACGCTATATCTACATCCACGGCACGCCCGATTCGGAACCTGTGGGCGTGCCGCGTTCGCACGGCTGCGTGCGGATGCGAAATTCCGATGTAATCGACCTGTTCGATCGGGTCGGCCCCGGCTGCCGCGTGGACGTACGGCCATAAGGGGGACAGCACGCTAGTGGGGCCCCTGATGATCGACATTGAGGGCGATGTTCTCACGGCGCCGGAGGCAGACCTGTTTCGCCATCCCGCGGTCGGCGGCATCATTCTGTTCAGCCGCAACTATCGTTCTCCCCGCCAGATGCGGAGCCTGGTCGCCGCCGTTCGATCCGCCGCCGGGAGGCCCGTGCTTGTCGCCATCGACCAGGAGGGCGGCAGGGTCCAGCGCATGCGAACGGGTTTTACCGTCCTGCCGCCGGCGCGCGTACTCGGTGAGGCCCACGATTCCGATCCCGGCCGGGCCAGGGAGTTGGCTTGCGGGCGCGGGCGGCTGCTTGCGCTGGAGCTGGGGGCAGTCGATATCGATTTCAGCTTTGCGCCGGTCGTGGACCTGGATTACGGCAGGAGCGAAGTGATCGGCAACCGTGCCCTGCATGGCGATCCTGAAGTCGTGGCGGCTCTCGGCGAGGCCTTTGTGCAGGGCGCTTCCTCCGCCGGCATGGCTTGCGTTGCCAAGCACTTTCCGGGGCATGGCTGGGTCGCGGCGGATTCCCATGCGGAATTGCCGGTGGACGGCCGGGACTACAGCGAATTGCGGGCCGATATGGCCCCGTTCGAGCGGCTGATCGGCGCGGGCGTAAGCGCCGTCATGACAGCGCATGTGCAGTATCCCTCGGTGGACGATCCAACGCCATGCTATTCGCCACGGTGGATCCGCAAGGAATTGCGGCAGCGCCTGAATTTCTCCGGTGCGGTCTTTGCCGACGATCTCTCCATGCACGGCGCGGGCCAGGCCGGCGATCTGGGGCAGCGCGTGGCGGCCTCCCTGGAGGCCGGATGCGACATGCTTCCCATCTGTAACGACCCGGAGGGCGTGCGTGAGCTCCTCGGGGACTGGCGCTACGCTGCCGGCCCGGGTTCTGCGGTTCGCCTTGCCCGGCTGCGCCGCAGCGCCTGAACGATGATTGGCCTTCCCGCCGGATGCGCGGCGCCGATCGGGCCCTGATCGTCAGTGTCGTTTGACGGGCTGGCGCTGATATCAGGGGCTCCACCGGAGCCGCTGGGCCTGGGCCCGCCGGTGCGGCTCGCGCCGCAAGGCGATCAGCCCTTTGGTTCGCCATCTGCGCCGGTGCAGGTTCGCCGGCTGAATGAAACGCCGGTTCTCTACCTGAATCGGCATGGGGAGGAATACGCGATTGCGCCCCATCGCATCAACTATCGCGCCAATCTGCTGGCCCTGGCCGAGGCCGGCGCCAGGGGGATTATCGGAGTTCATTCGGTGGGAGGCATTGCCGCCGAGGCCGTTCCCGGGACCCTCGTTATCCCGCATGACCTGATCGACTACACCCACTCGCGCGAAACCAGCTTCGCCGGGGACAATGCGGGCAAGAGTGCGTTTGTCGAGTTTGCGGATCCCTTCGACGCGAAGTTACGCGGCAGCCTGGTCGCCGCCGCGCATGGGACGGCGTGCCTCGTGCGGGGCGTCTACGGAGTGATGCAGGGCCCAAGGCTGGAAACCGCCGCGGAAATCGACCGGCTGGAGCGCGACGGATGCACTCTCGTGGGCATGACGCTCATGCCGGAGGCGGTTCTGGCGCGCGAACTGGGTATTGCTTATGTTTCCCTTTCGCTGGTAAGCAACTATGCCGCCGGCCGGAACAAGCCGGGCGATACGGCCGGAATTCTTGAGCAACATGCCGCCTGGCTGGATACGGCGCTTGATCGAACGCGCGACTTGCTCGTTCGCTGGCCAGGGGATACGGGTTTCCGTCCGGGAGCGTAGAGTTGCGCCGGGCGCTCACGCCCGGCACAGGCCACGAATCCGCTCATTCAGCCGCCTGAGGGCGCGGGCGATAGCGGAACAGGCGCGCGATGGCGCCGAAGCGGGGATGGTCGAAGTAATGGATTTCCCCCAGCAGGAGGCGGCGGCGTTCCTGAATCCGATACTCACCGTCTCCCCCGTCAACCGCGGGCATCCGCAGGTCGAGCGTGAGATGCACGAAGCGTTCCTCTTCCAGTGACGCCAGACCGCTGAAGGGGAGCGGCGAAGCGGCAAGCGTATCCAGCCGTAGCGGGATCGCCTGACCGGTCCACTGCGCCGGCATGGCCCAGGCGAAATGCGCCAGCGGCCGGTACTCGGCGCTGCGGCGCATTGACAGCCAGATGCCTTCAAGGGCGAATTGCCCGCGGGTCAGCGCAAGAATGCCGGCGGGCGGCTCAGGTGTCGCCGGACCCGAGTCCGGCAACTCCACCGGCGCGGGATAGACCGCGGACGGCGGCAGAACCGGGAGTATTTCCACAAGGTCCTCGGTGCTGTCCTCCGGGTCCAGTTGCATGAAAACGATCATCTCCAGGGCGATTCGGAAGTCGTCGTCCTGAGCCTGCAAGGGCCCGGCGGCGAGCAGGACGAACGCCATGGGGCAAACCAGGGAGGCCACGCCGCAACGGCGCGTTCCGCTCGCTCGGATACGACGGCAGAGACCAGACACGGCCCTAGTGTACGGTTTCGGACTGAAGAGCCTGCTCCAGCGTCGAAAGCAGGCGCTCCACATAGCGGAAACGCTGGCCGGGACGCGACAGGTCGGCCCGGAACGCGAGGGCCCCGTGGGGGCGCAGGGCGAATTCCTCCGGCTGCTGCTGGGCCAGGGCCGCCAACTGCAATGGATCCAGCGGCGTGTCGCTGTGGAACTCCGCCTCGCCGCCGCGGGCCGCGGCCTGCAGCATTCGTATGTGCAATTTCCGCATGCGCTGCTGTATCCCCGCCTGCCGGAAAAGGTTAAGGGCCTGTTCGGGCGCCGGACCGAACCGGTCCACCAACTCGACCATCAGCGCGTTCAGGCCGGATGCGTCCGCGGCGGTCGATATGCGCTTGTACCAGCTCAGGCGCTGGTTGACGTCGGGCATATAGTCTTCCGGCAGCAGGGTGCCGAGATGGAGTTCGATGTCGGCGCGCGGTTGCGCAGCGACGCCCGAACGGCTGGCGGGACCTGTGCGCAGTTCCTCCACGGCCCGGCCCAGCATGTCGTTGTAGAGGCTGAACCCAATCTGCTGAATTTGCCCCGATTGCTCTTCACCCAGCAATTCACCGGCGCCCCGGATCTCCAGGTCGTGGGTGGCGAGCAGGAAACCGGCCCCGAGTTCTCCGGCCGCCTTGATCGCTTCCAGCCGCTTGTGCGCATCGGCCGTCATTTCCTTCTCGTGCGGGCGGATCAGGTAGGCGTAGGCCTGGTGATGGGAGCGCCCGACCCGGCCGCGCAACTGGTGGAGCTGGGCCAGGCCCAGCCGGTCCGCGCGGTTGATCAGCATGGTGTTGGCATGGGGAATGTCCAGTCCGCTCTCGATGATGGTGGTGCAGACCAGGACATCGAAGCGGCGATGATAGAAGTCGGTCATGACCCGCTGAAGTTCGGCGTCCGGCAACTGGCCGTGGGCCACTTCCAGCCGCGCTTCGCCCAGCAGCGCCTGCAATTCGCGCGCCAAGCGGTCAATGTCCTGAACCCGGTTGTGCACGAAAAAGACGGTGCCGCCGCGGCGCAGCTCGCGCTCGCAGGCCTCCCGGATGAGGCTGTTGCGCCACGGCGTTACGAAGGTCTTGACCGCCATGCGCGCCGCCGGCGGCGTCGTGATCAATGACAGGTCGCGCAGGCCGCCCAGAGACATGTTCAGCGTACGGGGGATGGGCGTGGCGGTGAGCGTCAGGACATGCAGGCCCGCCCGCAGGCTCTTGATGCGTTCCTTCTGACGCACACCGAAGCGATGCTCCTCGTCCACTATCAGCAGACCCAGCCGCTTGAAGCGCACGCGGGGGTTCAAAAGGCCATGGGAGCCCACGACAATGTCCGCGCGTCCGTCCGCGAGCCGCTCCACCACTTGCTCGTTCCTGCGGCCTGCGCCGAAGCGGGTCAGCATTTGCACGCTGACGGGCCAGTCGGCAAAGCGATTGCCGAGCACCCGGTGATGCTGCTCGACAAGCAGCGTGGTGGGCGCCAGGACTGCCACCTGGTAGCCCTGCAGCACGGCTGCGAAGGCGGCGCGCAGCGCCACTTCGGTCTTGCCGAACCCTACGTCTCCGCAGATGAGCCGATCCATTGGCCGGCCGGCGGCGAGGTCGTCGAGCACCTGCTCGACGGCGCGTTCCTGGTCGTGCGTCAGCCGGTACGGGAAGCGGGCCGTAAATGCGCTCATCTCCGCGGGCGAGGCCTCAATAGGACGCATGCTGCGCGCGGCGCGCTCGGCCTGCAGTTCCAGCAGCTCGGCGGCGACGTCCCGCAACTGGCGTTCCGCGCGCCGCTTGATCCGATCCCACGCGTCGGAGCCCAGCCGGTGCAGGGGAGCGTGCTCGATACTGCCGCCGGTATAGCGGGTGATGAGCTGCATGTCGGATACGGGCACATAGAGGCGGTCGTCTCCGGCGTACCGCACGCGCATGAATTCGGCTGGCGCACCGCCCGCGTCCATGTGCTGCAACCCTTCATAGCGGCCGATTCCGTGGTCCTCGTGCACCACGGGCGCCCCGGGGACAAGGTCCGCAAGGCTTTGCAGGATCGCCTCGGGCGCGGGCTGACCCCGCCGCCGCCGCCGGGTGAGCGGCCGTTGCCGGCCGAACAGTTCGCGCTCGGTGAATATGGTCAGCTCATCTCCAAGAACGATCCCATGGTCCAGCGGGCTCTCCGCCAGGCACAACGGCGACCGGGAGGCGAGGAAATCGCCCCAGGACGCCACGTCCTGGGCCTTGAGCCGCCTGCCGCGCAGCAATTCGCGAATCAGCTCGCGCTGACCGGCGGTCTCCGCGGCCAGCAGCACCCGCCGCCCCGCCTTGTTCGCATAGGCCTCGAGTGACGTGTGTTCGCCGCCGGCGGCCAGCGGGGCCCTCGGCGCCGGCCGCGCCGTGACGTTGTGCGAATGGGCCCGGGGCGCGATGTCCGGCAGGGCGTCGGCGTGGCAATCGACGCTGCGCAGGCCCGCTACGGCGGTCCGGTGCAAATCGGGCGGTGCGAAGAGTTCCCGCGGCGGCAGGCAGGGTTGTTCCAGGTCGCCGTCCCGCTGCCGGTAGCGTTCGGCTACGGCTTCCCACTCCGACTCCAGGGCGCTTCCCGTGCCGGGCAGAAGGATGACGGAACTGTCCGGCGGAAGGTAGTCCCAGAGGGTTTCGGTCTGCTCGAAGAAGAGCGGCAGGTAGTTCTCCGCTCCCTGCGGAGCCATGCCCTCGCCCAGCTTGCGGAACACTTCGGCGCGCCCGGGGTTTTGCGGGAACCGCCGCCGGAACCGTTCCCGAAAGGCTTCGATGCTGTCCGCGTCCAGCGGCAGTTCCCGGGCCGGCAGCAGCCTGAATGAGTCGAGTGTCGCGATGCTGCGCTGCGAGGCGGGATTGAAGCTGCGGATGGATTCGACCTCCCGGTCGAAGAACTCGATGCGAACGGGCGCCGGCGACCCGCTGGGAAAAATGTCCAGCAAGGCCCCGCGGACCGAGTACTCGCCCGGCTCATTCACCAGCGGCGCCCGAACATAGGCCGCTTCCTCGAGCCTCCTCTTGAGGTCTTCCGCATCCAGTTCCTGCCCGGCATGGCAGCTGACCCCCAGCCATTTGCGGAACTGCGCGCGCGGCGGCAGGCGATCCAGCAGCGTGGGCGCGGCCACGAACAGCGCCTTCACCGATTTGGACGCGCCGCGGGCCAGCAGCCCGGACAGCGTCTCCAGGCGCCGGGAAGTGATCTCCGGGTGCGGGCTGAACAGGTCGTAGGGCAGCGTTTCGCGGTCCGGCAGTTGCGCCATGCCCTTGTCCCCGCCCCGCAACCACGCCACCTGCTGCATGAATTGCTCCACGCGGCCGGGGTCGGGCGTAACGATCAGGGTGCACGGCGCCGCGCCGCCGTCCAGCAGTTCGGCGCAGACCAGCGGCGCCGCGCCTGCGCTGACGCCGTGCAGCCCGAGTGCGGCGTCGGGCCCATCGGGCCGGACAATGCGCCCAATTACCCCCGAAGCGGGGCCGCCGGCCCTTAATTCGTCCATACGGCGCGCATTATGCGCGTATCACGGCTTAAGGTCCGTGGGAAAATGTATCGATGATCCGGCCCCTAGCGCTAGCCATTGCCTGGCGATACCTGCGCGCACCGACGCGCAATCGCTTCGTTTCCTTTATCGGGCTGGCATCCGTTGTCGGTCTGGCGCTGGGGGTGGCCTCGCTGATCGTCGTGATTTCGGTAATGGACGGTTTCGCGGCGGAACTGCGCGACCGGCTGCTCCGATTTGACGCCCAGGTGAGCGTGGTCGCCGAAGACGGGCTGCGCGACTGGCGCGAAACCGCCGACGAACTGGCGGCATTGCCCGGGGTCCGGCGCGTCGGGCCGGTGGTGGAGCTGGAAGCCCTGCTCGTATCCAGGCGCCGCTATGCCGGAGTGGAGTTGGTGGGAATAGCCGCCGACCCCGCCATGCAGGCGGCGCCGTACGGCCAGTCGGTCATCGCGGGATCGTTCGCCGATCTCCACACCGAAACGGGCGGGCTGGCCCTCGGACGCTACCTGGCGGATACGCTGGGCGTTCGCGTGGGCGACACGGTCCGGGTGTTGATCCCGCGGCCCAACGGCGCGGCCCCAAGACTGCGGGACCTTCCGGTCAGCGCCGTATTCGTCGCGGGCAACGCCGGCCCCGACAGCAGCCTGGCGTTGGCCGGCCTGCCGGTCGTATCGGAACTCGCCGGGCTTGAGGGGCGGGTCAGCGCGCTACAGGTCAGCGGCAGTGACCCGTATGAGACGCCGGCGTTGGTGGAAACCTGGGCTGCAGGCTCCGAACGGGTCCGCGCCAGCGCACTGACCACGCGTTCCTGGATGCAGCAGCATGAGGCGTTGTTCCGGACGGTGGAGCTGGAACGCCTCGCCATGGGTGCGCTGTTGTTCACGATCATCGCCGTGGCCGCATTCAACATCGTCGCAACGCTGTATATGTCGGTCAACGAACGCCGCAGCGAGATCGCCATCCTCGCCACCCTCGGAGCTCGAACGCCCACCATCATGGCCGTTTTTTCGTTGCAGGGCTTGTTGGCGGGAATTGTCGGCGTGGGCCTTGGAGGTGCGCTGGGCGTTTGGCTGACGCTGAATGTGGACGCCGCGATGCAGTTCCTTGAGAACCTGTTCGGGTTCGACTTCCTGCCGGCGGAGTCCTTCTACCTCACCGGCGTGCCATCCGAATTGACCGCGTCGCTCGTCATTGCCGTGACCGGGCTGGCGCTGCTGCTGTCGACGCTGGCGTCCTGGTACCCCTCGCGGCAAGCGGCGCGGGTCGACCCGGCCAGCATCCTGCGCTACGAGTAGGCCTGTTCCCGCCATGCGCGCGTTCGAATTGTGGATGGCCTCGGCGCAGCTCAGGGCGAGCCGCCGCGGGGGGTTTGTTTCGCTGGTATCGATGCTTTCGATGCTGGGGGTCGCGACCGCGGTGGCCCTGCTGGTGGTCGTGCTGTCGGTGATGAACGGTTTCGACCAGGTGGTGCGCGAGCGAATACTCAGCGTGCTGGCGCACGGCAGCTTTCATGGTCCGGCCGGAAATTTAAGCGAATGGCGCGAACTGCGCGCCGCCGCCCTGGCCAACCCGGAGGTGGAGTCGGCGGCGCCGTATATCGAAGGGCAGGGCGTGCTGAGCGCACCGGACGCCGTTGCCGGAGTGCAATTGCTGGGCTTTGAACCCGGCGAGCCGGCGTTCCTGGCGCTGGGCGGTCTTGCCGGCGACACGGGGCTCGAAGGGCTGACGGGCGGCGCCTGGCGGATTGTGCTGGGCAGCGAACTGGCGAGGCGTCTTGATGTCAGTGACGGGGACGACGTCCTGCTGCAATTGCCGCAGGGCTGGAGCACGCCGGCGGGAGTCGCGCCGCGGATGCGACGCCTGCGAGTGGCGGGCGTCTTCCATGCGGGAATGAACGATTTCGACCGCTCGCTGGCATGGATACATTATGAGGACGCGCGCCGCCTCTTTGGCCTCGGCGAGGACGCCAGCGGGCTTCGGGTGATGCTTCAGGATCCCTGGAGGGTGGAAACGGTGATGCCGGAAATCGCAGGCGTTAGGGCCGGGAATCTGTTTGTGCGCTACTGGACCTGGGAACACGCCAGTTTTTTCTATTCCATCGCGATGACCAAACGCATAACCATTATCATTCTGACGCTTCTTGCGGCGATCGCCGCCTTCAACATTGTGTCCAGCCTGGTAATGATCGTGCGTGAGAAAACACCGGACATCGGCATCCTGAGGACGCTTGGATCCACGCCCCGCTCGATCATGGCGATGTTCGCCGGGCACGGGGGCTTTGCGGGCCTGCTGGGCATCGCGCTCGGGCTCGCCGTGGGCATTCCGCTTGCGGTATGGGCGGGGCCGCTCACGTCGGCCGTAGAGCGCTTCCTGGAGACCAGCATCGTCAGCCCCGGATACAGCCTGGATGAAATGCCCAGCCGCATCCTGGTCCCGGAAGTCATCATGGTGTGCGCGCTGGCGCTCTTGCTGTCCCTGATCGCAACCATCTATCCGGCGCTGCGCGCTGCCCGTACCGACCCGGCCGCGGCCACCCGCCTGGACTCCTGACGTGAACGAAGCGAAGCCTGCGGCCCATGCAACGCCGTTGTCCTGCCACGGGCTGGTCAGGCATTTTCGCGAGCAACGCCGGGTCGTGGAGGTGTTGCGTGGAGTGGATCTGGAAATTTCCTCGGGCGAGCGCGTAGCGGTCGGGGGCGCTTCGGGATCCGGGAAAACGACGCTGCTGCAGTTGCTCGGCGGCCTGGATACGCCCACCCGCGGCTGGGTCGAGCTCAACGGCAGGAATTTCAGCGCGATGCGCCCCGCGGAACGCGGCGCCCGCAGAAATCGCCACATCGGCTTCGTATACCAGTTTCATCATCTGCTTCCGGAATTCAGCGCCGTGGAAAACGTGGCGATGCCGCTGCTGATCCGGAGATCCGGGACATCCGAAGCATTGGCGGATGCGCGCGAGTTGCTTGAGCAGGTCGGGCTGGGCGAGCGGCTGACGCATCGACCGGCCAAACTTTCCGGTGGCGAGCGTCAGCGCGTGGCCGTGGCTCGCGCACTGATTGGCCGTCCGTCGGTCGTGCTTGCCGACGAACCGACCGGCAACCTGGACCCCGAATCCGGGGAACGGGTGTTTGAACTCCTTCTGAAGCTGAATCGCGACACGGGGACCGCGCTGGTGGTCGTGACCCACGACCTTAAGCGCGCCCGGCGTATGGACCGGGTCCTCGCCCTGCGCGACGGTCTGCTGGCCGACGCAGGCGGCTGAAACTCTCTCCCCGCCGCGGTTGCTGATGTTGCCGCTGGGCATGGCATGGCTGGCCGGCGTCTGCCTGGCTTTCCTTTTCCTTCCCCCGCCGCCCGATCCATCCCTTTTCGTCGTCCTCCTGGCGGCGGCCGCGCTGTGCGCGTGGGCGATGCGGGGCAGGCTCCTGGGCGTCGTGTTGCTGGGCGCGGCCGTTGCCCTTTCGCTGGCCGGGACGCGATTGCACCAGCGCATGCCCGACTCCGACGGCCGGGTGGACCGGATCGTGACCGGGGTGATCGACGATTTTCCCAGCGCCGAGGGCGGGATCTGCCGCTTTCGCATTCGGGTAAGCGATATCGCGGACCAGGGGCCGCCGCTTCAGCGCATCCTGGTGACCTGGTACGAATGCCACCAGCCCCCCGGCGCCGGTGAAACCTGGCGCCTGAAGCTGCGCCTGCGCGCCCCCAGAGGGCTTTACAACCCGGGCGGCTTCGATTTCGAGCAGTGGGCGTTCCGCCAGAACCTGAGCGCAACGGCCTATGTGCGCGATGAGCCGGCGCCGCAACGCGTGGCCGGATGCGAATCGGGTCCGCGGCTGCTTTGCGCGCGCACGGCCCTTGTGGAGCGGCTGCAAACCTGGCTTGAAGGCAATCCCGGGCTGCCCCATGTCATCGCCCTGACCACCGGGGCGCGGCATTTGCTGGCCGATGACGACTGGGAGACCCTGCGCCGGACCGGCGCCGCGCACCTGTTTGCGATATCGGGTCTGCATGTGGGTGTCGTGGCCTGGTTCGCCTGGCTTGTGGGTTCGGCTCTGGGCCGAATTGTCCGGCGTTTTGCCGGCGGGGTTCAGCCGCGCCATGCGGCCGCCGCGATTTCATTCCTGGCGGCCCTGAGCTATGCGGCGCTGGCCGGGTTTGCTGTTTCCACGCTGCGCAGCCTGGCGATGATTACGGCCGTTCTGGTCTTTACGCAGATGCGCCGGTATGGAGGATTCGGCGCGGCCCTGGGCGCAGCCCTGATCGTGGTCCTCGTGCCCGACCCGTTCGCGGTTCTTTCGGCCGGATTCTGGCTGAGTTTCGGCGCCGTCGCCCTTCTGGCGCTCAGCGTACTGGGGCTGCGCGAGCCGGTCTCCGGTTCGCCCCGCCAGCGCCGTTCGACCGCATCTTCAAGGGTGCGCCGGCTGGCCGTCGCCCAGTGGCGCATCACCCTGGGGCTGGCGCCGCTGGTTCTCGTCTTCTTCGGCGAGGTTTCACTGATCGGCGCGGCAATCAACCTGGCGGCGATTCCGCTCTTTTCCCTGCTGATCGTTCCGGGACTGCTGGCGGCCCTGCTGATGACCGTCGTCTGGCCTTCCGCGGGCGTTTTCCTGCTGCACAGCGGCGCCAGTCTGCTCGCCGAGGTGATGTCGATACTCTCCCGGCTCTCCGAGTTCGAACTGGCCTCCTGGGCGGCGCCGGAGTTCGGATTTCTGCCCGCCGTCCTGGCGATTGCCGGTATCGCCTGGCTGCTGGCGCCCAGGCCGGCGCCGGCACGCTGGGCTGCGCCTCTGCTGCTGCTTCCGGCGGTGCTGGGACTGGACCGGAATCACCAGCAGGCGGATCTGGCGGTCACCGTTCTGGATGTGGGCCAGGGTCTGTCCGTGCTTGTGCAGACGCCGGATTACAACCTGCTCTACGACGCCGGGCCCCGGTATTCCTCCAGTGACGCCGGCGACAGCGTGGTGGTGCCCGCCATCGCCGCGCTGGGCGCGCAGCGGCTCGATGCGCTGGTCGTCTCGCACGGCGACAGCGACCACGCGGGCGGGGCCGCGAGCGTCCTGAAGGCGCATCCCGAAGCGCAACTCGTCGCTCCGGCCCGTTACGGTCTGCAGCCGGACCGCTACCTGCGCTGCGTTGCCGGAGAGGCGTGGGCCGCCGGCCCGGTTCGCTTCCGGGCGCTGAACCCGGACCCGGGCGCGGGATCGCGCGGCAATGACGATTCCTGCGTGCTGATTGTGGAAGCTGCGGGCGTGCGGGTATTGCTGCCGGGCGACCTGGAATCCTCCGGCGAGTCCCGCCTCGTGGACCGGGGCCTCGAGGGACCGTTCGACCTGGTCGTTTCGCCCCATCACGGGAGCGCCAGTTCCTCTTCGCCCCGCTTCGTGCAGGCGGTGCGTGCGCGGCTGGTGGCGCATTCCACCGGCTACTTCAATCGCTGGGGATTCCCCAGGGATTCGGTCGTCGCGCGCTGGGCCCGTGAAGGTGTCCGGCAGTGGGACACGGGCGCAAGCGGCGCGATCCGGTTCGAGTCGCGCAAGGGCGGTCCGCTGGAACTTGCTGCGGAATGGCGCCGCGACAATGCGCGGCTGTGGACCTATCCTCCGCCGGCGCCGGGTAAACTCGAAGCATGCGGCCCCAGACTCCGATGAAGCGCCTCGGCTCGCTGGCCGTTCCGTATTGGCGCGGCTTTCTGCTTGCGGTCCTGGCCATGGCGGTATTCGCCCTGACGGAAATCGGCTTCGCGGTTGCCGTCGAGAGGCTGACGGGACTGCTGGTCAACGCGGGAGGCGCCTGGGCGCGATGGTTGCCGGTTGGCGTGCTGGGGCTGTTTCTGATACGCGGCGTTGCCGGCTTCGTGTCGGCCCATCAGCTGGGGAGAATCGGCCGCTCGGCGGTTGGGGAGCTCCGGGCAATGCTGTTTGAGCGGTTCCTGCACATGCCGGTGCGGGCGGTGGAACAGCGGCCGCGCGCGCAATTGCTGTCGCGCATGCTGTACGACGCCGAGCAGGTGGCGGACGCCGCCTCGACGGTAATCACCACCATCGTTCGCGACAGTCTCACCGTGCTGGGGCTGGTCGCCTACATGGTCTACGCCAGCGCAGGCCTGTCCGCGGTAGTCTTCGTGGTCGCTCCCCTTATCGCGCTGACGGCGCGGGTATTGTCCCGGCATTTCCGCCGCTACAGCAGCCGGATCCAGGAGAACATGGGGGAGGTCTCGCGAATTACCGACGAGGCCTTGCGCGGACTCCGCATCATCAAGGTTTTCGGTGGCGCGGAGCGGGAGAGCAGGCGCTTCGCCCGGGCCAACGAAAGCAACAAGAGGCTGCATCTCAAGCTGATCATGGCGCGTGCCGGAGGCGACGGCCTCACCATGCTGCTGGCCGCGGTGGGCGTAGCCTCGGTAGCCTGGTTCGTCGCCCAGTATTCCGTCACCGAAGGGCTTGAGGTGGAGAAATTCACCGGTTTCATGGCAGCCATGCTGTTGCTGATGACGCCGCTGAAGCATCTCACCAACGTGAATGCCTCCCTGCAGCGGGGACTGGCTGCCGCGGAATCGGTATTTGGCCTGTTGGACAGCGCGGTGGAGGTGGACACGGCCGCCCCGCCCGGTGTGCGCGCCGGAAAGCGTGCCAGGGGCGAACTGGAATTCGACCGCGTGTCGTTTTCCTATGACCGCGACGGCGCAGCGGCGCTGCGCGACGTATCGCTGGAAATCGAGCCGGGCGAGCGGGTCGCGATCGTGGGACGTTCGGGCAGCGGCAAGTCCACCCTGGTCAGCCTGATCCCGCGCTTTTTCGAACCCGACGCCGGTGAACTGCGGCTGGACGGGCGCCCCCTGAACGACTGGCCGCTGCCGGCCCTGCGCGCACAGATCGCCCTGGTGACGCAGGACGTCATGCTGTTCAACGACACGCTCGCCAACAACATTGCCTACGGCTCGCTGTCGGGCGCCGGCGCCAACGCCGTTAAAGCCGCGGCCCGGGCCGCCCACGTCATGGAATTCGTGCAATCCCGGCGGGACGGCCTGGACGCACGGGTTGGCGAAGGGGGGCTGAGCCTGTCCGGCGGAGAGAGGCAGCGCGTGGCCATTGCCCGGGCCCTGCTCAAGGACGCGCCCGTGCTGATCCTGGACGAGGCCACGTCGGCGTTGGACAGCAGTTCCGAGCGCCACGTGCAGGAGGCCCTGGACCGGCTGATGAGCGGCCGCACCACGCTGGTCATCGCCCATCGGCTCAGTACCGTGGAACACGCCGACCGCATCGTGGTCCTGGAACGCGGGCGTATTGTGGAGGTTGGCCCGCACGCCGAACTGCTGGCCCGGGACGGCCAATACGCCAGCCTGCACCGGCTGCAGTTCCGAAACAGCGGGAATGCCGGCTGACACGGCACTAGAGGCGTGGGAGCGGCGTGGCTGGCTTAGCGCCCTGCTTTGCCCGGCGGCCGGTCTGTTCGCCGCCGCAGCCGCCTTGCGGCGAACGGCCTACCGAAACGGCTGGTTGCGTTCGCTTTCCGCGGGCGCGCCGGTGGTCGTCGTCGGTAATATCACCGTGGGCGGAACCGGCAAGACGCCGATCGTTGGCTGGCTCGCGCAGTCCCTGGCGAAGGCGGGCCGCAGTCCTGCAATCGTCAGCCGCGGGTATGGGGGACGCAGGCGCCGCACGCCGGTGATGGTCACGCCGCAGTCCGATCCCGGCGAGGTCGGCGACGAGCCGGTAATGCTGGCGAAGCAGGCTGAATGCCCGGTGTGGGTCTGTGTCGATCGGGCCGGCGCGGCGCGCCGGGCCGTGGCGGGAGGCGCGGAAATCGTATTGTCGGATGACGGACTGCAGCATTATCGAATGGCGCGGGACCTTGAGATTTGCGTCGTCGACGGCGACCGTGGCCTGGGCAACGGCCGTCTGCTGCCTGCGGGTCCGCTGCGCGAGCCCCGCGCACGCCTTGAGGAAGTGGACGAGGTGCTGGTCCAGGGCGCGGAAAGCGGTTTCCCGGGGCTTGAATTCGAGTTGCGGATCGACCGGGCGCTTCGGCTTGACGGCGCCGAACAGCGCCGCCTGACGGAATTCGCCGGCCGGCGGGTGCTTGCGCTTGCAGGCATCGGCGCCCCGCGGCGTTTTCACTCGGCGCTGAGGGCCTGCGGGATAGACGTGGAGCCGGTGCGGGCGCCGGATCACGCGCGCGTTTCCCTGGGGCCGCTGCTGAAGCGCGGCCTGCCGGTGATCATGACCGCCAAGGACGCCGTAAAGTACCCGGATCACGTGGAAAAGGACCTGTGGTGGACGCCCGCAGAGGTATTCATGCCGGAAAGCTCGCGCGAAAGAATCATTCGCAGGATTCTTGCCCTGATGTGAACACGCCCTGATGCAACACGTTTTTAATATCGTCATTCCCGCGCGGTACGCATCCAGCCGCTTGCCGGGAAAGCCCCTGACGCCCCTGGGCGGGCGGCCATTGGTGGAGCATGTCTGGCGCAGGGCCGCGAAGAGCGGGGCGAAAACCGTGGTGGTCGCCACCGACGATGAGCGCGTGGCCGCATGCGTGGAAAAATTTGGCGGGCGCGCCTGTCTGACCCGCGCCGATCACGCCTGCGGGTCGGACCGGGTGGCGGAGGTGGCGGAGCAGCTTCAGTTAGGACCGGACGAGGTGGTGGTCAATCTCCAGGGTGATGCGCCCTTGATCGATCCCGCACACATTGCCGCGGTGGCCTCCAGGGCTTGCCGCGACGATCTCGCGACGCTGGCGTCATCGCTGCCGGACCCGGCCGAGGCCGCCAACCCCAACGTGGTCAAGGTGGTCCTGGACGCCGCCGGCAGGGCCCTTTATTTCAGCCGTGCAGGCATTCCCGCCAGCCACCCGACCGGCGCCTCCCGGCCGCGCTTTCTGCGCCATAGCGGTCTTTATGCCTATCGCGTTGAAGTTCTCAAGCGACTGACGGGTGAGGCGCCCTGCGAACTGGAACGAGTCGAGGGGCTGGAGCAGCTTCGGGCCCTGTGGCTGGGCATGAGCATCGGAGTGGTAGTCGTGGACCCCCCTCCCGGACCGGAAGTGGACACGCCCGAAGATGTACGCACGGTGGAGCGGCTTCTCGCGTAGCAGCGGACCCCGACACGAGGCTCCGTATAATATTTCGCTTCCGCCAACAATTTCTCAGCGAGGTAATCCATGAGCGTTCAAGCACTGCGCAAAGAAACCGGAGCCCGGCCTTCAGCGGCCGGCGGGCCTCCGCCCGGGGCGATGGGCGGACCGCCGCCGAATGCGTGGACCGGCGTCGATACCGGCGTCGAAGGGCGGGAGGACGAACTCGGCAAGTCGATCGCCGTGGTGCTGAAGACCCTCAAGAATACGAAGCCCTATGCCCACGAGATCAACGACGCCCTGATCAAGGCCCGGCTTCAGGCCATTCAGTTCGCCAAGGACCACGGCGTGATGGAGGAATACGTGGCCCACGACATCAAGACCATGACGCCGCTGAACGATCGCATGAAAGCGCTGGTGGAGAAGACCGGGCAAAACGAGATCGCCCTGATCGGCATCTTCGACCGCACGGCCTGCCACTATCAGCTCTGCCTGGAAACCGAATCCAGCCCCGGCCAGCGCCGCTGGCGCTCACCCTTCGCCCGCGTTCTTGCCGCCTCCCACAGGATCGGGCAGTTCGATCTGACCGAGGAATGGATTCACGAAAACTGGACCCGGCCGCGCCTGCTCGGATACGCGCAGCACATGGGCGTGGAGATGCGCGTTTCGCATTGGCGGCCCGACGGCTGGCTGACCGCCGAAGTCGACTGAAGAGCGGGGCCGCCCGGCGGCCCCGGATCCAGGCGTTTCCCTGATCAGGAGGGCGGCGGGGCGTCCGCCGCGGGTCTGCGCCGCCGCCTGCGCCGGCGCCGCCGCGGGCCCTGGCCGCCTGCACCGTCCGCTTGCGAAGCGGATGCCTTCTGCTCGCCTTTCGGCTTGGAGTCTTTCGGCTTCTGCTCGCCTTTCGCGCTGGAATCCTTCGGTTTCCGCCGGCCCCTGGACCTGGAATCCGGTTTTGGCCGCCGCCCGCCTTTCCCCCTGGACTCGCTTCTTCCCCTGCCGCCGCGCTTCCTCTTCGGGGGATGCCTGCCCTCACCTGAGGACCGCGACCGCCCGGGAGAATGAGTTTTCTGCTTCTCCTTGCCGGCGTCCGCTTTTTCCTCTTTCTCGCCAAGCCCGAAGAGCCGCGCGAAGAAACCCTTCTTCGGGGCTTTCCGGCTGTTGCGCTGCCTTGCGGCCTTAACCTTGCGTTCGGGCGGTGCGGAATCCGGCAGCGTTCGTACCACCGCGGGCTTCTCGGGCGGCTTGGGGCGGGTCGGCGCCAGCAATGCCGGGGGCGGAGCGGTTACGGTCGCCATCTCGTAACTCGGCGTGTCGTCGTCTTCCTTTCCCCGAACCCTGCGCAACGTGAATTGGGGCGTCTCCATGGCGGAGTTGGCCACCAGAACGACACTCACCTTGAATACGTCCTCAATCTGCGAGAGCACGGCCCGCTTTTCGTTGAGCAGGAAATTGGCGACCACCAGCGGCAACTCCGCCACCACCTTGGCCGTGCTTTCCTTGCCCGCTTCCTCGCTGATCATCCGAAGCACATGCAGGCCCAGCGATTCCACGCCGCGGATTCGCCCGGTGCCGCCGCACCTCGGGCAGGTCTCGTGGGTCACGTCGACCAGAGAAGTGCGCAGTCGCTGGCGCGACATCTCCAGAATTCCGAAGCGCGAAATCTGTCCGATCTGGATCCTCGCCGGCTCGTTGCGCGTGGCCTGGCGCAGCCGTTCCTCCACCTGGCGGTTGGCGCCGGAAGAACGCATATCGATGAAGTCGATCATGATGAGGCCCGACAGGTCGCGTATGCGGCACTGACGGGAGATCTGGTCGGCCGCCTCGAGGTTGGTCTGCAGTGCGGTCTGTTCGATATCTTCGGCGGACGTGGCGCGGGCGGAGTTGACGTCGATGCAGATGCCCGCTTCGGGCTGGTCGATGATGATCTGGCCGCCGGAAGGCAGGTCAACGCGGCGGCGGTATGCCGAGTCGATCTGGCTCTCGATCTGGTAGCGGTTGAACAGCGGGCCGTCGCCCTCATGGCGGCGCAGCCGGTCCAGGAAGTGCGGCATGGTGTGCTTCATGAAGCTGCGTATGCTCTCGTAGGCTTCGTCGTCGTCCACCACGACTTCGCCGATCGAGTCGGACAGGTAGTCGCGAACCGCCCGCAGGATCACGCTGGATTCCTGAACCACCAGGAAGGGACCGTCGCGTTCCAGCACGGCCAGCTTGATGGCTTCCCAGGTCTGCAACTGGTTGTCCAGGTCCCATTGCAGTTCTTCGGTGCTGCGGTCATGGCCCTGGGTACGGATGATTACGCTCATGCCCTTCGGAATATTGAGTTTCCCGAGCCTTTGCTGAACGGCCTGGCGGTCCTCGCCGCGCACCTGGCGCGAAACGCCGCCGCCACGCGGATTATTGGCGTTCAGCACCAGGTAGCGGCCGGCCAGCGAAACCAGGGTGCTGAGCGCCGCGCCCTTGGTGTCCCGCTCGTCCTTCTCCACCTGCACCACCAACTGCTGGCCTTCGTCCACCAGCGCGGCGATGTTCAGCGGCTTGCCGGGTTCCGGAGCCCGCAGGAAGTACTCGCGGGATATGTCCTCCAGTGGGAGAAAGCCATGGCGCTCCGCGCCGAAATCCACAAAGGCAGCCTCGAGGCTGGGTTCTATGCGCGCAATGCGCCCCTTGTAGATATTGCCTTTCTTTTCTTCCTTTTCCCTGTGCTCGATGGCAAGGTCATAGAGTTCTTGTCCATCGACAAGAGCAACGCGCACCTCTTCTTGCTGGGTGGCGTTTACCAGCATTCTTTTCATTGTGAATCTCGTGTGTGTTCGGGCGGAGCCACACGGCAGCCGCGCCTGGCGGCGCCCACAGGGCGCGCAGGCAGCAGTGCCTGAAGAGGTCATTCATAAGGCAAACGTCTCGTGCACGTTCTGGTCCCTGAAATCTATCCGGTAAGACCGGCGTTCCTCCGCCGCAATTGGAAACAGGTCGGGCAGGCCATTCCTGCCGTTTGCGCAGAAAGCTGCGCGGGCGCCTTCCTCCAGCGCCGACGATTACTATAGCACGGCATGCCCGGCGACCGATACATAGCCGAATACCCCGGCGGCATTGCCTTTTGCCGGTGAAAGACAACCTGCTTGTCGTTTCTGTGGACGATGCCGGCAGGCGTCTGGACAACTTCCTGGCGGGCCGTCTCAAGCCCATGCGCCTGGCGCGGGTGCATCGTATGATCCGGCGCGGCGAGGTGCGGGTGAACCGGGGCCGCAAATCCTCGGGCCACCGCCTGCGCGCGGGTGATGAGGTCAGGTTGCCGCCGTTTCTCAAGCGGCGTTCCCCGCCGCCCGTGGCGGCGCGGGCGCGCTGGATAGAACGGCGCCTGTTGTACGAGGACGACGGTATGCTCGTTCTCGACAAACCAGCCGGACTGGCGGTGCATGCGGGTGGTTCGATCCGCCTGGGGGCGGTGGAACTGCTGCGCGCCGCCCGGCCTCGCGAGGGTTTTCTGCAATTGGCGCACCGGCTGGACCGGGGCACCAGCGGCTGCCTGCTGCTGGCCAGGAAACCCCGCGCGCTGCAGGCCCTGCACAAGGCATTTCGAAACAATGAGGTCCGAAAGACCTATATCGCCCTGCTCGGGGGACGCCTGAAGGGCAGGGAACGCAAGGTGGAACTGCCGCTGGAGCGCACGCGCGGCGAGGGGCCCGAACGGCGGGTCCGGGCGGGTTCGGGACAGTGGGCGGAGACCCGCTTCAAGCCTCGGCAGGGCTGGCGGGAGGCCACGCTGGTCCGCGCAATTCCGATTACCGGACGCACCCACCAGATTCGCGTACACGCCGCCGCTATCGGACACCCGGTGCTCGGCGACGATCGCTATGGGCGGACCCGGAGCGGTCCTGAGCAGGCAATCGGGCTCAAGCGGCTGTTCCTGCATGCCTCCGAAGTCAGCCTGCGTCATCCGCTGACCTCGCGGGCATTGCGCCTGCATGCGCCCTTGCCGGAAGAATTGCGTGACGTTCTGGCACGCCTGGGTCCCCCGGAGTTGTTGCGGACAAATAGAAGTGTCCGGTTTAAGAGCACATGAAGTGTCCGGTTTGGAGTTTACCCTGACGGGGGTTGCGCGCTCCCCGTGAAGGGAGCGTAGCGACCGGAGCGGGGAGCGCGCA
>LXNI01000654.1_pt1 | contig 37897 bp, 36 predicted proteins | sample 809091 | NCBI WGS metagenome assembly LXNI01 (sample SAMN04870527, study PRJNA318959) | sponge metagenome | biome: 01000161; feature: marine sponge reef; material: water | host: Sarcotragus foetidus | place: Greece: Milos, Mediterranean Sea | collected 2013-05-29 | depth 5-7 m
TGTACAAATCAGAGGGCCACGACGCATCACGTGATGCACCAGAGGTGAAAGTTCCTCAATCGCTGCCGGTGGCGCCGGTACACAAATCAGAGGGCCACGACGCATCACGTGATGCGCCAGAAGTGAAAGAACCACGGGTGCTATATGCAGTTGGCTGAGTGCGAACAAACAGGAGTTACATGGCTAATCATCAATCACGTTGATGGTCGGTCCGGTCGGCGTGCTGGCGAAGACCATTGCTGCAATCTCCCTTGCGGCGGAGCGCAATGAGCTTGCTATCTGGCCATCCGGTTCCGCAGCCACCAATGGTTGGCCTGTATCGGAGTGTTCCCGGATCTCCAGGGAAAGTGGTAGCTGCGCCAGCATCCTTGTGTTGTATTCCGATGCGATACGGCTGCCGCCACCGCTACCGAAAACCGCTTCTTCATGGCCGCAACTGGAACAGATATGGGTACTCATGTTTTCAATGATACCCAGCACGGGTACCTGCACTTTGGTAAACATCTCAATCCCCTTGCAGGCGTCCAGTAAGGCGATATCCTGGGGTGTGGTGACAATAACGGCTCCGCTCAACTGCACACGCTGGGCCAGGGTTAATTGAATATCACCTGTGCCCGGCGGCATGTCCACTACCAGAATCTGGCGATTCTGCCATTCCGTCTGGCTCAGCAACTGTTGCAAGGTACTGCTTGCCATCGGTCCCCGCCACACCATTGGAGTTCGCTCAGACGCGACAAAACTCATGGACATGCACTGGATATCATGAGCCATCACCGGTTGTAACCGGTCACCCCTGACCTCGGGCCGTTTACCCTCGGCGCCCATCATGGTTCCCAGACTGGGACCATAGATATCTGCGTCCAGCAGGGCAACACGATAACCTTCGGCATGCAGCGCCAGGGCAAGATTGGACGCAACGGTGGACTTGCCGACTCCGCCTTTGCCGGAGGCAACGGCGATGACGTGTTCCACGCCGGAAAGTTGCGTTCCCATGATTCCTCTCCTTTCGATGTTATCAGTCTATGTTATACACTTACGTACCTGGAAAACAGCAGGCATGCCATGGACGGCCAACACGATGACAAAACGACAAATTCTGGTTACAAGCGCCCTGCCAAATGCCAATGGTTCGATCCATCTTGGACATTTGATGGAGCATATCCAGACGGATATCTGGGTCCGCTTTCAGCGTATGCGCGGACACCAGTGCATCTACGTATGCGCCGATGATACCCATGGCACGGCAATCATGCTGAAGACCGATGAACAGGGAATCACGCCGGAGGCCTTGATAGCTGCCATCAAGGCAGAACACGAAGCGGATTTTGCCGATTTTCTGATCAGTCATGACAACTATTATTCCACCCATTCCAGCGAGAACCAGGAATATTCTGCGCTGATCTACAATCGCCTGAAGGAAGCGGGTTACATCAGGGTAAAAACTGTTGATCAACTGTATGACCCCGAGCGAAAACTGTTTCTGGCAGACCGGTTCATTGTCGGCGCCTGTCCACGCTGCAGGGCTGAAGGACAGTACGGTGATAATTGCGAAAACTGTGGCGCAACCTATGACGCAACGGACCTCATTGAGCCCAGGTCAAAAATCTCCGGCGCCAAACCGGTTCTGAAGCAATCCACTCACTTCTTCTTCGCCCTGTCCGAGTTCACGGATTACCTGCGTCAATGGACCAGAAGCGGAACTCTGCAGGAACAGGTGGCCAATAAACTGGCTGAATGGGTAGACACAGGATTGCAGGACTGGGACATCAGCCGCGATGCACCCTATTTTGGATTTGAAATTCCAGGAGAAACCGGCAAGTACTTTTATGTATGGCTGGATGCCCCGGTCGGTTATATGGCAAGTTTTAAAAATTATTGCGAGCAGCATGAGAATCTGTCTTTCGATGATTTCTGGCAAGAGGGATCTTCCTGTGAGGTGCATCACTTTATCGGCAAGGATATTATCAATTTCCATGCACTGTTCTGGCCTGCCATACTGAGCTCAGCCGGGTTCAGGACACCCAGCAGGGTCCATGCCCATGGATTTGTTACCGTTAACGGGCTGAAGATGTCGAAGTCCAGGGGTACCTTCATCAATGCCCGAACCTGGCTGGATCATCTGAATCCGGAATACCTGCGTTACTATTTTGCCGCCAGGCTTAATAGCACCGTTGATGATCTCGACATCAATCTTGACGATTTCATCCGGCGAGTAAACTCGGACCTGGTGGGCAAGGTCATCAATATTGCCAGTCGCTGCGCCGGATTTATCAACAGGCAGTTCGATAATGAGCTCTCGGCCCAGCCAGGGACGCCCCTGGTGGAAAAATTTGCGGCCCGGCAGGATCTGATTGCAGAATATTATGAAGCCGGTGACTACAGCAAAGGCATCAGGGAAATCATGGCCATGGCAGACCATGCCAACCGGTATATCGACGAACACAAGCCGTGGATCATGATCAGGCAGGAGAATCAGCGTGCACAGGTTCAACAGGTCTGTTCCGATGGCATCAACCTGTTCCGGGTGATCATGACCTATCTGAAACCCGTTATGCCGGCGCTGGCAGCGAAGGCTGAAACGTTTCTGGGAGTGGACACCCTGGACTGGAATAATATCGGGTCACCGTTGTTAAACCACAGGATCAGCAAATTCAAACCCCTGCTGACCCGGGTGGAAGTATCTTCCGTGGAGGCGATGATCAATGCCGGCAAAGAGGAAGACGAAACGACTACTGACCATCCGATCAGCTTTGACGAGTTTGCAAAGGTAAACCTGCGTATTGCCGAAATCATCAATGCGGAAAGTGTAGAGGGGGCCGATAAACTCCTGCGGCTGACACTGGATCTCGGGACTGAACAGCGCACCGTATTTGCCGGCATCAAGGCTGCCTACAGGCCGGATGACATCATTGGCAAGTTGACAGTTGTCGTGGCAAATCTGGAACCGAGAAAATTGCGGTTCGGCATTTCCGAAGGCATGGTGCTGGCGGCAGGACCTGGCGGCAAGGATGTATTCCTGCTGGAGCCACATCCAGGCGCCAAACCGGGAATGCAGGTTAGCTGATTAATATCGTGCCTGACGCACTCATAATCCTTTTGACCACCATCTTTGTTAACAACTTTGTCATGGTGCAGTTTCTTGGCCTGTGCCCCTTCATGGGAGCGAGTCAGAAAGTTGACAGTGCGGTGGGCATGGCTGCGGCGACGACATTTGTACTCACCCTTGCTTCGGCGACCAGTTACCTGGTAGATCAATATCTGCTGGCGCCTTTCGATCTGGGATACCTGCGCATTATCGTCTTCATCGTCATCATCGCTTCCCTGGTGCAGTTTGCCGAAATCGTCATTCGGATGACACAGCCGTTACTGCACAACATCCTCGGACTGTTCATCCCGCTGATAACGACAAACTGTGCGGTACTTGGCGTGGCGTTACTGAATGTCCGACAGGCCGCGAATTTCACCGAGGCGGTGATTTTTGGATTTGGCGCCGCACTTGGCTTCTCCCTGTTGCTGGTGGTCTTCGCCGCCATTCGGGAGCAACAGATCGACCAGGAGGTACCCCGGGCTTTCCGGGGCACCGCCATCAACATGATCACCGCCGGATTACTGTCCCTTGCGTTTATGGGATTTACAGGAATGAACTGATGCTGACCGGAATTCCAGCAATACTCGTACTCGCCGGTATCGGATTACTGTGCAGTGCTTTGCTGATCCTGGCATTCCACAAATTCAGGTCCGGCGATAATGAGGTGGTCGAACTGATCCTCAAAGAACTGCCACAGACCCAGTGTGCACAGTGCGGATATCCCGGTTGCAGACCTTACGCGGAAGCGATAGCAAACGGTGCAGACATCAACAAATGTCCACCGGGGGGCGCAGAAACGATCAATGCACTGTCTCGCCTGCTGGGCAAGCCGGCACCACCACTGGATACCACCGGTGGCGATGGCATCACCCGCATTGCAACTATTCGGGAACAGGACTGTATCGGCTGTACCCTGTGTCTTCCTGCCTGTCCTGTAGACGCGATCATTGGTGCGCCACAGTTACTGCATGCTGTCCTCAGTAAGGAGTGTACCGGCTGCGAATTGTGTCTGGCGCCCTGCCCCGTGGATTGTATCGACATGCTGGAAGTCCAGGAACCGCTGGCGGCAATGCACACGGAAACCAGTGCTCCCTGTATACACTGCGGTGATTGCATCGAAGCCTGTCCCCGCGACCTGGCGCCGCAACAACTCTATTTTCACGAAAAATCAATGGATGTCCTGGAAACGCTTCGCCTGATGGACTGTATTGAATGTGGCCGTTGTGATCAGGTCTGCCCAAGTGGTATACCCTTAACGCAGACATTTATCGCCGCCAAGCAGCGCATGGCCAAAAAACAGGAGGACATCGAGCGCGCCGAAGCAGTACGCAACCGTGTGGACAGACACGACCAGCGCATGGAACAGCGCATAGCAGTCAACAGCCATCCAACAGACAGCGCGGCTCTGATAGCAGATGTGAGATCCCGGCAATGACGACCACGCGGGGACTGATGAATCAGTTGTTACTGGCTTTGTTGCCTGCTGCCGTGGTCATGACCTGGTGGTTCGGGTTCGGCATTGTTCTTAATATCGTCATTGCCGGGACGGCGGCAATTCTGTGTGAATTCGTGGTGCTCAGGATACAAGGCAAACCTCTGAACACACTCCTGGACGGCAGCGCCATCGTCACCGCGGCACTGCTCGCCCTCGCCCTGCCCCCAATGTTGCCCGGCTGGATGATTATCCTCGGCATTGGCTTTGCCATACTGCTGGCGAAACATGCCTATGGCGGCCTGGGACATAACATCTTTAATCCGGCCATGGTGGGCTATGCCGTACTGATTATCTCTTTTCCCCTGGCCATGTCGCAGTGGCCAAATCCTGGTAATCACTTGCCATTGTCAGAATTATTGCCGGTTAAAGCAGGTATGGCGGCTGTGGATGGCTTCACAATGGCAACGCCTCTGGATCAATTCAAGTTTCGCACCACGGGTGAACACTGGACACAAACCATGCAACAGAACCGGTATCCGTGGATGATGATCAATGTCGCGTTCCTGTTGTCCGGTTGTTACCTGCTGGTCCGTAAAATCTGCCGGTGGCATGGACCCGTTGCCATGCTGGGCACACTCGCATTGCTTTCCCTGCTGTTCTACGACGACGGCAGCACCCGGAGTCTCGGATCACCGTTGCTGCACCTGTTTTCCGGGGCTACCATGATGGGGGCATTTTTTATCGTTACCGACCCGGTGACCTCACCGGAAACAGTACGCGGACAGTGGCTCTTTGGCATCGGTGTCGGCATCTTCACCTTCCTCATCAGAACCACTGGCGCCTACCCGGAAGGGCTTGCTTTTGCTGTGCTGCTGATGAACGGGGCAACACCGTTCATCAACTATCTGGAGTATCGCCGGTGAACTACAGATCCTGGTCATTCATCATCCTCGCTCTGATATGCGGCGTGCTGATCAGCAGCTTATATGGCCTGACTCGCGAACAGATACGGACCAACAGTGAGGATTACGCCAACCGGCAATTGCTGGAGGTCATCGGCAGTACTACAGCCGAACTGGAACTCATTGACGCCAACCGATATCGCATCCTGGATGAGGATGGCGGCCTGGTGTTTCAGGTCCAGTCCAATGAAGGATACAACGGGCTCATCTCGCTCTGGATTGCAATAGACGACAGCGGCAATATCCGCGGTGTCCGTGTTTACAACCATCAGGAGACGCCTGGTATCGGTGATTTCATTGACAGATCAGTGTCCGGCTGGATCGACCGTTTTGTCGGCAGAGCCGATAAAGGTCATGATCATGTGTCTGGTGCAACGATTACCTCAAGGGCAGTCATCAACGCGGTGTATCAGGGACTGGAGGAATCCGGGCAATGAATTCATTGGTAACCGATGGTCTGTGGCGCAACAACCCCTCCCTGGTTCAAATGCTGGGACTGTGTCCATTACTGGCGGTATCCGGTTCACTGGTCACTTCCCTGGGACTCGGCATCACAACCCTGCTGGTGCTGACTGCGTCCAATGTGGTCATCAGCCTGCTGCGCAACGTGACTGCCAGGGAAACCCGGTTACCCTCCCAGATCCTGGTTATCGCCGTATTTGTCACGGCAGCAGACATAATATTACAGGCCTGGTTTTTTGATCTGCACCAGAGAATTGGTCTGTTCATTGCCTTGATTGTGACCAACTGCACCCTGCTTGGCCGAGCTGAAGTCTATGCCAGTCGCAATCCGGTGTTGGTATCGGCAGTAGATGGTTTTATGATGGGTATGGGGTTCCTGTGGGTGCTTTTAGCCATGGGTGCAGTGCGTGAAATCCTGGGTCATGGCACACTGTTTCACAATATGCATCTGCTCCTTGGACCCATGGCAGAAAATTTGACAATTGAAATCGCCGACTCGGGGTTTTTAATGATGGTGTTGCCACCGGGAGCCTTCCTCACGCTGGGCTGTCTGATTGCGCTGAAAAACCTTATAACCCGGGATGTCTGAAAATGAACGCAGAAAAAAGATACCAGTTTCTCGCGGCACTGCGGGAAGCAAACCCGACACCAAAGACTGAACTCGTCTATCAATCGACGTTTGAACTCCTTGTTTCAGTGATTCTGTCGGCGCAGGCAACAGATGTAAGCGTCAACAAGGCGACCAGCAAACTGTTCCCCCTGGCCAATACACCGGAAGGGATATTAAAAATGGGCGAGGAAAACCTGAAAGCCCATATCAAGACCATCGGTTTATTCAACAGCAAGGCCAGGAACATCATCAAAACCTGCAGAGCACTGGTTGAAGAATATCATTCCGTCGTCCCCAACACGCGCAAGGCACTCGAGGCTTTGCCCGGTGTCGGCCGCAAGACCGCCAACGTGGTGTTGAATACCGCCTTCGGTGAGCCTGTCATGGCCGTTGATACCCATATCTTTCGTATATCCAACAGGACCAGATTCGCACCGGGAAAAAACGTGCTACAGGTGGAGCAGAAACTGCTTAAGGTAATTCCTGATGAATTTATCCTGGATGCACATCACTGGTTGATACTGCATGGAAGATATATTTGCACGGCGCGCAACCCCAAGTGCGGCGCCTGTGTGGTCTATGATCTGTGTGAGTTCAAGGGCAAGAGGAAGGACCTGGACTAAAATGTACGACCCTTCATGGCCGCAATCTTCATGCGCAACGCATTGAGTTTGATGAATCCGGAGGCATCCGTCTGATCATAAGCACCCGCATCATCCTCGAATGTCACGATATGGCCGTCGTACAGACTGTCGCTGGCGGATTCACGACCGACGACGATGATGTTGCCCTTGTATAGTTTCAGATACACCGTGCCGTTGACGTATTGCTGGGAGTGATCAATCAATGCCTGCATTGCCTTGCGTTCCGGTGACCACCAGTAGCCGTTGTAGATCAGACTGGCGTATCGGGGCATCAACTCGTCTTTCAGATGCGCCAGCTCCCGGTCCAGGGTAACCGATTCGATGGCCCGGTGCGCCTTCAGCATGATTGAGCCGCCAGGTGTTTCATAGCAACCGCGGGCTTTCATTCCAACATACCGGTTTTCGACTATATCCACCCTGCCGATACCGTTTTTACCACCTGCTTCATTAAGATACGTCAGGATACCGGCGGCGGACATGGTGTTACCGTCAACAGCCGTTATATCACCATTTTCATAGTTGAGTTCAAGATATGTCGGTTGGTCCGGCGCATCCTCGGGTGAATTCGACCATAGCCACATGGACTCTTCCGGCGCTGCTGCCGGGTCTTCCAGGATCCCGCCTTCATAAGAGATGTGCAACAGATTGGCGTCCATGGAATAGGGGGACGCGCCCTGTTGCCTGTGCTCCACGCTGATCTGGTGCCGCTCGCAGAAAGCCAGCAGCGATTCACGGGAGGTGAGGTCCCATTCCCGCCAGGGGGCAATCACCTGTACATCCGGTTTCAGGGCATAAATTCCGAGCTCGAATCGAACCTGATCGTTGCCCTTCCCGGTTGCACCATGGGAGATAGCCCGGGCATTGGTTTCGTTGGCCACGTCAACCAGTCTTTTGGCGATCAGGGGACGCGCAATCGAGGTGCCAAGCAGATACTCTCCTTCATAGATCGTATTACATCTGAACATGGGAAAGACGAAATCCCGGACAAATTCCTCGCGAACATCATCAATGAAAATTTCCCTGACACCCATGCTTCTCGCCTTTTCACGGGCTGGTTCCAATTCTTCGCCCTGTCCAAGATCAGCCGTATAGGTGACCACCTCGCAGCCATAGGTTTCCTGCAGCCACTTGAGAATCACGGAGGTATCGAGTCCTCCCGAATAGGACAACACAACCTTGTCTATTTCACTCACCTGGTGTTTCTCCTGAAAGTCTTTGATCATATTTAAAATGTCATGTACAGTACAATAAACAATGATACGCCTGAGGAGAGCATAAAAAGGCCCTTGTCAAATTCGCTGAAGGCTCCCTCCCCCGCCCCGCTTAAGCTCTTTTCAAACCCGCTGAAGGCTCCTTAATGCGCAGTATCACTATAACCCGCCCGGATGACTGGCATGTACATCTTCGCGATGGTCACTATCTCAGACATACAGTCCCGGATATCAGTCGATATTTCGGCCGGGCAATCATCATGCCAAACCTCGTGCCCCCGGTGGAAACTCCGGAGCAGGCAAAGGCGTATCGAGACCGTATCCTGTCATTTGTACCGGATGATGCCGATTTTACACCATTGATGACATTGTATCTGACCGACAATACGGCGCCGGCCACGGTCTCCCTGGCTAAACAGTCGGGATTTGTGCATGCGATGAAACTCTACCCCGCCGGTGTCACGACCAATTCTACCAGCGGTGTCAATGCCATCGAGCAGTTGTACCCCGTCTTTGAGACGATGCAGGAACAGGCGCTGGTATTGGCGGTGCACGGCGAAGTCAATGATGAATCAGTTGATATCTTCGATCGGGAAGCGGTCTTCATCGACCGCCATCTGCGAGACATCCATCAACACTTCCCCGAGTTGAAGATTGTTTTTGAACACATTACCACCCGGGATGCAGTAGATTTTGTCACAGACTGCTCAGCCTGTGTCGGCGCCACCATTACGGCGCACCATTTACTCTTCAATCGAAATGATCTCCTGGCAGATGGCATAAAGCCGATCTATTACTGTTTACCCGTGCTCAAAAGAGACATCCACCAGCAGGCTTTGATCAGGGCGGCTACTTCCGGTGATTCGTCCTTTTTCCTGGGTACGGATTCAGCACCCCATCCCCGGTCGGATAAGGAGAAAGCCTGTGGGTGTGCCGCCGGGTCGTATACTGCTCATGCAGCACTCGAACTGTATGCGGAAGTTTTTGATCGCGCCGATGCGCTGGACAAACTCGAGGGATTCGCCAGTCAATTTGGCGCAGAATTCTATGGGCTTCCCCCAAACAATGATCAGGTCACACTTCATGAACAAAGCTGGCAGGTTCCCTTGACTTCTTCTTTTGGCGACGAAGAAATGATTCCCGTGCGCGCCGGTGAAGCAATCACCTGGACTGTCACGGCAAAATGAATACTGAAACCAGAAAGGTGAAAGAAAAATCGCCTATTGCCGGACGCTTTCGCGGCTATCTGCCAGTGGTCATTGATCTGGAAACCGGAGGATTCAATCCCTCAACCGATGCGTTGCTGGAACTTGCCGCAGTCATTCTCACCATGGACGATGCAGGAAAGTTACAACCGGGGGAACATCTGTTCTACAACGTGGAACCCTTTGCCAACGCCAATATCGAACAGTCTTCACTGGAATTTACCGGCATAGACCCGCTCAATCCGTTACGGGGCGCAGTACCGGAAAAGGAAGCCTTAACCGGGATCTTTCGGAAAATCCGGACCGAAATTCGTCGAACCGGTTGCAATAGAGCGATACTGGTCGCACACAACGCATCTTTTGATCTGGGTTTTATCAATGCCGCGGCAACGCGCAACAATATCAAGCGAAATCCATTTCATCCATTCTCTACTCTGGACACGGTTTCACTCAGTGGACTGGTATTTGGTCAAACCGTACTGGCGCGAGCCTGCGCCAGCGCCGGTATCGAATTCAACGAGAAAGAAGCCCACAGCGCCAACTACGACTGTGACAAGACAGCTGAGGTCTTCTGTTATATCGTCAATTGGTGGAAGAAGCTGGCGTCAGCAGCAGAAACCTGACTTCTTCACTATTATTCGTCCAGATTGTCGAGTGCTTTCTGAAATCTGTTGGCATGAGATCTTTCCGCCTTGGCCAGTGTTTCCATCCAGTCGGCAATCTCATCAAAACCTTCGTCCCGGGCTGTTTTTGCCATCCCTGGATACATATCAGTGTATTCGTGAGTTTCACCGGCAATCGCTGCAGCAAGATTTTCCGATGTTCCGCCGATTGGCAGTCCGGTAGCCGGGTCCCCAGTTTCTTCCAGGTATTCCAGATGTCCGTGTGCATGGCCTGTCTCGCCTTCTGCCGTTGATCTGAATACGGCAGAAACGTCGTTGTATCCTTCTACGTCAGCTTTTGCCGCGAAATAGAGATAACGACGATTTGCCTGCGATTCACCGGCAAACGCATCCTTGAGATTTTGTTCCGTTTTACTGTCTTTCAGGGCCATTTTGACATCTCCTGTAGTCTGTTATGTGAGTTAAAGCAGGCGTGCGAGTATAGCAGTTCCTGCTGTCCATGAAACACTCCATCATGTCTCGACTGCATCCTTCACCATACCCTGCAGTTCTCCGCTCTGGTACATTTCCGTAATAATGTCACAGCCACCAACCAGTTCACCATTGATGAACAGTTGCGGGAATGTCGGCCAGTCAGAATACTGTGGCAGGTTTGATCTGATTTCGGGATTGGCAAGAATGTCGATATAGGCAAACCGCCCGCCACAAGCCATCAGTGCCTGTGATGCCTGTGCCGAGAATCCGCACTGCGGCTGATCCGGTGAACCCTTCATATAAAGCAGTATGGGATTACTCTCCACCTGCTCCTTGATAACTTCTAATATTTCCATAATCCTGCTCATCTTAAATGATAGTCAAGTTTACCCTGTTTACACATAAATTGCTCAATCCAATCATTACATTCGACTTTCGTCTTTAGAGTTTCTTCAATCTGGTTTATCATCGCTTTCTTTTCTGTGAGGTACCAGATCATGACCGATCCTGTCATGTATACCTATGGTCGAATGGACATTGCATTCGTACGGGGTGAAGGCGCGTGGTTGATTGATGACAAGGGCAACCGGTATCTGGACGCCTTGTCCGGCCTGGGTGTCGTCTCTCTTGGGCACGCCAATCAGGTAGTTGCAAATGCCCTGGCAGAACAGTCCACTTGTCTAATTCATACCTCCAACCTTTATCACATTCCGAAACAGGAAGAACTGGCGGCGATGCTGGCCGAAGTCTCAGGCATGGACAACATGTTTTTCGCCAATTCCGGTGCAGAAGCCAATGAATGCGCCATCAAGATTGCCAGACTCTATGGCAATAATCGCGGCATCGAAAACCCGACGATTATTGTTGCGGATAACTCTTTCCACGGCCGTACCCTGGCGACTTTAACCGCTACCGGCAATCGAAAAGTTCATGCCGGTTTTGAACCTCTGGTAAATGGATTTGCCAGGGTTCCCTTTAACGATATCGAGACTGTCCGGCAAACCGGCGAACACAACAGCAACATTGTGGCCGTCATGGTCGAACCCGTTCTGGGAGAAGGCGGAATTCAGATACCTGACGATGATTATCTACCGCAGTTAAGAAAACTGTGCGACGACAACAAATGGTTGCTGATCATCGACGAGGTCCAGTCCGGCAATGGTCGTACCGGCACCTATTTCTGCTACCAGCAGGCAGACATTCTCCCCGACGTCGTCACCACGGCAAAGGGACTGGCTAACGGCATTCCCATTGGGGTATGTCTCGCCAGAGGTGTTGCGGCTGAGACATTGAAGCCCGGCAACCATGCTTCCACTTTTGGTGGTACCCCGCTCGTCTGCGCCGCGGCAATCGCCGTGGTTAATGAGATCACCACCAGGAATCTTCCTGAACGTGCCGCCGAACTGGGTTCACGCATGGTGAACAAATTCAAACAGCATCTGGGTAATTTAAACAACGTCAGGGAAATCCGCGGTAAAGGTCTGATGATCGGGATAGAGATGGACTCACCCTGCACCGAATTGGTACAGAAAGCTCAGGATCGTGGACTCTTGATTAACGTTGCCGTAGACAATGTCATCAGGCTACTGCCACCGCTCACTATCACTGATGAAGAGGCAGACCAGATTTGCGATGGGGTAATATCCCTGGTGAAGGAGATTTAAGAGCCTGCCCGGGAACAGCCTCCTAGGTCAGCACACGGGCGACGGCATCTGACCAGCCCCTGTACAGACTGTCACTGCTACGGGTATCCATGGACGGCGTAAATTGGCGTTCAAGCTGCCAGCATTTCTTTACATCCTCAAGTGAAGAAAAAAAACCAACACCCAGGCCTGCCAGATAAGCCGCTCCGAGGGCCGTTGTTTCTATGACCCCGGGACGGTCCACGGGTAACTGTACGATATCGGCCAGATGCTGTATCACCCAGTCATTTGCCGCCATGCCGCCATCGACACGAATTACCCCGGGTTCCGCGCCGTCATCCATCATCGCCCGCAGCAAATCGCGAGTCTGGAAGCAAACGGATTGAAGGGTTGCTGTGACCACATCCTCAAGACTGCTGTTACGGGTAAGACCCAGGATTGCGCCCCGGGCATCGGCGTCCCACCAGGGTGCACCCAGGCCGGTAAAAGCAGGTACCAGATAAACACCATGGGCATCCGGATTAGTCCTGGCAATTGACTCCGTTTCCGATGCATCCCTGATCAAACGCAAATTGTCCCGCAACCATTGCACTGCCGCGCCGGCAACGAATATGCTCCCTTCAAGACCGTAGGTCACTCTGCCATTGAGGCGGTATCCAACCGTTGTCAACAGCTTGTTCCGGGATGCCAGAGGAACTTCCCCGGTATTGAGTATCACAAAACAACCGGTGCCACAGGTGCTCTTCAACATGCCTTTCTCGAAACAGCACTGCCCAACCATGGCAGCCTGCTGGTCCCCCGCGATACCGGTAACGGGAATGTCGGCGCCAAACAGTGACGTGATTCCAAAATCGGCACTGCAATCACAAACTTCCGGCAGCATTGTCTCCGGTATCCCAAACCTGTTCAGCAATCCGGTATCCCACTCCTGCCTGTGGATGTCAAACAACAGGGTTCTGGAAGCATTGGTGGCATCTGTCCTGTGTACCCGGTTTCCGGTAAGCCGCCACAGCAGAAAACTGTCAACCGTGCCAAACAGCAAATCACCCCGGTCTGCGCTCGCTCTGGCGCCCGGCACATTGTCCAGCAGCCATTTCACCTTGGTGGCAGAGAAATAAGGGTCCAGCAGCAAGCCTGTACTGTCGGTCACAGTCTGCTCATAACCTTCTGCCTTTAATGCCGCACAATAGTCCGATGTGCGTCTGTCCTGCCACACGATCGCCCTGTGAATCGGTTCACCGGTATTTTTGTCCCAAACGATGGTGGTTTCCCGCTGATTGGTTATGCCCACTGCGGCGACTGATGCCGCACCGGTCCCCGTTTTGGACAATACCGCATTGACCGTATCCAGTGTGGATTGCCATATTTCCCGGGCGTCATGTTCCACCCACCCATCCGCTGGAAAATACTGTGTTATCTCCTGCTGTGCGATACCCACTATGTCGCTCTGCCGGTTAAACAGAATCGCCCTGGTACTGGTTGTACCCTGGTCAATTGCAAGAATATAGTCTGTCATGGGACTCCGTCAGAGTAGAGATAATGATGCTATTATGCCCCTGAAGTGCTTTTTTGTTCGTTAAATATTTGAGATTCGGACCCTGATACACATGAAACCTGTAATCTACCCGCTTCCCAAACAGATGCGACTCCACGGGCGGGACCTGAGACTTGTGGGCAACAGAATCAGATTGTCTTACTCGCCTTCCGAGGCGCTGAATGAGGCTCTGTTACGATTCTGCAATCAACATGAGCTGCAATTGACCGTTGAAGCTGAACAGTTGCTGATCGACATCCGGCGCAAGCCGGGCACTCCGGAATCATATGAACTGATCGTCAGTGAAAATGGCATCTCGCTCTCGGCGCCGGATGATGCAGGTATCTTCTATGGGCTGTGCTCGTTGCAACAAATTCTTGAACAGAGTGTCAGGAATAACAAAGAGACAATTCTGACCGCCTTGCACATCCGGGATGAACCTGACTTCCGGCATCGGGGGATATTGCTTGATGTGAGCCGCTGCAAAGTACCAACGATGGAAACCCTGTTCAGCATGATTGACCGGTTTGCCCGGTTGAAACTGAATCAGTTACATCTCTACATCGAACACACTTTTGCCTTTGCCAATCATCGCCCCGTCTGGGAACACGCTTCACCTTTCACCGCCGAAGAAATACTGCAGATCAAGCAGTACTGCCGGTCACGATTTATCGATCTTGTGCCAAACCTTAATTCGTTCGGGCATTTTGAACGCTGGCTGCGCCATGAGAACTACCGGTCCTATGCGGAATGCCCCGATGGCTTCACACATCCCCTGTCCGGGGTCCGCATGACGCATGGCAGCACATTAAAACCCAACGGACACAGTCTGAACCTGCTGCATGAGCTGTACAGCGAATACCTGCCACTATTCGACAGCCCTTACTTTAACATTGGCGGTGATGAACCCTGGGAACTCGGCCATGGCTGGAGTGCAGACATGTGCCGTCGATCAGGAACAGACAGGGTTTACCTGTCGTTCATGTCGAAAATACAGAATCTGGTCAGTCAACATGACAGACGAATGATGTTCTGGAGTGATATCGTGTTGCAGCATCCGGAATCCCTCTCGTCTCTTTCCAGCGACCTGATTGCCCTCGACTGGGGTTATGAAGCAAACCATGATTTCGACAAGGAATGCCGTCAAATTGCTGACTGCAAAATACCGTTTTACGTCTGTCCGGGCACCTCAAGCTGGAATTCCCTGACCGGACGAACAGGCAACGTCCTGGGCAACCTGGACAATGCCGCAAGTCATGGCCTGGTCCATGGCGCCGATGGATATCTGATTACCGACTGGGGAGACCATGGACATCACCAGTATCTGCCCATCAGCTACCCCGGCTTTGTCTCTGGCGCCTGTCATGCCTGGCATCACCAAGCGGCAGCATCTGTGGATATCGAAGATCTGCTGCGCCACATGGATTCGGGAGAAATTGCAACCATCATTCCGGCAATGGGACGGGTACCCGACCTGGCGCCGTCTACCCTGCGCAACGGTACGATATTCAATCGCCTGCTGTTCTGGGACATGCAGCAGGAACCCCCTGAGATCAGTACCATCCCGAAAGACCAGATCCTGGCCTGTCTGAACCGATTCACCGAAATCCGGGAAGAACTCGAACCATTGACCGGCAACCAGTCCACTGACGAGCTTGCCAATGCTACGGATATGGCTATTCACGGCTTGCGACGTCTCACTTTGGTTCGTGGTTATCACGATGATATACCCGGTCTGAAACGGGATATCTCCAGCATCATCGATCGACATCAGGACTTGTGGCTGGCGAGAAATCGACCTGGAGGACTACAGGAGAGTGTGGCCTACCTCAGAGACTGTGAAGCAGCGCTCTGAGATATGGTTCCTTGCATGCACAGGCACTTGCATCTACATCCATAAAAAGGGCACAATACCCGCCCCTTGACAGAATTTTAGATCTAAACGGAGAAATCAATGCGCAACGTTGTAGTTGTTGACAGTGTAAGAACGGGTCTCGCCAAGTCCCACCGTGGTACGTTTAACTTAACCCGCCCAGACGATATGGTTGCGCATTGTATCAATGCACTGCTCGACCGAAATTCCGAGATTGATCCTGCTGAAGTAGAGGATGTGATCGTTGGTTGTGCCAATCAAACCGGAGAACAAGGTGGCAACCTGGCCCGTCTGGCAGTTGTACTGTCAAGGCTGCCGATCACCACGTCGGGTTCAACCATCAGCCGTGCATGCTCATCAGGCTTGAATTCCATAGCCTTTGCCGCAAACCAGATTGCAAGCGGATGTTCTGACATCATGATTGCCGGTGGCGTTGAGTCTATCTCAGCGGGTGCGAGAGGTACTCCCGGCAAAACCCAGGGACATCCAACTATCCGGGATATTTCACCAGACATTTTCATGGCCATGGGTAATACGGCAGAAGTTGTGGCACGCCGGTACAACGTAGCCCGGGAGTACCAGGATGAATTCGCCTATGAAAGCCAGAAACGAACCGCTGCCGCGCAGCAAGCCGGGCTGTTCAGTGACGAGATTGTTCCGATGAAGGTCAAGTGGAACAAGGTTATCAACAAGGAAACCAAGGAAACTGAAATCGTCGACGGTGTTTGTGCCGGTGATGAGTGCAATCGTCCTGAAACCACAATTGAAGGACTGGCCAAACTGCCACCGGCATTTGAGGAGAACGGTACGGTTACAGCGGGTAACGCATCCCAGTTGTCCGATGGTGCTTCCATGACACTGGTGATGAGTGAAGAACGCGCGGTTCAGCTTGGATTAGAGCCCAAAGCCTATTTCCGCGGCTGGTTTGTCGCCGGTTGTGAGCCGGATGAAATGGGAATCGGTCCGGTATTTGCCATTCCCAAGTTGTTGCAGAATAAAGGACTTTCCATAGACGATATCGACCTGGTCGAGTTGAACGAAGCCTTCGCTTCCCAGTGCGTATACTGTCGGGACAGGCTGGAAATCGATCCGGAGAAATACAACGTCAATGGTGGCTCAATCTCCATCGGACATCCGTTCGGAATGACCGGTTCACGTTTGACAGGACATATCATACGCGAGATGAAACGTCGCGAAGCCAGATACGGCATCGTCAGCATGTGTATCGGTGGCGGCATGGGCGCAGCGGGTCTCTTCGAATCCTGCTGACACGAGATAACTGACCGCGTTACCAGGAACTGATAATTGCGGTCAGTTGATCCATAAAAGCCAGCGGCTGATCCAGAAACAGATGATGTTGGGCATCTGCCAGTTCGTATACATCCAGTGAAGCTAACAGTGTTTTCATGTGGGCCGCACTCCTCGCGCTGAATGATTCACTATTCTCACCGTAAATCAGGGCTGCACGGCAATTGAGCGACTTCAGGTCCTTTGCCGTGTCTCCGGCAGGATTCATGCGGGCATTCAACTCTGTGTCAAATTTCCAGACATAACCATCGTCAACATACTCGACTGAATGTCGGGCAATATACTGCACCAGGTATTTATTTTCGCATTGCTGCGGAGGTTGCAGGCGAAATCGGGACAGGGCAATTTCCCGGCTGGGGTAAACCTTGGGTCTGGACCAGCGCTCCACTTCTTTTGGTTTCTCATCTTCTTTGGCTTTGACACCGGAATCCAGGAGCACAAGCCCCTGGAATCTGCCGGAGTTGGATGCCAGCGCACGCAAAGCCATCATGCCACCAAAACTGTGTGCAACAATGATGGTATTGTCCGGCATTAAATTGGCATCCGCCACGGATACGATCTCATTTGCAAAGGTATCCGCACTGTATTCATCACGATGGTCGCTGTCGCCCATACCGGAAAGGTCCAGGGCTACGGCCTGATAATCTTCACAGTATCGGGGAGCGATGAAATCCCACCAGTGGGAATGTGCATTATGACCATGCACAAACAACAGCCCTGGTTTACCGGGACCACTCCAGTAACGGTATTGGATATCCGCATCGTCAACCGCAACAGAACCGGACTCTGACTCTGTCTCCACGGCATTCCAGAACCAATCGGGTATATCGGACATCAGTCTATTTCCGTTTCAGTGATTGAACTGGCATTTAGCCCTGAACCGTGATCAAATTCAATCATCTGTTGAATTGGTTTAAAAAAGAGAAAGAACACATCAAACCGGGCGATTTACGTACATGCATCAGCAAAAGTATCGTGATACAGTCAATTCATGTCTCCTGAACTGATCGCAATCCTTACCGTCGGCATTGGCCTTTGTGCTCTCATCTACCAGACGAGCCGTCGTCTCCGGCTGGATATCAGGAACGATATTAACCAGCTCCGGCTGGAAATGGACCAGCTCCGGCAGGAAGTCAAGGACGAAATTAACCAGTTCCGGCTGGAAATGGACCAGCTCCGGCAGGAAGTCAAGGACGAAATTAACCAGCTCCGGCAGGAATTGGACCAGCTCCGGCAGGAAATCCGTATTGACCTGGGTCACAACACAGAGCGAGTAGCCCGGATTGAAGGCATGTTGACACCAAAGCCATGGTCTGGGCAGGACCCCACATCACCTAAAACACAAACTGGATAACCCGGAGTATCTAATATGTCTGAACCAGTCATAGCCCAAAAGTCACCATTTGCCGTTGATGTGGAAGCGGGCAAATCCTACTTCTGGTGTGCATGCGGCAGGAGCCAGAACCAGCCATTCTGCGACGGTTCACACCAGGTAACCGAATTTCTGCCCATTAAATTCGATGCGTCGGAGTCAACTACCCTTTATTTCTGTGGATGCAAGAACAGTGGCGACAAACCTTTGTGCGACGGGACCCATAACAGTCTGTAAGTGAGCGTCAAAGACAGTTTTCTAAGGCAGTCGAATCGTAATCTTTGCACCACCTAATTCCGAGTCATCAATTTTGATACTGCCGCCATATCTGTCGACTATCTCGGCAACCACAGACAGACCTATGCCCTGACCCGATTCCCTGGAATCCAGACGCGCCCCCCGCTCCAGTACAGATTGTCTGTTTGATTCCAGGATCCCGCTACCATTGTCTTCGATGGTAACAACAAGATTAAAGGCCGTTCCGGCCAACGACAGTTTCTGTTCTATGGTCATGGACACCAGCCCATTACTGTATTTACAGGCGTTATCCAGAACATTTCCCAGTAGTTCCAGAAAGTCCCGCTCATCACCAAAAAATCCTGTATTTGCGACTTTCGAAATTATTTCGATACCTTTTTCCGCATAGACTTTCTGCATGGCTGCAATCAGACGCTCTGCCAAAGGAATGACATCAATTGCTTTACGGATCAGTTTTGATGGCCGGGTTACTGCTTGTTCCAACTGCCAGGAAATGATTTCATCCATCCGCATAACCTGTTCATCCAGTATCTCCACTTTATCGTCATGCGGTTCGTTTGCCGGATTCTTTAACGTTGCAGCCTTGATAATCGCCATTGGCGTTTTCAGACTGTGCGCAAGATCGGTCAGGGTTGTTCTGTATTTCTCCCGCTGTTGCCGTTCATTGGACAACAGCAGGTTGAGGTTTCTGGCAACGCCATCAATTTCCAGAGGGTAATCCCCTTCCAGATGATCCTGACGTCCGTCTTCAATCGCTTTCAGATCATTCTCCAACTTCCGAAGCGGCATCAATCCCCAATTCATAATCACCGCCTGGACCACGATCAATGCCAGGGACACAGTCAGCAACCAACCCCACAAACTGTTTCTGAATGCGCTGACTTCACTTTCATAGGGGCCTGAGTCTTCCAGAACCAGGTAGGTATAGGCCGTGTGACTCGCATCAGTTCCCTGCCACAGAACCCGGTAACCGAAATAAAACAAAAGGTGCTGCCGGGCATCATGTAATCTGTCAAAGTAACCGGTACCCGCGGTGAAATCGCGTGACATAAGCATCAGGTCAGCCACATCAATGTCCAGATCAACTGCAGATGGACTACGCCAAAGTTCAGCGCCATCAGCATCAAGCACAATGCCGTACAATCCTGTCCCGAGTCTGTTGAACCGGGGTTCCTGAATATCCTCCGCCATTATCAATGCACCGTCACGTTCATCGCTCGCCGCCAGGAGACCATAGACATGCAGCAGTAACCGTTCCTGCACTGACTGCTCTGCACTGCGACGGAACGCACCATCGAGTAACAGTCCCATCAATCCCAGAAACACGAAAAGAACCAGTGTGGCCGCCAGTAATAACCTGACCCTCAGACTGCGGGTTTTACCCATACTGGTCAGATCAGTTTTCCAGGGAAAATCGATAGCCCTGGCCCCGGACTGTTTCAATCGGTTTGAGTTGATTGCCAGGATCGATTTTCCGGCGCAGCCTTCCCACAAAAACTTCGATTACATTGCTGTCACGCTCAAAGTCCTGCTCATACAGGTGACTGGTCAGGTCTGTTTTGGAAACCACATCTCCCGGATGCAGCATCAGGTATTCCAACAGGTTGAATTCATATGCAGTCAGATCAACTTTACGGTCCGCCACACGTACTCGCTTGCTTTTGCTGTCGAGTTTCAGTGGGCCGTAAGCCAATTCCGGTTTGAAATGGCCCGATGCCCTGCGTATTAACGCTTCCAGTCGTGCCAGAAGTTCCCGAACATGAAATGGTTTGACCAGATAGTCATCGGCGCCAGCCTCAAGACCATAGACTTTATCCTGCCAGTCTCCTCTGGCCGTCAAAATCAGAATCGGGTAATCCTTGCCTTCCATCCGCAATTTTTCAATCACCTCCATGCCAGACATCCTGGGCAATCCCAGGTCGATGACAGCAACATCGTAATGGTACTTGCTACCAATAAATAAGCCTTCCAGTCCATCGGCACTGGCATCCACTGTATAGCCGTGTCTTTCCAGCAGTTCAATGAGCTGCTCACGAAGTTTGTCTTCGTCTTCTACGAGCAAGAGGTGTTGTCCCTTCATAGGCCTCCTGGGATATAACGGGCCAGTTGCTAGTCAAAAACTTCGCCACTCCTGCCGTCGACATAGACATGTTTGAGGACACCATCGTTGGAGAGGGTCTTGACCTTGTACACCGGCAAACCGGCACGTTCTGTGAGTACGATGTTCAGGATTCTGCTGTTGCCGTGTTGTTTTCTGACCAGAGACGCCACCTTGTTTTGTTTTATAACCGGTGTTCGACTACTGGCGACAAATTTATCCAAAGGTGATGATTTCCGGTCTTCCACGACAGGAAGTCCAATCACCACGGTGTTCGTCTCTGCCATTGCTTGCAGTGACAGCATCAACATGACTATCAGGCGCATCAGGTTCACCATAAGATACCTTGATATGAACACTATGCTTATAATAACACCAAGGTTTCGGTCTGTGCAGTAATCACCATCGCAGATTTTTTCAGGAAGGTTTCGTTGACTTCCCCGTTCCCCCGGAAACAGAAAAAAGTCTAGTCGGCACTTGCTGAATACAGACTGAACATCACATCAGCTGTTGATTGATCAGGACTTTACCAATCCCGTGGTCATGGCGTAGTTGCAGCGTAATATCTGCCTTGGCCGGCTGTTCCTGCAACATGTTTTCAGTTATTCGCTGGTAATACATGATGAAATTCCTGACTTGGGCCGCATTCATCACCCGTTTACCGGTATCGATCTGTTGCTCCTGCTGCAATCGCCAGTTGAATACTGACTCCATGTCGGGCACCGCAAGAAATATCCGGAGATCGTTGCTGAAACATTGCCGGTAAGCGGGAGAGGTCAAGGCATGATTGACATAACGCCGCCAAACCAGATCATGGTCCTGATCAGCTTCCAGCTTGTTGACCGGTGTCAACAGATCTTCATCGCTACTGGCATCTGCACCCCAGCACCAACCCTCAAGGATCAGTACTGATGTCGGATTCAGCTGGCGATTATCCGGCAGACGATCATCATTGCCTTTACTGAAGACGGGTACAGTGCAGTCAATTCCGGCCTTCAGTTGACTGATGGTCCGCCCTAACAGACTCATGTCGTGGGTTCCGGGCACTCCCCTTACGGCCAGCAACGGATGTACCTCCCTGCCAAGAATATGCCGTTCCTCTCTGGTGAGGTAGAAATCATCGATTGAGAGAATTCCGGCGGACATGGAAAACGCATCTTCCAAAACGCTTTGCAACATCCTGGAAATTGTTGATTTACCACTCCCCTGGGCGCCGCTGATCCCAACCGTCAGCATTCCGGATTCATATTTTTCAACGATGGCGAGGGCTATAGTAAACACTGCATCGCAGTATTCCGGAATGTTTTCCCGGGCTACTCCTGCAGTAGCAGCCAGCTTGCTTAATGTGGGCAGATAGGTTGATTTTATCTGCAATGCTTCCGTACTCGGCTGCATCTCCAACTCCCTACTCACATGACTGTCAACTACGCTCCGATTTCCTTTCTGAACGGCGGTAATGCCCGCTGCAGCAAGTTCCCGTAATGCCGTGTCACCAGCCGGCGATCAAGAATGGTCACTGTGCCTGTGTCTGTTTCCGTGCGCAACAATCGGCCACATGCCTGAACCATTCTCAGGGCTGCATCAGGGATCATGATTTCCTGAAATGCATTGCCTCCCCGGGCTTTAATCCATTCCTCCATGGTGGCGCCAACCGGATCATTGGGCACCGGGAACGGAATCTTGCTGATGACCACATGTTCACAATAATGACCAGGAAGGTCTATCCCTTCTGCGAAACTGGATAAACCAAAAATGCAGCTCTTCTGACCAGCATCAATACGTTCACGGTGAACCCTGATGATTTCCGAGCGCGTCAATAAACCCTGTCGCAATACTCTTTCAGAAAACGAATCGTCCAGTCCTTCTGCAACTTCAAGCATCTGGCGCCAACTGGTGAATAACACCAGCGCAGAAATTTCTTCCTCAAGAAATTGTGGCAGCAGCATAGTCACAGCCTGAGTATGAGATTCCGGATCACCGGGGTCCGCGTCCATTGACGGGATTCTCAAAAGCCCCTGTTTCTGAAAATTAAATGGACTCGGCAAAGTGGTGAACCGGTTTTCCCCGTCGATACCTGATCGTGTCTGGAAACGTGAAAAATCACCTGCTACCGACAGGGTAGCTGAAGTCACGACAACGCCAAAACATCGTGACCAGAGGAGATCCTGAAGCTTATCGCTGACGGAAATCGGGCTGGCGTGAATCTGCACCTCGGATTGAATACCGTTTATCACATCTTCCGATACAAATTCCATCCAGCGGGCATAGGGTTGAAGACTCTCCAAATCTGAATTCCGATACAGGGACCATACCCTTATTGAGGATGCCAGTCTTTCCTTCATGCCGGAGACAACAGGCAGGTACTGCTCAATGTTCTCTTCCTTTGAGGAGTCCGTCATTTCCAGATAGTTCTGCAACCGTCCTTCAAGATCTGAAATGATCCTGTGGCAATCTGTAAACTGGCGTTCCAGATCCAGCGCGTGTTCCTGCAATGCCTCAGGGACGACTCCCATTGGAAAACGGCAGGTTGTTTCCCTGTCCCTTGAACTGGTGGTGGCCTTCAGGGACGTTGCCAGCGTCATTGTTGTCTCCAGGCTGCTGACGAGATCTGTTACCCGTAATTCAACCTGATTCCTCTCCTGATCCGATATCAATCCTTCAATCTCAGCGTTAATCATCTGTAACGTCGGCGTTATCTGCTGCAACCATAGTTGGGTAGACCGTACTGAAAGGGCTTCTGAAAAATGGCTGGTTGCCTTGTCGGGAAGGTGATGTCCTTCATCAAAGATATAAATTGCATCCTCAGGCGCCGGCAAGACGGCGCCTCCTCCCATTATCAGATCAGTCAGAACCAGGTCATGATTGGTGATGATGCAATCCACGCGATGAATCTGTTCCCTGGCGCGATAGAAAATACAGTTGGCGTAGTGGGAACACTGGCGTCCGGTACAGCGTACATGGTCTGTACTGATGGATGCCCAGGTCTGATCCGGAATTTCGTCGGGCCAGTCATCGCGGTCACCATTCCATCCCCCCCGGTTCAGAAGGTCCTGCATCTGACGATACAGTTGCCGGTCCAGATCACCCTGAATTTCATCATCAAAGAAAGCCAGGGATTTATTATCTGACTGCTGTAAAACCATCTCCAAACGTGACAGACAGAGGTAGCGCCGCCGACCTTTCGCCAGAGCGAAGGTCACATTCAGATCTGCATGCCTGCGAATATCAGGCAGGTCCAGATTCATGATCTGTTCCTGCAGGGCTACTGTCGCGGTTGAAATAATCAGGGTCTTGTCGTGTGCCTTCGCAAGCGGCAGACCAGCAAGAATGTAGGCGATAGTCTTGCCGGTGCCGGTGCCGGCTTCAATGACGCAGGTATTGGGTCCGGGTTCCCGATCGCCTTCTTCATTGATTGCAATATCACCAAGTACCCGGGCAATATCGGCAATCATCAATTTCTGACATTGGCGCGCTTTGAATCCACGGGAATTCAGCAGTCTACTATAGGCTTGCTGTATGGCATCCTTGAGTTCTTCAGTCAGCAATGGCTATCGACAGTTATGCATGGCAACTGGCATCTTACCAGCTTCCAACTGATTCCGCCTGATAGCATTTTCCCGGAAAAATCGTGAGGAACCCGTTTTCGGTTGTCAGAAATAAACCTGAAAAATCGTGATACGCTCGATAGTGCCCGGTGGTTAAAGCTGTAATAGTAATCTGTCAGTTTCTATCCTAAAGACGCAGGATGCTCCGGAGAAATCCACGATCCAGTTTATCTTCGCAGGTAGCCAGTTGACTGGCATACATATCCGCTCTGGCAGAGACTTTTCGAGCGACATTTTTCAGCCACTGCTTATTCCTGTAGGTTCGTCTTTTAAATCCTCCATGACCCTCATGGTATGCAAGATAAAGATTGTAGGTATCAGATTTTTTGATGCCGTTGGTTCGATGGCTCAGGTCGTTATACCAGCCGATAAAGTCCATGGCATCCTGGAAGTCATCCCTTTTGGCGCCCCGGTTGCCGGTGGACCTCTTGTACATTTCCCAGGTGTCGTCTATCGCCTGGGCAAATCCAAAGGCACTGGCCGGCCGGGGGCCCGGTATGATCCCGAGAATCTTCTTACGGGGTGGTCTTGCTTTACTTTTGAATGAGGATTCCTGATGCGTGAATGCCATCAGGACAGGAATCTCTATTTTCCACCGCCGGGAGGACTTTCTGGCCTTTTTGTACCAGCTTTTTTCCTCATCGAAAAGCCTGCAGAGATTATCCTGGTACTTAGGTGGCGGCTTGGATGCGCAGCCAACCAGAATGATCAGCAAAGAAGCACACAAAATCGCTTTAAGCATTATAACGTTCCAACAGTGAGACCAATGAGTCTTCGTCTATCACTTTAACACCCAGTTTCTCTGCTTTTGCCAGCTTGGAACCAGCCGCAGAGCCAGCGACAACGCAGTCTGTTTTTGCAGAGACCGAACCCGATACTCTGGCGCCAAGAGATTGCAGCCTTGCCTTTGCTTCATTTCTGGTCAGAGTGGACAGTGTACCGGTAAGCACCCAGGTCTGTCCGTTGAGTTCATTCGCAAGTTGATCCTTTACAACCGGTTCCCAGCGCACGCCACAGGCGATCAGGTCATCAATGACCTTACTGTTGCTTTCCTGATGCAGAAAACTGTAGATTTTCGCGGCGACAATCGGACCGATATCCGGTATGAATTCAAGTTCTTCCCGGGTCGCAGCCCGCAAGGGCGGCAGGTCGCCAAATTGCGCCGCTAATCCACGGGCAGTGGATTCTCCTGTTTCCTGAATTCCCAAAGCATAGATGAACTTCTCCAGGGTGGTTTCCTTGCTGTTCTCCAGTGCGGTCAGCAGATTGCCGACTGATTTTGGCGCCATGCGTTCCAATGGCAGTAATTGTTCTTCTGTCAACTGATACAGGTCTGCGGGATTTTCAACCAACGATGCTTCCACGAGTTGGTCAATGAGTTTTTTACCCAGCCCGTCAATATCCATTGCCAATCGGGACGAAAAATGCCAGATGCTCTCTTTGCGCTGTGCAGAACAAGCGAGTCCTGCACTGCATCTGTAAATCACTTCGTCTTCTACCCTGTTGATATCGGATCCGCAGACAGGACACTCAGCGGGCAATTTGATCTCACGAGCATCATCCGGCCGTTTTTTTCGGTCTACAGAAATGATCTTGGGAATCACATCGCCGGCTCTTTGAATCAACACCGTGTCACCGACAAGAAGCTCCAGCCGCGCAATCTCATCCATATTGTGCAGCGATGCATTGCTGATGGTGACGCCGCCAATAATGACAGGTTCCAGCCTGGCCACCGGAGTTACCGCACCTGTACGACCAACCTGAAATTCAACATCCCTGAGCACAGTCCAACCCTCTGCCGGTGCAAATTTGTGGGCAATAGCCCATCTTGGCGTTCGAGTCAACATGCCAAGAGATTGCTGTTGGTCCAGGCGGTCTACCTTGTACACCACACCGTCAATGTCGTAGTCCAGGGACTCTCGCCGGGACTGGATGTCCATGTAATATTCAGAACAACCTCTGGCGCCCGATTTCACCTGAATCAGGGGATTAATGCGCATCCCCCATGATTTAAGGTGTTCGAGTATCTGGCTGTGCTTCTCCGGCAAATCACCACCCTCGACCAGGCCGACGCTGTAACAAAACATGGAAAGTCCACGTGATGCCGTCATTCTGGAGTCCAGCTGGCGAAGACTGCCGGCGGCAGTATTACGCGGGGTTGCAAAGACCCTCTCGCCTTTTGATGCCGCCAACTCATTCATTTTGGCGAAGGCGGACCGGGGAAAATAGACTTCTCCCCTCACTTCCAGTCTCGCCGGATATCCCTTCCCGATCAACTCAAGCGGAATGGACTTGATAGTACGCACATTTGTGGTGATATCCTCACCTGTTGTGCCATCTCCGCGGGTCGCACCGCGCACCAGTTTGCCATCTTCATAAAGCAGACTGACAGCAACACCGTCAATTTTGGGTTCACAGGCAAATTCAATGGTATCCTCAGTCTGTAATCGGTTCATAACACGACGTTCAAAGTCACGAACGTCTTCTTCGTCAAAGGCGTTGTCCAGTGACAGCATGGGTAGCTCATGGACAATCTGGGAGAAAGACGATAACGGTTCAGTGCCGACTCTCTGCGTGGGAGAATCGTCTGTAATCAGGTCCGGGTACTGCTCTTCCAGAGTCTTGAGTTCGCGAAACATTTTATCAAACTCAGCATCTGAAATTGTCGGTGCATCCAGAGCATGGTACTGATGGTTGTGATGATTGACTAAAGTACGAAGCCGCTCAAGTTCAGCAGTGATGTCAGCGGATTCACCAACCATGTTTTTCAGGCAGAGTGGCGAAACTTAAAATCGCGAATGCTCTGCTTGCAGTATTCAATGGTTTGCATGGTCATCGAATTGCGGGATTCATCGAGTACGACGCCATCCAGTTTTTCGGCAATGCTGATGGCTACATTCATCATCTCATCATACACACTCATGGGGTCTGCAAGTTCATGTACGCGCAGGAACATTATTAAACCCGGCGTCTGTAGATTATCCATCCTGGCAATGTCAAAGAAACCAGGTTCCACAGCGCTGGATAGACTGAACTCAGAGAGTCCTTCCCTGCTCATTCGATGGAATATCTTCATATCTCCATAAACCATGTCATTGTCTTGCAGGACCTGGCGTAATTCATCGCCAGAAAAATTGCCCTGCTTCGCCATGACATAAACGATAACGAGCTTCTCGATGGTGGAATAATCCACATTCCCTGAAACCTGCACTTCCCTGTCCGGTTCGGATGATATTGAAATACTGGAATCGGGCTCTGGCTCCTGTTCTGGTTCGGAGGATATCGTAAAGCCGGGTTCTGGCTCCTGCTCAGGTTCAGAGGATATCGTAAAGTTGGGTTCTGGCGCCTGCACTGGTTCGGAGGATATCGTAAAGCTGGGTTCTGGCTCCTGCACCGGATCGGAGGATATCGTAACAGCAGGACCTGGCTCCTGCTCAGGTTCGGAGGATATCGTAAAGTTGGGTTCTGGCTCCTGCTCAGGTTCGGAGGATATCGTAAAGTTGGGTTCTGGCTCCTGCTCAGGTTCGGAGGATATCGTAACGCCCGGTTCTGGCTCCTGCACCGGTTCGGAAGGTATCGTAAAGTCCGGGCCTGACGCCTGCACCGGTTCCGGTGGCATCGTAAAGCTGGTTTCTGGTTCCTGAATCTGTTCGGGAACTATCTTAAAGTCCGATGACGCTTCCTCTGCAGACTTCGATGTCATTGTAGAATCAGAATCAACCTCCTGTTCCGGCCCGGCAGAACTCATCTGGTTTTCACCAACAGATTCCTCCAGGAGTAAATTCATGGAAAGTGAAGTCTGTACCGGTGGTTCATCAATGTTCTGATTATCGGCAAGTTCCATCAACATGGGAATTTCCCGTGCCTTTTTAGTCCGTTTACGGGGTTTTGCTGCTTTCTGAACAGTTTCAGGTATTGCCGAAATGGGGACATCCAGAGACAAAGAGGTCTGTTCCGGTGCTGACACGATGCGGGCGCCGCCATTGGGAAGTTCTGCTTTCAACAATGACAATTCATCAATATGGTCATTTTCACCCAGACTGGACTTGTACTTTTTATCCAGTGACAACTGGATCTCATCACTTTTTTTACCCCGTACACGCAAATACCCCTGTAACAGAATTACACCAATGAATACTGGCCCCAAAATCATCAACCAAAGTCTCAAATCAAGTCCCAAAAGCACCTTATATCTCCTGTCCAGTCACAGATAAACAAATACTACACAGATAACATCACATCGCCGCCATCGCTACAGCTTCTTCCACATCAACGGAAACCAGTCTTGATACACCGGGTTCCTGCATTGTTACTCCCATTAATTGTTCACCCATTTCCATCGCGATCTTGTTATGGGTTATATAAATAAACTGTATGGTCCTCGACATTTCCCTGACCAGATCAGAGTAACGGGCGACATTCACATCATCCAGTGGGGCATCAACCTCATCCAACAGACAAAATGGCGCCGGATTGAGTGAAAAAATAGAAAATACCAGGGCAATCGCGGTAAGTGCTTTTTCGCCACCAGACAGCATATGGATACTCGAATTGCGTTTCCCCGGTGGCCTTGCCATTATCTCTACGCCGGTATCCAGCAGGTCTGTACCCGTCATCTGCAGATATGCATGACCACCACCAAACAGCTTTGGGAACATTTGCTGCAGTTTGCCATTAACACTGTCAAAGGTAACTTTGAAGCGTGTCCGCGTTTCCATGTCGATCTTTCTGATCGCATTTTCCAGAGTACTCAATGCCTTCTCAAGGTCTTCATTCTGGGCATCAAGATACTGTTTTCTTTCTGACTGGACACTGTATTCATCCAATGCTGCCAAATTAATCGGTCCCATGCGATGAATTCGGTTGCTGATGCTATTCAGATCATTCTCAAACGCTTCTGCGTCAGCGTCTTCGGGCATGCCGGCTATTACTTCTTCCAGATTGGATTTTTCCTCATCCATCTGCTCACGAATGGTACTCTGGCGAATTTCCAGTTCCTTATGGTCAAGCTGAACAGTATCAAGTCTGTTTCTGACCTGTTCCAACTGTGAATCAACTCCACTACGTTGACGCTCAAGATCCCTAATGCCGGACTCAATGGTCTCAATGTTCTGCCGCACAGTTGCCAATTCGTTTTCAACCTGCAGTCTTTCGGCAAGATTTTCTTCCAGTTCCAGTCTCAGGTTTGCCTGCGGCGCTTCATTTTCACGGATGGATAACTGTAATGAGTCCCCGCGTTCAGTGAGTTCCTGCTGTTGCTCAGTCAGTCGGGAAACCGCCTGTTCCGCTGAATCAATCCGTGATTCCAGTGACTGCATTCTCATTGCCAGCGCATGCACGGATTCCCGATGTGATTCTGCCCTGGCACGTGCCTTATCCAGTTCCTGCAGAAGATCATCGTGCTGCCTCGATAATTCAGTCCTCTCATGATCATCGTGCTCTATCTGATCCAATGCATGCTGCAATTCAGTCCTGGCTGCACCGAGTAGAGTTTGGTCCTGGCTGAGTCCGGCTTTACAGGATTGAAGATCATTCCTGGTACGATCAATATCTGCCTTTCTCTGGTCCGACCGCATCTGTTTGGCAGTCAGCTGCGCCTGTGTCTCTGAGATCAGTTTTTGCTGCTCTGCCAAGCCGTTCTGTTGCTGATTCCAACTGGTTTCCATCTTCGCAAGGTCTGAGACTTTTGCTATAAGTTGCAGAGATTGACTGGCAGTTTCAATCTGCAGAATCTCAATTTGCTGATCCAGTTCATCCAGCTCTGTTTGACGACGGATAACACTGCCGTCGGTGTCTGTATCTTTTCTATAGCACAACCAGTTGGACCCCAGCCACAGACCATCACGGGTGACCACTGACTCTCCCTTTGCCAGCGAGCCATGCATTGCCAGCGCCTCTGCCAGACTATCTGCCGTATGAATGCCGTGCAGTAACCCGGAAACATCAATGTCTCCGCTGACCCTGGCAGCGAGTTGCCCGATGTCGGCTGCAGCGGCATCCGGTTTCCCGTTTGATATGAACTTCAGGGAACCACGTGAGAAATCATCCAATAGACTCTGCAGTGGGCTGGATTGGTCTTCCCCGGCAGGATATGACGCTTTGTTATTTTCTTTATCCGTGTCCAGGAGAGCACCCACAGAATCAACACTGGACACACAGACTGACTGCAATGTTTCACCCAACACTGTTTCCATTGCCAGTACCCAGTCATCCTCGACCTTCAGCTTCTCGACAAGTCGGGGGTTTTCTGTCAATCCATGATCGATCAACCAGTTTTTTTCAGCCTCTTCCTGAAGACCCAGCGCTTCTCTCTGCAGCGTTGCCAGCGATTCCCTTCGACCCAGTATCCGCTGCAGTTCCGCACGTTTTCTGTCCAGTTGATCGCTTAACCGGGTGTTTTCATCCCGCTGTTGTTCAATCTGTTCCATCAGTGATGCCGAAATGTCCCGTTTACTGGCCAACTGCTCTTCCTGCACCGTCTGCAATTCCTCCAGAGGGCGGATTTCTTCATCGTCGGTCAACTGCAGCAATTGCTCCATTTCTGCATTCAGGAAATTGAGGCGTTCTGTTGCCCGCTCAATGTTCTGTTCAAGATGTTCTATTCTGGATTGCTGAACCTCCCCCAGCTTCCTTGCTTCCGCTGCCGTGTGATTAAAGTCATCCCAGGTCTGCTGCCAGTTTTGTACGTCTCGTTCCACTGCAACAAGACGACTCCCGGAGGTCTCTTCCAGTTCATGAACACGCTGATATTCTGGCCTTACATCCGCAAGTTCCCGTGTTAATTCCGATACCAGATGTTCATCTTCTTCAAGATTGGCTTCTACTCTGGTCCTGGAAGCTTCTATCTGTTCCAAATCCTGAAGCTGTTGTTCTGTTGTTTCTTTCCGATATTGGATGCCGTCTTCAATACGGGCGATTTCCGTACCGATATTGTAATACCGACCCTGTATTTCGTTACTTTCATCCGTCAGGTCCACAAGCACCTGTCTCTGCTGTTCCGTTTCTGCTTCAATACGCCTCTGATCAGCAATATACGATTCCTGTTCAACGACAAGACTATTGATGCTGGCTTCCCTTGCCGCTGCTTCTGAACCGATTGCCTGATATTGCAATGCCTTGATACGGGCTTTGATTGTACGTTGCTCACGACGCAATCCGGTGTAACGTTCTGCGGCTTTCGCCTGACTCTTGAGGCGATGTAACTGGCTGTCGATTTCCTCACGCAGATCATTCAGACGCTCAAGATTCTGACGTGTATGGCCTATCCGTCTTCCGGTTTCCCGGCGTCGTTCCCGGTACCTGGATATCCCCGCCGCTTCTTCAAGATACATCCGGAGATCTTCCGGTTTGGCCTCGATCAACAGGCTGATCATCCCCTGTTCAATGATTGAATAGCTGCGTGGTCCCAATCCGGTCCCAAGAAAAATATCTGTAATATCCCGGCGACGGCACTTGTGGCCATTCAGGAAATAACCGGACTGACCGTCGCGGGTAACCTTGCGCTTGATGGAGATTTCGCTGTAGTGGGCATATTCACCAGTCAATCGGCCATCGGTGTTATCAAATTGCAACTCTATGCTGGCCTGGCCAACCGGTTTTCTGCTTGTTGACCCATTGAATATGACATCCGACATGGACTCACCCCGGAGGGTTTTGGCGGAGGATTCACCCATGACCCAGCGCACGGCATCAATGATATTGGATTTGCCACAGCCATTGGGACCAACGACAGCACATAAATTACCGGGGAAGGGGACTGTTGTAGGATCTACAAAGGACTTGAAACCTGCGAGCTTTATTGCCTGCAATCGCATCGTTATATCACTACTCCAGTTCCCGCATATGAATACGCGCGGAATATCCGAGAATCAGTTATTCTAATACAAATGTGACACTTAGATAACATAAAATTTAAAAAAATTCTACATCTGACCCCATGATAAGCATTCTTTTTGTCATTTTCCTTCTGATTTTGCTGTTTGTTGCCGGTCCCCGACCAAAACTGCAATCCGAAGCACCACAGACAACTGTCCCATCAGGTCTTTCCCTGACGCAGTTGGACATCTGGCTGCAGGAATCCGAGGCAAAAGTCTGTAATCTGATTGCTGATACCGAGGCCAAAATCATCTGGGCAGATTCAATAAATCCCTCGATGACACCCCTTAGTTATCTCTATATCCATGGTTTTTCGGCAACCCGGCATGAAACTTCGCCGGTGACGGAACGTCTTGCATCGGCTTCCCATGCCAATGCCATCTATTGCCGTCTCGCGGGCCATGGCGTCAAACCCGGCATGGATGCCAGTGCAGAAGACTGGCTGCAGAGTGTCACAGACGCCTGGCATATTGCATCCGCGCTCGGTGAAAAAGTCGTTATTATCGGCACCTCGACCGGCGCAACTCTGGCTGTCTGGCTGGCAATGCAGGAATTTACCATTGGGAAGATTCACGCGATGCTGTTCATGTCACCCAATTTTGGCATCAGACATCCTCTGGATTTTCTCCTGACCTGGCCCTGGTCTCCCAAATGGATTCATTTATTTATCGGCCAGGAGCGCATCCGTGAACCCGCAAATGAACTCGAAGCCACATTCTGGACGCATCGATATTCGACCCTGGCAATCATTGAAATGCAAAAGACCATAGACTGGTTGAATAAAATCGATTTATCGTCCTGCCGAATTCCCCTGGCTACCATGTATATGAAGAATGACGATACCATTGATCCCATGGCTACTGTTCGCGTTCATGAAGCCTGGGGTGCGGATTTCAAACAACTGATACCGGTCACCCTTGACGGCGACCGGCAGCAGCACGTCTTTACCGGCTACATTACAGCGCCGCACAGGGTCGATTGGTGCATTGAACGCTTTGATGCTTTCCTGAAGCAAATTGAATCCTGAAATAGTAGAGTAGGCTTATGGACATCCTGAGGTGAGTGATGAATGACCAGGAGATAAATCTGGATTTTGAACGGGAAAACCGGACCGGTCTGGCAGAAGCGGTATTCTGCGAAGGCAAGAGTGCAGCACAGCTTGATTCGATCTGTCAGAAAATTCGGGAAGAACACAAACCGATGCTGTTCACCAAACTCAGCGAAGATCAATTCACCCTTGTCGATTCGACTTATCCCGGCCTGCTGGAATACGACCCTGTTTCTCAGACGGCATTCCGCCTGCCTGCCGGGATGAAAGAAGGCGAACCGGTAGCCGTGGTGACCGGCGGCAGCTCCGATGTACCCGTTGCCAGAGAAACTTCCCGTACACTGGCCTACTACGGCTATCGCTGTCTTGAAATCGATGATGCAGGTGTCGCCGGTTTATGGCGAATAACCAGCCGCCTGGAGCAACTGAGAGAAAAGCAGGTGGTTATCTGCATCGCCGGCATGGATGCCGCACTACCCACCGTTCTCGGAGGATTGATTCCATCGGTCATCATTGCCGTACCGACTTCTGTGGGCTATGGCATGGTCAAGGGTGGCGAAACCGCACTGCGCTCTCTGCTGGTCAGTTGCGCCCCGGGCATTACCGTGGTCAACATCGACAACGGTTATGGCGCCGCCTGCGCCGCAATACGGGTGCTTAACAATTTGCCGGGGGTGGATTAAGAATGGCGCCATCAATCTGGCGCGCCCGGTGCGATTCGAACGCACGACCTTTGGCTTCGGAGGCCAACACTCTATCCAGCTGAGCTACGGGCGCTGTTTATTGAAATGCCGATTATAGCGTATGGAAGTCCAGGGTCACTTCACTTCCAGGGTGTCTATCAGAAAAGCACTCCCGCGCCGGTAGGGTTCTATGGACACAGTCTTCAGGTAATTGCTGAACCCATGGGCAGAAAAAATGCGATTCACAATATTCCTGGCTTCGTCACCGTAATCGCTCTGTGGGTCTATGGCAGCACTGGTTTCAACCTGAACCGAGATTTCTTCCGGTCTTACACGACAACGTACTCCTTTAAGAGGAAGATACATCTGCAGACTCCGCCACAGCGCCTGCTCGGTCTTGTTGATAACCGGCAGCATATCGACATTGATTGCAATCCCCGTCGTCACTCTGCTGGAAAGACACGGTGCAGCCGGCAGATCCTGCAGATCGTACAGTTCTAACGTTCCGGCAATTGCGCGCAGTTCCTCCTTGTTAATGTCTGCCTCTACATAGGGATGGACCACATTGTGCTCTTGCGCAGCTGTCAAGCCCGGCCGGTAATCACCGAGATCATCCATATTGGTTCCCGATGCCACCGTCAGTGAAGTCCTCCCGGTGAGCGTGTCATAGAGATGCGTTTTACAGTAGTAACAGCGATTGGCCGGATTGGCCACGTAATCAGGATCATCCACTTCACCAGCATCAACGATCCGCAGATTCCATCCTTCCTGTTCCGCATATCGTTCTACCCGCGCAGTAGCCTGATCCGGCACTGCAGGCGACACCGCGTGAAAGACTTCGGTCCGGGGGTCCACCCGATGCGCAACCACCGCCAGTGTCATGCTGTCGACACCGCCACTGGCGGCGATCGCAAACGGACCTTGAGCTTTCAGGTATGCCGATAATTTTTCCAGTTTAGTCATTACTCTGATCCAGTGCCTGAATCTCCGCCTGACGGCGAACATCTTCCCGGTGCGTAATACTAACAGTTTGCAGATCATCCATCTCGACCTTTACCGTTCGACCACCCGGACGGTCTGCTGTTTTCACCCGTAAGTTACGGCCATCGTGATTAACAACCGACTCCTCACGGCGAAGAATTGCCCGGTCAACACGTTGCCGCCGTATTCCCAGTGTAGTGGTCTCCCGGAAACAGGTTTCAGTCACCTGTGTTTCCATATCGACGGCAGCCAGAACCCGAACACAATTGCCCTGCCGGCCTTTCTTGCCCAGATATGGCATTTGTATGACATCAAGGACACCTTCTTCCATCCGGATGCGCTGCAGCGCCACCGCGAGTGCCTCGGGTGTCTGATCATCAATTTCAAATTCAAGTTGCAGAACCTGATCGGTAATCCAGCTGTCTGTACTTTCTGAAACGAATACCAAAGACCGCACCACGTTGGAAATTCCCGGAAACCTCCTGGCGCCAAACCCGGTACCTGTCTGTTTCAGGACGACCCCACCGGGGGTGCCGTGATCAGGGTTCAAATACTTCAGGATGGCAGCACCGGTGGGAGTGATGCGCTCCCCTTCCACGCCGTCGTCATGAAATTTGAATCCTTTGAGAATAAGACTCGTTGCCGGCGCCGGTATTGGCAACATGCCGTGAGCGGTTTTTACCTGCCCCCTGCCAAGAGGAATGCTGGAAACACTCCAGCCGGTCACGCCGGTTTGCGTAATGAGGTGAGCGGCACACACAATATCAGCAATAGAATCCCAGGCGCCTATCTCGTGAAAGGCAACTGCATCAACTTCCTTGCCATGAATACTGACCTCTGCCTCGGCAATTATCCTGAAAATACCGAGTGCAGCCTCACAAGTGGCATCATCAAGCCCGGACTCACTCAGGATAGACCTGATTTCCGAATAATGCCGATGGTGATGAGACTCTGCGTCCTTGTCCGGGTGCACCGTAAAATGCGTTCCGGTAAGCACACCATCGTTCTTTTCTTCGGATGCAAGATGCACCAGATTGCAGAATCCGGCATCGACCATAACCTGCTGCAGCAGTGGAGTCTGATCTGGAAAACAGTCCAGCATCACACTGATAAACATATCGCCGGAGAGACCGCCGACAAGATCAAGATGTATATGCATTAATGGGGATCTAACACACTAGGCAAGCAACTGGTGCGTTGGTCCACACAGGTCCGCAACAGGAATACTGTGTGTACACGCATCTCTGCAAGGTGACCCATCGCAGGAAAGGCAGGGACTGGCATTGTGTGCAAGCTGGCCATACTCTGCTTTCGCAAAAGCAAAGTCGCCATAGTCCGTTGCATACATCCGGGTTCGCAAAACATCCGGGATCGAGACGTTATAAGGACAAGCCCCTTCGCAATCATTGCAGGAATGTCTGCAGTAGCTCATATCGGTTAATCGAGCATACTGTCCCAGCAATTCCATGTCAGTTTCGTTTACCGCAAGCCCGCCCGACCCGCCAAGATACTCATCAATGAGATCCGTCGAGGTCATGGAAACAATGGCAGCATCCACATTCTTATTGCCGAGTACCCATTTAAATGCCGCCTGGGCATAGGTTGCGCCTTCCTTTTCAAAGGGCCTCATATCGTTCAACCTGGCTCCCCGCAGAACCTTCATTGCAACCACGCCAACCTGCTTTTCTTTTGCCAGAGCCAGGGCATCGGGCAGTGTCTGCTGATTGGCTACAAAGTCGAATCCCTTGGTGAACTGCTCATAAAATGAGGGATCTTCACCAAAGTTGGTTGCAATCAGCAATGCATCCACCATGTCCTGTTCAACCGCATATTTGACGCATTCCGTCAGTCGACCGGCATGACCGGAAATGCCGGAAAACCGTATCTTCCCCTGTTGTTTGGCCTTGGCTACAAATTCGAACCATTCCGGGTTTTTCAATCGTTCTATGTCATTCACCGCATGATTGAAGAAAATATCCACATAATCCGTGCGCAGCTTGCGCAGGCTATTCTCCAACGTCTGCATAATTTCACTGGCCGGGGTATCTGCGCCAACATGCTTCTTGGTTGCCAGGTAAACGCGGTCTCTGTCACCCTTTAGCGCATTGCCGATCACACTTTCCGATACCCCCCTGGTGTAGCCTTCCGCGGTATCGTAATAATTGATTCCCATGTCCAAAGCGTGCCTGACCAGGCGCTCCTCTCCATTTCTGAGGCGGGAGGAACCGAAAGATATGTCAGAAATTTTCAAACCGGTTCTACCCAGCGTGACATATCGCTTTACACCCTGCTCTCCTGTAACACCTTTCCCGGTATTACCGGTTGCAGACTGAATGGACAGACCCGTCGCCAGACCGGTCATGGCTCCAAGACGCAAAAGGGTACGACGCTTAATCGAATTTTTATTCTTCACAACAGGCTCCTCTGTTATTCACCCGCATCGAAATATTAATACCATGCAGGGATGTTATGGAGCATTGCCGGGACTTTGTCAATGGAAGAGTGTTTTTGGAGCAGTCAGGACGGTGTATTTCGAGTCATTTTGCTTGCACGGCTGAGTGTCCCGCTTGCATGGCTGAGTACACTTATGGTGTTCAAACTCCTGGGGATACGTATTTGTTGCCAATTTAAACTTTGCACGTTTGATGGGAGACGATCCTTTGGAGCCTTCAGCGAGCCAAAATCTCGTCCTGCCGCTGTCGCGGTGCAAAATGGCCGGCTTACCTGGATTTTCTTCGTCATGTTTATGGGAGCCTGTTTCATTAACGAGTGTGTTCGCAGTTGGCTTTGGGGCATTCATTTGCACCAGCGTCTGCGCGTCCCTCCCGGATTCCCGAGCTTCCCCCGCATGCCTGTAGTCATGCTCCTCCAACTCGGCGCTCCGACATTATGCTGGTGCAAATGA
>LXNI01000655.1_pt1 | contig 37894 bp, 29 predicted proteins | sample 809091 | NCBI WGS metagenome assembly LXNI01 (sample SAMN04870527, study PRJNA318959) | sponge metagenome | biome: 01000161; feature: marine sponge reef; material: water | host: Sarcotragus foetidus | place: Greece: Milos, Mediterranean Sea | collected 2013-05-29 | depth 5-7 m
TTACGTCGCAGGCTCCTAGCCTCGGCCGGCATCTTCACAGCGAAAGCGCAGCATGGGCGCCGGTTTGATGTAGTCTGCGCGCTCCGCTGGATCAGACCGACAGGCAATGACCGAACTTGCAAAGATGACCACGGCGACCATCGTCCCTACACTGCGCTATCAAGACGCGCATGCGGCGATCGACTGGCTAGAGCGCGCCTTCGGCTTCCACCGACACTTCGTTGTGGAGGACGGCGAGGGCGGCGTGGCCCACGCCCAGCTCACGTTCGGCAACGGCATGATCATGCTGTCATCCGCCCACGACGACGAGTTCGGGCAGATGCAACGGCCGCTTGCGTCCACTAATGCTCCCGTGTCGCAGAGTCCGTACGTCATCGTCACGGACGTGGACGCACACCACGCACGTGCACTCGCGGCCGGCGCCGTAATCGTGATGGCGCCCGAAGACAAGGACTACGGCGGTCGCGGCTACGGCTGCCGCGACCCGGAGGGCAACCTCTGGAGCTTCGGCAGCTACGATCCTTGGCAGGACGAGGACGGCTGAGGACGCGAGCCCGCTTGGGAAGGCAATTTGTGCGGGGATTCCGCTACCGCCTCTGCCTCGGTGCGAGGCCTAGCAGCTTGCGCACCGCATCGGATCGGTCGGTGGTGACCGCCACCTGCTTCGGCGTCAGGCCGTTGGCGTCCACGAGGTCCGGGTTCGCGCCGCGTTCGAGCAGCCATCGGACAACGTCCGGAAAATCGTCGCGCACTGCCATGTGCAGCAAGCTCGTCGGCTCGGCGTCGTACACGGAAAACAGGTCGTTGATCCGGTCGCCCATCTCCGCTTCGAGCCGGTCCAGCAGCTTGAAGTGCGCGAGATGAAGTAGGTTGTAGTCCGCGCCCCCGTCTATCAGCACCGCCGCCGTCGCGGCCACCCGCACGCCTTGTCCGACGCTCCACTGCAGTGGCGGGCGGTCTCTGGCGAGCGCATTGGGGTCGGCCCCGGCTTCGAGCAGCAGCCGCGCCACGCCCACGTTGTCGTGGTTGGCGGCGATATGCAGGGGCCTGCCACCCGACGACCACGCGTAGCCTCCGAAGCCCTCGATGTCGGCGCCGTTGTCGATCAGCAGCCGTGCGATGGCCAGGTTGTCGGCGCGAAGCTCGGGCGTCCACTGCACCCAAGGATCCATGTTGCGCGTGAGAAAGGTGGCGCCGGTGTTCGAATCTTCCGTGTAGTAGCGCACCTTGGCGAGCGCTGCGTTCGCTTCCAGCATCGCCTTGACCGTTGGTAGATCGACCCGGTCGATTGCCATCAAGAGGGCGAGGCGCTCGGAAACCGTCTCCGCCGCGAACGACTCGTAATCCTCGCGGCCGACCAAGGTGAACCCGGAAAGTACGACATTGGCGAGCGCCGCCTTGAGCGCCACGCCATCCGTGCCATAGGGCGGGTAGTACTCGGCCAGAAACGGGGTGATGGCAAGGTCGCGGTAGGCCTCACGGACGACGCGCGTGCGGTCGTGGCCGGCGCCCCGAATCTCGATGTTCGAGATGAGCTCGAGGGGCTCGCTGTACACACCGGGATCAAGATGGACGGTGTCGCCGTCGCCCGCCACATCGAGTGCAGCCTGGATGGTCTTGTGTTCTCGGTCCGGTCCAACGCGGTGGTCGGCGCCGAGATCGGCAATCGCGAAGTGGTGAACGACGTCGCCCGCGACCACGACCTCGGCGGCGCCGGCTCGGTACCCTTTTGCTGACACACGAGCGGTGTATACACCGGGGTGCAGGGGGGCGGCGTAGCGTCCGGCCAAGTCCGTTATCACCACGTAGGACACGCCGTCCCGCCGCAACTCAACGTGGGCGTAGTCGACGGGTTCCTGAGTTTGCGCGTCGACGACGGTGCCGGAGAGCTGTCGAATGGGCTCCTTCTTGCGAGGGGCAGGCCCCTCGCGCTCCCCCGCTGAGGGCTCCTTCTTGCGAGGGGCAGGCCCCTCGCGCTCCCCCGCTGAGGGCTCCTTCTTGCGAGGGGCGGGCCCCTCGCGCTCCCCCGCTGAGGGCTCCTTCTTGCGAGGGGCGGGCCCCTCGCGCTCCCCCGCTAAGGGCTCCTGGGCGACACCGGTGTTGATGGCGGCCAAGGGCGGAACGTGGCTGTCCGGGTTGATGTCTCGGGGCAGTGCATCCGATTCGATCACCAGCGACTTGAGCCGCCCGGCGCCGGCGTCGAATGGCGTGCCATCGGCAGACTCGGTCCAGAACGCCATCGCGGTCAGCCGGCCGCCCGGCCCGAGGTCCTTGATGATGTTCGGCTTCACCGCCAGCGTGCCGTTGATGTCGGCATGCACCGTGCGATCGGTGCGCTGGCCGGCTGCGGCGACGAAGCTGCTGCCCTTCGACGCGGTGTACAACTGGAACACGTCGCCACGCCGCACTAGGGTGATCGTCTCCGCCGTGCCCGTTACATCGCGCTCGTCCACGTAGTAGGTCCAGTATCCCTGTCCGACCAACGCGAACGGCCGGTTGCCGGGCTGCGGCACGCCGCCGATGCCATCGAAGCCGACGATGAGATAGGCACCGCCAAGCACCTGGCCACCGTCGAACTGGAGGTAGATGCCGAAACGCTCACCCGAACGGTTCGTGTATGGCGCCAGCCTCGTGCTCGCGGGATCGAGCGTGATGCTCAGCGTGAAATCGTTGCCGCCGATGGCCTCCACGATCTCCGGGTGGATGTCGCTGTCGAGCTCCGGGAAGAAATCGGGCCACGTGTCGCTGTAGCCGGTCGGGCCCATGCTGTGGTCGGCGAAGTCCTTGTAGGGGTTGTCGCCGTTGATGACCTGGAAGCCGGATTCGAGGAGCACGATGCGGTCTCGGCGAAACCCGGCGTTGATTGGTTCGGCGTCGTGCGCCCCGGTGAAGACGGCGCGCTCGGCCTCCACCGGTGCGTATGCGAGTGCGAGGAACATCGCCGCCGCAGCGGTCGTTACGTTGACGCTTGAATGCATCGCGAATCCCGAGTGCTTTCGGCGACTGTCACACAATCTGTGAATCGACGCCAGCCGAACGAAGAACGCCGTGGTCCGCTATGCCACAATCGCTGCGTCGCCAAGCCGTGCGAGTTGTCATGCCCCGGATCGAGAGCGTCACCGCGGAACTGCTGCACGACGAAGCGCTTGTCAACGTTATCGTCCGGGTGCGTGACTCCGATGGGCTTGAGGGTGTCGGCGAGGCATGGTGGGGCATTCACGATGCGGCGCGGCCGAGCCGGACGGGGTCGCCGATCATCGCCGTCGTCAACGACATGCTTGCGCCGAGGCTTGCCGGTCGCGATCCCGATGCCATCGAGCGGCTCTGGTTCGAGCTCGTGGATTGGGGCTACCGGTACGCGGACCAGGGCATCTTCCTCATGGGGCTGTCCGGCGTGGATCTCGCGTTGTGGGACCTCAAGGGCAAGCGGCTCGGCACGAGCGTTGCCGCGCTGCTCGGCGGCCCGGTGAGTGACGGGATTCCCGGCTATGCGAGCTTCCCGCGCTATGCGAATGCCGAACGCCTCGTGGCTGAGACCACACGCGCCATGGAAGCCGGATTCACCGCCGTCAAGCTGCACGAGATCGACCCGGAAATGACCGCTGCGTTGCGCGAGGAGTTCGGCGATGCAGTGAAGATCATGGTCGACGTAAACGGCCATTTCGACCCATCTTCGCCAATCTAACCTTCCGGACGCCGGCCGGTCGACTATCCGCCCCGGTCCAAGTGGCTTTTCGACGCGCTTGAGGTGTTGACCGGGTCGCCCCGGTCGATTGCCGATTTCGCGGCCTTGCCCGCGAAACGGGCGGTGCTGCCTGAGCAGCGATACCAACGACCATCCCTCAAGGTTCAGTCGTTCGCACAAGCGCGACGATCTTCTCGTCGCGAGATGCAGTCGGCCCACCGCTGCATGACCGGCCACCGTCGCGGAGCCTTCGATGTGCGCCAGCGCGAACTCCGAGAGCAACTCGTCCACGTCGTGTTGGTGCGCCCAGTCCTTGAAGCTGGACCGGAAGCCGTGGCCCGAGGCCGCGATCCCGGCGCTGCGCAGCGCCTGCGTCATCACCTTGTCGCCCAGCATCGTCCCGGGACGCGAGCCCGGGAACACCAGAGCGCCGTCGCGGCGGTCGGCGCGCGCCACGCGGAGCACGTCCTGCGCTTGGGTTGACAGCGGCACCCGGTGCGCCTTGCGCGTCTTCATCGACTCCGCCGGCTTCACCCACACCGCGGCCTTAAGGTCCAACTGCTCCCAGGTTGCCCGCCGAACTTCGATCTGCCGCGCCGCCGTCAGCGCCGTGAACCGGATCGCCCGCTTCGTCGACGGCGCGCAGTGGGTGGCGTCGATCGTTGCGAGCGCCGCGCCCACCTCCGAGAAGTGCAGGGCGTCGTGGTGCTTCGGTCCCGCCGCCCGTTTGGGCAGGCTGCGGCGCACCGTCTCCACTGGCGAGCTCTCGGACCGGTATTCGTTGATCCGCGCCCAGTCCAGCACCGCCGTGATCGCGGCGCCCGCCGTCTTCACCGTCGCGTGCTTGCCGGCCAGGGCCATCGGGCGCAGCACCTCGTAGACCGCCGCCGTGCCGATCCTGTCCACCGGGACGCCGCCGAGCTTCGGCAGCACGTGTTTGTCCACCGCAATACGCCAGTTGCGCACCGGGCTCTTCGTCCGCCAGGTCTCTAGCTTCTCCGCGAAACAGGCTTTCTCCGCCGTGGCGAAGGTCGGCACCCGGATGCGGCGCGGATCACCGCCGGTGCGGGCGATCGCCCGGTTGTCCGCCGCCACCCGGCGCGCATCGGCGAGCGAGACCAGATCCGCGCTACCGAGTCCGAGATCGACGCGGCGGCCGTGGATGGTGAGGCGCTGCACCCACTGGTGCGTTCCGCGCGCCTTGACGCGCAGCATGAGGCCGTTGCCGTCGACGTAGCTGCCGGGGCCGGCGGTGTGCACCATGGCGGCGGAGAGGGCGTTGCGGCATAGTCTGGACATGGAGTCGTATCCGAAAGGCGTATCCCCAGCTTACCTAATGTGTAGGATGAACACAAATGATCCCACTAAAACGCGCAGACGCAACGATACGTTACGAGTCCTAGAAATCCCGTATTGCCGTGCCGATTTCGCCATAAAGATATTATTTATCAGCGAGTTAAAGTACAGTTCGGCACCGTGTGGACTCTAGTGAACTGGTGCCTAGTCGGTTACAGGCGCCTTTACGGCGCAAATCACGTCCATAGTCCAGGACTTTCCTGTTGACGTGCAATCTAGCAATCTAGATATCAATTCGCTAACTCGATTTCCCTTTATCGAAGGTCAAGTTCAATAGAAGACTGACCTCCATCCAATCAAAGTCCGGTGCAAACACGCCGGTGGGAATATGCGACTGAGATTGCTAACCTTCGCGGCTTCGCAGTTATTCGACTGCACTTCGACGCGTTAACAAGATGTACGCGCCTTCGCTACGGATTTGTGAACAGTTATGGATTTACGAAGCGACGATACTGAAGTAGGGGTACTACACCGGTTAGGTACCGCGATTCGCGTGGTACCAAAAGTGATCGTTTTTGCGTGGAAAGCGAAGCCAATTACTTTGGTGGTCACGAGTGTTTTTAGTGCTGTGATTGCGCTAATTCCGGCTGGCTTAGTCTGGATGACAAAACTAATCGTTGACGGTGTCGTAGAAGCATCTGGCGGCGAACGCGATTGGCTTGAATTGGTTCCCTATGCGCTGGTCGTGTTAGGTCTTTGGATTACACAGAGCGTTTGCTCATCTGTAGTTGACAACATCAAGATCGTATTGTCCGAGCCACTTGGCTTTTTGGCCGAGGAGCGTCTCGCCGCGAAAACCGCAAGTTTGGACTTGGCGGCTTTTGATTCACCTCGGTTACAGGATTGGCTTCATAAAGCAAATGGCGATTTTTACAGGCTCGGTCACATCACACTCGCTTCAATCCAGTTGCCTTGTGCCATTCTGGGGATGTGCGCTACGTTTGGACTGCTTGCGACAATCCACCCCCTCGCAGTTGTCATCGTCCTAGTAACGGTACTGCCGCGGGTATTGATGGAAGGACGAGTCGCGAACCGTGAATACGCCTATCTATCGAAGTTTCTTCGTCATCAACGAATGCTTGATTACGTGCGTAAGTTGTTGATTTCAAGGTTTAGCGCAATGGAAGTCCGGGTGTTTTCCTTCGCGGAACCATTGCTCAAGCGATACCGGCATCACGCGAACGTCCTAGTTGATGTACATAAGCGGAATTTCGAGGATCACGTGAAGCTCGATGTTATCTTTGATTTGCTAGCGCTGGGTGGCGTTGCAATCGTGTGGATATACGGCATTCATCAAGCTGCAACCTCCCAGATCACCTTAGGCGATTTAGCGCTCGTCTTCCAAGTTTCGCAACAAGCTCAAGGGCAACTGAAAGGACTGATCGCTGCACTAGGTGATGTATATGGCAACTCGTTGTTTATTAGCCGCTTTTTCGACTTTCTTCGAATCGATCCATCTTCGATCGAAGGAGCGCTTTCGCGACGCGCAAATTCCTCGAGGCAATTTAAGCTGGATCGAGAGATTTCGATTCGATCAGTGTCGTTCAAATATCCCGGTTCTTCCGAGTTAGCGCTCGACGACGTGTCGTTTGATATTCCTGTGGGGAAGCGTGTCGCCATCGTGGGTAAGAACGGTGCGGGCAAGTCTACGCTCGTAAAGTTACTTTGTAGGCTATATGATCCGGTTGATGGTTCAGTTCTAGTAGACGGCATCGATCTACGCAGCTTCGACGTTGCGGATGTGCGGCGCAACGTAGGGGTCACGTTCCAAGATTTTTTGAAATTGGACATGACCGTTGCGGAAAACATCAGCCTCAAGTTTGCAGAACAGGATGGAGATTTAGAGCAAATCGTTAAAGCGGCTGTTGATTCGGGTGTCGATACTTTTGCTCGTAACTTAGACAAAGGCTATGAAACCGCACTTGGTCTGACGATTGATGAAGGTACAGACCTTTCAGGTGGTCAATGGCAAGCGGTGGCAATCGCGCGCGCATATGTGAACGAACCTGCGTTACTCGTGCTTGACGAACCCACTTCGGCACTGGATGCTCTGGCTGAGAGTCAATTGTTCGAGCGTATCTCATCTGCGACTGAGGGCCGCACGGTTGTGTTCATATCACATCGATTTTCAACTGTCCGCTCGGCAGATGTCATCGTCGTGTTAGACGAAGGAAGGGTAGTGGAAATCGGTAGCCATGATGAGTTGATGTCTCATGGTGATTTGTATAGGACGATGTTCGCTGCCCAGGCTGCGCGCTACGCGAGTTAAGTTACGCTTGTCATCCAATAATCGAGTAGCAAGACTCTTTCGTCCGAGAAATGACTGCCACCGTCGGTTTACTGGAGCTATTTCACTTGAATTCAAGGTAGGTCGTTCGTAGGCGAAAGGTGTTTCTTCGAGTGGCGTTAGAGGCACTACCCTCAGTAAGAACACTCATGTAGAACCAAGCGACAGTGTCCTAATTGAAGAGTACGAACTCAATAAGAGCGTGGCAGCTCAAGGACGTGCTCCGTGATGTAGTTGAGCACCATTTCTTGAGAAATCGGTGCAATGCGCATTAATCTCGCTTCTCGCCAGTAGCGTTCGACGTGGAACTCTTTTGCATAACCAAATCCACCGTGAGTCTGGATTGCTTGATCCGCAGCTTGAAAACACGCGTCCGCAGCTAGCCACTTCGCCATATTGGCTTCTGCGCCGCATGGTAGACCGTTGTCAAGTAGCCAAGAAGCCTTACGAATCATCAACTCTGCGGCATCTAATCGCATCCTTGCTTCACCGAGAGGGAACGAAACGCCTTGGTTTTGGCCAATGGGGCGGCCAAATACCACGCGCTCATTTGCGTAGTTGACGGCGCGACGTAATGCGGCGCGCCCAATCCCCAGTGCTTCAGATGCGACAAGGATTCGTTCTGCATTCAGCCCGTCGAGGATGTGTCGGAAGCCTTTGCCTTCCTCACCTACACGATCTGTGACATGAACTGGCAGGTTGTCGTAGACGACCTCACACGTAGCAACCGCGTTTCGACCTAGCTTCGGAATGGGTGAGATCGAGACTTCAGGTCGTTGCAGTTCCGCGAACAGCAAAGTCATACCTTCAGAGCGACGTTGCACTTTATCTTTACTCTGAGTTCGCGTGAGCAAGAGCACGCGTTCGGAATCAAGTGCCTTTGTCGTCCAGACTTTGCGTCCTTTGACGAGATAGTAGTCGCCGTCGCGCGTGGCGGTGGTGCTAATTGAAGTCGTGTCCGTTCCGGCGTCTGGTTCGGTTACACCGAAAGCGACATGCAGGTCACCATTTGCAACCCTTGGGAGGTACTTTTCTTTCATCTCCTCGGAGCCGTACTTCACGACCGGATGCATGCCGAAGATGGAAAGGTGGATGCCACTCGCTCCATTCATGGCGGCGCCGGATGCTGACACCTCTTCGAGGATGATCGACGCCTCGGTGATGCCTTTGCCGCTACCTCCATACTTTTCAGGTATGGCTATACCAATCCATCCACCTTCCGCGAGAGCGTTATAGAAGTCCCACGGAAACGTATGACCTTCGTCGCATTTCGCCCAGTATTCGTCGGGGAAATCAGTACAAATCCGGCGAATGGCGTCTCGGATCATGTCTTGTTCTTCGGTTAAAGCAAAGTCCATAGATCAAAATATGAGCATTCGAATGGTGGTAAGGGTAAACCTGCAGTGTCGGGGAAATTTTTCGAGGAACTGGAAATCGGGATGGAATTCGAGCATGAACCCGGTCGTACGGTCACCGAAACTGACAACCTACTGTTTACCGCGCTGACCTTAAATCCCCAGCCGCTTCACCTAGACGCAGAGTTCGCGAAAAACTCGATTCATGGTCAGATCTTGGTTAACAGCCTATTCACGATCAGTCTCGTGGTCGGTCTTTCCGTAGGGGACACGACTCTTGGCACGACTATCGGCAATTTAGGATTCGACAAGACTGTGTTTCCGAATCCAGTGTTTATCGGCGACACGATCAGGGTTTCTACAAAAGTAATCGCCAAGCGCGAGAGTCGCACTAAACCGGATCGTGGGATCGTGACGTTTGAGCATCGAGGCGTCAATCAACGTGGTGAAATTGTTTGCCAATGCGAACGTGGTGCCATGATGCAGCGTAAATCATGAGGCATCGTAATCCCAATCGTGCACGACGTTCTGTGCACTTCGTCCCGGGACCTAATGAGAAAATGCTCGCGAAATCTCTTGAAAGCGAAGCGGATACCCTTGTCATCGATTTAGAGGATGCCGTAGCACCAGCTGACAAGTCGGCCGCGCGAGACGTGATTTCCGATTGGCTTGCGACGGTGGACTTTGGGCGACAGGAAATTGCGATAAGACTAAATCCGCTCGATACTCCTTGGGGACTCGACGATTTAGATGCAACGATGGTAAATCCACCGCATCTCTATATGATCCCGAAAGCTGAGCGATTAACAGATCTACAGGTGTTAGACTCGTTGATCACGCAACATGAAATGCATCACTCGTCACGCGACTTAAACGTTGGGTTGCTACTGATAGGGAGCGAAACTCCTTTAGGTGTGGAAAACCTCCATGTTCTCGCTGGTGAACCGCGCGTACAAGGGCTTACCTGGGGCGCTGAGGACCTCGCTGCAGCGATCGGCGCGTCTACAAACCGCGACTCACATGGGCAATATCTTGGCTTGTTTTCGTCGAGTAGCAATCGGACGGTTTTGGCCGCGAGGTCGAGTGGCGTACAGCCAATCGACACGGTATTTGTGCGGTTGAACGATGAAGTTGCGCTCGAGGAGGAATGTCGAAAAGCTGTTGAGATTGGATTTGCAGGAAAATTGACCATTCATCCCAGTCAGATTCCAATCGTCAACGAAGCGTTCACGCCTGATTCGGAAGCGATTGAACGGGCACGCCGTTTGATTGAAGCATTCGATGAAGCACGCAAGGAAGGCCGAAATGCTTTCCGATTTGAAGGGCAAATGGTGGACGCACCGCATCTTTCACAGGCAAAAGACCTTCTTGCTCGGGTCGAAGAGACAGGAATAGCATGAAACTAACTCTCAATACGGATCGTATGCTCGCACATATCGAGGGTTCGATCGGCTACATGACGTTCAACAATCCACCTCGCCATAACGCACTATCGCTTGAGATGTGGTCGGGGATTGCGGACATCATCGATCATTTTGAGTCGGATCCAGACATTCGCGTCGTCGTGATGAGCGGCGCAGGCGGCAAAGCGTTTGTTTCCGGCGCCGACATCAGCGAGTTCAACAAAGTTCGTGGCAATGCAGCACAGGCGGAGACGTATGGACAGGCATCGGCTCGAGGTTCGCGTGCTCTAAATACGATGACTAAGCCACTTATCGCCAAAATCACGGGATACTGTATCGGTGGTGGGTTGGCGACTGCTTTGCAGGCGGATGTGAGATTCGCGACACCGGATAGCACGTTCGGTATTCCGGCGGCCAAGCTGGGTCTTGGATACGAATACGAGGGTTTAGCGAAGCTCTCACGCATATGTGGACCGGCTCGAGCAAGGGATATCTTGTTTTCAGCGCGGTTTCTAACAACGGAGGAAGCCTACGACGCGGGAATCGTTCAATTTGTGTGCGAGCGCGATGAAATTGACGCGGAGGTGAAGGCGTACTGTGAACGAATTGGTGGAAATGCGCCTCTTACGATCAAAGCTGCGAAGGCCGCCGTAGACGCTTATGAAAACGGAGGTCAATCCGACGAAGTTCAAGCCGTTCGTGCACTTGTTCGTGCTTGCTTCGACTCGTCCGACTACAAAGAAGGACGTACCGCGTTTGCCGAAAAACGCCGACCTAATTTCACCGGGAACTAAGTCTTGAAAGATATGGTTGCTTCCAACGTTGTCTCCGCATGCGTTCTCATTATTGGTAATGAGATTCTGTCGGGACGAACGCAGGATCTAAACCTTCAGTACATCGCACAGAGCCTTGGTGAACAGGGCGTAACGGTGAAGGAAGCGCGTGTGATTCCAGATGATCACGACATCATTGTTGGCGCAGTGAACTACGCGAGAACGACCTATGACTACGTGCTGACAACCGGAGGGATCGGTCCAACCCACGACGACATTACGGCGGAATGCATCGCAGCAGCTTTCGACGTGCCTCTGGTCATGCACCCAGAGATCGAACAACGAATTCGATTTCGGGAGGCACCACCCGATGTCATGCAGAGTCGACTACTAATGGCGAGAGTTCCTGAAGGTGCGTCATTGATCGAAAACTCTACCGGTGGTCCACAAGGTTTCTCGATGGAGAACGTCCACGTGATGGCGGGCATTCCGGCGGTGCTTCAAGCCATGCTTCCGAATATTGGATTTAAAGGCGGCGATACAGTTAAGTCACGTTCCGTTCGCGCATTCATGGGTGAGAGCGAAATAGCGACCCAGCTGGGCGAGTTGCAAGGACGCGTTCCGAGTGTCGACATAGGGAGTTACCCATTCCACCGCGAAGGTGTTTACGGCACGACCTTGGTTGTACGAGGCACCGACCTCCAACAGGTTGAATCAACCGTAGAAGAGATTCGTGGAATCATTCGGACGCGAGGGTCTGAACCAGGGGAAGTGGACGAATGAACCGTCTTAAAAATGCACAAGTAATAAGGATAAGGGAGCAATCGTGAATTTTGAAGGTAAAAAGGCAATCGTTCTTGGTGGTACATCGGGAATTGGACTAGCCACGACGCAGCAGCTGGATGCAGCAGGCGCTACGGTCGTTGCGGGAAGCCGAAGTCAAGCGCACATTGGCACCGCCGCAGCAACTACCTCAGATCGAGTTACTTATCGTGTAATCGACGTACTTGACCGCGAGGGGCTAGCAACGCTTTTTGAAGAGGAGGCGCCCTACGACTTCTTGGTAAATTGCGCAACTGGCGGCGCTCGAGCGTCTGGTCCGTTCCTTCAAATGGACCTAGACGGCTTTCAAGGTTCGTTCCGCAAGCTCTGGGGGTACACAAACTCCGTCCGATTGGGTACGCAATACCTACCCGACGACGGTGCCATCGTGCTAGTCAGCGGTTATCCAGCACGCAAGTCGAATCCAGGCTCGTCTGCGATTTCAACGGTTGGCAACGCGGTTGAGGGGTTCGCGCGGGCAATCGCACCTGAGATAGCACCCCGCCGAATAAATATCGTGTGTCCAGGCGTCATCGACACCCCTATGTTTGCGCAGTCCGGTGATGAGCGTCAACAGTTCCTTAATCAGGCAACCCAACGCATGCTAATCCCACGCGCCGGTACCGCCGATGAAGTCGCGTCGGCCATCCTGTTTTGCCTTGAAAACGGGTACATGACCGGTGGTACCATTGATGTTGAAGGAGGTGCTCTATTGCCGTAGCTAGTTCAGTGGGATGGTCAATAAAGGCATGTCTCAACAAAACGCTTTCCGCCCATAGCCGAAGAATAATGACATGACTGACATCGCTGAGACCTTCAAAGCCGCGAGAAGCCGACTGTCGCCATCAGGCCCGGCGACCATCGATTGGACACTCTTCTTTATTTCTGTTGGAACAATTCTGGCAGCGTGCTTACCCATGCTGCTGTTTCCCGAAGCATCTGTCAAAGTCACATCCAAGATTTTCGGATGGATTACAAGTGAGCTTGGATTGCTCTATCAATGGGCGGCGATTGGGTGCACGGTTGTACTTGGCGTTATCGCGTTTGGTAAATACGGCAAGATTCGGTTAGGTGGCGACGATACGCCTCGTGAATACTCGCTTTTAGCGTGGATGGGTATGCTCTTCTGTAGTGGGATCGGCGCGGGTCTGTTATATTGGACCCCGATCGAATGGGCGTTCTACTTAGATACACCACCGCTCGGCGTCGAGCGCGACAGTCCAATGGCCGTAGAACTTGCTGCTTCATACGGTATCTTCCATTGGGGGTTTTCGGCATGGGCGATCTATGCGTTACCAGCAGTTGCGATTGCGGTCCCGTATTACCAGCGCAAGATTCCTTACCTAAGACTGTCAACCGCACTGTGTGGAATTGCTGGCGATGACATCGCAACCCGTCCAGCAGGACGATTGGTTGATCTATGTTTCATCATCGCGATGGTTGCGGGCACGGGGACGTCGCTTGGTTTAGGCACCCCGGCGATTGCTGCTTGCATCAGCATGTTATTTGGTGTTGACCAAGGCATGGCGCTCGACGCTGCTGTCGCGGTAGTTGCGATGTCGCTGTTCGCGCTAAGCGTCTATCTTGGGTTGGACGCAGGAATCAAGCGTCTCAGCATGATCAACCTTGGTCTCGGAATGGTTTTCCTGATGTTTATTCTCGCGGTTGGGCCGACTGTGTTCATATTGGAGACCGGCAGCAACAGTTTGGGATTGGTGTTGCAGGACTACATTCGTATGAACACTTGGACAGATCCTGTGACCGACGCTGGATTCGTGGAATCATGGACGATCTTTTATTGGGCATGGTGGTTGGCGTATGCCCCGTTTATGGGGATTTTCGTGTCGCGAATTTCACGTGGTCGCACTTTGCGTGAGGTCATCATTGGCATGATTGGACTAGGTACCGCCGGTTGTGCCGTGTTTTTCATCATCATTGGAAATACCGCGATGTGGTTTGACCTCAACGACGTCGTTGCGCTTAAGGATTTGGTGATTACCGGCGACGAGCCATTGGCGATTGCCAAATTCGTTGCGGAGCTACCGCTCTACCCACTCGCTATGGTCATATATCTGGTATTGGCGTTCATATTCATTGCGACGACGTACGATTCGGCAAGTTACGTTATTGCAAGCATGGCGACGCAACGCCTACGAGCAGGTGACCACCCGATCCGCTGGCACCGAGTTTTCTGGGCATTCATGCTCATCGTGTTACCGATTACATTGATGTACATCGACGACCTGACCGCGGTTAAGAACGCGTCGATCATTGCCTCTATACCACTCCTTGTCATTTTCGTTTTGATAACGATTGCGCTCTTCAAGGAGTTGAAAGACGACGACGAACGGCGCGTGAAGTCAGCAACTTGAATTGGCTTAAACTATTGTGCTTCCATCGAGAACCTGAGTAGGACCTTGCAAACACTCACGGCGGAACAACGCGAGCAATGGGAATCTGACGGATATCTAGTCATTCGCGGCGCTCTAAGCGCTGAGGAAGTTGATTTTTTCTGCGACGAAATCGATCGCATTCGTCGAATCCCGGGATATGAACCAATTCGTGGTGAAAACGTTCCCATTGGCCACTATGGCTGGTTACCACACGCGACGAGTTTGGACAACAATGAATTCATGGATCGGCGTGACCTGTTGCCTTACGGCAAGCGATTCGTTGATTTGATCGATCGACCGAATATTTTCGACCTCGTCGTCGACATCATGGGGCCATATATCGCATTGAGTATGTCGCAGGCAATCGTTCGCGGACCCTCCGACAAGTTTCCGGGCTACACGCACACCGATGGCGGTGAAGCACTAAGACGGATACAGGTATCTGATTCGTGTCCGCCGCTTGCCTTGAAGGCGCTTTATTTCCTCACGGATACGTCCGAACCGGAGATGGGTAACCTGACGATCTTTCCCGGAAGTCACAAGCGTCAAATTCCATATGACGCGCCGGAACCGATGAACCCATACTCTGAAGGCTCTAAGCAAATCTTGGCGCAAGCGGGTGATTGTGTTTTGTTCCCGCACGCCATGTGGCACGGCCCTTGTCGCAACTCTTCTGGACGAGCGCGGAAGACCCTTCTCTACAACTACTGCCAGTTGTTCATGCGCCAGTACGACTTCCAGGTAACGTCGAATATCGCTGAATGGTGTACGCCTCGTCAGCGACGGCTTTTAGGCGACTTGGGATACGACTTCCGACCTGGTTCGTACTTTTATGTGCCAGTCGATCAGGACGACGTGATCCTGCAAAGAGAAAGCGCAACTTAGCTCGAAACCGCTACCGCCGCTGCATGTGGCGACGGCACGTAGCACCCACCTTCAAATCGACCATCTGGTAGGGCAGCGACGATCTGCGGGACTGCGAACTGATTGCCGCCGAGTCCGTTCTGACGAACCTTGGTGGTATCGTACTTGGCATGTAACGCATCGAGAATATCGTCGCTAAAGTGAGCCATCGCCCAAACGTTCTCGTTTCCTGAAACGTCAATACGAGGCTGATGTACGGCATCGTTGATGTTCATGTCGAAATCAAGGACGAACGAGGTGAGCTGTAGCACCGACGGGAAGATCTTCCGTCCACCACACGCACCCACTGCGAAGCGAGTGCCGTCTTCCCGAAACAGAAGCGTGGGACACATATTGCACAAGGGATGGCGGCCGCCGACGAGTGAATTGGGTCGGTCCGGTAACGGGTCGAACCACATCATGCCGTTATTCATCGTCAGACCCGACTCTGGCAGAACTACTTGTGAGCCGAAAGGTGACATGACGGTTTGAGTAAGCGAAACGGTGTTGCCATATTCGTCGACAACCGATAGGTGAGAGGTATGTGTGTCACCAGTCTGTGTCTTACCTTCGCCTAGATTAGTTAGTCGATAGTCGTACGTCTCCCGTAATGCTTCGATATAGGCAATGACGTCGACAGAGTTCGGCCGATCGCTGGCGAAAGTATGGTTCTCGAGGATTCCCAGCGCTTGCTGCATGCTTGGTCCCGCCGTCATATTCCCCGGAGTTTGAACGGTAGCGCTACGGTACTTCGAAGTAATTGGTTCGCGAGTAAAAGGTTGGTATTCGTTCAGGTCGCGAAGCGAGATTTTGCTCCCGAGTTCATTAAGGTCTGCCACGATGTTCTGGGCGAGGGTCCCTGTGTAGTAACTCTCTGGCCCTTCTTGTTGAATCGTTCGATACGTTTTGGCGAGTTGGCTCAACGGTAGGTGACTTACGAAGCCTTCACCTGCACCTAGTGGCGGTAAGCCATCCGGTAGGTACACACTCTTCGAACCGTCAAATCTTGACAATCCGCGCGCGAAATTAGTGATGTGCATGGTGGCGAACCAATCGATGGGAAGTCCATCCTCGGCGAGTCGGCATGCAGGTTCGATGATTTCTTCCCATGGCTTGCTGCCGAAAGTCTTGAGCGCCAACGCGGCACCTCGGATGTAGCCTGGTACCGCGATAGATAACGGACCGCTCACGTTGACGTGACCTGTTACCGCTGGCCAATTGAAAGTACCCGCACCAGTCCTGCCTTGATTAGGGTCCAGAGGATAGTCGTCAGGGGTCGAGGCAAAAGGCGCTCGCATCCCGAATTCGATTACTTTTGTAGCGTTCGTATCAGCCATGTTTACGGTCATGTAGCCGCCACCACCAATACCGCTCGACCAAGGTTCCACAACCCCAATCGCCAATCCAGAAGCGATCGCAGCATCAACCGCGTTGCCGCCTTCTCGCAAGACAGCTGCTCCAATTTCTGAAGCAAGGTAATGTTGAGTTGACACCATTCCACCACGACCGATAACCGCTGGTTTGCGAAGGGTCCAGTGTTCTTGAGCTAGTTTTTGTTGCATACGGCGAATTGTCGTATAAAGGTGGTGATCGGTTTTGGTACTAGTCGGTTCACTGAATTGTTGAGGCATGTAGCGAGGGCGTAGTCGTTGATGGTCTTGCGATGGATCAAACTCGCGTCGTCAATGCTGCTATGCTCTGGTCTCGCGGTGTTATTACTAGAGAGATTCATGTCGAAGGCAATTGAACTTGCAGATGAAGCTTGGCGATTGCGCGCGAAGGCGATTAGGGAGCGAATATCAGACGAGGAAGCATTCCGCGTGGCTTCGACGTGCATTGACTTGCTCGAAAAAGCTAGGTCGACCGCCGAAGATGAAAGCGATGATTACGGTTTAGCCTATGCATTGAACAAACTTGCTCACTTGCGTAGCGACCGCCAAGGGCGTACAGCGGCGATGGAGTTACTACGGGAAGCCGCAGACGCAGGTCGCCGCGCTCGGAGCGGATTGCTCGAAGGCGAAGCATTGCGGCATTGGGCTGATCATCTGCGACACGAGAACAGACTAGATGAAGCTGAATCCATCTACTGGCGTGCACTGCAGTCTCTGCAGTCGGATCCCAATACCGCACCGTTGTCGTTGGGTAATGCTTACCGACCATTGGCGATCTTGTACGCGGTACGTGGCGATGTCGCCAAAGCCATTCGGCATTGGGAAGAAGCGCGTCAGCTATACGTTAGAGCAGGAATCGTCGCCGGTATTGAGGAATGCGACGCCAATTTGGCGAAGCTAAAGATCCGCTTAGATTTAAGTTGAGCGTCTAGTTCTCTAGCAGGGATGCCGCTTTACTTGAGAGCGATACGCCGCGCGAACCCATACGCATCGGATTGCGGTCGTGTCCGTTCGTGACATAACAGAAAGAAAGACCAGAAACAGGATCTGCCCACGCAATTTGTCCACCGGCGCCACCATGCCCGAATGCGGTGGCTGAATTTGAGTGCCCGAACCCTCTGAAGTTTCGTTGCTCATTACCAGCGATCACGACACCAAGAGCGCGATTGACGCGATGCCCCATTAATGGATCGACATAGTCGCGGCTAATCACACGAAGCGCGAAGTCAAGTGTATCTCGGCGCCAAATCGTCTCGCCATTTTTGGCGCCGCCATGTAGCAATCCCTGATAGAACAACGTCATTGCTGCAGCGGTCATGATGCCTCCTCCTCCAGGTACGCCGACGGCTCGCACGTCTGGTTGGTTGAAGGAAAGGATTGCGTCTTCGGTGACTTCCGTGACGGGCGGTTCTGGCACTCCTAATCGAGCGTAGTCTTCGCTTGTGAGCGGATCTCCGACGTGTTCAAGCGTCATAACTCGATCGTTCTCAATATTAGGTAGTCCCACGTAGAAATCTTTGAGACCAAGCGGTTCCACGATGCGGGTTTGGATGTAATCGCGAAAATCCATGCCGGTCTTCCGTTCGACGATTTCCGCAATGACCCACATGCTAGATGTTGGGTGGTATTCGAACTTTGAACCAGGCTCCCAGTTTAGACGCCAGTTCGAAAATCTCGACAGCCGCGAATTTTGATCGTTCCATTCAATCGGGCGGAATGGCGCCATCGGGAAACCAGCAGTATGCAGAAATAGCTGTACGACTTTGATGGATTCCTTGCCGTTCGTTGCGAACTCAGGAATGATGTCGGCGACGGTCTCATTGATGTCTAACAAGCCATCTTGAATGGCCAGCCATGCCGCAGCGGACATGACGGCTTTGGTGCTGGAAAACACGGGAAATAGTGAGTCATCGCGAGCAGACCCGAGCGACTCCCGCCAAATTACTTCACCGTCTTTCGCAACTGCATACTGCGCAGCGTGAAGCAATCCCTCATCAATCTCCTTACTTGCGCGTTGGCGGAGCGCATCTAATTTCTTGGGATTCCCTCCCGCGTTGAGGAAAGCAGTTTCGGCCACAGGTCGCATCCAACAGGTCAGATATACGCGCGCCATTATGCAATTGACGGGTCGATGAACGAACCGGTCTAAGAAGATTGGCGTAATCGTCACGGAAAGTAACAAGCGGTGTGTTCGTTGGTTGGTCTCTACAATCTTCCGCTTATTTTCAAACGTAGATATAGTGGCGGCACATCAGGCTGGATTTGTTGAGTCAATAGGTAAAACTCCTTTGATTCGTTTAAACGCAGCTTCAGAAAGTACTGGTTGCGAGATATACGGCAAGGCCGAATTTCTAAACCCTGGTGGATCGGTTAAAGATCGAGCCGCTTGGTGGATGATCCGTGAAGCTGAGGATAGCGGGGAACTAAGACCTGGCGGTACCGTGGTCGAAGGTACGGCTGGGAATACAGGAATTGGCCTTGCGCACATCTGCAATGCACGAGGCTATAAGTGCGTCATCTATATGCCGGACAACCAATCACGCGAAAAGGTTGAGATTCTTCGAACACTTGGTGCAGAAGTACGAGTTGTCCCGACCGTACCGTACAAGGACGATCAAAACTACCAGAAACAGGCTGGCCGTTACGCGGCGACCCTTAACGACGCCGTCTGGGCAAATCAGTTTGATAACACTGCAAATACGCTCGCCCATTACGAGTCAACAGGTCCTGAAATTTGGGAAGACACGGACCATGAAGTCTCTGCGTTCGTGTGTTCTGTCGGCACAGGTGGCACCATTGCAGGGGTCTCCCGCTACCTCAAAGAGCAAAACGAGGAAGTTCAAGTCGTCCTGTCCGATTGCATGGGTAGCGCGCTCTACAGCCATGTGACGACTGGAGAGACCGTCATGAGCGAAGGTCCGTCAATCACTGAAGGTATCGGCAATAGTCGCGTTACTGATAACTTCGCGGAAGCACGGGTTGACTGGGCTGTGCAGATTCCAGATCAAGCGATGGTTGACCTTGTTTACCGGATCTTGCGCGAGGAAGGTTGGTTTCTTGGCTCAAGTAGTGGGATCAACATCTGTGGTGCAATTGAAGTAGCTAAGAAGCTAGGACCGGGTCACACCGTGGTGACGATGTTGTGCGACACCGGCAACAAATATCAATCACGACTTTTCGATCGGGAATGGCTCGCGACACAGAATTTGACTGTGAGCGATTAAGGCGAGGGAATTTGGACTCGCGCGGGTGTCACTGGTAGGCCACTAACGTCGGCCTCGTAGCGGTATATGCCACCGTTACGATCGCCTTCGACACCATTTGAACCCGAGACTATATAAAGGGTTCGTAGCCCGGATCCCCCGAAACACACGCTCGTACACATAGGTACGGGGATTGAGATAAACGCGCGTTGACTCCCGTCAGGTTCCAAAACTGCAACGCCACCTGCGCCGGCATTCGCTACCCAAATCGAGCCGTCTTCCGCTACCGCTAGTCCGTCTGGTGCGCCATTTTCAAATTCGTGAAAGACCTCACGGGGTTTAAGGTCTCCATTGCGTCCGACTTCGTATTGATAAATCTGGCCGCGTCTCGAATCAGAGTGATAGAGTGTTCTCCCGTTCGGGCTAAATCCCAAGCCATTGGTGAGTTGCACATCCTCGGCGACGACGCGACTTCTCCCGTCGAGATCAATGACGTATAGGTTACCAGCACGCGGTTCAAGCCCGTCGTCAAAAACAGGACTCGAGCCAAGTGAACCGACATATATGCGTCCTGCTGCATCCGTCGTCAAGTCGTTATACCCGACGTTGCCGTTGTCAGGATCCCGATCCAGCAACAGAATGCTCTCGCTTTCACCAAATCGTTTGAAGGATACGTTCTTTCCGCTGACGACCATCCCGTCGTCCGCATGGATGGCCATGCCACCGATTCCGCGTCTATGTTCGAAAACAGGATTTACCTCCTTGCTTTCGTTCACGGCATATACGCCACCAAAGATGACGTCGCTGAACAGTAGACCGTGATCACCGTGCCAGACAGGACCTTCCACTAAGCCGTAGCCATTAACTACAGGTTCAGGCTGTTCAAGGATGTCGCGATTCTCTGGATCCATGCGGATATCTGGATCCGGCGAAGGAATCGCCGACAGAAGGAGTTTCGTGTAGTTTCGTTGCGGATGGTCGAAGACGTAGTCAACATCGCCTCGCTCTACTACGACTCCGTTGTGCATGACCAGGACGTTGTTGCATATATGCCGTACAACCGCGAGGTCGTGGGCGACAAAAATGTAAGTCAGATGAAGGGTTTTCTGCAGATCCTCAAGTAAGTTGATGATCTGCGCTTGAACCGAAACATCTAGCGCGGAAACGGTCTCGTCGCAAACGACGAGATTTGGATTCAAGATAAGTGCACGAGCGATTCCGATGCGTTGGCGTTGACCTCCAGAAAACGCATGGGGATACCTCGTTAATGAGTCTTGGCTGAGCTGGACGAGATCAAGCATTTCGCGAACTCTCTCGAGCCGTTCATTGCTATTCCCCTCGTGGTGAATGACCAGAGGTTCTTCAATGATCTGCCTAACTGTCATGCGCGGGTTGAGGGATGAGTAGGGGTCCTGAAAGACCATCTGCATTTCTTTACGGAGAGGCACCAGTTCCTTGTGTCGCAAAGATGAAAGCGATACCCAACCTATTTGTTCGCTATTGAACTCCACTGTTCCGCCGACGTCAGGGTCGATTGCCCGGAGGATGCAACGAGCCAAGGTCGTTTTGCCGGACCCTGACTCACCAACGACACCAAGCGTATCGGCTCTTTTAAGATCGAACGAAACGTCTCGAAGCGCGACGTGCTCATCGAATGTCTTGCTAAGGTGCCTTACCTTTAGGATTAGGTCATCGTCATTTGACATCGAGAATACTCAAGGCAAACTCACCAATCGTCCGTCCCCAACACTCTTCAATGGGAACGGCGTGGTAATGTCAGCGTCACCAACCGCCGTTGCGATCGTCGAAAGACGCACGTTTTTGGGAACGTTGCCGGGAATAGCTGCCAGCAAGCCTTTGGTGTAGGGGTGAAGTGGATCCTTCAAAACCTGCCGCACGGTGCCTATTTCTAACACGCGTCCTTGATACATGACGACGACGTAATCGGCGATTTGTGCGACGATGCCGATGTCATGCGTGATGAAGATGATTGAATTGCTTAACTCGGCCTGTAGGTCTTTGATGAGAGTCAGAATCTCAGCCTGAATGGTCACGTCCAGCGCGGTTGTTGGCTCATCGCAGATAAGGATCTCAGGATTGCAGACCAGCGCCATTGCGATAACCACTCGTTGTCGCATGCCCCCCGAAAACTCAAACGGGTACATTTCAATACGGGTGTCTATGTTGGGAATACCTACCCGTCTTAGCATGTCACGCGCTTCCGCCATCGCTTCTTCTTTTGATACGTCACGATGACACAGGATCGCTTCGGACACTTGATTGCCAACTCGGTGGACAGGCGATAGCGCGGTCATGGGTTCCTGGAACACCATGCTAATCAGACCGCCATGCAGTTCATAGATGCGTGGGTCACGATCTCGAATCGCTACGATGTCGAACGGCTCAGTCCTTGATGGATTGAATTGAATGGAACCGCTAACGATCTTGCCAGGAGGTTGAAGCAGACGCATGATGCAGTTAGCCGTAACTGATTTCCCGGATCCTGACTCACCGACGATTGCTGTAACTTTGCCACGCGGCACATCAAAGTTGACGTCGTTAAGTGCGTTTGTGACTCCCGTGTCGGTTTGGAAGCGTACGCCTAAACTTCGGATTTCGAGAATGTTGTCCGTCATCATTGGCCACCCATGTTGTACGGATCTGCCGCATCGCGCAAACCGTCGCCGAGTACGTTGAAAGCCATCACAGCTATGACCACGAATAAGCCTGGGTAGAGTATCCAAGGAGTCATTGAGATCACTTGGTAGTTTTGCGCTTGTTCCATCAACACGCCCCAGCTAACGATGGGTGGTCGAATTCCGATCCCTAGGAAACTTAGTGCAGTTTCGCCCAGGATGACTCCCGGAACGGCAAGCGTGGCGGTGGTGATCGTGTGACTTAGAAAACTGGGCATCATGTGTTTGAAGATGATGCGGTTCTGTCCACTGCCGATCAGTCGAGCTGCGATGACGAAATCCTCATTTCGTAACGCGAGAAACCTGCCACGAACCTGTCTTGCGAGTGCGGTCCAACCGAAGAGCGAAAGGATGATCGTGACTCCGAAGTAGATTCGCAGGGAACTCCAATGCGCCGGTAGTGCCGCGGTAAGTGCCATCCATAGTGGCAAGGTCGGTAAGGATTGCAAGACCTCAATCATGCGTTGCACGATTCGGTCGACCCATCCGCCGAGATAGCCTGCAAATCCACCAAATAGGACACCGAGAAACAACGTCAAGCCGATACCCAGCATACCGATCGACAGAGATATACGACCTCCATAGATCACGCGCGAGAATACGTCGCGCCCTAGCTGATCGGTACCTAGGAAGTGAATGTAACCTTCGCCTTCGTCATTTTCCGCGATGAAAAGGTGAATATCACCTTCGAATAGGTTCCAAAGCTCGTATGTTTCGCCGCGCGCGAAGAACCGAAGTGGGTAAATCTTCTCCGGATTTTCGGTGTACTCGCGTGCCCAGGTATGTTCGTTGATGTGCAGGTCATAACCGTATACAAACGGGCGGATGTGGAACGTGCCGTCGTGTTCGAAGAAACGTACGTCCATCGGCGGCGCATTGATCGCCGAAACGTTGCGAGACGTCGTTACATAAGGAGCGAAAAATTCGGCGAACCCCGCTACGAGGTACATGATTACCAGAATTACGCCGCTTATTAAGGCAAGGCGATGACGTTTGAATCGTCGCCACGCCAACTGACGTGGCGTTAAGAGGTTTAGCTCGTCCGGCGTTTCTAGCGGAATCGCTTTGGGAGGTTGCTCAAGGACTACTTCACTCATATCGAATCCTCGGATCAGACCAAGCGAGGACCAAATCGGATATCAACATTCCGACTACGGTCAAAATCGCGAGCAGCATCAGAAAGCTCCCTGCAAGGTACATGTCTTGAGCGAGCAATGCTTGCAGCAGCATTCGACCGGTGGTAGGTAAATTCAAAACCATCGAGACGATCGCTTCGCCCGAGATTAAGGTAGGTAAAAGGAGCCCCAATGTACTAATGAACGGGTTGATGGCAATGCGCAGCGGATACTTAAAGATGAGCTTGATGGGTTTAACGCCTTTAGCCCGTGCGGTAACCACGTACGGTTTATTGAGCTCGTCGAGCAAGTTCGCACGCAGAATTCGCATGGTTACGGCGGTTCCACCCATACCGACTACGCTCCCCGGAATCCATAGCCGGGAGAGTAAGTCAAACAATTTGGGAATTGAAAAGGCCTGATCACGGAATTCCATGGAGTACAGTCCCCCGATGGAAATACCGAACCATTCCCACGCAAAGAACATCACCAGTAACGCTAACAGAAAATTTGGGGTTGCCAGCCCGACAAGCGCAACGACCGTCACGAAGTAGTCGCCGATTGAGTATTGCCGTACTGCAGAATAAATGCCAAAAGGCACGGCGACTACCCAAGTGAATATCACCGCGGAAACGGTGATTAGTAGTGTGTAGCCGAGGCGCTCCCATACCAGTTCGTTTACTGGTTTTGAGTAGATGTATGAGTAACCGAGGTCACCTTGAACGAAATTGAAAATCCAATTTACGTATTGAAGATATAAGGGTTTGTCGAGGTTGTAACGTGCTCGGAGATTCTGAACGTATTCGTCGGACGCCTGCATCCCCGACGCCTCCATGCGTTCAAGCGTTGAAGTTACTATGTCGCCAGGAGGCAACTGAATAACGACAAACACGATGACAGATATGAACGCGAGCGTTAGCACCATCGTGCCTAAGCGCTTGATTACGTAGTGCAGCATTCCTAAATTCGACGCTCGTTTATGCGACTAGAGCGACGGTTCGTCGAGATACCACGTCGCAGGATGATTCGCCATCGTCCACCGGTTATCCCAACCCCAAATACCTTTTAACGGTACGCCTTTGAGGCGTGACGACACAACAACCGGATGGGGTGCTAAACCGATCGTTCCAATTACCCACAGATACTCCGAGCCGGTAGCGAGGATGTTTTGACCGATGACGTGTCGTTCCTCCTCATCCATCGTGACCCACATCTCATCAACCCAGTCTTGAAGTTGTCGCATGACAGCGGGTGGTTCGACACCTGCCTCGCCCGACTTCATATACCAGCGAGACCAGTCATTCCACATACCGCGGTCCCAGCTGATAGAACGCGCTACCCACCAATCGGGAAATAGCGGAAATAGGATATCGGTAACACGGTCTGCGTGCCATAGCGTCATCTGCATCTCTCCGGCGACTGCACGTTCGCGCTGCAGGTTTCCGTCAACGAGTTTCAATCGAAGGTCGATCCCGATCTGACGCCAATACTCCTGCACGAGTTCCATAGTGATGCCTTTCGGCGTCTCGAAGTCATAGAACTCCAGTGTGATCGTGAAGCGGGATCCATCTGGAAACTCACGGTAGCCGTCGCCGTCAACATCGATGACGCCGATCTCATCTAGAAGCTCCTTTGAATATTCGGGTCGATACTCCAAGTACCTTTTTTCCCACTCTTCCTTGTAGAACGAACTCGTCGGATGAACCGTGACTTGACGAGGGAAGCCACGACCAAAGTAGATGATCTGATTGAGTTCGTCGCGGTTTATCGCGTGAGATAACGCGGCGCGAAAGCGAATGTCCCAATAGAGATCACGATATCGTTCATCGTCGTAGTTGTAATTTGGTTGGATCGCGACATCACTCGAGTGCAGACGCTGCCAAATGTGTACCTTAATAGCACCGTTTCGTTCCCCAAGTTTTAGAAGAGGAATGTCCTGTGTCCGCAGTGCGAATGCCGCGAAGTCCACTTGCGCCGTGGAAGCCATAGCCGCCATGATTTCGAAGTTTTCAACTGTTTCGGTATTGATTTGGTCTATATATGGCAGTTGACGACCTTCGGGGTCTACTTTCGGATAGTAGGGATTACGGATGTATTTGCGCTTCATGGAAGAACGTTCGACTAGCTTGAATGCACGTAAAGTTGGCACCTCGACACTGTCGTCCGACCCTTCTCGACGAATGTCGTTGATCAATTGAGTCCAGTTAAGCGCTTCGTAGTCTTTGATTCGCTGATCGAGTTCTTCCTCGGAGGTGTAATCGGGATGAAAACGTTGCATGTAGTGCGCTGGGTCGATCATGAAATCGCCGTACTGGGCTACGAAATTGATAAATAACGGGCGAGGGGTCGGGAATTCGTAACGAAATAGGAGGTCGTCGACGACAACCACCTTTGACCCTTCGACGATCTTGTACGTTTCGGGCTGATATTCGTCGTTGTTCCAAAGGTCGTTGAAGGTGAACGCGAAGTCGTGACTTGTAAGCGGTTCACCATCAGACCACCGTACGCCTTCGCGAAGCTTGATCGTGAGACTTAATCCGTCCTCACTCAATTCGTACCACTCGGCCAAATTTGGCAAGAAAGTACGCATGTCGGCCGAAATCGTGAACGCCGCCTCCCAGCTAAAAAACATCCAAAGATCATGGTTTGTTATGCGAGCGACTCCTCCGTGGTGACCAGTTTCCTTGAGCGGATATACAACGATGGGGTCTTTAGGTAAGCGCTCCTCAACAGGCGGTAAATCCTGAAACTCAGGGTGGTCAATTTCTCCTTTGTGAAGGAACGGGCTGTCGCTAAATTTGGTTAGGCCAATCTCGGACGCAGTTTTGAACGCGTGGTACCACTCCTCGGGCCAAATCTCCTCTTCTTCCGCAGCGCTATTTATGCCGACAAGCATTGTTATTAATGCGGCGACAGTGTATCTATGTGCTTTGCTATTTCTATCGCGCAAGGACTCCCCCTTCGCGAGACATACGGGTGTAACGTGGTCATGTTACCAAGTCGCGAAACCTATCAGACCGTCCGAATTCGTTGCGCGACCGCGTAAAGCCGGAGCGACTTTAACCAGTCATGATAATTGCGCCGCCTTGAAGCTGGACAACGAGCCACTATGCGAATTGCAGCAGAGAAGTTGCAGTCACTCACGTCAGATCTCTTTGTTGCCGCGGGTGCGAGAGAAACCGACGCGAAACTAACCGCTGAGCATCTTGTGCTCGCGAATTTGAAAGGCCATGACTCCCATGGCGTGGTGATGGTTCCAACCTATGTGGGCAACATTCAACGTGGCCACTTGAATCCGCAAGCTCATATCGAAATCGTCAAAGACGCTGGTGGCGTGCTCTTGATTGATGGTTGCACAGGTTTCGGCCAAGTCGTTGGCAAAGAAGCGACGACTGTTGCCATTGATCGAGCGCGTGAAAATGGTATTGCGTGTGTTGGATTGCGCAATGCGCATCACCTGGGACGGATTGGCTCATATGGGGAGCTGTGTGCCGATGCCAACATGGTCTCGGTGCATTTTGTCAATGTCGTTGGTCACCAGCCCGTAGTTGCACCGTTTAACGGCGCGGAACCGCGTCTACAGACGAACCCATTCTGCGCGGTTGTGCCGCGTAAAGACGCACCACCGATCGTGTTGGACATGGCGACGAGTTTCATCGCGTTTGGCAAGGTGAAGGTCGCGTTCAATGCAGGTAAAACGATTCGGGATGGAGCGCTAGTAGATCACGAAGGAGTGCCTACCAACGACCCGCGTGTGATGTTCTCACCACCTGGCGGCGCGGTTCTGCCGTTCGGTCTATATAAGGGTTATGGCCTTGCGCTTATGTGCGAGTTATTCGGCGGCGCTTTGGTTGGCGAATGGACGATGCAACCCGAACATGAGCGAGTTGGAACCGTGATCAACCACATGTTGATGATGGTTTTAAATCCAGACGTGTTTGGCGGTACGGAGCGATTCCAGCATGAAGTCACAGGAATGGTCGACTATCTCCACGATACCCAACCCGCAAAAGGCGCAGATCGTGTTCGAATCCCCGGGGAACCGGAACGCGAGACCATGGCTGAACGTGCTGTGAATGGCATCCCGCTCGATGATCGAACTTGGGCGGACTTGTTGGAAGCCGCTAAAGCGGCAGGTCTCGATGAATCGGCGATTGCTCGCTATTCGGATTAAACGCGAATCTGAGTAGTGCTGCGTTTTGACATTAGTCTAATCCCAAAACGTACGTGACGGATTCCTAGCGATAACGCGTCGCATGCAAGTATGGCGTCAAACGACGACCTGCATCGATTAACGCCGTGACAGGCACGGTTCCCTTGCGTTAAAAAATCCGATTCCGCGATCTGCCAATTTCTTCTTAAGCTCCATGTTCGAGCGTCACCAATGCGCATGTCATCACGTAACAGAGCGGAGACTCATGACGACATGCAGGCAGGGTAGCGCTGCGTTTAAACGCCACGTCATTTGGATTATGAACGATAAACCATACCGATCCGTTAGATTGCGCCTGAGACCGCTCAAGAGAGGCCAAGCCACACAGCTCTATGCGGTTGCCGGCGCGTGCCGCTTTGTCTGGAACAAGTACGTCGAGCGGGCGAATCGACGTGAGTTTAAGCGCTACACGTTTTTCGCCTTATGCGAGAGCTTCCCCCAGCTCAGAAACCAACCTGAGTACAACTGGCTCCAGGAATACTCCAGCACCATCGTCAGGAACACGGTATGCAAACGCTTCGCAGCTGCGTACCAAGCCTTCTTTGACGGTGTGAGAGACCGACCCAAGTTTCATTCAAGATACGGCAATAAGTCCTTTGACCTCTATGAGGGGACGTTTAAGCGGGACGGTAGGGACCTCTACATTCAGAAAATAGGTTGGATGAAGCTCAAAGGGGCGGATGCCTACGAAGGCTTAGGCGAAGTCAAGAAGATTACCGTCAAGGAAGAACTAGGGAAGTGGTACGCCTATCTCGTGTACGAACTCGCCGCAGACCCTCAAGACTACCCCACCGAGCGTACGATCTTGGGCGTCGACGTGGGCGTTGCGATCCCGGTCGCATGTTCCAACGGCGACGCCTATCGGTTGCCTGATGGGTCCAGGCTCGAAGCGAAGATCAAACGCTACCAAAGAAGAGTGGCTCATCAGCAGAAAGGATCCCAGCGTTCTAAAAGAACGTACCATCGCATCGCTAAAGCGAAACGCAAGCAGAAGCATATTCGCCATAACTGGGCACACCATGTATCCAAAGAGCTCGCCCAAAGCAGGGTCGTAGCCTTTGAAGAGCTAAACGTGGCGGAGATGACCAAGTCCGCCAAAGGCACCCTAGAGAAGCCGGGCAAGCACGTTAAAGCGAAGTCAGGTCTTAACCGCGAGATACTCGATAAAAGTTGGCATCAGGTCGCTTTGCTGACCGCGTATAAAGCCTATGAGACGGTCCTTGTCGACCCTAAGCACACGTCACAGACGTGTAGCCATTGTGGCTGCGTCTGTGCTAGCAACCGAAGAACACAGGCCCTTTACCATTGTGGTGAGTGTGGTCTGAAAATCAACGCCGATCTCAACGCCAGCATCAACATTGCTAAACGAGCGCTAGAAAAGTGCCCGCAGACAGATAGGGATCGTTACCGAATTGAAATGGCCTCTGGTAGTGGGGCATCTGGGCGTGGGAGGAGCGTTCTCACGAGAGACTCCGATGATCCGCCAACTTACGTTTTGGGATTAACCTAATGTCAAAATACAGCACTACCTAGAATCGCACGCTCCTATTGCGGCTATCTGACGTTTCGACCGACTCGCCATGCACAAAGCTTCACGTTCGGACCACCACCTTGAAACCCGCGCCGTCCATGGTGGCGAGCAAGTTGACGAATTGACCGGCGCATCCGCCCCCAATATCGTGATGTCCTCGACATTCGTGTCCGACGATCCAGCGGGGTTTTCGATCAAGGAATTCGAAGAAGATCGACCCTATGTCTATACCCGTTGGGGAAATCCCACGATCGAGATGCTCGAAAAGAAATTGATGAGCCTTGAGGAGGCAGAACACTGCATCGCTCTCGCATCGGGTATGGCGGCAACCACCACATTATTGCTTGGTTTGCTCGAATCTGGTGATCACATGGTTATCAGCGATGTGTGTTATCCAGGTACAGCCGAATATGTACGTGAGAGCCTCTCAAAATACGGAATCACCTCAACGCCAGTTGACACAAGCCAAGCCGAATTAGTGGCGACCGCTATTCAACCGAACACCAAGCTAGTTTGGGTTGAAACACCCGCCAATCCGACACTCCGCTTGACGGACATCGCAGCCGTCGCTGACGTAGCCCATGCGCACGATCTACCACTTGTCGTGGATTCAACATTTGCGACTCCTGTAGCCACACGACCGCTCACGCTCGGCGCGGACTATGTGATTCATTCCCTCACCAAGTACATTGGTGGTCACGGTGATTCCATCGGTGGCGCAATTCTGGGTAGTCGAGAACGAATTGAAGCGCTTCGCAACGATGCAATGATTCACCTTGGCGGGATCATCAGCCCGTTTAACGCCTGGTTGATTGCCAGAGGCGCAGCGACGCTACCGGCCAGGATGCGCATGCACGCAGAGTCAGCGATGCAAGTCGCTGAATTCCTCGAGGGTCACCCCGCGGTGCTTCAAGTCAACTATCCAGGATTAAGTAGCCATCCTCAACATGCTTTAGCAAAGCAGCAGATGGATAGTTATTCCGGCATGCTCTCGTTCCAGGCAAAGGAAGGCGACGCTACGGCGCATCGATTTGCGAAGGAATTGGAAGTATTCCATTTCGCTGTCTCATTGGGACACAGTCGAAGTTTGATGTATTGGGTCCCAACTGAAGAAGCACTAAGCACTGGACTCTCACTCAACGCTGCACAGACCGAGCGTTATCGGGAATTCGCTGGGGATGGGCTATTTCGTGTATCTGTAGGGTTAGAGCATCCTGACGATCTGTGTGAGGATTTAGCGCGCGTATTGGGCAACTAAGTCCTCTAAAGGCGCCTTGGTTCGAGCTTCAGGTCAGTTGTCGACTACGACTCGGAAACCGCAGTTACCCGTGGAAGCATTAGGCGCGTTGGCATAGCGAGCGGCGACGCGATATCGGTTGCAGTAGCTTTCGTGGCAAAGATACGAACCGCCTTTGAGAACCTTTCCGGTTCGAAACTGTGCAGATTCATGATTTGTGCCAAACCAGTCTTCGCACCACTCCCAGACGTTACCCGCCATGTTGTATAGACCATATCCATTAGGGTCAAACGCGTCGACCGGTGCTGTACCCGAATAGCCGTCTGCGCAGGTGTTCTCATCGGGAAATCGACCTTGCCAGATATTGCAGCGATGCTCACCGTTAGGCGTGAGATCATCTCCCCACGGATATCGCTTGTGAGCTAGTCCGCCGCGCGCTGCAAATTCCCACTCCGCCTCGGTAGGTAATCGGCACCCGGCCCAGCTGCAGAACGTCTTGGCATCATTCCATGTGACGTGCACGACAGGATGCTTTCGAAGCCTTCGGATATTAGAGCTGGGTCCGAAGGGGCGACGCCAACAAGCTCGGTCGACTGCGACCCACCAAGGCGCTGAATCGACTTGCATTGCTTTGCTGGTTCGCGTATGGGGTTGCTTGCGACAAAAAAGGTGAAAAACGAATGACCAGCCAATGCGCTCGGCGTCGGTCTGATATCCAGTGTCACGCACGAAGTCGCTGAACTGTGCGTTGGAGACTGTCGTGGTCGCTATCTCGAATTCGTCGACTTTGACTTTCCGTGTGGGGCTTTCGTGATCTGCAACGTTGACGTCCGCATCGTCTGATCCCATTCGAAATGTTGAAGTAGGCAGCTTTACGAATGCCTGCTCTAGTTGTCCGCTCTTTAAAAAAACTGAAAGGGAGCGGGTCACTGGTTTTACCGTCGGAATGCAACAAGGCGATTCGTGCGATTTCATGGTGGCGGCTTCGGTCGAGTCTTGCAGAACATGAGGGGCGCTCTAACGGTGAGAGTAACCCTCGAACCGATGATGCGATACACGAGATCAATCGCTGGAGACGTATTCATCGCTAATTCCAGCTCGTTCCAACTCCCTGCTTGTTCATCATCGCTATGGCTTCTTCCGCAGCTCGCGATAACTCCTCGTCAGAGAACTCCCCAATCTGTCCGAGCAACCAATCTTCACTTACTTTTGTTCGTCTCTTCTTAATCCACACTTGAGCGGCAAAGAAGTGCTTGAGACGAGTTGCCTTCTCTTCAGCAGCACTTGCAAAGTTACCCGGATCCATAACTTGCCGCAGCTCTGCAATGACGGGTTGGACGCGTTGCCAAACGCTAAGGGTTTCGGGCACGTAACCGTATTTCGTCCAGGTGAGGTTAGAAGAAAGCCGATCAGCAATTCTCATCAGTCGAAACGCTTCAAAAGCTTGTTCTATCCACCACCAGTCTTCCTCACCGGGCGCAGGTTCTGCGCCGACCTTCACGGTGTCTTCAAATACACCGAGCGAAGAAAGCACGTCGTCAGGCAATTCAGCACACTTGGCGGCAATCCATGTATCGCGGAAGTATCCATTCTCAATTGCCAATCTTTTTCGCCAGTAACTCTCATTGTCATAGATGCGCTCTAGAGGAGATACGTACCCCCAAGGGAGTTCAATCCCTCTTTTAATTCGATCCCTTATTCTGTGATAGCCGCTTGCACACTTGTATTTGAGTGTCGCGTAATCTGCTATCGCATCGACATTGCATCGTTCCGCAAGGTCGTCGACTACTTCGTCTTCTGGAACTGAAAGACATTCTGGCTTCGACAATGCATCAAGGACAAGCCTGCGCTTGGCTAGCGGTTGATCAAATACATAACGCCACGTGATTCGATTGTCCTCTGCCTCGAGAGGCACACGAGGTGGGATATAGTCAAAGAACTGCGTGTCGAGTCTCGCTTCACATTCTGGCGTGAAACCACCATGAATTCCACGCTGCTCAAGCGGTCCGTCCAAGTCAGGGCAATGATGATGTAAATCGTCAGTAGGTTCAAAGGAAACGTATAAGGATGAATGTCCGGAAATACGCTTATCCCACTCTCCAAGTCCCTCGTTTGCCCAGGTAGTAGAGGTGGACACCAACGCAACGGCTAAGATTTTGAATGCTAAGTTCATAGTCAGGTACGGCATGTCGATTCTTCCAAAAAATGACTTCGCTTGTCTCGACTACGATGAAGTTCATTAATTTGTGTCCGAACGGCGAAGTAGTACGTTGAGGGAACGCGAATTTCTCTCGATTTGACTCGTATCGTAGACGAGTTATACCGGTCGTTTTCGCGCCGTTCGTAGGTAACGACCTAGTCAAATCCGACATAAAGAGGTTCGTGTGTTGGATACTCAATCGCGTTCGTCACACGATTCTCGTTTCTAATGTCCACCATACAATTCCGCGCATTCTGATCCTTACTGCGCTGGCGCCACTGCGACGCGGGCAGTCCTTCGGCCTCTTGACGCTACCTATGACCAAAAATCACGCCTTGACCGACCTCGAGATGTGTCAATTCTTGGATTTAGGGTATCACATCATCGACTCAAGCGGTATCCCGGAGACCACCCATGATCGGTTGTTTGAAGCTGCGGTTGACATACACCAGAGGCGTGCGGAACTCTCAAACCCCGTTGCCAGCCTTGAAACCGTAGCCGATAACTTGCACGTCCAAGTGCCGTTGTTGAGCGAGATCCTCGAGAGCGATGCACTAGGCGGAGCAATGTCCTCAGTCCTAGGTCCTCGCTATTTCCGGTACGGGCACTCGTTTATTCACCAGAGCGGCGCGTACGACCAGTCGTACCACAAAGATTCGCCGTTACCTTGGGGTACGCGCGGCGGTCTTCGCTCTCACCGCCCCAATTGGGCAATGCTGTTCTACTATCCACAGGCAGTAGCGCTCGATATGGGACCGACGGAAATCTTGCCTGGCACGCAGTATTGGAATGTCAACCGCGAAGGTACGGGACGGACAGAAGGGGAGGATCGATTCGACGGGACTTTGGATCAGGATGCCGTAAATGGCATGAGCGACTTGGAACGGGAGCAGTATTTTCAGACGCAAGTGCTCGAATTCGATCGAAACGTGAAACCGTTGCGCCTCGAGTTACCGAAGGGCTCGCTGGTCCTTGTCCATTTCGACTTGTTTCATCGGGGTACCCGAAGTGTCGGTGATGACGCGCGGTTCATGTACAAGTTCTGGTATGTACGCACAACCGAACCGTGCGAATCAAACGAACGACGTGTGATTGAGTATCGAGCACGTGATCCCCTTCGGCAAGCATTGGTCGCCAAAAACGCAGCGTGGCTTGGCTTGGAAGTACAGCATCGTGCTGAACCGTGTGAACATGGAGCAGTCGTTCAGGAAGCGGAGAGGATGGCGCAAGCCCACGGAGAAGTCGAGACCAATGTTGGTTCGGTCGTAGATGCGTGTCTTCAAGAAGATGAAGCGAATCGACGGAGTGCGATGTACGCACTTGCGGGTCACGACGCGGAATCGATCGCGGTAGCGAGCGACCTCCGCTTATTCCCCAACACACAGGCTCGATGCTGCGCAGCATTCTTGTTGGGTGAGCTCCACGAACCCCGAACCGCTGATATCGACTCACTATTGCAACTGATCGCTGACGAGTCAGACACTGATGTCAGAATGACGGCGTCCAACGCATTGGGTAGAGCGCTGCGTCGGCGCATCGCGAATGGCGAATATTGGCTTCCTGAGGGTTTTGGGTCGATCTTAGACAAGGTGCTTCGAGAAGCGCGTGAACGCAAGACGCGAAGTGGCGTAACGCAAAGCGGCGAACGCCAATGCATCTATGTTGCGCTTCTAAACATCGTTTCGAGTGCTGCCGAACAAGGCGTGCATTCGGATGCGCTGGAACATATTTCAACGGTGCTCTGTGAGGGGATCGGGGACGAATCTGACCGTTATGCGAAGAGCACGGCGATAGAGATTCTTGCGCGGCTCGCGTCAATGGGTGATCTCCAAGCCGTCGAAGCCAGTTTGAAGGTATTGCGAGCCGAACGGTGGAGCGTGACTGGAGCTGCTGCATGACGCGATTGCACATCGCGATCTGTTCATTACTTACGTTATTGGTTGCATCTGTGTCTGCGCAGGACAAAGCGACCAGCGGCGAGGGCGAGATCGAAGAGCTGATCGTTGAGGCTCAAGCGACATTGGCAGTCGATCAATTTGCAGACGTGACAGCAACCGTCCTCGATCATGAAGCGATTAACGTCGTACAAGCGATTCATCCCAATGAGCTACTGAGTCAGGTGCCAGGTGTATGGATTTCGCGGAATTCGGGTCAAGAACACCTGACGGCGATTCGCTCGGGCATGCTTACCGGTGCAGGGGCATGTGGCGCTTATCTCTTGCTTGAGAACAGCATCCCGATTCGACCGACGTCATTCTGCAATGTCAACGGGTTGTTCGAGCTCAACACCGAACAGGCTCACGCGATCGAAGTGATCCGCGGTCCCGCAAGTTCCCGTTACGGTGGAAACGCGCTGCATGGCGTCATCAATGCGATCACCATCGGTCCTTCGGACGTGAATAGCGCTGGATTGCAACATGGATCGTATGGGTACAACCGCTTTGACGTTCGTTTTGGGAATAAGCAAGGGCGACTCTCTGCCCATGCCGTTACTACCGATGGTTGGCGCGATGAAACAGGTTTTGATCAACAGAAACTAAACGGACATTACCAGACCAGCCTAGGATCTTGGCAGGTCACACATACGCTGTCGCTGACATCGCTAAACCAGGAAACCGGTGGCTACGTGAGAGGCTTTGACGCCTACAAAGACGACTCATTGCGCTTCACAAATCCCAATCCCGAAGCGTATCGGGACGCTCGTTCATTTCGCTACGCCTCCCATTGGCGGAACGGCCACGTACTTGTAGCGCCGTTCGTGCGCCGAAGTTCAATGGACTTTCTTATGCACTTCTTACCGGGTCAACCGTTAGAGCAAAACGCGCAACAGAGTGGTGGGGTATTAGTCAACTGGGAGCGTCATCTCGACGATTGGTCGTTCTCGCTTGGCGCTCGCGGCGAAGTCGTGAACGTCGAGCTGAGCGAGGTTCAGTCGTCGCCGACGGTTGGTTCAGCCTTTCTCGTGGCGACTCGTCCAACGGGAACCCACTACGACTTCACTGCGAATGCATCACACCTCGGTCTCTTTCACGATGGCCGCTATCAGATAAGCGACGACTTGGCGTGGAAATATCGTGTACGCGTGGAGTCAGCGAACTACGACTACGACAACCTGCATTTGGTGGGTAATACCAAGGACGATGGGACGACTTGCGGGTTCGGCGGTTGTCTCTATACGAGGCCAGCAGACCGAAAAGATCGTTTTACCGACTATGCCATGCAGATTGGTTTAGAACGGGCACTAGGGGATCGAACGGTACTGCACGCGAGCTTAGGTTCTGGGTTTCGTCCACCGCAGATCGCTGAGCTGTATCGGTTACAGAATGGGCAAGCGTTTGCGGATATTGATAGCGAACAGTTAGAAGCGCTTGAAATGGGATTGAAATACGTGATCGAAAAAGGCATGGTCCACGTTGCCGCGTATCACGAATATTCCCGAAATCTCATCATCCGCGATTCGGAAGGCTTCAATCAAAGCGGTGGCCGGGTCGACTCCTCAGGTATCGAGATTGGTCTCTCTTACGCACTGTCTCCGAGTCACGAGCTTCGAGCGGCGCAGTCGTGGGCATCGCATCAATATGACTTCACTCAAAATCTCGCGCTACGCGAGGTCATTGTGGCTGGGAATGATGTCGACACAGCACCGCGCCATCTAGGCTCAATTCAGTGGCAATGGCAGGTCACGGAGGGGCTTGAATCTAACTTTGAGCTCATACGCATCGGTTCATACTTCATGGATGCGGCAAACACCTTCAAGTATCCGGGACACATAGCCGCGAACTGGCACAGCAAATGGCGCATCGCTGAAAATTGGGAGATTCAGGCGCATGTACGCAACTTGCTCGACGAAAAGTACGCCGACCGCGCCGATTGGTCTTTTGGGACGCCTCGCTATTTTCCAGCCATGCCGCGCAACGTGCAGCTTGGCTTCAAACGCTACTTCTAAAAAAGCGTAAGACTCGACTAAATCTCGACGCGATAGATCCGTGTCGCGGTGTCGTGGAACAGACTCGCGCGTTCGGAAGCACTGAAAGACGCGGTTAGTTTCTTAAACGAATTCCAGAGCACGGCGTAAGAGCAACTGGCTTTGTCCACGGGGAAGTTACTTTCTAGCATGCACCGATCTGCACCAAAATGCTCGATCATGTGTAGGTAGTAGTCGCGAGTGACGTCAACGAGCTCGTCCGAAGTTGCCGGTGTAGGTCGTTTGTGGAAGCCGAATCCGTTGATCGGCATGACGAGACCACCAAGTTTCGCAACGACATTCTCGCATCGTGCGAGCGCTGCGACATCTTCCTTCCACTTGCTGAAGATCGCCTCCCGTTTCCCCTCGTAAGGGCCAATCCCAAGTGGTCCGCCAAAGTGGTCGAAAATGATCGTGGTGTCAGGAAACGCGCTAGCTAAGTCAGTCAGTTCGGGGATCTGCGGGTGATACAACCATGCGTCGAACGTCAAATTACGTTTGCCTAGCTCCGCGAATCCCTCGCGAAACGTCGCATCTTGCAGCATGCCTTCTGTAGGAGCGGTGTGCGAATTCCGCACGGTCTCACTTGCGTCCCATCCTGAAGCATGGCGGATGCCGCGAAATCGGTGGCTCGCAGCCATATGTGCGTCGAGAACCTCGCCGGCACCGGCCCCTAAATTTAAGTCTGCGTAGCTAACGATTGCAGCACAGGCTCGCGAAGTGCCGTAGCCACCGCTTGCGCTCATCGCGGCGATGCCGTTGACAAACTCGGTCTCGCCGACGGGGCGCATCGCTTCTGACCCGTCCGCTCGATACATGGAACCACATTCCATGAAGACCGTGCTCACCACATTGTGTCCGCTGCTCGTGTCGGCAAGCAGTTCATCGAGGAGATAGCGGTTTTGGGGATGGTCCCAAAGATGGTGGTGAGGATCGCAAATCGGCAGATCCGGTTCGAGTATCTCCTCTTGGACTTGATCAAGCCATTCGTTAGGTTCCATGCTTCCCCTTAGTAGATAACAACTGAACGAATGGATTCGCCGCGATGCATCAGGTCAAACGCATTGTTGATTTCATCGAGTGGCATGGTGTGCGTAATCAGGTCATCAATGTTGATCTTGCCATCCATATACCAGTCAACAATCTTTGGGACCTCGGTACGGCTCTTCGCGCCACCAAATGCGGTTCCCCGCCATACGCGACCGGTCACAAGCTGAAACGGCCTCGTACTAATCTCTTGTCCAGAGCCGGCGACGCCGATGATCGTACTCTCGCCCCAGCCTTTATGGCAGCATTCAAGCGCTTGTCGCATCACATCGACGTTGCCGATGCACTCGAAGGAATAGTCCGCGCCGCCGCCGGTGAGA